>Ga0207790_1000336_pt1 | contig 17437 bp, 15 predicted proteins | sample HigsolmetaGSP14D_FD_184842 | JGI IMG/M metagenome (GOLD analysis project Ga0207790, IMG submission 184842) | High solid enriched microbial communities from the Joint BioEnergy Institute, USA - SP1-4-D (SPAdes) | ecosystem: Engineered > Bioreactor > SSF (Solid state fermentation) > Aerobic >...
CCCCGTCCGCTCATCCCGACGCGCGTCCACTGCAGACCGTGCTCGTCGACCACGGCGAGACGGATGCCGCTCACCTCGGTCACGAGGGTGTCGCCGCCGCCCGCGCGCACCACCTTCGGGTCCGCGAGGAGCTGCCGGTCGCGGCGCTGGCGCTCAGCCGCGCCGATCCCGCGCTGCCGACCGTCTACGAGGTGAGCGAGGCGTAGATCTCCTTGCATGTCGGGCAGACCGGGAACTTCTCGGGATCCCGACCGGGGGTCCACTTCTTGCCGCACAGCGCGCGCACCGGCTTGCCGGTGATGGCCGACTCGAGGATCTTGTCCTTCTTGACGTAGTGCGAGAACCGCTCATGGTCGCCCGGCTCGATGGACTCCTCGCGGATGAGCTCTTCGAGTTCGCGGTCGAGTGTGGCGAGGCCGCCCTGATCAGGGCTGTCGATCGGCGTGCTCATTCCCCCGAGTGTACTGGGGCCGAGAGCTTCGTGGCCGGCTGTCAGAGGGTTTCTGCGAACTCCATGATGCGTCCGGTTCGGCGCTCGAAGAGTGCTCCACCGACGGCCACGCCGACGATCATCACGCCGAGACCGACCCCGATGCCGGACCAGAACGACGACCACGCGGCACCCTCGTCCCCGTTGAGGCAGAGCCACCCCCACCAGAGCGCCGGTGCGGACAGCAGGATGGCGCCGAACAGCACGAGGGCCTGCGTCATGCCCCCGCCCGTGCGTTGGGGCTGCTCGAATGGTCCCTCGCCCGGGCGGGAAACGGCGTAGGGCGACGCGACTGAGGAGATCGACCCGAGGCCGAGGCCCGCGGCGAACAGAGAGACGCAGACGCCGATGAGGGCGGGCAGAACCGCCCATCGACCGTGCACCCAGACCGAGCCGGTGATCAGGAGCGCCAGCAGCGGGATGCCGACCATGAGGATGGGTACGAGCCGGCCGATCCGGTCTGCGAGACCGCGAACCCCGGCGGAGATGTGCAGCCACACGCCTGTCGAGTCGTAAGCCAGATCGTTGTGCACCAGCCAGCCGAGGAAGAGCGCGAGGATCGGCGGTGGAATGAGCGCCACGGTCTGCAGCGGGACACCCACGACGAGCAACGGCGTCACGATGAGGACGGAGGCGATCGGCACGACGATGACGTTCGCGAGGTAGCGGGCATCGCCGAACCAGTAGACGATGCTCCGCGCCGCGATCGCTCCCCCCGGCAGCCCGGGCATGACCGCGAACCACCCGAGGCCGCGACGCTCGCGGACCGGGACCGGGCGCTCGGTTCGAGTCATCATCAGCTGGACCAGCAGGTACCACATGGCGCCCAGAACGACGATCGTTCCTCCGGCGACCAGCAGCGAGGCGATGAGGCTTCCCCCGGTGCGCACGGCTATCGCGGGCGCCGCGCCGAAGGGAGTGATCGCGAGCACCTGAGCCGCTTCGGTCAGCGGGGACGGAAGTCCGCCCGACCACTCGAGGGAGAACGCGAAAGCGGCAACCGGGATCACGACGACTCCGGCTGCGGTGACCATCAACCCGGTCAGCTGCGGCGACCGTCGGTCTCGGAGGGCGACCGCCGACACGGCCATGGCGCACCGCGACGCGAGCACCGCTGTGGCGACGATCAGGGCGGTTCCGAGGACAGCCTGCCAGACCGGGGCCCCGTGGCTCGTGGCCGCCACAGCCATCGCTGCGGCGATCGAGAGCACGACCAGGCCGGGAACCCCGACCGGCGACACCGCCGCAACCGTCCAGGCGATGGTCCGCGGCTCGGCACCCGTCGTGACGAAGCGACGCGGGTCGAGGGGGTCATCGGCCCCGGTGAACAGCGGGATCAGCAGGAAGCCGGCGATCAGCAGCGCGCCTCCCACGACGGTCAGCGTCGCCGCTTCTTCATCGGGGACGCGGTCGAGCCGGACGAAGGCGACGCACACGGCCGCGACAGCCACCGCGAGGACGCCGAACGCCGCCAGTCGGCGCACCACGACGACGGGTCGGGCGTTCACCGCGCCGATGAGGAGGGCGAGCCTCAGTCGGAGTACGTGTGCAACCACTCGAGGCCTTCCACATCGCTGAGTCCGCCGGAGAGCTGGACGAAACGTTCCGCGAGGGTCTTGTCGCCACGGACCTCGTCGACCGTGCCCTGCGCGAGCACCTGGCCCGCGACGATGACCGCGACGCCGTCGCACACCCGCTCGACGAGCTCCATGCCGTGACTCGAGAGGACGACGGTGCCGCCTCGCGCGACGTACGCCGACAAAATGTCGAGGATGACGGCGCTCGAGACCGGATCCACCGCTTCGAACGGCTCGTCGAGGACGAGCAGCCTCGGGGCGTGGATCATGGCGCCGGCCAGCATGATCTTCTTGGTCATGCCCGCGGAGTAGTCGGACACCGGACGCGCAAGTGCAGCGGTCAGGTCGAACGCGCGAGCGAGGTCCTGCGTGCGCTCCGTGACGACCGCCGGCCGGAGCCCGCGCAGGACGCCGTAGTAGTGGAGGAGCTGTCGACCGGTGAGTCGATCGAAGGTGCGCAGGCGATCCGGGAGGACCCCCATGAGCGCCTTCGCACCGCGGGGATCGCGGCGGAGGTCGACGCCGCCGACCTGGATGGTGCCTGCGTCGGGGCGCAGGAGACCCGCGATCATCGACAGCGTCGTGGTCTTTCCGGCACCGTTGGGTCCGACGATGCCGTAGAAGGTTCCGGCCGGGATCTCGAGGTCCACGGCGTCCACAGCGAGAGTGCGACCGAAGGCCTTCGACACGTGCGACATCCGGAGAGCGAACGCGGTGCCGCCTTCGGTCGGCTCGATCCGGTCGGTCGTCGGCAGAACAGCGGTGGCGGGCGCGGGTCCCTCCGGCTCGGGTTCAGGCTCCAGCCCCGGGTCGGGCTTCAGCGCCAGGTCGGGCTCCAGCCCCAGGTCAGGCTCGGGCTCGGGCTCGGGCTCAAGCGCCGGCTCCGGTTCGGGCTCGATCTCGGGCGCCGGCTCGGGCTCTGGCTCGGGCGTGACCTCGGGGCCCGGCTCGACCTCGCGCTCCGGGACGATCTCAGGCTGGTGCTCCGGCTCGACCGTCGGTTCGGGCTCCAGCGCCGGCTCGACGGCTGGCTCGACCGTCGGTTCGGGCTCCGGCTCGATCTCGAGCTCCGGCTCCGGCTCCGGCCCCGGCCCCGGCCCCGGCTCCGGCTCCGGCTCCGGCTCCGGCTCCGAGCCGATCTTGCGCTCGGCCTCTTGGTCGACGTCGGGCTGCACATCGACCATGACTTCCAGCTCGGACTCCAGGTCCGGCTCAGCCACGGCTGCGGGCTCGGGCTGCGGCTGACGTTCGTGTTCCGGATCGACGTCCGGTTCAGCGGCAGCCTCCGCTCCGCCACCGGGTTCGCTCACCGCATCTTCGAAGCGTGCGGCGGCGACGGATGCCGGCAGATCGGGCTTCGGCGGAAGCGCCGGAATGGTCATCGTCTCGCCGGCAGAACCGTCTTCGGCGCGTGTCGCGGCGACATCGGCAGGCAGTGGGGGCGGCGGGGGAACAGCGGTGCCGGTGCCGGACACTCGTGCCTTACCGCGGGGCTGTCGTGTCTTCGGAGGCGTCACTCGTCAAACCTACCAAGGGGTGCTCGTCGTCTCCTGAGACGCCGTACGGCAGCACCGGTGGTCACGAATGCGCAACGCCATACACGGATACGGGTCATTGTCAGGCACCCCCGCTACCATTTAGCTGGCACAAGGATGTGTCTTTCCGATGCACGGACAGAGACCACATCGTCAGGAGCACCCCGTGACCAAGATCGTCATCCTCGCAGCCGGTATGGGCTCGCGGCTCGGCCGCAGTCTGCCCAAGCCGCTGACACAGCTGAGCGACGGCCGCAGCATCATGGGCCAGCAGCATGACAACATTCACGCCGCCTTCGGGCCGAGCGCGTCCATCACCACGGTCGTCGGCTACCGCGCCGAGACGATCGTCGAGGCGTTCCCCGACGCGGATTACGTCTACAACGACCGCTACGACCAGACGAACACCTCGAAGAGCCTTCTTCGCGCTCTCAAGGCGACCGGCAAGTCGGGTGTCCTGTGGATGAACGGCGACGTCGTCTTCGACCCTCGTCTGCTCGGTCGCGCTCTCGCCCTCATCGAAGCGGACCAGTCCTTCGTCACGGTGAACACGTCGAAGGTCAGCGACGAAGAGGTCAAGTACACCGTCGACGCACACGGCAACATCGCTGAGCTGTCCAAGACGGTCGCCGGCGGGCTCGGCGAGGCCGTAGGCATCAACTACATCTCCCGCGCAGACAAGCCGGCCCTCATCGCGCAGCTCAACCGAGTCGACAATCAGGATTACTTCGAGCGCGGGCTCGAGCTCGCCGTCGCCGAAAACGGGCTGAAGCTGCAACCCCTCGACATCTCAGACCTCTACGCCGTCGAGGTGGATTTCGCGGAAGACCTCGACCGGGCGAACTTCTACGTCTGAGGATCGACACGGCTCCTTCGGGCGCGCCGTGACCCCCGCGACGAACGACGTCCCCCGTATCCACTCTCTGCCGGATGATGCGGCGTGGGCGGGCGGCCTGCCTCCGGTGGGGTCGCCGGAGCACCCGTGGCTCATCCGCGTGCTCGATCGCGTCCTCGCGACACAGCGGCCCGCGGTCATCGCGCACCTCCGCGCCATCCGCTCACGCCATCCGGACGCAACTCCCGCTGATGTCTGCCGGATCCTTGAACGGCGCTACCTCGCCACGGTGACGACCGGCGGCGCCGCGGTGGGAGCCACGGCGGTCGTGCCCGGCGTCGGAACCGCGGTGACCCTCGCGCTGGCCGGTGCGGAGACGGTGGGTTTCCTGGAGGCGACCGCCCTGTTCGCCCAGTCCCTCGCGGAGGTGCACGGCGTCCGACTGTCCGATCCCGACCGCGCCCGAGCCCTCGTTCTGACCCTGATGGTGGGACGCGAGGGCGTGGAGCTCGTCAGCCAGTTCGCCGGGCAGGTCAGCGGCTCCGGGAAACCCCGCCAGGCCTATTGGGGAGAGCTGGTCACCACGTCGCTTCCCCGGGCCATGGTGGGTCCCCTTCTCGACCGGCTCAAATCCGCGTTCCTCCGCCGGTTCACCGTGCAGGGTGGCGTTTCGGTGGTCGGGCGTGCCCTCCCGTTCGGTGTCGGTGCCGTCGTCGGCGGAAGCGGCAACCACATCCTGGGGCGTCGCGTTGTCGTGGGCGCCCGCAAAGCGTTCGGGCCCGTCCCGCCCGCGTTTCCCGCAGAGCTGGCCGCCGGGCCGAGCCCGCGAGAGCGCCTGAGCCTGCGCGGGCGGCGGCGCCGTCGTTCCGGGCCCGGTCCTCACGTCACGGGGTAGCGTGGCCGGGTGGTCCCGGTTCTCGTCACTCTGCTCATCCTCAACGGCGTCTTCAACGCGCTCGTCTGGCCTGCCTTCTATCGGCGCGTCGCCCGCGACGCGCGCGCACGCGACGAGGAAGGTCGCGCCACGCGCTTCCTCGTCGTCCACACGGTGCTGATCGCCGTTGCCCTCGTCCTCGCGGCCGTCTCCATCCTCGCCGGAATCATCGCCGCGACGGGCGCGTGGACCTGACGCCTCGACGGTCTGCACACCCCACGGTGCGCGCGCAAGTGGTTCGGTCCGCCGCGCCGCAATGATTAGCGTTGACGAGTGGTAACGACTCCCCCGACGCACCCGCCCGGCCGCATCCAGAGCCTCGACGGTCTCCGTGGAGTCGCGGCTCTCGTCGTTCTCCTGCACCACTGGCTGCTCATCGCGCGTCCGCTACTCGAAGGCACCGTGAGCTGGGCGGTGATCTCGGAGTCGCCGGTCAAACTCCTGACGGCAGGTAACGAAGCCGTCCTGGTCTTCTTCGTCCTCTCCGGTCTCGTCGTGGTTCTCCCCGTGTTCCGCGAGAACTTCTCGTGGATGGGATTCCTCTCCGCGCGTGTCGTCCGACTGTACGGTCCCGTGATCGCGTCGCTGGGGCTCAGCGCCCTGCTGATCTTCCTGGTTCCGCGCGATCGCTCGACCATGCCCGCCGGCTCGTGGATGGCCGAGACGCACGCCGAGAGTGTGACGTGGCAGTCCTTCCTCGCGCAGGCATCCCTCGTCCCGCGTCAGTACTCGCTCAACAACCCTCTCTGGTCGCTGCATTGGGAACTCCTCTACTCCATCGTCCTCCCGCTTGCGACAGCGCTCGCCCTGCTCGCGAGGCGGTACGCGCTGACCGCGGTCATCGTCTGCTGCGCGTTGAGCGTGGCGGGGCGTCTGTTCGAGCAGAGCGAACTGCTCTACTTCCCCGTCTTCGTGATCGGCACGATCATGGCGGCGCGGATGCCGGACCTGCTGGCGTGGGTCGAACGTCCACGACCCCGGTGGTTCATGCCGCTGTTCACGCTCGTGAGCATCCTCATGCTCATCGGCAGCTGGCTCGCGCGGCCGATCGTCCCGAGCGGCACGGATCTGAGCCAGGTGCTGTGGGCGTTCGCCGCGCCGGGTGCTGCCGGCGTCGTGCTCGTCGCGCTCGCGTGGGGGCCGGCCATCCGACTGTTCGAGACACGGCCGATCCAGTGGCTCGGCAAGATCTCGTTCAGCCTCTACCTCGTACACGTCCCCGTCCTGGCCACTCTCGCCTTCGCCTTCGGTTCCGAGGCGTGGGCGCTGGTCGGCCTCCTCGGCATCCCGATCAGCCTGCTCGTGGCCTGGGGGTTCTACGAGGGAGTCGAAGCTAGAATGCATAAGGCGGCGCGACGCGTCCACCGAGCTGTTGCGGCACGAGCCCGCCGCCGGGCCGGAGAAGTCGCGCCCTGACCTGCCGTCGACGAGAGCACAGCACATACATGCGTTCGCCCCTTCCGCCCGCCGTCACCCGTGCTGTCCGTTCGGCGCTGAGCCGCGCGAAGCGCATCCCGACGTCGGAGCAGATCGCGTGGGCGCGCTCCCGGCCGATCCGGCACCGGACAGTCGTCTACGAATCCTTCGCGGGTAACGGAGCGCTGTGCAATCCCGAGGCGATCTTCCGATCACTGCTCGCCGATCCGGAGTTCGCAGACCTGACGCACATCTGGGCGATCAGCGATCCGGATGCCGCCGCAGCGCTCCGTGCGGAGTTCGCCGGCAACAGCAACGTCGTCGTCGTGACGCGCGGCAGCGGTGCCTACTGGCGCGCTGTCTCCACGGCCGGATACCTCATCAACAACGCCACCTTCCCGCCGGCGTTCAGTAAGCGCGTCGGTCAGGTCTACCTCAACACCTGGCATGGGACCCCGCTGAAGCTCATGGGCTTCGATATGCCCGGCGGTGCGCGCGAATCCGCCAACACCCTGCGCAACCTCCTGAACGCCGACTACCTCCTCGCAGCCAACCCCTTCATGGCCGAGACCATGTACGAGGACGCCTATCAACTCCGCAACGTCTACCGCGGTGCGATCATCGAAGAGGGCTACCCGCGTATCGACCGGCAGTGGATGTCGGACGTCGAAAAGGAGCAGCGCGTCGCTGCGCTCGCCGCCGGACTGGGCAGGTCGCTCACGGGAAAGCGAATCGTCCTGTTCGCTCCGACGTGGCGGGGCAGCTCGTTCCAGGCTCCCGATGCGGATCTCGCGCACCTGGCGGACCAGGTCTCCGGCCTGCAGCGAGAACTGGGCGACGGCGTCGTCGTGCTCCTCAAGACCCATCAGGTGGTGCACCGGGCGGCCAGCGGCATCCCGGCCCTCCGGCGCGTCCTCGTGCCGAACATCATCGCGACGAACGTTCTGCTGGGCCTCGCCGATGCGCTCGTCACGGACTACTCATCGATCTTCTTCGACTATCTCGCCACGGGCCGTCCCATCGGCTTCCTCGTCCCCGACGGCGACGCCTACTCGACCGATCGTGGCACGTACATGCCGCTCGACGAGCTCCCCGGGCCCGTGCACACCGACCCGCGGGCGCTCGGACGCGAGCTCGGCGGGCTGCTGCAACCGGATGCCGCGGCCCACCCGCGCTACGCCGACTGGGCGGAACGATTCGTCCCCTACGACGACGGTGACGCGACCTCGCGCGTCATCGACGTCGTCTTCCGCGGCAGAGAGGAGGGGCGCCGTGTCCGGCCCGTGCGGCGCGACGACCGTCCCCGACTGCTGTTCTACCTGGGCGGGATGCGCCTCAACGGCATCACGACGGCCGCCGTCAACCTGCTGAACTCGCTCGACACCGAGCGCTACGACGTGACGGCCCTCATGTCGTTCCCCCGCGGCGCGACGACACGCCACAATCAGACCCGCCTGAATCCGAACATCCGGCAGGTCTTCCGCGTCGGCGGCATGAACGGCTTGAAGGCGCGCCAGATCATGCGACGTGTCGCGGATGTCAGCACCGATCCGCTCCGCGCGCACCGTCGCCTCGGGCACCGCACCCTGTGGCGGGATGAGTGGACCCGCATCTTCGGGTCTGCGAAGTTCGACTGGGTCGCGGACTTCAGCGGATACAGCCCGTTCTGGGCGCACCTGATGCTGCATTCGCCGCGGGCGGTCCGCGCGATCTGGTTGCACAACGAGATGGCCGCCGACCGCGATCGGACCGTCAACGGCAAGAAGGCTTTCCGGCGTTCGTTGGGCCGCGTCTTCGCCATGTACCGCGCGTACGACCAGCTCGTATCCGTCTCCCCCGCCCTCACGGACCTCAACCGTGCGGAGCTCGCGGACTACGCGCCGGCGGACAGCTTCGTCACCCTGCGAAACCTCCCCGACCTCGTCTCCGCCGAGGCCGTCGACGAGCGCGACGAAGACGGAGACGAGCCCGAGGACGACGCCGTCCTCGACCAGGTCCTCGAGGCCGCGCTCTCGGCCCCCGGCATCCGGAGATTCATCTCGGTAGGCCGGCTGTCGACCGAGAAGAACCACGCCCGGCTGATCCGCGCGTTCGCCCGTCTCGCATCCGAAGCACCCGATACGCAGCTCTTCATCGTCGGCGGCGGGCCGTTACGCGCACAGCTCGAGCAACAGGTGCGGGATGCCGGTCTGACCGGGCGCGTCTTCCTGACGGGCCCGCTCCGCGACCCGGTGTCCGTCATGCGACGCTGCGACTGCTTCGTCCTCTCCAGCGACTACGAGGGTCAGCCGATGGTCCTCATCGAAGCTGCGCAACTGGGACTGCCCATCGTGTCGACGGCATTCGGCTCCGCGCGGGGCGCTCTGCCGGGCGACGACATGCACATCGTCGACCGCGACGACCGTGCGCTCGCCGACGGCATGACGGCGTTCCTCGACGGACAGGTGGCGCCGGCGTCGCTCGACGTCGACGCCTACACCGCCGAAGTGCTCTCGCAGTTCGATGCGCTGATCCCGCGCGTCGAGCCCGCGCGCTCCCCTGACTCCACGGGCACACCGTGACGGTCGACGCGCCGGTTCCCGCGCCCGGTGCCGGTGTCACCTTCGTGATGCCCGTTCTCAACGAACGCGAGTACCTCGAGCGCGCGGTCGAGACCGTCCTCCAGCAGGACGTGGACGGTCCCGCCGAGCTGATCCTCGCGCTGGGACCGTCCGCCGACGGTACGACCGAGCTCGCGCGACGACTGGCGTCGGCGGACGACCGCATCCGTCTCGTCGACAACCCGCGCGCCGACATCCCGGTCGCGCTGAATCTCGCGATCCGCGCAGCTCGGCATCCCACCATCGTGCGCGTCGACGCGCACTCCGAGCTCGCGCCGGGGTACACGCGACGCGCACTGTCCACGCTTGCTCGCGTGCGGGCCGCCAACGTGGGCGGCGTCATGCGCGCGGACGGCCGCACCCCGTTCCAGAAAGCCGTCGCGATCGCCTACAACTCGCCGGTCGGCCTGGGCGGGGGCGCCTACCACGGGGGTGCCCCGGAGGGACCTGCGGAGTCCGCCTACCTCGGGGTCATGCGCCGGAGCGTGCTCGAGGAAGTCGGCCTCTTCGACGAGTCGATCCGACGCGGCGAGGACTGGGAGTTGAACCTTCGCATCCGGCACGCCGGTTACCGGGTGTGGTTCGACCCGGAGCTCGCCGTCACCTACTGGCCGCGAGAGAGCTGGGCCCGCCTGGCCCGTCAGTTCGTCGCGACGGGAACGTGGCGCGGAGAACTCGTTCGCCGGTTCGGTCGCCAGAACTCCCTGCGGTTCTTCGCACCCCCCGCCCTCGTCGTCGTCCTCACGGCGAGCATCCTCCTGGCCGCGTTGCAGGCAATCGGTCTGGTGGCCGGTCCCGCCTCCGCGGTGCTCTCGATCCTCCACCTTCCCGTCGCGCTCTACGTCGTGGGCGTACTCGCATTCAGCGCGGTCGCCGGACAGGCGATGGCTCAACGGGCATGGCTCGCCGCCGTGCTCCCGACCATGCACCTCGCGTGGGGCACCGGGTTCCTGGCCGGGGTCCTCCGGGGCGCCCGCGACACCGTCGACACGTCCCGCCTCGACCGCAACACGCCTCTGCCCTGACGCGGATCAATCGCGCAGGATCATGTCCTGATCGAGAAGTCTCGCGACCACGCGCTCCGCGGCACGCCCGTCGTCGCGGGCGTTGAATCGCGACACCCAGGATGCGTAGCGGTCCGCGAAGCGGCCAGGCGTGCCCGTGTCGGTGAGCGCTGACGTCAGTTCGTCCTGCGTCGACGTGAGCGGACCGGGGGCTCTGACGGCCAGATCGAAGTAGAAGCCGCGCAGCTTGCCGCGGTAGTGATCGAGATCCGGAACGAAGAAGTAGACCGGCTTGCCCGTGACGGTGAAATCGAACATCACCGACGAGTAGTCCGTGATGAGCGCATCCGCTGCACGCAGGAGCGCCGAGGTGTCCGGGTAGGTCGTGACGTCGATGACTCGCGAGCCGGTCGCATCCGCCCCCGGAACCAGGGTGCGCGAATGTCCCCGCACGAGGACGATCGCTCCGGTGTCGTCTGCCAGTCGTTCCAGGTCGAGGAAGTCCACCATCTCCTCACGATCGTCCCGCCATGTCGGCGCGTAGAGGAGGACTCTCGCGTCCGGCGAGACGCCGAGTTCGCGGCGGACCCGATCCTCGTCGCCGGCGACGAGGACATCGTTGCGCGGGTAGCCCTCGACCCAGATCGGCCGCCGCCCGAATGCGTACGCCTTCTCGAGGATGCCGGCCGCGTAGGGACTCTGCGCGAGAAGTACGTCCCAGCGCCTGCTCTCCCGGACGACGGCGAGAGCGCGCCGGGGATCGAACCCGGGACGCTGAAGGGCGAGACGCTTGAGCGGCGTGCCGTGCCAGGTCTGCAACACCCGCTGGCCGGGCCGACGGACGAAGCGCCGCCGCAGCCAGTCGTTGACGACGAGAAGGCGAGCGGCCCCCCGGACCCGCCACCATTCGGGAGAACCCTCGACCACGGGCACGGCGCCGCCGGGAACGTCGACGGAGCGGTCCGACACGCTCCAATACCGCGTCACCCCTGGCGCGACACGAGCGATCTCCGCGTCGATCGCGCGCGGGTTGCAGCTCGCGTTTCTGCCGTAGAAGCTCTCGAAGAGGACGGCGTTCTCGAGTTCCGAGGACCCATGGGCGTACGCCCGCTCCAGGGCGGACTGCCCCGCGGCGGAGGCATCCACGTCCGTCAGAGGCGGCGAGACGACGACACGCCCGCCGTCGAGCTCGACTGCGAGAGCCTCGCCGACGGTCCGCGCGAAGGGCGCGAGGTCGGCGGCGACGTCTCCGGCGTCCACCACGACGCGGTAGGCGCCGCTCGGGAGCGCGAGGAGCGGGCCGCCCCATCGCGAGACGCGCATCGGTATCGTCGCCCGCCAGCCGGCATCCGTTTCCGCGACAGCGCCGTCGACGCGTGCTCGCGCGCCTTCGAGACGGATGCCGGAAGGCGCGGCCCCAGGCCCCTCGAGGATGAGCACGTCACCCGATGCCAGCGCGGACCGGATCATTCGTTGCCTTTCGTCGTTCGCGACGCGTCGAGCCCGCGACGGATGGCCCGGTACACGCGCTCGGCGTTGCCGCCGTCGCGGTACGTGTGAACGCGGGAGCTGAGGTCGCGAGCCCGCGCGATCCGCCGCGCACGCTCGGCATCATCGAGCAGGACGACCGACAGCTGGCGGACGACCTGACTCCACGAGGTCGCCACGTCTTCGCCCGCGAGGTCGCGATATCGCCCGTAGAAGCCACGCTCGACGGCGTAGCGGGACTCATCCGGCGCGAAGAAGACGACGGGGAGCGGGATGAGCGCCGTGTCGTAGACGAGGGAGGAGTAATCGGTGATCAGCGCGTCGAATGCCGGGAGAACCGGCGTGACATCGGCGACGCGGTCTGCTCCCATCTGCCGGACGCGATCGGTCCCCGGAGGCGGCGTGTAGTCGCCGGCGCCCAGCGGATGCGAGCGGATCACGAGCACGGCGTTCGCGGACTCGAGCGACTCGACGATCGTCGCCCACTCCGACGGGCTGGGGATCGCGGGGTCCGGCGCCCCGTCCCGCCAGGTCGGTGCGTAGAGGACGAGACGAGCGCCCGTGGCCGGTCCGACGAGCGCTTCGACCGACGCACGCGCCTCAGCGGCCGAACCGACCGACAGCACGTCCACGCGCGGTTCGCCGGTGACCGGGATCCGGTCGTAGCGGAGACCGAAAGCCGACTCGAGGCGGCCTCGGACGAGGTGGGACGCGGCGGGCAGCAGACGTATGCGCCGCTGAGTGCGCCGGTAGGCGTAACGCAGAAGGCGAGCCAGGCCCGGCACGTTCACGGGCGCTTTCGCCGTCGCTGGAGAGTCCAGCCCGAGTCGCTTCAGGGGAATGCCGTGCCACAGCTGCACGAGGAACGCGCCCGCCGTACCGTAGCGGTTCACGTCTCCTGCGCCGTGGGTCACCACGACCACGCGCGCCCGGGCGGTGAGCCAGAACCCGACGAAGCCGGCTTTCGGAGCGGACGAGAGGCCCGCGCGTCGGGCGTCGGCGGCATCCTTCTCCGATCCTGTCAACCAGACGGCGCGCTCCCCGTTCGCTGCGGCGACCTTCCAGAGCGCCCACGCTCCTTCGCCGATCCCCGCGGCCGAGCCGAACACCCACAGGTCCTTCGATCGAGGGATGAGCCGCGTCCCGAGAAGTCCGAGCAGGTGGACCGGGATTCTCAGCACCTGCGCCGCATTGCCCGACGAGAACGAGAACGACCCCATCCCGCGAGCCTATCGCGGGATGGGGTCGTGCCTCGGGGTGTCGCCGGAGCGATCAGTCGTTCAGGGTGCCCAGCGTGACATCGGCGCTGAGCGACCTGCCGTCGCGGACGTAGACGAGGTCTGCCGAGCTGCCGGCAGCCAGCGCGCGGACCTGGGCCGTCAGGTCGGTGGCGTCGCGGACCGGCACTCCGTCGAACTCGGTGACGACGTCGCCGGCCTTGAGTCCTGCCTTCGCCGCGGCGCCGCCGGGGGTCACGTCGCTGATCAGCGCGCCGGCGACGGTGCTGTCCTTCGCGTCGGCGGAGTTCCCGACCATCGCGCCGAGCAGACCGTGGGTGGCCTTGCCGTCCTTGATGATCTCGTCGGCGACGCGCTTGACGACATTCGACGGGATCGAGAAGCCGACACCGATGGAGCCCGCCTCGCTCGACGAGGACGACCCGCCGCCCGCGGTCGCGATCGCGACGTTGATGCCGATGAGGTTTCCCTCGTCATCCACGAGTGCGCCACCGGAGTTGCCCGGGTTGATGGCGGCATCCGTCTGGATGACCGCGATCGAGATCGTGCCCGACGAGCCCGACCCGCGCTGCTGCCCCTGCCCGAAGTCGAACTGGAACGGCGACTCGCCGTTCTGGCCCTGGCCCTGCTCCTGCTCGCCGGAATCGGGGACGGCGGAGGAAGCGATCTGGATCGAGCGGTTCAACGCGCTGACGATGCCGGTCGTCACCGTGTTGGACAGGCCGAGCGGTGCGCCCACGGCAACCGTCGTGTCGCCGACGTTCAGCTTCGCCGAGTCGGCGAACGTGATCGGAGTGAGATCGCTCGCGTCCGTCAGCTTGATGACGGCGAGGTCGTAGATGGGATCGGTCCCCACGATCTTCGCGTTGAAGACGCGGCCGTCGGAGGTCGTGACCCGGAGGGAGGCGTCGGAACTCGCGCCGTCCAGAGTCACGACGTGCGTGTTGGTGACGACGTAGCCGTCTTCGCTGAGGACGACACCGGACCCCGTGCCGCCGCCGCTCGACGACGTGGCGCTGATCGTGACGACGCTCGGCAGGGTCTTGGTGGCGATGCCGGTGGTCTGGTTGACCTGATCGGGGTCGTTGACCGTGATCTGGGTCGACCCCTTGGGGGCGACGGCGGTCGCCTGCGGCTGGAAGACGTCGTTCCCGATCGCCGCGCCGCCCAATCCGGACACCGCTCCCACGATGGCAGCGGCGACGAGCACGGCCACGATCTTGCCCGAACCCACCTTCGCATCGTGAGGGCGTCCCGACGTCGACTCACCGGGTAGGGGCTGCGTGGTGAACGCCGCCCCCGGGGCGTGCTGACCGGCATCGTGGGCGCTCTGCTGGTGATGCGCCTGGGCGTACCACGGCTGGTCGGAGGGGTGCCCGGCCGACGAGGGGGCACCGGAGGTGCCCTGGTATCCGGGCGCGCCGGCGTCGGGAAGCGGCGGTCGCGGGGGCACATTCGCGCCGGACGTGTTCGGGTCGGGGGTGTTCGATTCGCTCATGGGACTGCTCCTTTTTCGAGGCGACTTCAGAGTGCTCCCGGAGTCTGTGGACCAGCTATGCCACCCCTCCGATCAGCCTATGGGAGTGCAGCGGATATCCGGGTCGCGCAGCGATACGCTGAACCGGTGCTGCACATACCCGGAGCTTGGCAACGCGCGGCTCGCGGGGCAGGCCTCCTGTCCCCCACCGGCGACCTGGCGCCCACGATCTTCGCCGAGGTCACGGCCGCTGCGGTCCGGCACGACGCGATCAACCTCGGCCAGGGTTTCCCGGACGAGGACGGTCCGGCCGACGTGCTCGACGCAGCCATCGACGCGATCCGGACCGGGGCCAACCAATACCCGCCGGGGCGGGGGATGCCGGTGCTCCGAGACGCGGTCGCGGATCATCAGCACCGGTTCTACAGCGTGGACCTCGACCCCGACCGTGAGATCGTCATCACCGCCGGAGCGACCGAGGCGCTGACCGCTGCGATCCTGGCGCTCGTCGACGGGCCCGACGACGACGTCGTCGTCTTCGAACCGTTCTACGACTCCTACGCAGCGGCGGTCGCGCTCGCCGGCGCACGCCTGATTCCGGTTCCGCTGCGGTGGCCGCGTCTGGAGCCGGACCTGGACGACCTCCGGGCGGCCGTCACCGATCGGACGAGGATCATCCTCGTCAACGATCCCCACAACCCGACCGGAACGATGTTCTCCGCCGAGGTCCGCCAGGAGATCGTCCGGCTGGCTCATCTGCACGACGCGCTCGTCGTGACGGACGAGGTCTACGAGCACCTGGTCATGTCCGGTCGCCACACGCCGATCGCCACACTGCCCGGGGCCGCCGAGCGGACGCTCACCATCTCGTCGGGCGGGAAGACGTTCCGCACGACCGGGTGGAAGGTCGGCTGGATCAGCGGACCCGCCGACCTCGTCGACGCCGTCCTCGCCGTCAAGCAGTACCTCACGTACGTCAACGCAGCGCCCTTCCAGCCCGCGATCGCCGTCGGCCTCGGGCTGCCCGACCGGTACTTCGAGGATCTCGCGGCGACCCAACGCCAACGGCGCGATCTGCTCGGCGCGGGCCTGGTCGCGGCTGGATTCGACGTGGCCACTCCCGCGGGGTCGTACTTCACGGTGGCCGACGTGCGCTCCATGCTCGCCGAGGGTGAGGATGCCGCGGACTTCTGCCGCGAGCTTCCCGCGCGCGTCGGCGTCGCGGCGATCCCCGTGACGGCGTTCGTGACGTCCGAGCACCGGGACGACTACGCGACGCTCGTCCGCTTCGCCTCGTGCAAGCGGACGGACGTCATCGCGGAGGCTGCCCGCCGGTTGGCGGCATCCGCCCGCTGACGCACGCCGCGCGCGTCACTCGCGTGCCGCGACCGTATAGCGGCGCAAGGCGAGAGCGGGGTTCACTCGGCGGACCCGCTCGACGACACGAGGGTCCACGAAAGCCACCGCGACGTCCGTGGCCGTCCCGATGTGCACGACCGGCACGCCCTGCGGATCGACGACGACCGAGTGTCCGACGCCGAGGGGCGGCGGGTGGTCCGCACCGGCGACGTACAGGGTGTTCTCGATGGCACGAGCCTGCAGCAACGTCCGCCAGTGGTCCTCCTTGAGGGGCCCGCGGACCCACTCCGCCGCGACGAGGACGACGTGCGCGCCGGTGTCGGCGAGCACACGGGCGACCTCCGGGAAGCGGAGGTCGTAACAGGTCATCAGGGCGAATCGGATGCCGCCCCGATCGAAGGTCTCGGGGACGTCGATGTCCCCCGGCTCGACCCAGTCCGACTCCCGCTGTCCGAAGGCGTCGTACAGGTGGAGCTTGCGGTAGCGGGCCACGACGCCTCCGGCATCCACGGCGACGACGGTGTTGCGGACTCTGCCCGGTGACGCCGCGCGCTCGACCATCCCTGCGACGATGTGGACCCCATGCGCGGCAGCCAGCGCCGCCAGCGCGGTGACGAACGGGCCGCCGAGATCCTGCGCATGCTCGGCCAGCGAGGCGTCGAAGGGGTCCACGAAGTAGCTCGAGTACTCGGGGAGGAGCACGACGTCCGCACCGCGATCACGCGCACGCGCGACGAGGTCGGCGATCGCATCGAGGTTGGCCGACTCATCGGCGGTCGGAGCGAACTGGGCCACGGCGACGCCGAGGGGCGTGACGGTCATGAGGTCCTCTCCGAACGGCGCTGGGCGATCACGGGTGCGACGACCCACAGTCCCGCGATGACGACCGCGAGACAGGCACCCGCGATCCAGGATGCCGCACCTCCCACGACGACGTCGAACACGAAGCCGACGACGCCGATCAGGAGGAGGGACACGAGCCCGAGTGCGCCCAGCATGCAGACGTGGCCGAAGCGGACGATCGCCGGCTTCGCGCGACGCGCGAACAGGAAGCGGTGCACCGATACGGGAGCGAGCGCCACGACGGCGCTGAGCGCGGAGAGCGCCACCAGCACCAGGTACATCCCGCGCTGGGCCGCGTTCAGGTCGCCGAACGATGGCTGGAATGCGAGGGCCAGAAGGAATCCGGTGAGGATCTGGGTTCCGGTTTGGAGCACACGCAGCTCCTGCAGGACCTCGTTCCAGTTGCGGTCCGCCCGCTCGTCTCGGGTCTCATCCCGACCGTCGGGTTGGGCGTCCGAGGTGACGTCGAGGTCTCGCGCAGGCATGTCCTCATCCTGCCCAGTCCCGGGACCGTCCGCGCCCCGATTCGCGTCCCCCCGAATCGCGTGCTAGTGTTTTCTCTTGTGCCGCGGGGTGGAGCAGTTCGGTAGCTCGCTGGGCTCATAACCCAGAGGTCGCAGGTTCAAATCCTGTCCCCGCAA
>Ga0207790_1000339_pt1 | contig 17423 bp, 17 predicted proteins | sample HigsolmetaGSP14D_FD_184842 | JGI IMG/M metagenome (GOLD analysis project Ga0207790, IMG submission 184842) | High solid enriched microbial communities from the Joint BioEnergy Institute, USA - SP1-4-D (SPAdes) | ecosystem: Engineered > Bioreactor > SSF (Solid state fermentation) > Aerobic >...
GCAACTCGTCCATGCGGACATCGCCGAGCCCGACATGGGCGTCATCGTTCAGGGTGAGCACACAGGCGGCCGGGAGGATCTGGGCGTTGACACTGAGATGTGCCGTACTGCCCGGTGCGGCGGTGCTGGCGCTGGCATGACTGCCCAGCGCCAGCAACACGGCACCCAACAGCAGGCTGTGCTGTTGGGCCGCCATCACAGGTAGAACAGCTCGATGGTGGCGCTGCCGCTGGCGTTGACCGCACTGGTCAGGTCCAGATCATTGGTACCGACCACGGCGGCATTGATCTCCAGCGTGGCCTGCGCGTTGGTCACCGACAACGGCGTGCCGCCGGTGCTCCACGTGGTCAGCCGGTTGCGCGGCTGCAGTACCGAGGCCGCATTCCAAGCGCTCCCGTCGTCGCTGGCGATGAAGCTGGTCGATGCGCTGTCGGCCATGCCGTCCTTCAACGCCAGCACATAGGCACCGATGTTGCCCTTGGGGGTGGTACCCAGGCCGTAGGCCTGCGCCACCGTTGCACCGGCGAATGCGGTGCCTACCGCCGCGGCGGCAACGGTGTTGGCCTGGTTGTCGACGACCCGCAGGGCGACCGGGGTGGCCGCGGTGCAGGTGACATTCAGACCGATCTCGGCCTTGCCCAGCGCAGTGGGGGCGGTGGCGGACAGATCCTTGGACATCACCTGCGGCAGCACCACCTCGCCATTGCGGTCCAGATCGATGCTGCAGGGGGACGGGGTGAGGGTCACGCTGACATCCAGGGTGGCCGAGTTGGAGGCGGCGGCGGTGCCGGCCGAGGCAGCAGCGGCCAGCAGGGCCAGGGTCAGAAGCTTCGTGTTCATGATGTTTCCTTCAGATGATGCGGCCAGGCCGCGGAGAGACCCTGCCGATGCAGGCAGGGCAACAGGTACAGCGACCGTCCTTGGAAGGCGCTGCATCGCGCCATGCGGTGGGAACAGGAGCCGGGGCATCAGGTCATTGCGGCAGGCAGCGCCCCGTGCCGGTTTCGATGAACGCGGTGGGGTCGGCGTGTTCGGGCAGCTGCACCTGCAGCTGGCACTGGCTGCCGTCGGCCTGGTTCACCTGCAGGGTCATGCCGGGCTGGTAATCGGACAGGTAGATGCGGCCGCCTTCGACCACGGCGGTCAGGAACTCACCGTCGACCAGCACCGTGCCGCCCTTGGTCAACGCCTGCCCGGCGCTGTCGGTCACGGTCAGCATCGCCCTGCGGGCGGAGACAAGATCGAACGTGAGGTGGCTGACCGCGCCGCGGCGCAGCTGCAGCACGCGTGCGCCGTTATCGATATCAACGTTGCGCGGCAGGGTCCGGCCATCCACCTGGATGCGCGTGGACTGGTACGGGCGCAGGCGGGCCAGTACCGCGCGGCCGCGCGCGTCGGTCCAGGCGTCACCCGCATCGCTGCGGATGCGCACCCCGGCACGGTCGCCGGCGCGGGCGATACCGAAGGTGTCACCCACGCGGTATGGGGAAGGCGTCACCCCCTCGCGATGGGCCACCAGGGCACCGCGCAGCTGCGCGCTGGCCAGGGTGGTCCGCTGCGCGTGGGTGAGGTTGGCCGACAGCTCCACATACCGGGTGGTGGCGGCGACGCCGGCGCCCACCCGCGTGTTGCCACCGTCCACATCCTGCTCTGCCGACAGCCGCCACGAGGCCGGCCCGGCGGTGCGCAGGTTCGCGTCGAGGGCCAGCCGCTGCAGATCGTCGCGCTGACGCACGCTGGCACGCACCGTGCTGCTCCCCAGTGGCAGGGACAGCGACAGCTGTGCCGAACGGTCACGCTGCCCACGCCAGGCTGCGCGGCCCTGCGACTGTTCAAGGCTGGCACGCACACTGGCGCGCCCGAACATGCGCGACCAGCCGGCGCTGATCCGGGTCGCCGTCGTGCCCGAGAACGTCCGCCATGGCGACACGCTCGCATTGAAGGTACCCAGTCCCGCCGTGGTCCAGCTGAGCCCGGCCGTGCCCTGCCACTGCAGCCGGTTGTCGATGGCAGGTTGTTCGGCGCCGGCTTCATGCAGGTCCAGGTAGCCGGCCGAGCGGTGGGTGAGCCCCAGGTTGACGCCAAGCCCGCTGCGCCCGGTCGTGAGCCAGACATCGTTCTGCACCCCACGCCTTTTGTCCCGCGAGGCCAGCGCGGCGGTGCTGCGGGCGCTGATCACCCACTGTGTGTCGCCATGCAGGGCCTGGTCCAGGCCCACCGCCACGGCCTGGTAACCCGCTGTCGCCAGGAAGCCGGCACTGGCCACCGCGTCACCCGTGGGCAGCCGCCATGCGCCACTGGCGGTCACCAGCGCATCGCCGTCGCCGCGGCCTGCCACGCCCCGGGATCGGCGCTGGCCGGCGGCAAAGGTGGTACCAGGCCGGGCCACGCTGGCGCGGCGGAAGGTGCCCGCAGGCACGGTGAAGCGCCGTTCGCCGTCGCCTTCGTGGACCACCACCTCCAGATCCGCGGTGACGTCGCGCAGGGCGAAACCGCTGATCTGGAACGGACCGGGCGGCACCAGCGTGTCATGCAGCAGCACGCCGTTCTGGAAGATCTCAACGCGGGCCTCGCTGCCGGCGATGCCGTCCACCACCGCGCTGCTGGCAGCCTGCGGGGCGGCCAGCGCATCGTCGGGCAGCAGCTGCACCCCGCGTACGCTGGCGCCGGGAAACAGCGGGCTGCTCACCTGCAGTTCGCCCAGCTGCAGCAACCGGCCACTGCCGGGCAGGCTGCGCTGGGCGTACGTGTCCAGCTGCCGTACCCGCGTCGTGCCCTGGTTGCGGCGGATCGATTGATGGCTGCGTACCATCCAGTCAGCCGCGTTGAAGCCCGTCTCGGTGGAACCGCTGAACGACGTACGGGTGCGCCCGGCACTGCGCAGGCTGCTGGCCGAGACGGCATAGTTCAGCAGTGCCGCCGCGCCACCGCCCTCGTACGCCACATGTGCCTGCGTGTCCGCCACCAGGGCGTCCTGCGCAAGCACCAGGCTCACCTGCTGCTGCGCCGGTTCCAGCTTCACCACGCCCTGGGGCCAGGCCGCCTGCATGGCGACGAAGCCGTCCGCATCCGGGTCCAGCTCGGCCAGCGGCACGGCCGTGCGCAAGCGCATTGCCGCAAGAAACGTGGCGTCCAGGTGCGCCTCGCCGTGCGCGTCGAAGCGCAGCCGGGCGCGCCCGCGCCGCCGTCCATTGACGACCACGGTGACCTCGCGTTCGCCCGGGGCGAAGCGCGCCTCGGTGCGGAACAGCTCGGCCAGTGCGGGATCCAGGCCGCGGCGCGCCAGAAGGGTACGGTCGAACTCGACCTCGCCGGGCGACTGCGCCCTCGCTGCGTACGGCTCCAGGCCCGCCATCATCGCCAGCGTCAGCAGCGAGCGACGCAGCTGGCGGACGGGGGGCACGGTCGAGCCCGGCGCCTGTGCAGGCACCCGGGATGTCGCACCCGATTGCATCAGTTCAGGGGAGCGTCAAAGGTGCGGGTGATGAAGCCGTACACACTGGCCGGCTGCAGCTGCACATGCGTGTCGGCCGTGTCCACAGGCGCCTCGGGCAGGGGCAGCTCGACGCTCTGGCCGGGCAGAAGGTAGGACCGGCCCAGGTCGAGTTCGCGACCGGACGGCACCAGCGTGAGCGTCGGCGCCAGCCGCACCACGTACGCGCTGGGGTTGGTGACGCTCACCACGCGGCCGCTGGACGACCACTGCAGCAGCTTCCACGGTGCGTCATTGCGCGCCAGTCCCTTCGGGTGCAGCAGCATCGGCAGGTTCTGCCGCACGCCTACGCCGACCACGGCGCGGCCATCGGCCTGCGTGGCCTGGCCGATCCCTTCGAACACCACGCGCTTGAGACGCTGCACCTGCAACGGCGGGCCCTGGTAGATGAAACGGACCATCTGTTCCTGGCCAGGCTCCACACGCGCGACCGGCGGCGTGGCGATGACCACGGTTTCACTGTCTTCGGCGATATCCAGCACCGTGGTATGCAGCAACGCCGGACCGGGGTCGGTATTGCGCACGTTCATCGCCGTTTCGCCGTCCTGCTCGTACAGCAGGATGAGCGAGGATTCCGGCTGCATGCCATCGGCGTGAGCGGTCAGGGCACAGGCGCACAGAACGGCGCAGGCAAGGACGGGGACCAGCAGGTGGGGGCGGACAGCTCGCAACATGGTCATGCAACCTCTCGCATGGCGTGCCAGGCCAGCGTGGTGAACGGGATTGGAAACCCGGCAGAGGTAAAGGCGCTACGTCCGGGCGACATGCAGTGTCGTAGGCGGCCGATGCACGGCCCATAGGACATGTCGCAGATCCATCATTCGCATATATGATCAGGGCGATCCATCCACTCAATGTAGTGGTGCGTCGCTGCTAGACAGTGTCTATCGACGCGTGCGGATCAGGGCGCGGCGACATGTCGCCGCAGCAGCGGCAACGGATCATAGGCGCCCTCTGCGCCGTAGATGCCCCAATGCAGATGCGGCGGCGTGCCTTTGGCATTGCCGGTGTCGCCCACATAGCCCAGCACCGTGCCCGGCTGCACCACCTCGCCACGCACCAGCCCCTCGCGCCAGCCATCCAGGTGCGCGTAGTAGTAACGTTCGCGCGCCGGCCCCAGTACCCAGACCTGGCGTCCCCCCAGGCCGCTGTCGCGCAGATCACTCACGATCCCGAAGGTGGCACTGTGCACCGGGGTGCCGCGCGCGGCGAAGATGTCCACGCCAGCATGGGTGCGGTCACGGCCGCGCGGGGCGCCGAAGGTGTCGGCCACCTCACGTGCACGGACACCCTGCACCGGTACCGGCAACGACACCGGCGGCGGCATGCGCGAGAGCTGCCACAGCGCGCGCGGCGTCTGTGCCCACTCGCTGTTCCAGCCCACACCCAGCAGGACCCCGAGCACCGCCAGCACCAGCAGGCGCACCAGCCACCGCCGCAGCACCCAGGCGGGCCCGCGGCGGGTGGATACACGTGGCGGCGTACTCAACGGCACGCGCGCCACCGTGATGCCTGCACGTCAGCCCTGCGGCACGGCTGCGGCCGGCGCTGCGGCGGCGGGTGCTGCGGCAGGCGCCGACGCACCGGCAGGCGGCGTGCCCGCAGCAGCCGTGGGCACCACGCGCCAGATGGTGTTGGCCAGATCGTCAGCCACCAGCAGCGCGCCGCGTGGATCCACCCTGACCCCGACCGGGCGGCCGCGCGTCTGTCCATCGGCGGTGCGGAAGCCGGACACGAAGTCGATCGGGTCGCCGGCCGGGCGGCCATTCTGGAAAGGCACGAAGACCACCTTGTAGCCCACCGGCGGATTGCGGTTCCAGCTGCCATGCTGGCCGACGAACGCACCATTGGCGAACCGGGCGCCCATCACCGGCGAGGAGAAGTCCAGACCCAGCGCCGCCACGTGCGACCCCAGCGCGTAGTCCGGCGCGATCGCACTGGCGACCTTCTGCGGATCACGCGGCATCACCCGGGTGTCCACGTGCTGGCCCCAGTAGCTGTAGGGCCAGCCGTAGAAACCGCCGTCCTTCACCGAGGTCAGGTAGTCCGGCACCAGATTGGGGCCGATCTCGTCGCGCTCGTTCACCACAGTCCACAGCGCCGCAGTGTCCGGCTGGATGGCCATCGCCGTGGGATTGCGGATGCCGGTGGCGAAATCACGATGGGCGCCGGTCTGTGCGTCGATCTGCCAGATGCGCGCGCGGTCGATCTCCACGTCCAGGCCGCGCTCGCCGATGTTGCTGTTCGAGCCGATGCCCACGTAGAGGTAGCGGCCATCGGCACTGGCGGTCATCGCCTTGGTCCAGTGGTGGTTGATCGCCCCCGGCAGCGTGGTCAGCGTACGCGGCGCGCCACTGGCGCGCGTCTGCCCGGGCTGGTAATCGAACGCCACCACGGCGTCCTGGTTGGCCACGAACAGCGTGTTGCCGATCAGCGCCAGCCCGTACGGCGCATTGAGGTTGCCGGCGAACTCGGTCTTCAGCTCGTACACGCCGTCGCCGTCGGCATCGCGTAGCAGGGTCAGGCGGTTGCCGCTCTTCACCGACGAGGTGCCCTTGGCCTTGATCGGCGCGGCGATGATGTCCTTCGGCTTGAGCTTGGGTGCATTACCGCCGCGGCCTTCGGCCACCAGGATGTCACCGTTGGGCAGCACCAGCATCTGGCGGGGAATGCCCAGCCCGGTGGCGATGGCCGAGATGCGGTACCCCGCCGGCACGGTCGGCCGCTGGTCACCCCAGCCGCTGGGCTCGGCGATCGTCATGTCCGGCAGCAGGCCACGCTCCGGCGCGGGCAGCTGGGGGGTGGCGCCGTGCTGGGCCAGCTCCGGCGCCTTGCCGCTGCAGGCGGCCAGCGCCAGGGCCAGCAGGGACAGGGCGGCGCCGCGGCCGCGCGGCAGGGCCGCGTGCAGCGCGCTCATCGCACACCTCCGCGGCGCAGGCTGGAGAACCCCAGCGCGGTGACCAGCAGCGCCAGCACCACCAGTACCGTGGACAGCCACAGCCCACCCGGCATCACCGCCCAGCCATCGCGGGCGTGCTGGAGGGAGTTGATGAAACCGAGCACCCAGGTGGCGGCCAGTGCCAGCGTGTACAGCAGGCGCCGGCTGCCGCGCACCTGGCCGATCACCGCGGCCAGCAGAGCCAGCGTGGTCATCACCATCGCGGCCACCAGCAGCCACGCGGCGAACGTGCTCCACTGGATCTGGTAGGTCGCGTAGTAGGCGTAATCGGCGATCAACGTGCAGACATACAGCGGCAGGACGCCGCCCAGTGTGGCGGCGTGGACCGGGTGGATCGGCCGGTAGGCCGAATAGGCAGCGGGGGTAGGCATCACGTCTCCGGGCAGGCTGGGTGCTGAGGCCCGCGAACGTGCCACAGCCGGCGCCGTGGTCACGTGATGGCGCCGGCACATGCCCTGCACGCCGGGCGCTCTGCCCGGAGCGCTCAGCCCAGCGCGTTCAGGGGCGGGCTGGCCGGCAGCCGCCGGGCGACGCGCAGGTAGCGCACGTACTTGCCGATGAAGATGCCGGTGAAGCCGCCGGACAGCAGCAGGTAGGCGGCACGGAATCCGCTGTCGTCACCCAGTGCAGGCGCCACCGCCAGGGCACACTCGAAGCCATACTTCACCGCGAAGGTGACCAGCAACAGCGGCAGCAGGCTGTAATCGGCGCTGCGCCACAACCGGCCCGTGGACGGATTGACGGTCAGCGTGGCCCGCCGCAGCAGCATCCAGCCCAGTGCGGCGCCCGCCGCGATGCCCACCAGCCACTGGGCCCACACCTGCCAGGCACCGCCGTAGCGGTGGCTGATCGACCACAGGCCCCAGACCGTGAACAGCGTCGGTACGATCGCCAGCGTGGCCAGGGTGGTCGGCTGGGGCTTCAGGGCGGTGATACCGCGCGTGACCAGGAACAGCAGGAGCGCCCAGACCCAGATCGGGGTGTGGGACAGAAGGAGCTGCAGCAGGTTCATGGAACGTCCTTGATGGTGTGGGCAGCCGACGCGGCGGCGCCGTGCGGGAGTGGCTACTTTCATCCCTGGCCCGGCCAGCCACCAGTGACAGCTGTCAGCAGGCGGCGGTTACATCCCGGGCGATTTCAAACGATCGATTGAAACGCGCATAACTTCGCCGAACTGGACAGGAACTCCCGCATCCGGCAGACTGCCGCCCTTTCCTGATGTCCGGTTCCCATGGCGAAACTGCTGCTTCTGCATGGCCCCAACCTCAACCTGCTCGGCACCCGCGAGCCGGAGGTCTACGGGTATACCACGCTGGCACAGATCGACCAGGCCCTGCATGCCCAGGCCGCCGCGGCCGGTCATGACCTGGACAGCCTGCAGGCCAACGCCGAGCACGTGCTGATCGAGCGGGTCCAGGCCGCGCGCAGCGATGGCACCGCCTTCATCCTGATCAACCCGGCCGCGTTCACCCACACCTCGGTGGCCCTGCGCGATGCGCTGAGCGCGGTGGATGTGCCGTTCATCGAGATCCATCTGTCCAACCCGCATGCCCGCGAACCGTTCCGCCAGCACAGCTATTTCAGCGACAAGGCGGTCGGCGTGATCTGCGGCTTCGGCGCCGACAGCTACCGCTATGCGATGGACGCCGCGCTGCGGCGGCTGTCCGCCACCTGATTGCCGACACGGGCGCACGCGCCCTCCCTCCCAGATAGAACCACAACGAGGCCCTCATGGATCTGCGCAAAATCAAGAAGCTGATCGACCTGCTGGAAGAGTCGAACCTGGCTGAAATCGAAATCAAGGAAGGCGAAGAATCCGTCCGCCTGTCGCGCGCGCCGGTTTCCGGCTACGGCATGATGCAGGCCCAGCCGCAGATGGTGATGCAGGCCCCGGCACAGCCGGCCGCGCCCGCCATGCCGATGCAGTCGCCGACCGAAGCGTCCACCGGCGGCAGCGCCAAGCCGGCCAACGCCCTGCCGGAAGGCCACGTGCTGCGTTCGCCGATGGTCGGCACCTTCTATGCCTCGGCCGCACCGGATAAGCCGGCGTTCGTCAGCGTGGGCCAGCAGGTCAAGGCCGGCGAGACCCTGGCCATCATCGAGGCGATGAAGATGTTCAACCCGATCGAAGCCGATGCCTCCGGCACCATCGTCGCCATCCTCGGCGAGAACGGCCAGCCGGTGGAGTTCGACCAGCCGCTGTTCGTGATCGGCTGAGGGGCAGACCATGCTCGATAAAGTCGTCATCGCCAACCGGGGGGAAATCGCGCTGCGCATCCTGCGCGCGTGCCACACCCTGGGCATCCGCACGGTGGCCGTGCATTCCACGGTCGACCGCAATCTCAAACATGTAGCCATGGCCGACGAGTCGGTCTGCATCGGGCCGGCTCCGTCGCCGCAGAGCTACCTCAACATTCCGGCGCTGATCGCCGCGGCCGAAGTCACCGACGCCCAGGCCATCCATCCCGGCTACGGCTTCCTGTCCGAAAACGCGGACTTCGCCGAGCGCGTGGAAGAATCCGGCTTCGTGTTCATCGGGCCGAAGGCCGACACCATCCGGATGATGGGCGACAAGGTCGAGGCGATCCGCGCGATGAAGGCCGCCGGCGTGCCCTGCGTGCCGGGTTCGGGTGGACCGCTGGGCGATGACATCGTCGCCAACACCAAGATCGCCCGCGAGATCGGCTATCCGGTGATCATCAAGGCGGCAGGCGGCGGCGGTGGCCGCGGCATGCGCGTGGTGCATGCCGAAGCGGCCCTGAAGACCTCCATTGAAACCACCAAGAGCGAGGCCAAGGCCGCGTTCGGAAATGGTGAGGTGTACATGGAGAAGTTCCTGGAGAATCCGCGCCATGTGGAGATCCAGGTGCTGGCCGATGGCCAGGGCAACGCGATCCACCTGGGCGAGCGCGACTGCTCGATGCAGCGCCGCCACCAGAAGGTGGTGGAAGAAGCACCGGCACCGGGCATCACCAGCGAGCAGCGCGAGCAGATCGGCAAGGTGTGCACCGAGGCCTGCGTGCGCATCGGCTACCGCGGCGCCGGTACCTTCGAGTTCCTGTACGAGGACGGCCGCTTCTACTTCATCGAAATGAACACCCGCATCCAGGTGGAGCATCCGGTCACCGAAATGGTCACCGGCATCGATCTGGTGGCCGAGCAGCTGAAGATCGCGGCCGGCCACAAGCTCTCGATCAGGCAGAGCGACGTGGTGCTGAGCGGGCATGCCATTGAATGCCGCATCAATGCCGAGGACGCGGAGACCTTCGTTCCCAGCCCGGGCACGATCACCGCCTTCCATCCGCCTGGTGGCCCGGGCGTGCGCGTGGATACCCACATCTATGCCGGGTACCGCGTGCCGTCCAACTACGATTCGATGATCGGCAAGCTGATCGTGCACGGCCCGGACCGCGAGACCGCCATCGCCCGCATGCGGGTGGCGCTGAGCGAGATGGTGGTGGATGGCATCAAGACCAACGTGGCCCTGCAGCAGCGCATCATGCGCGACAAGGGCTTCCAGGGCGGTGGGCAGAACATCCACTACCTGGAAAAGCGCCTGGCCGAGCGCAAGACGAAGAACATCGCGCTGACCTGAGCGTGCTGCGCGCGGTGCGGGCCTGCCCGCACCGCCTGCGTGCCGGCGGCCGGGAGGTTTCCCGGCTGCCGCGCGCGTACCAGTGGATCAGCGGCGCCCGGCCGGATCCGCGGGAATCTGGCTGTTGGCCAGCGGGCGTACGCCATTGGGCGAGGTCGGATCGATGATGACCATCGTTTCCGTCGACCCGTCCGGCCACACCACCTGGAACGTGCTGCCGGCCGGCAGCGACGAGAACGGCAGACCCTTCTGCGCGCGGTACACCGCGGCCACCTGGCTGGCACCGGCACTGCGCACGTCCGGCGCGGACTGCACCTTGGTGAGCTCTACCTTGGACAGTTGCCGGTAGCGTGCCTCGTAGGTATCGATCATCAGCAGACCGACCGCGCCGGCCGAATAGGCCACGAACAGGGCGACCCAGAACCAGAATTTGGCGCCATGCAGGAATCGACGGTAATTCATCGACTTTTCCTCTCTCCAATCAATTGCTCGACCCATTCGTTCATTCTCCCCGCACCCTGCCGCGAGACCGCAGCGTCATACACAAAATCGGTGAAGTCCTGACCGGCATCCTGGGTACAGATGCCGGCGTTGGCGCAGTAGTTGTTCATGAGCAGGCTGTCCGGACCGCAGGCCATGCCCAGCCGGCAGGCCGCCACGCGCCAGGCCACCTCGGCCATCGCATCGCCGGCCACCCGTCCGGCCAGCGCACGGTCGCCAGCCGCACGCAGCCCCATCGCTGGGGCCAGTGCCATGTAGGCTTCGGGGTCACGCGAGGCCATCACGCGGTCGACCAGCAGGCGCCGGTAGGCCTCACCATCCTGCAGCGGCCGGCCGTCGGCGAGCAGCGCCGCCTCGGCGGCCAGGCTGCCCTCGCGGGCTGCCTGCAGGCGCTCGCGGGTGACCGTCTGGTAGCCCAGGCCATCGCTGGCCACGAACCCGCTGCAGCGTGCCGCCACGCGCTCACGCGCACCGGCCATGGCCTGGGTGGTGGCATCGCCCATGCCGGTCAGCACCTGGTTGTCCAGGGCATAGCCGCCCGGGTCCATCGCGTACTGGCTGCAGTGGTCGTACACGCGGCTGAGGATCCAGCGCGCTTCCACGTTGCCGCCGTCGGCCTGCAGGCGCAGGCGCTGTGCGTAGGCGAACAGATCCGTATCGCCTTCCAGGTCGGCGCGCAGGTCCAGCGGCAGCCCGGACGGCACGGCCGTGCTGCGTTCGCGCACACGGGACCGTTCCAGCAGCGGGCTGGCGGGCGCGGCGGCCGGGGCCGGCACCTCGCTGGACAGCGCGGCCGGCGCCGGGCTGTCGGCCGCGCCGACATGCAGGTGCGCGCCGGCACGCAGCCCCGCAATCCCCAGCAGGGCCACCGCAGGCACAACCAGCAGCCAGGTTTTCAGTGCGGGCGCCAATGCCATCAGACAGGCCGGGGACGGGAGCAGAACGCTAGTCTAGCAAGGGTTGCGCGCCTCGTCCGGGCCCACGGCACAGGCGCTGCCGGCTGAACAGAGATGGAGCCGGCGGCCGGCGATCGTCTAGCATGGCGTTTCTCTGCCGATCCGACCTGCCCGCCATGCCGTTCCTTGAACTGACCCTGCGCTGCACCGAAGCCACCCAGCCCCGCTACGAAAACGCGCTGGACGACGTCGGCGCGCTGGCCGTCACCCTGCTGGACGCACAGGCCGACACCAGCAACGAACACGCCATCCTGGAGCCGGGCGTGGGCGAAACGCCGCTGTGGGACACGCTGGTGCTCAGCGCGCTGTTCCCGGCCGACGCCAACGGGCTGGCCCTGCTGGCTGCGCTGGAGGCATTCGACGCCGGGCTGGACTGGTCGGGCGTCAGCTTCCGCGCGGTGCAGGACGAAGACTGGGAACGGGCCTGGCTGGACCAGTTCCAGCCGTTGTCGTTCGGCGAACGCACCTGGATCGTGCCGTGGAACCACGACCTGCCGGAGGCCGCTCAGGCCGCAACGGCGGCCGTGGTCCGGCTGGACCCGGGCCTGGCGTTCGGCTCCGGCACCCATCCCACCACGGCACTGTGCCTGCGCTGGCTTGATGGCCTGGCCGCCGCCGACCTGCTGCAGGGCCAGCCGGTACTGGATTTCGGCTGCGGCTCGGGCATCCTGGCGCTGGCCGCGCTCAAGCTGGGTGCCGCGCGTGCGATCGGCGTGGACAATGATCCGCAGGCGCTGATCGCCACGGCCGACAATGCGCTGCGCAATGGCGAACAGGAGCGCATGCACGTGTACCTGCCGCAGGACGAGCCGGTGGCGGTCTACCCGATCGTGGTGGCCAACATCCTGGCCTCGGCACTGGATGCGCTGGCCGAACTGCTGGCCGCGCGCGTGGCCCCGGGCGGGCGCATCGCACTGTCCGGCATCCTGCACGGACAGGAGCAGGAGCTGCTGCAGCGCTATGCCGCGTGGTTCGACCAGCTGGAGGCCACCCGCGATGGCGACTGGATGCGCATCACCGGCCTGCGCCGTGCTTGAATAGCCCCTGGACCCGAGCCCGAGCCCGCGCCCTGCATGTCCGCGCCGAACCCGCCCCGCCGCCCGCTGGCCACCTTCCTGCGCCCTGCACCGGCGCAGCCGGCGCCGCCTGCCGACGACGCTGCCGCTGCCGCCGAGGATGCCGTGCACGCCGCACCGCCGGCGGCACCGGACGTTGCTGCTCCGGGTGGCGAAGCGTCGCCCGCCGACCCGGTGGACGACGCCCCGCCGGTCACGGCGGTGACCGCACCCGGGTTCCTGCGTGCACCGGCCACGCGCCTGCGCACGCCGCGCTGGCAATGGATCGGCATCGCGGTGCTGGCCGTGCTGCTGATGCTGCAGATCGTGCTCGCCGACCGCGCCCGCCTGGCGGCCGACGCCGGCAGCCGGCCGTGGCTGGCGACGCTGTGCGGCGCCCTGCGCTGCACCTTGCCGGCCTGGCACGAGCCGTCCGCATTCACCATGGTCAGCCGCGATGTGCGCCCGCTGCCGGGCCAGCCGGGTACCCTGCAGGTGCTGGCCAGCCTGCGCAACGATGCGCGCTGGGCGCAGGCGTGGCCGCAGCTGCGGCTGTCGCTCGCCGATGCCGATGGCCGCGTGGTGGGCAGTGCCGTGTTCAGCCCGCAGCAGTACCTCGGTGACAACGCCGACGCACGCGGCCTGATCGAACCGGGACAGAGCGCGCAGGTGGCCTTCCGCGTACGGGAACCGGCCGCGTCCACGGTCGCGTTCACCTTCGAGTTCCTGTAGCCGCGCCGGGTGCCGGGCCGTGCAGGGCGCGCACGCTCGCGCTAGACTGGCCGCCACCACCTTCTTCGCCAGCCCCCGCTCGGGCGCCGGCCACCAGATCGGGAACCTCCTTGAACGCTGTGCTCTCTCGTCCTGACACCAGTCGTGGCGCTACGCGGCCTCCGCTGCGTGAACACGTTGCCCAGTCGGTCCGCCGCTACCTGCGTGACCTGGATGGCTGCGATGCCGATGACGTGTACGAAATCGTGCTGCGCGAGATGGAGATTCCGCTGTTCGTGGAAGTGCTGAACCACTGCGAAGGCAACCAGAGCCGGGCGGCGGCGATGCTGGGCATCCACCGTGCCACCCTGCGCAAGAAGCTCAAGGAATACGGCATCAGCGCGTAAGCGCAGCCTTCGGCGCTGCAGCCACCGGATGCACGGCCTACAATAGCGGCCCCGCTCCGTCGCCGACTGCTCCGTCCCCATGACCGCTGATCTGTTGCCCGTTCGCCGGGCCCTCCTGTCCGTTTCCGACAAAACCGGCCTGATCGACCTGGCCACCGCGCTGGCCGCCCGCAACGTGGAGCTGCTGTCCACCGGCGGCACTGCCAAGGCGATCCGCGACGCGGGCTTGGCGGTCATTGATGTCTCCGATGTGACCGGTTTCCCTGAAATGATGGACGGCCGCGTCAAGACGCTGCATCCCAAGGTGCATGGCGGCCTGCTGGGCCGCGCCGGCGTGGACGATGCGGTGATGGCCGAGCATGGCATCGGTGCGATCGATCTGCTGGTGCTGAACCTGTACCCGTTCGAGTCGGTGACCACCCAGCCCGGCTGCACGCTGGCCGACGCGGTGGAGAACATCGATATCGGCGGCCCGGCGATGCTGCGCTCGGCGGCAAAGAACTTCGCCCGCGTGGCGGTCGCCACCGATCCGTCGCAGTACGCCGGCCTGCTGGAAGCGCTGCACGCACAGGATGGCCAGCTCTCGGCCAGCCAGCGTTTCGCCTACTCCGTGGCGGCGTTCAACCGCGTGGCCCAGTACGATGCGGCGATCAGCAACTACCTGTCTTCGGTGACTGCCACCGACAGCGCGGTGCCGGTACGCAGCGAGTTCCCGCAGCAGATGAATTCCAGCTTCGTGAAGGTGATGGATCTGCGCTACGGCGAGAACCCGCACCAGAGCGGCGTGTTCTACCGCGATCTGTACCCGGTGCCGGGCACCCTGGCGACCTTCCAGCAGCTGCAGGGCAAGGAGCTGAGCTACAACAACCTGGCCGATGCCGATGCGGCGTGGGAATGCGTGCGCCAGTTCGACGCGCCGGCCTGCGTGATCGTCAAGCATGCCAACCCCTGCGGCGTGGCCGTGGGTGCCGGTAACGGCGATGCCTACGAGCTGGCCTATGCCACCGACCCGACCAGCGCATTCGGCGGCATCATCGCCTTCAACCGTCCGCTGGATGCGGCCACCGCCAAGGTGATCCTGGACCGGCAGTTCGTGGAAGTGCTGATCGCCCCGGACTACGAGCCGGCTGCGCTGGAATACGCGACCAGGAAGGCCAACGTGCGCGTGCTGCGCATTCCGCACGGCCAGGGCCTGAACAACTACGACACCAAGCGGATTGGTTCTGGCCTGCTGATGCAGAGCGCCGACAACCGCGGCATGCGCCGTGACGAGCTGACCGTGGTGAGCAGGGTGGCCCCCACCGACAAGCAGTTTGACGATCTGCTGTTCGCCTGGAAGGTGGCCAAGTTCGTCAAATCCAATGCCATCGTCTACGCCAGGGACAACCGCACCATCGGCGTGGGTGCCGGGCAGATGAGCCGGGTGTATTCGGCGCGCATCGCCGGCATCAAGGCGGCGGATGCAAACCTGGTGGTGGAAGGATCGGTGATGGCCTCCGATGCGTTCTTCCCGTTCCGCGATGGCATCGACGCGGCCGCGGCCGCCGGCATCAAGGCGGTGATCCAGCCGGGCGGTTCGATGCGCGACAGCGAGGTGATCGCCGCCGCCGACGAACACGGCCTGGCGATGGTGTTCACCGGCGTGCGCCACTTCCGCCACTGATCCGTACCACCGCGCCGGGCCCTGCCCGGCGTTTCATTTCTGCTAACGAGAACCCTGCCCCATGAAGATCCTCGTCATCGGCTCCGGTGGCCGCGAACATGCCCTGGCCTGGAAGCTGGCCCAGTCCGACCGTGTGAGCGAGGTGCTGGTGGCACCCGGCAACGCGGGCACCGCCACCGAAGCCAAGTGCCGCAATGTGGCCGTGCCGGTCAGCGACATCGAGGCCCTGCTGGCGCTGGCCCAGGCCGAAGCCATCGACCTGACCGTGGTCGGCCCGGAAGTGCCGCTGGTGGCCGGGGTGGTGGATCGCTTCCGCGCTGCCGGGCTGCGCATCTTCGGGCCGACCGCCGCCGCCGCGCAGCTGGAAGGCAGCAAGGCCTACGCGAAGGATTTCCTCGCCCGCCACAACATCCCGACCGCGTTCTACGCGGTGCACACCGACGTGGACGCGGCGCTGGCATACCTTCGCGAGAAGGGCGCACCGATCGTGGTCAAGGCCGATGGCCTGGCGGCCGGCAAGGGCGTGATCGTGGCCATGACGCTGGCCGAAGCCGAGGATGCGGTGCGCGACATGCTGTCGGGCAACGCCTTCGGTGATGCCGGCGCCCGCGTGGTGATCGAGGAATTCCTGGACGGCGAAGAGGCCAGTTTCATCTCGATGGTCGATGGCCAGCACGCGCTGCCGATGGCCACCTCGCAGGACCACAAGCGGGTCGGTGACGGCGACACCGGTCCGAATACCGGCGGGATGGGCGCCTACTCGCCTGCCCCGGTGGTGACCGATGCGGTGCATGCCCGGGTGATGCGCGAGGTGGTCAATCCGACCGTGCAGGGCATGATCGCCGACGGGATCCCGTTCACCGGCTTCCTGTACGCCGGCCTGATGATCGACGCCAGCGGCGCACCCAAGGTGATCGAATTCAACGTGCGCTTCGGCGACCCGGAAACCCAGCCGGTCATGCTGCGGCTGCAGTCGGACCTGGTGGATCTGCTTGAAGCGGCCATCGAGGGCCGTCTCGACCAGGTCCAGGCCCAGTGGGATCCGCGCCCTTCGCTGGGCGTGGTGCTGGCTGCGGCGCCCTACCCGGAAGCGCCCATCACCGGCGATGTGATCTCGGGTCTGGAGGCCGTGGCCGACACCGCCAAGGTGTTCCATGCAGGGACAGCGCTGGATGCGCAGGGCAACGTGGTCAGCGCCGGTGGCCGCGTGCTGTGCGTGGCTGCGTTGGGTGACAGCGTGCGCGATGCGCAGGCCAATGCGTATGCCGGCGTGGCCAAAGTGACGTGGGCGAACGCGTTCCACCGCAGTGACATCGGCTGGCGGGCGATTGCCCGGGAAAGCTGAGGTTCGTGCAGGGTCGGCTTGCACGATGTGGGGTGAGCGTGTGCGGCGCTGATCTGCCGATGCGCTCGCCGAGCATGGCTCGGCGCTACCACTCGCCGGGCCTGGCGAGGCGCTACCGGTAGACACCTCGTCGCGGGGTGGGCGCGTTGGAATGAAAAACGCCGGGCGATGCCCGGCGTTTCTGTGTGCAGCGATTGTCTCCGCTTACGCGGTGAACAGCGCCTTCATCTTCTTCAGCGCGTTCGCTTCCACCTGGCGGATGCGTTCGGCGGACACGCCGTACTCGTCGGCCAGTTCCTGCAGCGTCACCTTGCTGTCGGCATCCAGCCAACGGCGGGCGATGATGTCGCGCGAACGCGCATCCAGTTCCGCCAGACCCTCGCGCAGCAGCTGCAGCTTGTTGTCCTCGCTGTCGGCACGCTCGTAGGCCATCGACGGATCTTCGGCGTCGGCCACCAGGTAGGCGGCCGGCGACGGCGGCGCGTTCTCGTTGTCCTCATCGCTGGGCGCATCGAAACCGATATCGCGGCCGGACAGGCGCGATTCCATTTCCATGACCTCACGCTCGGACACGTTCAGATCCTTGGCCACCGCACTGACTTCGGCCGCGTTCATCCAGCCCAGGCGCGTCTTGGACTTGCGCAGGTTGAAGAACAGCTTGCGCTGCGCCTTGGTCGTGGCGACCTTCACGATGCGCCAGTTCTTCAGGATGAACTCGTGCATCTCGGCGCGGATCCA
>Ga0207790_1000340_pt1 | contig 17389 bp, 17 predicted proteins | sample HigsolmetaGSP14D_FD_184842 | JGI IMG/M metagenome (GOLD analysis project Ga0207790, IMG submission 184842) | High solid enriched microbial communities from the Joint BioEnergy Institute, USA - SP1-4-D (SPAdes) | ecosystem: Engineered > Bioreactor > SSF (Solid state fermentation) > Aerobic >...
CATCGCAGGGGGCGCATTACATCACAGGGGGCGCATTAATACGCCCCTGGTGCAGTGCAGTACAGGGCGCGCAGAAATGCGCACCCGCATGTCGCACTACAGCTTAGTCCCACCAGACGTCGAAGAGTTCCGTTATCTGGATATAAGACAATTCACGCCCTTCCAGCCACTTGCGCACCTGCTCACGGTGCTCATCGGTGCACTTTCCGGTCTGCTGCATGCAGACCAGACCTTCCCACACCAGATAGCCGCTGCCGTCATAGGCCAGACCGTTTGGATCGATCACCTCAGTGATAAACTGATCCAGCGTGGCATCAATCTGCTCTTCAGTGGTTCCGTCGGCAAAACGCCATGCTACGGAGAAACCCAGTTCCTGAAACTCATCAATATGCAGTTTCTTACGTAAACGACGACTACGCTGTACGGCCATTATTTTACCCTCTCAAACATCAAATCCCACACGCCATGGCCCAGTCGCTGCCCGCGCTGCTCAAATTTAGTCAACGGACGCGTCTCAGGACGCGGCACGTAATCCTGGGTGGCTGACTGATTAACGTAACCCGCCACGCTGTTCATGACTTCCAGCATATGAGTAGCGTAATCTTCCCAGTCGGTGGCCATATGGAATACGCCGCCGAGCTTCAGCTTGCGCTGAACCAGCTCAGCAAACGGCGCCTGCACAATACGACGTTTATTGTGACGCGCTTTATGCCACGGATCGGGGAAGAAAAGCTGCACCATGCGCAGGGAGTTATCCGGGATCATATGCTCCAGCACTTCTACCGCGTCATGACACATGACCCGCAGATTCTCTACGCCCGCTTCTTTTGCCGATGCCAGGCAGGCACCCACGCCTGGCGCATGCACTTCAATGCCCAGGAAATTCTGCTGCGGGTTGTTTTGCGCCATGGTCACCAGTGAGGCGCCCATACCAAAACCGATCTCCAGCACCAGCGGTGCGTCGCGCCCGAACAGCGCGGTCATGTCCAGCGGCGCGGGCTGATACTCTACGCCCATCACCGGCCAGTATTGATCCAGCGCGAGCTGTTGACCTTTCGTTAACCGCCCCTGGCGGCGTACGAAGCTGCGGATACGGCGCAGCGGCCGCCCGTTTTCATCAAATTCCGGAGTGATGACGTCATTTATCATGTTGAAGCCTGCTGGTTAGCCTGTTCGGGGAAACGGGCATTATGCAAAGTTAAAGGTCAGAAGCAAGCCTTTGCAATCTTCCGGTTTACACCCCTGACGCTCTGTGCTGCAATTCCTGCCTGATTGTAGAGTAAACACGGAAAATTTCCTTCATATGATGCAGGCGTCGCAATTCGCGCAACAGGTGCTGAAGTGGTATGACCGCTTTGGCCGTAAAACGCTGCCGTGGCAGCTGGAAAAGACGCCCTACAAAGTGTGGCTTTCAGAGGTCATGCTGCAGCAGACGCAGGTTGCCACGGTAATCCCCTATTTTGACCGTTTTATGGCACGTTTTCCCACCGTGCGCGATCTTGCTGCCGCGCCGCTGGATGAAGTGCTGCATCTCTGGACCGGCCTCGGCTACTATGCGCGGGCGCGCAACCTGCATAAAGCGGCTAAACAGGTCGTGGATCAGCACGGCGGTGAGTTCCCGCCGGACTTCACGGCAATTGCTGCTCTGCCGGGCGTGGGTCGCTCGACCGCCGGGGCGATCCTTTCACTGTCGCTTGGCCTGCATTTTCCGATTCTGGATGGCAACGTCAAACGCGTGCTGGCGCGCTGTTACGCAATCGGTGGCTGGCCTGGCAAAAAAGAGGTCGAAAAGCAGCTGTGGCAGATTAGCGAAGCAGTGACGCCAGCGCAGGGTGTCAGCCAGTTTAATCAGGCGATGATGGATCTCGGCGCGCTGGTCTGCACCCGCTCGCGACCAAAGTGTGAAATCTGCCCGCTTAATAGCGGCTGTGAAGCGTATGCCAGCCAGAGCTGGGCTGACTATCCGGGCAAAAAGCCCAAAGTCACTCTGCCGGTACGCAGCGGCTGGTTTTTGCTGATGCAGGATGGCGATAACGTCTGGCTGGCGCAGCGTCCGCCTGTGGGATTGTGGGGCGGTCTTTACTGCTTTCCCCAGTTTTCCAGCGAGGATGCACTGCGGGAGTGGCTGACACAGCACGGTATCACCGGCGATCCGCAGCCGCTCACCGCATTTCGCCATACCTTCAGCCATTTCCATCTGGATATTGTGCCTATGTGGCTGGCAGGGCCATCCGCCGGGTCGCTGATGGATGAAGCTGGCGGTCTCTGGTATAACTTAGCGCAACCACCGTCAGTGGGCCTTGCTGCCCCGGTAGAGCGTTTACTGCATGAATTACGCCATCCGCAGCAACTGTCACTGTCATCGCGCGCGATTAAAGAGGAAGAGTAATGAGCCGCACTATTTTTTGTACCTATCTGCAGCGTGACGCTGAGGGCCAGGATTTTCAGCTCTATCCCGGTGAGCTGGGCAAGCGCATCTATAATGAGATTTCTAAAGAAGCCTGGCAGCAGTGGATGTCGAAACAGACCATGTTGATCAACGAGAAAAAGCTCAACATGATGAATCCGGAAGATCGCAAAGTGCTGGAAAAGGAGATGGTCAATTTCCTGTTTGAAGGCAAAGATGTGCATATCGAAGGTTTTACCCCGCCAGAAAAATAACCGTTCCGGGCCTTCCTTTGAGGCCCGCTTTTTTGAGTCAGGCACAGATTCACGATGAATAAAAAACTGATAGCCCTGCTGGCGATCGCGCCGCTATTGATCTCCTGCTCCGGACAAAAAAAATCGCAGTATCACGAAGAGTGGGTGAAAGATACCAACGGCTTTGACATTCTGATGGGGCAGTTTGCCGCCAATATTGAAAATATCTGGGGCATTAATGAAGTCCTCATCGCCGGGCCGAAAGATTATGTGAAGTACAGTGACAGCTACTACACCCGCAGTCACATTAACTTCGACAAGGGTAGTATCACGATTGAGACCATCTCCGGTACCGATCCCATGGCCAGTCTGCGTCAGGCGATCGTCACCACCCTGCTGATCGGCGACGATCCGGGTAATGTCGATCTCTACTCTGACGCCAACGATATTAAGATCAGTAAAGAGCCGCTGCTGTATGGCCAGGTGCTGGATAATACCGGTCAGCCCATTCGCTGGCAGGGGCGCGCCGCCAGCTTTGCGGACTACCTGATCCAGAATAAACTGCAAAAACGCACCGCCGGGCTGCATGTGATCTGGTCGGTAACCATTCCTATGGTGCCAAACCATCTCGACAAGCGTGCGCATAAATATCTGCCGATGGTACGCAAATCTGCTGAGCAGTATGGTGTCGATGCCTCACTGATTCTGGCGATTATGCAGACTGAGTCGAGCTTTAACCCCTATGCGGTCAGCCACGCTGATGCGCTGGGGCTGATGCAGGTGGTGCAGCATACTGCCGGCGTTGATGTCTTCCGCATGAAAGGTAAATGGGGCAAGCCGAGCCGCAGTTATCTGCTGGACCCGGAAAACAACATCGATGCCGGTACGGCTTATCTGTCGCTGCTGCAGAAAAGCTATCTGGGCGGCATTCAGGATCCCACGTCGCGCCGTTATGCGGTGATCACCGCGTATAACGGGGGAGCCGGCAGCGTACTGCGCGTCTTCTCCAGCGATAAAGATCGCGCATTTTCGCTGATCAACGATATGTCGCCAGCCGATGTCTACCAGACGCTGACCAGCCGCCATCCTTCTGCCGAGTCGCGTCGTTATCTCTATAAAGTTAACCAGGCGCAGCGCAGCTATCACCGCTATTAAATGCGCCGGATTGTCGCGCCCTGCCCGATCGGGTCAGGGCGCGATACGCTTACGCCAGCATATTGGCCACCAGCCGCTTATAGCCGCTGCTCTCTTCCGCAATATAAACGCCCTGCAGCTCCGGTGAAAAGCCCGGCAGCTGGTTGATCCCCGCTTCCAGCGCCAGGAAGTAGTGCTGTACCGCCCCGCCCCACACCTCGCCGGGTACGACGCACAGCACGCCCGGTGGATAGGGTAATGCCCCTTCCGCCGCGATGCGCCCTTCCGCTTCTGCGACCGGCACCAGTTCCACGTCACCACGGATATAAGCCTGATGTGCATCCTGCGGATTCACCGCTACCGGCGGGAAACAGTCAGCGCGGAACATCGCTTTCTGCAGATCTTTAACGGCAAAACTGACGTAGAGGTCGTGCATCTCCTGACAGAGGCGGCGCAGCGTATAGCCGCGATAGCGCTCCGCATGCTTGCGATACAGGCTCGGCAGCACTTCCGCCAGCGGCGCATCTTCGCGCACCTGCTGTTCAAACTGCTCCAGCATCGCCACCAGATGCGACATCTTCTCCGCACTCTCTGCCGGCGTCAGCAGGAACAGAATGGAGTTCAGATCGCACTTCTCCGGCACAATGCCGTTTTCACGCAGATAGTTCGCCAGTATGGTAGCCGGAATGCCAAAGTCGCTGTATGCGCCGCTGCCTGCGTCGATACCCGGTGTAGTGAGCAGCAGCTTACAGGGGTCAATCTGATACTGACCTGGCGCATAACCGCTGAAGCCATGCCACTCCGCTTCGGGTTCAAAGCTGAAGTAAGCCGGATCGCGGGCGATAGCGGCACTGTCTGCCTGCTGCCACGGCGCGCCATGTACCTGAGCAGGCAGAAACGGTTTAATCATGGTGCAGCGCTGCAGGATCGCTTTACGCGCCTCAATGCCCTGTATGACGCAGTCGTGCCACAGGCTGCGCCCTGCCTCGCCCTGGTGCATACGCGCGTTGATATCCAGCGCAGCAAACAGCGGATAAAACGGGCTGGTTGAGGCGTGCAGCATAAAGGCATTGTTCAGCCGCTTATGCGGGCAAAAGCGCTGCTGACCACGGATATGATTATCTTTTTTATGGATCTGCGAGGTCTGCGAAAAGCCCGCCAGCTGTTTGTGTACTGACTGGGTGACAAAGATCCCTGGATCCTCTTCCGTCAGGGTCAGCGTCAGCGGTGAACCCGCTGCCATCAGCGGAATGAACTGTTCATAGCCGAGCCACGCGGAGTCAAACAGAATGTAGTCGCACAGATGGCCGATGCGGTCCACCACCTGACGCGCGTTATACACCGTCCCGTCATAGGTGCCGAGCTGGATAATCGCCAGCCGGAATGGCCGCGCCTGGCGGGCGCGATCGGGGGCAACCTGTGCGATCTCTGCCCGCAGGTAATCCTCATCAAAACAGTGCGCGTCGATGCCGCCAATCAGGCCAAACGGATTACGCGCCGCCTCCAGATAGACCGGTGTGGCACCCGCCTGCAGCAGCGCGCCGTGATGATTGGATTTATGGTTGTTGCGATCGAACAGAACCAGATCACCGCGCGTCAGCAGCGCATTGGTGACGACTTTATTGGCGCTTGATGTCCCGTTCAGCACAAAATAGGTTTTGTCGGCGTTAAAGACGCGGGCAGCAAACTTTTGCGCGTCCTTTGCCGAGCCTTCATGGATCAGCAGATCGCCCAGCCGGACGTCTGCATTACACATATCAGAGCGGAACAGGTTTTCACCATAAAAGTCATAAAACTGCCGTCCGGCGGGATGACGACGGAAAAACGCGCCACCCTGATGACCCGGGCAGGCAAAGGTGCTGTTTTGCATATCGACGTAGCGCGTCAGGGTATCAAAGAAAGGCGGCAGAGAGCCGCTTCATACTCCCGCGCAGCCTGCTCCAGCGCCTGCCACTCTTCAGGAGCGCCGTTGATTTCGCCGGTTACGCCAGGCAGATCCAGCACCGCGGTATCAAACGCGTTAGCCACAAACACCGGCAGATTAAATCCGGTCTGACGCAGCAGCATCAGTACGCCGCTGCGCGTATCCGCCAGCGAGAGCACAACCGCGGCAACGTCGGTAAAGTCAGTAGCGTCGAGCGTCACAACATCGCGGGTGGTATTCAGGCTCAGGCCTGGTGCAATCGCCACGCTGGCGGCAATTTTCAATGGGTTCATAACTCAAATCCCCGGCATAACAGGATGAGTGGGTGCCAGTGGCACAGGAAGGAACAGCGTGACCGGTGCAGGGCACCCGCCGGTCGCGATAATGGCATTTTTTGCTGCTGCTCACAATCAGGGGTACTATTGGCTACACACTTCCCATCGCCGGAGGCGGCATGTTCAAAGCATTAGTCATTGAAAATGATACGCAGGGGTACCGCACCTCTCTGCAGGATCTCTCCGAGCAACAGCTTCCCGATCAAGATGTTATTCTTGATATCAGCTACTCCACACTGAATTACAAAGATGCGCTCGCCATCTGTAATAAAGGGCCTGTCGTACGCCAGTTTCCTATGGTACCAGGCATCGACTTTGTTGGCCGTGTTACCCACAGCCGCCATCCGGCCTGGCAGCAGAACGATCTGGCGCTGCTGACCGGCTGGGGCGTGGGTGAAAAGCACTGGGGCGGACTGGCGCAGAAAGCCAGCGTCTCAGGCGACTGGCTGGTCAGCGTACCGGATGCGCTGAGCCCGCAGCAGACAATGGCGATAGGCACGGCCGGATTCACCGCAATGCTCTGTGTGATGGCGCTGGAAAAACAGGGCATCACCCCGCAGCACGGCCCGGTGCTGGTGACAGGCGCCAGCGGCGGCGTGGGCAGTTTTGCGGTGAGCCTGCTGGCACGCCAGGGATATGAAGTGGTCGCCGCCAGCGGACGCGCGGCTGAGCGCGACTACCTGTGCAATACGCTGGGCGCCACAGCGGTAATCGATCGTGCTGAACTCAGCGAACCGGGTAAACCGCTGGCAAAAGAGCGCTGGGCCGCCGCCATTGATACCGTGGGCAGCCACACGCTGACCAACGTGCTGGCAGGGATGCGCCGCGACGGTGTGGTAGCCGCGTGCGGAATGGCGCAGGGGCTGGATCTGCCGGGCAGCGTGGCACCGTTTATTCTGCGCGGCGTCACGCTGGCCGGAATCGATAGCGTTATGTGTCCGCAGCCGCTGCGTCAGCAGGTATGGCAGCGACTGGCAGAACAGGCCGACAGCGCGCTGCTGCAGCAGATAACCCGCATCATCCCGCTAAGCGAAGCGCAGGCGGGTGCCGAACAGCTGCTGGCGGGCAACGTGCGCGGCCGGCTGATAGTGGATTGCCGTCAGGGCGTTGCCGATGTCTAAGCCCGCCATTACCCTGCACTACTGCACCCAGTGCAACTGGATGCTGCGTTCCGCGTGGATGGCTCAGGAGCTGCTGCAGACCTTCAGCGACGATCTCAGCGCGGTCACGCTGCAGCCCGGCACCGGCGGCGTCTTCGAGATCAGCGTGGATGGTCAGGTTATCTGGGAGCGCAAACGCGACGGCGGATTTCCGGATGCGGTTACGCTAAAACAGCGCGTACGCGACTACTGCTGGCCGGATCGCTCGCTGGGCCATGCAGACAGGCGGCGTTAGAGCGTCCCTGTCTGCCGGCAGGCGATGCGTCTGCCGTGGCTTACTTCTCAGGTGATTTCTGATGCCAGTAGGCGACAGCGCGAATGAAATCCGTATGCACGCCGCGCTGCTGCGTAAAATAGTCGCTGAGCTGCTTCACCGCGTTTCCTTCCCCGGTCAGCCAGACAAAATAGTCACCCCCGGTAAAATCGATGGCAGCCAGTTCGGCTGTCAGCTGCGCCGGCGTGGTAGTTGCCATACGGTTGCTTCCCAGCCAGTGAGCGGTCACCCCTTCCATCTCTCCCAGATAGCTGTGTCCGGTAGCGGCATCCGTAAACGCCAGCAGGTGAACGCGCTGCGCCTGCAGCCCGGCGTAACGCCGCTTAAAAGCAGGCAGGCCGGTTTCATCGCAGACATACACCTGACAGGCGTAATCCGCCGGCATGATGCAGGAACCGCGCGGTCCGCCCATCGCAATCCGATCGCCAGGCTTAGCCGCCGCTGCCCAGCCACTCGCCACGCCATCATCATGCATATAGAAATCCAGCGTCAGCGAATCAATACCGTTAAACGCCAGCGGCGTGTAGTCGCGCGCGGCGGGGCGAACGCCCTCAGGCCAGATAATGCCCTCTTCTCCCATCTGCGGCAGTGCGAGGTCACAGCCCGGTTCGGGCGGAAAAAACAGTTTGATATGATCGTCAAACGAGGGTGAATGGAAGCCTGCCAGATCGGCTCCGGTAAACACAATGCGCCAGAACACGCCGGCGACCTGGATTTTGCTGGCTACCGTCAGATGACGAAAGCGCAGCTCATTACGCACGCGCTGTGGTGCACGACTGTTTTTCTGTGACACTTCACTTCTCCCGGCAGCGGCTGAAACACGCTCTGCTCGCGCCGCCACGCTTATTTAATGTAAATAATTCTCATTACGTGGCGAAACGATAGCGGTGACCGCGCCCGGACACAATGTCGAAAAATGCGGTTGCCGCCTCAGCAGAGAACGACGGGCGGAAGATGTCAGACGTGCAGATCGCTGCAGCAGAGTGGAGCATTCTCACTGTTTTCATACTGAGGCAATGCATTATCACCCACAATTTCCTGCTGAGCGCAGCGCTGCTGGTGCGGATGCAGGCCATCGGGGGGCGAAAAGGGTTCAGCCATTTGTGCGTGTGCCAGCGAGGAAACAACGGCAAGCGTCGCGGAAAGTAACACCGGTAAAAGTCGCATGATAATTTAGGGTTTCATTTAAAGATCCGGAGCGGATCGGGAATGCAGAGCGTTATCCAGCCTGATGCTGTGCTACCCGCGCGTAACGCGGCAGACCGGGCTTCGAAGCAGAATTTTACGCCGCTACCGCCGCAGGGTTTATAAAATTGTGCGGTTTGTCACATTTCACCGCACAATTTGCTGTTTATTCCAGTGCAACCGGAATATGAAAGGTGCCCTGAAGCAATTGTGGCGTACTGTATTTCAAATCGAGCCTGAGCAGATCTTTACCGGGCCGGCGCGCCACACCGAGTGCCGGCAGATGGTTGTAATAAATCTCAGCGGTAAAGGCGTTGATCTCTTCCGGTGCGCCATGCCAGTCGATCTCTGCATAGAGCCCGCTCTCGCCGGTCCAGTTCTGCACGTGCTGCGGTAAAACAGCAGCGTGTTCACTCTCCAGCGCCTGAAACAGACTGATATGCTGCTGATCGAGCGAGCTGACGCCCGGACTGAACTGGAAACCGAGCCAGCCGCGCGTGGCGTGCTGGCCGGCAAAGGCGATGAAGTCGCGTGTATACTGCGCCACGATATGATTATGATGGTCAATATATTCACCAAAGCGGCACTCCCACTCCACCACTTCCCCGCTCAGACGAATTTCCGGCTTTTCGGCCAGCCGTGTTTTGACCCACGGACGCGGCGCAGAAATACGGCTGTGAAATGCTTTCATGCGCATTTCCGGAATACGCCGATAAGCGCCAGGCGTCAGCGAAAAATGGCTTTTGAACACGCGGGTGAAATTTTGCTGATTGTCGAAGCCAAAACGCACGGCGATGTCGATCAGCGGCATGCTGGTTAAGCGAAGCGCCATAGCAGATAAGGTCAGGCGGCGCTTGCGCGTATAGGAGGCCAGCGTCTGGCCGGTCATCTCCTTGAACATACGCTGCATATGCCATTTGGAATAGCCTGATTTCAGGGTGATAAGATCGATATTAAGCTCATCGGTCAGGTTGGCTTCAATCCAGTCAACCAGGTCAGAGATATACTGCTTTTTCAGGTTCAGACTAAGCATGGTTCTAATTGAATGAGTCAGGAAAGCGCGTATTAATGCGTTATTTGTCACATAAATATAACAAAATCGCCTAACAAACGTAAGGAAGAGTAAAGGATCCGGTCAGGGCTGCGCACTAATTGCTTAGGTTACTAACTTTTTTTGATGTAATGCGAGCGGCACGCTGTACCGTGCCGCTCTGCTACAGCCAGATATTAATGCGAGCGCATACCTGCCGCGGTCATCATCATACGAAACAGAGATGCCACCACGCCAAGTGCCAGCACGCTTGCACCATAGATGATCACCAGCCACATCACCCGCTTCCAGAGCGGCGTTTTGTGTTCAGTGTGCTGTTTCATGTTGCTGACCTCCGTTTGCATCTCAATGGTATCCTGCATCAGCTTTGATTTTTCCGCGGAACACATAGTAGCTCCAGAAGGTGTAGCCCAGGATCATCGGAATAATCAGCAGGCTACCGACCAGCATAAAGGCCTGGCTCTGCGGTGGCGATGCGGCTTCCCAGATGGTTACGGACGGCGGAATAATGTTCGGCCAGACGCTAATGCCCAGGCCAGAGAAGCCGAGGAAAATCAGCGCCAGCGTCAGCAGGAACGGCGAGTAGTGCGCCTCGCGTTTGATGGCGCGCATAATGCCCCACGAGCAGAGCAGAACCAGTACCGGAACCGGCAGGAACCAGAACAGGTTTGGCCGGGTAAACCAGCGCTGCGATATCGCTTCATGAGCAAACGGTGTCCACAGGCTGATAATGCCGACGATCACCAGCAGCGCAATCACCAGCGGCGTAGCCAGCGCAGACATTTTACGGTGCAGTTCGTTTTCGGTTTTCATGATAAGCCAGGTGCAGCCCAGCAGCGCATAGGCCACCACCAGACCCACGCCGCAGAACAGCGGGAACGGGGCCAGCCAGTCCAGAGCTGAACCGGCAAACTCACGTCCCTTAACCGGGAAACCGTTGATCATCGCACCCACCGCCACGCCCTGGCTGAAGGTCGCCAGCAGCGAGCCGGCAATAAACGATTTATCCCAGAATGCACGATGCTCTTCGGTCGCCTTGAAGCGAAACTCAAACGCCACACCGCGGAAAATCAGGCCGATCAGCATTGCCGTCAGCGGGATAGCCAGTGCGTCAGCAATCACCGCATAGGCGAGCGGAAAGGCGCCATACAGCCCTGCGCCACCCAGCACCAGCCAGGTTTCATTACCATCCCAGACCGGCGCCACGGTGTTCACCATCATGTCGCGCTCAACAGCATCTTTGTTAAACGGAAACAGAATACCGATGCCCAGGTCGAAGCCATCCATCACGATATACATCAGCGTCGCAAAGACGATGATGGCGAACCAGATAACGGAAAAATCGATCATTTATTTACCCTCCTGCGAAGCATCCAGGCTCTCATGTGCAGCAGAGAGCGGGCGCGCTGGCGTCTTATCCTGACCCGGACCACCGTGACGGACATCTTTCCCTTCACCGGTGTGCGGACCTTTTTTGATCAGGCGCATCATATAGACATAGCCCACGCCAAACACTGAGGAGTAGACCAGGATAAAGGCCAGCAGGCTGATACTCATATGCAGGTCGCCGTGTGCTGAGACCGCATCAATTGTGCGCTGCACGCCGTAAACCACCCACGGCTGACGTCCGATTTCAGTGGTGAACCAGCCAGCAAGAATCGCGATCAGGCCCGAGGGTCCCATCAGCAGCGCAAACCACAGGAACGGCCGTGAGCTGTAGAGACGCTGTTTATAGCGCAGCCACAGGCTGAACACGCCGAGCGTGATCATCAGCAGCCCCATCGCCACCATGACGCGGAACGACCAGAAGATCACCAGCGAATTAGGCCGATCTTCTTTCGGGAAGGTTTTCAGTGCCGGAACCTGTTTATCAAGACTGTGCGTCAGGATCAGGCTGCCGAGATAAGGGATTTCCAGCGCATATTTTGTACGCTCCTCTTCCATATCCGGAATACCAAACAGGATCAGCGGCGTGGCTTCACCCGGCGGGTTTTCCCAGTGTCCTTCAATGGCGGCAATTTTTGCCGGCTGATGCTCCAGCGTGTTCAAACCGTGCGCATCGCCAATCATCGCCTGAATCGGAGCAACAATCAGCGCCATCCACAGCGCCATGGAGAACATCTTGCGGATTGCCGGATTGTCATTGCCGCGCAGCAGATGCCATGCCCCGGACGCGCCCACAAAGAAGGCGCTGGCGAGGAATGCCGCAACCGACATATGGAACAGGCGATAAGGGAATGAGGGGTTAAAGACAATTTTGAACCAGTCTTCCGGCACTACAATGCCATTCTGGATGATGTAGCCCTGCGGCGTATGCATCCAGCTGTTTGATGCCAGGATCCAGAACGTGGAGATCAGCGTACCCAACGCGACCATACAGGTGGCGAAGAAGTGCAGGCCCGGTCCGACACGGTTCCAGCCAAACAGCATCACGCCGAGGAAGCCCGCCTCAAGGAAGAAGGCGGTCAGCACCTCGTAGGTCAGCAGCGGACCGGTAATACTCCCGGCAAACTGTGAGAACCCGCTCCAGTTGGTCCCGAACTGATAGGCCATAACCAGACCCGAGACCACCCCCATGCCGAAGTTCACCGCAAACACTTTCGACCAGAAGTGATAGAGATCGCGGTAGGTTTCATTACGGGTTTTCAGCCACATCCCTTCAAGCACCGCCAGAAAGCTGGCAAGCCCGATAGTGATGGCCGGGAAGATAATATGGAAGGAGACAGTAAACGCGAACTGTATCCTGGCCAGATGAAAAGCATCTAATCCAAACATTGCTTACCTCATTGCCACAAAATTACGCGGAATTTTTACTTATTATTAACAAAGATGGCGCGCAGAATAATTTCTGCTACACCGTCATCGATTCCCGCCAAATGTAAGGAACCCGGCAGGAACAAACGGAAAAGAAGGAGTGAATAAAACTATACCAGTAAATCTTGATTAAGATCATTGTTTTTGCGAGAAACTATCTGTTTAAAATCACTGAGTTAAGGTTAATTATCCTGCTCTATTGTGACAATGTTGTTATTAATAGTAGCGGTTAAAAAAGGCAATACTTGTTTAAGCAGTTCATTTAATTGTTAATTAAGGTAACAACCAAAACGGCAGTCTGATGTATGCACCAGCGCATTGTAAAAATTATTGCACGCCAGATTTTTAGTTAAATTAAAATTAAAAAAAATCCTGTTATAACGAAAGGTAATTAATAACGACTGTTCTCACCCTTTGCTCATGTTGTACAGCATCTCCCGCCGCGACTCGTTTTGACAGCTCACAGACGCACAGGCATCCAGACGGCTAAAGCATCGCTATTTTACTGCCGGAAGCGGAAAAAAATCGCATAAATTGATCAAGAAAAACGAGCAAGCGGCGCATGAAATTGGCGATTTTCTTATTTGCAGATTAATCCGGTGCACTTTCTGAAGGTATATTTAAGAAACACCTTAAATATCTTTAAATACAGGCCGTTGTTAATATTGCAAAAAAGGTAAAAATGGCGATCCATCGACAATATTTATTACGTTCATAGATATTTCGCATTGTTGTCTGCCACCGCGAACCCTCTATAATTTGTCTTTTGAGCAACCAGGAATTTCAGGAGGCCGTTATTAATACTAACCACCAGCCACGCCATGTGTTCGGGGAACACGAAGCCCATGCTGATCTGGAGTATCAATACGATCCTCATGAGTTTGTACGTGAAGGCGCAGAAGATTCGGAGCCAGAACCTGAGCTGATTCAGGGACTGCCGGCACCGGATGCGCTGACACCTGCCGATCGCTATCTGGAAATGTTTGAGCATGTTCAGACATCGCATATTTTTGCTGACAGCAAAACGTTTCCTGACTGCGCGCCTAAATTCGATCCGCTGGATATTCTTATCCGCTATCGTCGTCGTAAGCGCGCAGGCGATCTCGATCTGGAAAAGTTCATTCATGAACATTTTTATCTGCCGCAGGTAAATGAGAGCTTTTATGTCTCTAATCCGGATAAAACGCTGACAGAGCATATCGATGATTTGTGGCCGGTGCTGACTAAAATGCCTCAGCAGCATATGCCGCACTCTTCACTGCTGCCGCTGCCCAAACCGTATGTCGTGCCCGGTGGCCGCTTTGGTGAAACCTACTACTGGGACTCCTATTTCAGCATGCTGGGGCTGGCGGATGCCGGACGTGACGATCTGCTGCGTCATATGGCGGACAACTTTGCCTGGCTGATTGATAACTACGGTCATATTCCTAACGGGAATCGCACCTACTATCTCAGCCGCTCGCAGCCACCGGTATTTGCTCTGATGGTGGAGCTGTTTGAAGAGGATGGCATTCGCGGTGCAAAACGCTACCTTGACCAGCTGATGAAAGAGTATCAGTTCTGGATGGATGGTGCAGGTGAGCTGATGCCGCATCAGGCTTATCGTCACGTTGTGCGCATGCCTGATGGCTCGCTGCTCAACCGCTACTGGGACGATCGTGATACGCCGCGTGATGAATCCTGGATGGAAGATGTGGAGACGGCCAGCAAGTCGAGCCGTCCGGCTAATGAGGTTTACCGCGATCTGCGCGCCGGTGCTGCATCCGGCTGGGATTACTCTTCGCGCTGGCTGCGCGATCCGCAGCGGCTGGCGAGTATCCGTACTACGCAGTTTATCCCGGTCGATCTCAATGCGTTTCTCTACAAACTGGAACTGATGATCTCGACGCTGTCGCACGCCCGGGGTGAAGAGCTGACGGCACTGGCGTGGCAGAAAAAAGCGGATGCGCGCAAGCAGGCAATTAACCGTTATCTGTGGGATACCACCGCAGGCGTCTATCGCGATTACGACTGGCGCAATGAGCGGTTTGGCGCATTTACTGCAGCTGCAGTCGTGCCGCTGTTCCTCGGCCTGGCCTCACCTGAGCAGGCGCATTTGCAGGCGATTGCGCTGCGCCAGCTGCTGCTGACCCAGGGCGGGCTGCTGACGTCTATGGTTGAAAGCGGCGAGCAGTGGGATGCGCCTAACGCCTGGGCACCGCTGCAGTGGATGGCCGTGGTAGGTTTGAATCATTACGGCGAAGAGACGCTGGCAACAGAAATTGCGGTGAACTGGCTGACCACGGTGAAAAACTTCTATTCGCTGCATCACAAGCTGGTAGAGAAATATGATATCAGTGGCGATCGGGCGCGTCCGGGCGGCGGTGGTGAATATCCGCTGCAGGATGGTTTCGGCTGGACCAACGGCGTTACGCGTCGCCTGCTGTCAATGTATGGTCATCTGCTGGCAGATTAACGTCCTGCCATGCCATTCAGAAGAAGGTCGCCCGCAGGCGACCTTTTTTTATTTCTGCTGCTGCAGAAAGGCGAGCAGATCGGCGTTCAGCTGATCCTGATGGGTGACAGCAAAGCCGTGCGGTGCGTTGTCATACACTTTGAGCTGCGAATCTTTAATCATCTCATGCGCCAGCTTGCCCGTCGCCTCAAAGGGTACGACCTGATCGTTGCTGCCGTGGATCACCAGCGTGGGCACATCGACCTTAGCGATATCATCCCGGAAGTCCGTTTCTGCAAACGCGGTAACGCAGTCGATAGTGCCTTTCAGCGAAGCGAGCAGCGCGATATTGAGCGTCTGGGTCAGCACCCCGTCTGATACCTGCTGTCCGGCATTCAGGCCATAAAACGGCGTGGCGAAATCGCTGATGAACTGTGCGCGGTCCTGACGTAATCCCGCCCGGATATCATCAAATACTGCCTGTTCCGGCCCTTCCGGGTGATCCGCTTTCCTGCCGAATACCGGCGTCACGGCACCCAGCAGCACCAGCGATTTTACTTTCGCGCTGCCGTAGCGGCCAATGTAGCGCGTGACATCGCCCCCGCCCATTGAAAACCCTACCAGCGTAATCTCTTCCAGCTGAAGATGTTCAATCAGATCATGGATATCATCAGCGAAGGTATCATAGTTGTACCCTTCCCACGGCTGCTCTGAGCGGCCAAAACCGCGACGGTCAAATGCGATAACGCGATAGCCCCGCTCCGCCAGAAAGTTAAGCTGGCTGTCCCACATATCTGCATCCAGCGGCCAGCCGTGGCTGAACAGCACTGGCTGGCCGCTGCCCCAGTCTTTAAACCAGAGCGTAACGCCATCTTTAGTCTGAAAGGTGCTCATATCATTCTCCGTGCGTGGTCGATAACAGGCCGTTTTACTGCCGGCGGGAGGGCGCCGTAACAGTATCCACAAGCAAGTTTAGGCGCTTTAAGCGGACAGGGATCGCAGCGGAAGCGTTTAATGATTAAATGTTGCGTCTCTCCTGCCCGCAGGCAGCAAGCCTGATGCCCTGCTTTCCGTTGCGCTTCACCTGATACATCACCTCATCGGCCCGCTTCAGCGCATCATCAAAACTCTCTTTTGCCCGTACCGGTGCCACCCCGATTGAGGCGCCAATCTGTGCGAGGCCGTTGTCCACATCAAACGGCTGCAGCGCTGCCTCCAGCACGGCCTGCGCCAGAAGCCGCACTTTGGGATACTCGATCAGAAACGGCATCAGCAGCACAAACTCATCACCGCCGAGCCTGCCCGCCAGCACCACAGGCGGCAGACAATCCAGCATTCGCTGGCTGAGCTGGATCAGCACTTCATCACCGCTGCGATGACCAAGCGTATCATTGACGTGTTTGAAGTTGTCCAGATCAATGAACGCCACGCAGAGCGGCCCTTCGGCCTGCATCTGCGCAAACTGAACAGAGAGCGCATGGCGATTGGCCAGGCCGGTCAGCGGATCGTGATGCGCCAGCAGCGCAAGCTGGGCCTCATAATTTTTCTCTTTGGTCATATCGATATGCGTACCGGTCACACGCAGCGGATTACCCGCCTCATCCCAGTCGCTGACGCGACCGCGGTCCAGCACCCAGGTGATTTTGCCATCTTTCCCAATCATGCGGTGCAGCGCCTCATACCACGGCGCCCGCCCTTCGATATGATCGTAAAACGCCCGCAGCACCTCATCGGCATCCTCCGGATGCAGACATTCCCGCCAGGCCTCAAAGCGCGCTTTTGTTTCCTTAGGCTGAAAGCCGAGCATTGCCCCCCAGCGCCGGTTGAAAATCACCAGTTTGCCGCTGGGAATATCCAGCTGCCACAGGCAGAGTCCGGTGCCATCCAGCGCGGCGCTGAGTTTATTGCGCGCATCATGCGCAATACGCTTCAGGCGCGCGTTGTGTTTTTTCAGGTTCTGGATCTGCTGACGCAGGGCTTCTTCAGACATAGTCAATTATGGTGAGAAAATAAACGCTATTTTGCCTGTCCTGAATTTCCTGTAAACAGAACAGGTGAAAAGCCGACGAGTTTCGGAAAATTGTCCCAACCGCAGGAGTAATGGCGCATTATTGGCCGGTTTTCAGTTTGCTTTGTCTGCTGGGGAGGGGCGCGGCAGCGCGGGGGCTGTGCGCTAAGCAGCGCGGGACTGGGCGCTGAGCAGCGCGGGGGCTATGCGCTCAGCAGCGCGGGGCTCTGAGGGGGTTCCGCCCGCCAGCGCAGGGGTGTAGGCGGCAGTGCGCGGCACTGAGAGGGTTCCGCCCGCCAGGCTTCTGGCAGTTTCAGCGGCATTTCCGCATGCGGACGGGCTAAGGGGCGGGTGGGCGCGCCCCTTAGCAATCCGCGCCCCGCGCCGTCCTCGCGAATTCCCGGCCTCATCCCTCCGGCCTTAACGGACC
>Ga0207790_1000342_pt1 | contig 17255 bp, 11 predicted proteins | sample HigsolmetaGSP14D_FD_184842 | JGI IMG/M metagenome (GOLD analysis project Ga0207790, IMG submission 184842) | High solid enriched microbial communities from the Joint BioEnergy Institute, USA - SP1-4-D (SPAdes) | ecosystem: Engineered > Bioreactor > SSF (Solid state fermentation) > Aerobic >...
CATTTGCCTTATTTTTCTTGGAATGCCTTTTTTTGAGTACTGATAATTCTGTATCCAGATGATAATAGAAAGTATCTTTCTGAACATCGATATGAATCAGTTTTGGCAGCTGATTTTCACTCATAGCCACCAGTAATTTTGTCGCCAGATCTGGCAATATGGATGCATTTAAAATGTGATCAATATTTCGTGCACCACTATCTATTTCTGTACATCGACTGAGTAATAATTCCAGTACCTCATCGCTATAGCTTACCTGAGTCACATACTGCTGCTGAATCCTCTTGGTAATTTTCCCTAATTTATGCTGAATTATCTGGATTAACAGTTCATCTGAAAGCGGATAATAAGGAACAATTCGCATGCGTCCTAAAAATGCTGGTTTAAACTGCTTATAAAGGCTTGGTTTGAGATGTTCAATTAAGGTATCTGCATCTGGCCATTGATCAACTTCCTGATTTATACAGGATTGCATAATGACATGTGAGCCGACATTCGAGGTCAGCAAAATGGTGGTATTTTTAAAGTCAATCAGGCGACCTTCGCTGTCTTCGAGCACACCTTTATCGAAGACCTGATAAAATAATTCTTGTACATCTGGGTGGGCTTTTTCGATTTCATCCAGAAGTACCACACTATAAGGATTGCGGCGAACGGCTTCTGTTAATACACCACCTTGACCATACCCAACATAGCCCGGGGGTGCACCTTTCAAAGAAGAAACCGTATGCGCCTCTTGATACTCGGACATATTAATCGTGATTAGATGCGATTCACCACCATAGAGTTCTTGAGCAAGACTCAGTGCAGTTTCGGTTTTTCCAACTCCACTTGGGCCGGTGAGTAAAAATACTCCTTGAGGTTTATTTGGATCTTCCAGTCCAGCTTTGGACGTTTTAATGCCTTGAACCAGTTGTTCTAAAGCATAATCCTGGCCCATGACTCGCTGTGAGAGTTTATTTTTCAGATTAAGAATCTGCGAAATATCATTATTCATCATTTTACCGACTGGAATTCCAGTCCAGTGCGAGATAATTTCATTAATGATGTTGGCATCTACACGCTCATAAACCAACGAACTTTGCGCCTGAATCTTAGCTAATGTTTGACGTAGTTGATGAATCTGGTGTTGATCAACCGATGCTTCCGATTTAGTTAAGCCATGAATCTCATGAATAAGCTGCAGCTCTTGTTGCCATTGATTATGAGTCTGATTAATCTCTTGTTGAATGGAATGAATCATATCTAACAGCTCTTGTAATCGATCAGTTCGATATGAAGTTGTCTGTTCTTGATCAAGAAGTCGATATTCTAGTTTGAGATTATGCAGCTTAGCCTGTAACTGATCCAATTTGGCAGGTTGAGCATTTTGGCTCAAGGCCACCCGTGCAGCCGCAGTATCTAATACACTAATTGCTTTGTCCGGTAACTGACGGCCACTGATATAACGATGTGATGCATGCACAGCAGTACGAATGGCTTCATCATCAATCTGGATTTGAAAATGCTGGCTCATCACAGGAACCATAGCACGAAGCATATCGATGGCGACCTGCTCAGTTGGTTCTTCAACTTTGATTACCTGAAAGCGGCGGCTCAATGCAGCATCTTTTTCAAAATAATGTTTATATTCAGCCCAAGTCGTCGCTGCAATAGTTCTTAATTCACCACGTGCTAGCGCCGGTTTTAACAAATTCGCTGCATCATTCTGACCAGCTTGGCTACCCGCTCCAATCAATGTATGTGCTTCATCAATGAAAAGAATAATAGGGTGGGTAGAGGATTGTACTTCTGCAATGACTTGCTTGAGGCGATTTTCAAATTCACCTTTGACACTGGCACCTGCCTGTAATAAACCCATATCCAATACGTGTAACTCAACTGTTTTAAGAGCATTCGGAACTTGGCCATTGACAATTTTCAATGCTAAACCTTCAACTACAGCAGTTTTTCCCACGCCTGGTTCACCAGTGAGAATAGGGTTGTTCTGACGACGGCGCAACAGAATATCCAGCATTAACCCGATTTCGAATTCACGCCCAATCACTGGATCAATATCACCACGACGAGCCTTTTCAGTCAGATTAATCGTATACTGGTCAAGCGCTGGTGTCTTTTTTGAAACACTAGATAAATCAGGGGAAGGAATAGAGGGTTGAGGCACTTTAAGTTGTTCAATACTTTTCTGGCAATGTTCCAGAAATTGATGTTTCATGCTATCCACAGGGAATTGTGCAAAAAGAGAAGATGCCCGAAGAGCCATTTGATAAAGCTCTGGCGAAATCAGTAAAGCGACTAACAAGTGGCCACTACGAATCACTGGGTTTTGATCTGCGGATGCCAGCAACCAGGCTTGTTCCAAGAGCTGAATAATCGATTTGGCAAAAATAGGGGTACGGGAATTTCCCTTGCTAAGCTGCTGGATACTTTGTTCAAGCTGATTAATCAGATGGTCTTTATCAATACAATGTTTTGCTAATAATATTTTTAAATCATTCAATTCTGGATGCTGGAGTAATTCTAGAAAAAAATGCTCGATCTCAATTTCATAATTTTTTTGCTGGATACAGGTATTGGCAGATTTCTCAAGACATAGGCGTGCATGTTCAGAAAGTTTCAAAATCAAAATTTTTAAATTATTCATGAGTTTCTCATTATTGTTAGCATACAAAACTTTAGAATTTTTAAATGGATAGCTGTGTTTTTTATATTTATTAAAATGAATATTTCTCTATTTTTATCCGGCCCATATTTATACTTTTTATGAAAATTGACCGAACAATTTTGGCTCATTTTACTCAAATAAAAATAAAAGTCTGTATCTTTCATCAGAATTTTGTCAATTCTTAAAATTTTTAGTCACTAAGTCCGTTAATCTTTTTTAGCTTGACTTCTCCTTAATGTTTTATGTTAAATCCGCCAAACGATTGTCAAATAAAAATAATATTTAGACATTAAAAAATATAACAACAAACAAAAATAACTGAGGCTCATTTTGAAAAAGTATATAAGTTTCATATCATTATTTATATTTGGTACAGCCTGTCTTTACCTTCCACAAGTACATGCTGCTGAATTAAAAAAATCATGTATTAAGGTCAATCCTTATGCCGCGGGTGAAACAGACCTAACATTAATTGGCTTATATCAACAGCTTTGTGATAAATCAGCGAAAAAAAATATTCCTTTACAACATGAACTCAATACACAAATTGCGAAACGTTATGTGGAGTTAGGTTCTCATCTCAAAGCACTCAATTTGATTGATCAATTACACCGCCAGCAACAGTATAACCAGACTTTAACGGACTTGAGTTTTATGGCAGGGATTGCTATTTCATCAAATGCTTTACAGCAAATGCGTAGTACAGAAGTTCGTGCCTTAAATGAAACGACCTATCCTCAAGCTAAACTATTGGCTGAGAATATTCAGTTTGCAAAACCTGCACTAGCGCCAGTTGAGTTTAAATCACATACTGTTTCAAATACCAAAAATAGCAAGAAACAGACTGCTGCAAGTACGAAGCGATCTACTACAACCAGCACTAAAACAAAAAATGTAGTCAAATCTGCTCCTATTAAAAAGACTGAAAATATCAGTACTCGCACCAATACAGCCAGTTCTAATCCATTTGGTTCATTAAAGAATAATTAATAAGGAAACAAACAATGGCCAAACGTGAAAGCGTACAGAAAAAATTACAGCGAATCCGACCACCACGCGTACAACTGACCTATGATATTGAAGTCGGTGATGGAAAGGAAATTAAGGAACTACCATTTGTTGTGGGTGTTTTAGGCGATTTTTCTGCTTCCTCTGAGCTGGAAAAAACCAAATTAAAAGATAAAAAATTTATCAATATCGATTTAGAAAATATTGATGAAGTGATGAAATCACTTGCTCCGCGAGCAAATTTTCAGGTTGAAAATACTTTAACCGAAGCCGGCGGCACTATGGCGATTGACCTGGTATTCAATGGGATGAATGATTTTCGCCCAGAGCAAATTGTGCAACAGGTGGAACCTTTATGTAAGCTGGTTGAAGCACGTGAACGTTTGACTGATCTGCGTAATAAAATTTCCAATAGTGAACGTCTGGAAGATTTATTGGATGAAGTGCTGAAAAACACGGATCAAGTACAAAAGATCAGTGTGGAGGCTGGTGATGAATAATTATAATGCTGCAACTGCCATGGATACTGCACTTGAAGAACATTCACTTTTGGATTCAATTGTCGAGCGTAGCCGTATTGCTCGTACTGAAAAAGAACATGATCGTGCTAAAAGTTTGATTGGTGAACTTGCTAAAGAGGTTATGGCAGGGACCATTACTGTTTCTGAGAATATGACGCTGGCACTTGATAAGCGTATTGCTGAAATTGATGCCATGATTTCAAGTCAGCTTAGCAAGATTATGCATCATGAAGATTTTCAAAAAGTTGAGTCGACTTGGCGTGGTTTATATTATTTCTGCCAAGAAACACCAGCACATTCTTTAATCAAGATCCGGATGCTGAATACTACAAAAAGGGAGCTAATTAAAGATTTCCAAAGTGCGACCGATTTTGATCAAAGTACCTTATTCAAGAAAATCTATGAAGAAGAATATGGTTCATTCGGTGGCGCACCTTATGCAACCTTGATTGGTGACTTTGAATTTGATCGCACACCTGAAGATATGTACCTTCTGGAACAGATTTCTCATGTCGCTGCGGCAGCACATGCACCATTTATTTCTGCTGCAAGCCCATCAATGTTTGGACTAGAGTCATTTACTGATATTGATCGTCCGCGTGATGTTTCTAAAATTTTTGAAACAGCAGAGTATGTACAGTGGCGTTCTTTCCGTGAAAGCGAAGATGCTCGCTATGTGGCACTGACCATTCCTCGAGTACTGGGACGCTTACCTTATCATCCACGTGAAGGTACAGTGACTGAGGGCTTCAATTATATCGAGGAAGTTTCTGGTGAACATCATAATGAATACCTCTGGATGAATGCATCTTATGCATTTGGCACCCGTTTGACCAATGCCTTTGATCTGCATGGCTGGTGTGCAGCCATTCGTGGTGTGGAAGGTGGTGGTCTGGTTGAGGGCCTTCCAGTACATAGCTTCAAGACCAATGATGGTGAAGTGATTTTTAAATGTCCAACAGAAATTGCCATTACCGATCGGCGTGAAAAAGAACTGAGTGATCTTGGTTTTATTCCTTTAGTCCATTGCAAAAATACGGACTATGCTGCGTTCTTTGGTGCACAGTCTGTGCAAAAAGCCAAAAAATATGACAATGATATTGCTAATGCCAATTCTGCATTATCAGGTCAAATTCAATACATTATGGCAGTTTCACGTATCGCTCATTATTTAAAAGCCATGATGCGGGATAAAGTGGGCAGTTTTGCCTCGGCAGGAAATGTCGAAGCCTTTCTTAATGACTGGCTGTCTCAGTACATTTTACTAGACGACGGTGCTTCACAAGAAGCAAAAGCTCAATATCCGCTTCGTGAAGCTTCGATCAAAGTTGTAGAAAATCCAGCTGAACCTGGTCACTACAAGTCTGTGGTTTTTTTAAGACCACATTTTCAGTTAGATGAGCTCTCTGTATCACTCAGGTTGGTCACTGAACTGCCGCAGTCAAGTCAATAGGACTACTGCGATTAAAGAACTATAAGCATTTATAACAATAGGATAATTATTAAAATGAAAGACATTTACGTCCAATTTCGTGGCAAATATAAAGTCGATGGCGAATCACGCGATTCTGAACATAAAAGCTGGTTAGAAGTAAATTCATGGGCACACCATATCCGTCAGCCTAAATCTGCTACCTCTTCAAGTGTGGGCGGCCATACTGCAGAACGAGTTGAGCATTCTGATATGGTCTTTGTAAAGGATCTGGATGCAACGAGTCCAAAGCTTTGGGAGGCTTGCTCTGCAGGGTATACCTTTGATGAAGTACAAATTGATTTTTATCGTGCCAACGGTGACAAACGTATCAAGTATTTGCAGATCAAACTCAAGCATGTCTTGGTTTCTCAAGTGACACCAAATGTGAATCAGGAAGGCGTTCCAACTGAAACATTTGGTTTGAAATATGCTGCAGTTGAGTGGACTTATAATCAGCAGGATATTAACGGTTCGCAAAAAGGTGCAGTTACCAAGAAATGGTCATTATCAAATAATACTGCTTCTTACGCAGCTTAATTTACATGGCCTGGATAAAGGCTGATATCCCTAGCCTTTATCTTTCTCTTTTAGAAAATATCTAATGAAAAGAATATGAATCTGGATCAACTTTATCCTTATGGATTTAGAAGTACGTTATTCGAACGTTTATTACCTGTAGATGATCAATACACTGGACAAGGTTTGTCTATACAAGAATTAAGACAATCCATTGCCCATGATCTCGAAGATCTTTTAAATAATCGGATGACTCGCCTGAACCAAACGGAAGAGCATTATCCTGGGATAAAAAATTCAATTCTGCAATTTGGAATTATTGATTTTGTTGGCTTGTCGACTGCGAATCCTACAGATCGTGACAAAATTTGCCGTTCAATAGAGCAGTCGATCAGTGCTCATGAACCGCGTTTAAAACAGGTGAAAGTAGAGATGCTGATTAATGAAAATAATATGAGCAGCCTGTATTTAAGTATTTCGGCTTACTTAAATATTTCACCTTTATACGAGGTGGTGATGTTTGATGCATTACTTAAACCAACAACACAGCAATACGTTATCTTGGCTCGAAAATAAGCAGGCTGCATGTGATTGAAGATTTACTACCATATTATGAAAAGCAGTTACAGGAGTTTAGCCAGCAATCACGAGAGTTTGCTACTAAATATCCTAAAATTGCGCAACGCTTATCTTTGAATCAAGAGCATATTGATGATCCACATATTGAACGGCTGATACAGGCATTTTCGCTGATTTCAGCACGTATTGATAAAAAGCTGAATGACAGTTATGAAATCTTTACACGCTCAATTTTTGAGGTGATGTTTCCACAATATCTAAAAACTTTTCCTGCCTGTTCAATCGTCAGCTTCGAAGATAGCAATAAGACAAAGAACTTAAAAGAAGACCATATAATTCCGAAAAATACAGTCTTAAAGGCGCGTAGTATTCGTGGTGTGCAATGTGAATATCGAACTGTCAACACTGTTACGCTGTTACCGATTCAATTGAAAGAAGTGAGTTTTAAAGCGCATCCTTCTGCCTATACTCATTTAAATCGTAATGCCACACTCATTCTTAAATTTGAAATATTTGATCAGCAAATTGAACTATTAGCCCGACAGAAATTACCTTTGTATCTGGATGCGATTTCTAATTTTCCCTTACAGGTTCTCGATACGATTTTTAAGTCTGACACCCATTTTTCTTTAAAATATCAGAATCACAAAGTTGATATTGCTCGTCCATTTGAAGGGATAGGTTTTACTGAAGAGGAAAGTATTCTTCCGATTGATCAACATACACATCAAGCTTATCGTCTGCTGACTGAATATTTCTGTTTTCCAGAAAAATTTAATTTTTTAAATCTCAATTTAAATTTTTTAAAATCTGTGATGGAAGATATTACAGATTTCGAATTGCAGATTCATTTTAAGGTAGACCTGAATGATCAAGCGGTCATCCGAAATTATGCAGAGTTAAATAGTGCAAACTTCAAGCTGTTTAGCACACCAATCGTCAATTTGTTTGAAAAACAGGCTGAACCTCAAAAAATTGATCATCAACAACTCGAATATCCTTTAATCAGTGATGCTCATCATCCTGAATATTTTCAGGTTTACGGCATTACTGAGATGAATCTCTTAAGAGAAAAGAGTGACAAGAATCAACTGACTTATAAAGTGTTACCATTTTTTGCCATGAATCATTCTCATCAGGAGAACCAACAGTTTTTCTATCAGCTTTTACCAGCAGCGAATAAAAATAACAGTATTGATTTTAAATACTCGATTCTTTCCAAGAATTTAAAACCGGGAACGACGACTTCTGATTTTATTAGTGTACGCTTACTATGTACTAATAGGGATTTACCTTATCAAAGTTATCACCAAGATCAAAACAGCTTATCTCTCAATGAAAATCATCTGGTACGGAAAGGCAAATTATTAAAACGGCCAAACCTACCTTATTGTTTTCAGCAAAAACAGCTAGAACAATGGCGAATTATTTCTCATCTGTCTTTAAATAATTTGTCTCTGATGAAAGGGGATTCAGTTAGTCATATGAAAGAGCTGCTTGAGCTTTATAACTTACCGCAAACGAAAGAAAATCAGCTCATTATTAATTCAATTCAGGCGATTGAGTTTTCTTTGGGGCAAAAGCTGATTGATCATCATCCATTTCCACTGTTTGTTCGAGGGGTTAAAGTCGAGATCCAGCTGGATACCCAAGTTTTCCGAGGTACAAGTATTTATATTTTTGCCCAGATTCTAAATCATATTTTTAATTTAAAAGTTCAGATGAATAGTTATGTGGAGATGACTGTGCTGGACTCAGAATCAAAACAGGAGTTATACCAATGCGTGCAGAACGTTGGTGGCAAGAGACTTCTGTAATTGATCAGCTCTATCAGCGACCGACTGCATTTGAACTGGTTCAGGCAACGCGGTTACTACGACACGATCCTCAGCAGCAAAATCAGCAAAAATGGAATAATACTTTTTATTTTTTAAGTTCATTGAATCTGAATTTTCCGGTATCTGAAATTGAATCACTTCAGCTAGACGATGAACGGGTACAAATCACTAATCTGATGGTGGGGCTGACGGGGATTCAGGGGGTATTACCTTATACCTACACCCATAAAGTCAGACATGCAGTACGCCAACAGCGTGAACAAAGTCTGTATTTTTTAGGGCTGTTTAATAACAAACTCACTGTACAATATATAGATGCCTGCCTGAACTACAACTTGCCTGTGCGGTATGAAATTGAACAGAATAATCACTACTTAAAAATTTTACATGCCTTAAATGGTTATGTGGAAGAGCAACAAGACCAACAGTACATAGATGATTATTTTGCTGAATTTGCAGGTTTAATGCAGGGACAAAATAATAGTGAATATGCTTTGAAAACCATTCTGTCCTGTATTTTTCAATTTGATTTTGAAATCAAGCAGCTGATGCCAGAGCAATTCCATTTAGATGATCAGCAGAAAAGTTCTTTGAGTGAAGCTCGACCAGTTGCACTCGGCATAAATAGCTTTTGTGGTGAAAATATTACTCAAATAGATGAAAGAATCGAAATTATGATTGGTCCTTTACGCCGAAAGGATTATCTAAATTTCTTAGCCCAAGGGACATACAACCTTAAATTACAAAAAATTATCAATACTTGGTGCAGTCCAACTATGCAAGTCGATATTCGACTGATTCTGGATAAACAAGATCTTTCATCTGTACAGCTTGGCAAAAACAATTCAATGACATTGGGTCAAGGGGCATTAATCCTGCCTGAACAGGATGAACATAATAATGAAACGTGTTATTGCTTAAAGGGGAGCATGGCATGATCAAATTTATCATTTCTGCTTTTCTGATTTTTACTATTTTAGTTGGCACTTTAGCGATCTATTACTGGCGAGATAGCAACTATGATCCATCCCAAATGGATCTGATCTGGTCTTTTATCTTGCTACCAGTTTCACTTTGTCTGCTAATTTTAAGCCCTTATTTTATTTATAAAACTATTCAAAATTTCCGAAACAAAAAACTGCAGCAACAAAAAGATCAGGAATTATCTATTTTAGTACAGCAAAAAGAAAAACAAGCTGTGAATTTAGCTCAGCAAACAGCCCAGCATTACACTTTGAACATTTTATCCAGTGCTGCTTGGCATTGTTTTGGAGAAAATGAAGAAATCATACAGTTTATGCAGCAGTTTAGAAGCCCTGAACTGGATTTCCAACTGAGCAATAATTATGGCTTGCCTCTTTTATCTTATCGTATTACAGCACTCGATCAGTGGCTGGAAAAAACTCAAGACGATGATGAAGATCAATTTTTAATTTTGACTACACGTGAACGGCGAATACAGCAGTTAATTCGGCAGCAACTGCAACAGCATGAACATAGTTTACAAGGGATTTCCCAGCAATTAAAACGGTCTGCACTTTTTTATGAGAGTGACTTTGCCTACCAATACCGTATACATCCCGGATGGAATCCAGAAAATCTTCATGAAAATTTCAATGAGAAAGAGGATATTTCTCATAAAGAGATAGAAACTGTCGTACGTTTAAATCGTCTCAATGTTTATATCTTATTAGCAGAAAATCTGATTCACACTTGGGATGATCAGGTTTTTCAAACTCAACTTTTACAGCAGTTAGAAGATGATTACTCATTCCGGGCAGATCATCTGCATATTGAATTCTATTATTTCAGCCAACCCAAGGCTTATGCTTCTTATATTGAACTTTTACAAGAGATTGCTCAGCAGCCTGAACAAGCAAACCTGATTATTATGGTGGATTCTGAAATCGATCAGGACTGGCTGGATGAACAACTTTGGCAAAATGAGCAATATATTGCTTCAGAATATGCAGCCAGTTGGTGCTTAACTGCTGAACAAGTCGTTCTTGAGGTAGTTCCTGTATTACAAAAAATAAGAATAAGCACTCAGATGAAAGAGTTAAAAAATTATTTAACTGAGCAGCAGTTAGATTTAGCTGGCCAGATCGAAAAAGAACAGGCCTTTGTATTGCTCTTAGATGAAACAAAAAAATCCAAAAATCTTAATCAATTACAGCAAACTTTTATTCCGATTGGAGTTCATCCAGAATTTTTTATTTATATCCAATCTTTTATAGGAAATACGCAATGTTTAGGACATATTTTTGGGATGATGCTAGTGACACAAATGCGAAACAATATCATTACGATGACCTATAGCCTGGAACAGGAAAACACATATATTTATTGTGAAAATAAAGATTTAGAAAAAATTGAAGCAACAGCTTTAGTCGCATAAATAACTAAAAAAAATAGAATAATTAGAGATTATAGTGAATACATTAATTTATACGGTCCTAGGTTATGTCTGGCAATATGTCACTCATCCTAAAGTGATCATGGCCCTATCTTTCTTAGTTGTTCTGATTTCGATGAAGAATACCGTATCTGATCGGGTCTTCTGGAGTCTGGCAGCTGTTTATATTACTGTTCTGGTTGGCTGGGGAATTTACGAGTTGATTCAACGCTATCGCCATGGCAAAAAGGGTAAGGCGCTAGCTGAGGCCATGTCCAAAAATGCTGAAGCAGAAAATAAATATAAAAATAAGGAAGAACTGCAACTGATTAATCAGCAAATGAAGCAGTCAATCCAACTTCTCCGAAAATCTAAATTGGGGGATCGTAAAGGCAATGCGGCCCTTTATGAGTTGCCTTGGTATATGGTCATTGGCAATCCGGCAGCAGGAAAAAGTTCAGCGATTTATCATTCTGGATTAAATTTCCCGTTTGAAGAAACCCATCGTAAAACGGTGTCTGCTGGTTTAAGTGGTACACGAAACTGTGACTGGTTTTTCTCTACAGACGGTGTTTTACTGGATACAGCCGGACGTTATTCAGTATATAGCGAAGATCATTCCGAATGGCTGGGTTTTCTCAATATTCTAAAAAAGAGTCGTTCCAAAGCACCAATTAATGGGCTAATTGTCATTGTCAGCATTGCTGAACTGGTGAGCCAGAGCCCAGATAAATCAATTCAACTGGCAAAAAAATTGCGTGCCCGGATTCAGGACTTGACTGAACGTTTAGAAGTTGTGACACCCGTGTATCTGATCTTTTCTAAAATGGATCTGATTGCCGGCTTTACTGAATTTTTTGATTGTTATAGCGAGCATGAGTTCAATCAGACCTGGGGTGCTACCTTAGCCTACGATCCTCAGTCCAGTGAGAATGCGGTTCAGCTCTTTGAAAAGCATTATAATATTTTATATGACGGTCTAAAAAATGTCAGTCATACCCATTTGTCACGTCGTCATTCGCAATATATTTCACCAAGTGTAATGACTTTTCCGCTTGAGTTTAAAAGTTTAAAACCGGTATTAAGAACCTTTATTTCAGCCCTATTTCAGGAAAATCCTTACCAGTTTAAACCGGTCTTTCGTGGCTTTTACTTTACCAGTGCCCTGCAGGAAGGAACCATTGAAAGCCCAAAAACCGAACAGATTGCTGAAGATTTTCACCTGATTCAAAATGAAGATGGTGAATTTGGTCTACCTACACGATCGATATCTCAAGATCATGGATATTTTCTAAAAAACCTGTTTTCAGAAGTGATTTTAAAAGATAAAAATCTGGTTAAACAACAGATTAACCCGCTGCGTAAACGTCAGCGTTTTATCGGGTTTATAGGCACTCTGCTGACAGTTGCAATTGTACTCAGTTTATGGATCTGGTCATATCGTAATAACCAGCAACTAATGAGCGAAATCCAGACTGATTTAAATAAAGTTGTGCAGCTGCATCAGCAATCTGGTCATGAACTCTCGACCCAGCTGGATTCTTTATTGATTTTGCAAGATCATTTACAACAATTGGATCAATATGAACAGCAGCTTCCATACAAATACAGTTTTGGACTCTATCAAGGTGATCAAATTCGGAAACAGCTAGAAACTGAATATTTAAAAGGGATAGAGCTGCTAGTACTGCAACCCACACAACAAAATATTGCCCAATACTTACAACAGCTCAAATTAAATGAAGCTCATCTGAAAGCCAATTATATCAATGTACCTGTACAGCAGACTGTTCAAGTGCAACAAGTGATATCAGAACCGTCTGAGCAGAATCCGCAAGATGCTTATAATGCCTTGAAAACTTACTTGATGCTAAGTAATCGGCAGTATATAGAGGCGGGACATCTGAGTGATCAGGTCACCCGTTTCTGGCGTTCCTGGTTGGATATTCATCGTGGTGAGATGCCTCGTGCCGAGATGATTCAGAAAGCTGAACAGCTATTAAGTTATGCCATGACCTTAACCAATCACCAGCATTTTCCTCAATTAAATTCTGATGCGGTGTTGGTCGAGCAAAGCCGTCAGATTTTAACCGCGATTACAACAGGCGTTTCGGCACGAGATCGCGTCTATAACGAGATAAAAATGCGTGCTTCGGTGCGTTACCCCACTTTGACATTAAAGCAGATACTAGAACAAGATACTCAATCCACGATGTTAGGTAGTTATGCCATACCGGGTTTTTTTAGCTATCAAGCCTGGAACGAGTATGTACAACCTGCGATTGAAAAGGCGGCACAAAATCCGACCGAGAGTAAAGACTGGGTACTGAATGTCTCAAAATCTGATGATCTCAGTTTTAGTGGCAGTCCGGAACAAATCCGTAAACAGCTCACAGAGATGTATAAAAAAGAATATATTGCTGAATGGCGTAAGTTCTTGAATGGCATTCATTATATTAAAGCTACCGATATGGATCAGCAGATCCGCCGGATGGATATTCTGGGAGAAACAGAACATTCTCCAATCCGAATCTTATTGCAACGTGTTGCCAAAGAAACCAGTTGGGATAATCCAATGATTCAAGCGGAATTAGCGATGCCACAAAAAGGTTTCATGGCCTGGTTTAAACGCAAAATTTTAAGACGTGATGAGGCCAGTCTGGCACAAAATACAGCTGCTCATTTGTCTCAAGGCATAATTGCCCAAGATTTTCAGGTGCTATACCAAATTGTCCGCCAGCGAGATGACCTGCAAAACAAATCATTACTGGATGAATATCTTGTGTTACTGGGCAAGATGCGTAGTCAGTTTAATGACCTGAAAAGTTCAGGAGATATTGGTCCAGCGAGTATGGCTTTACTGCGACAAACGATTCATGAGCAGAATTCTATCTTTAATTTAAGCCAGAAATTTGTCACTGAAAAAATGTCTACAGGAAGCCAGGAACTCGATCAACAAATCCTGCAAAAGATTTTAGTCGCACCACTGACACAGGCCTTTTCGAGTCTGATGCCACCAGCACAGGCTGAAATCAATAAGTTATGGCAGATTCACGCTTATCAGCCATTTAACAATAGTCTTGCACATAAATACCCATTTAGCAGCCAAGCCAGCCTTCAGGCAACAACGGCCGAGATTAACCAGATTTTTGGTGAAAATGGCAGTATTGCCCGCTTTGTAAAAGAATATCTGGATCCTTTAGTAATTCGTCGTGGCTATCAGCTGACTTCTAAAACCTGGCAGGATTTAGGCGTCGGTTTGAATCCTGCTTTTGTGTCAAATTTTCAAAATTATGTTGCGCCTGTACATGGAGTCGCTACAGGTGAATTAAACCAAAGTTCGAATAGAGCAATCTCTTCAAATCAGTCAAATTTCCAGTTCTATCCTTTGGAAAATCCGAATGTATTGTCCTATAGCATTGAGATTGATGGACAGCATATGCAGTTTGAAAATGGCATTCAACAATGGGTGAATTTTATCTGGCCAAATCCCGGAACGATTCCGGGTGCACGGATTAGCGTAGTCGATCTTGAAGGGAAGACCCATACCATTTTTGATGAGCCAGGTGAATATGGTATTAATCGGTTGATTGATTCAGCGCAGCGGCAGCAAAAAGGGAATATTTTTGAAATGGTTTGGCAGAGCAAAGCGCAGCCGAGCCTAGCAGTAAAAGTTAATTTCCGTCTGGTCAGTGGAGATACTTCTAGTTCGATTGCAGGAGGTGCGGGTTATCACAATTTACAGCTGGTTGATCAGGTCATGTCAAACAAGGCAGTTCGAGTGGTTGCTGCACAATCGGCAACTAACAATGGTCAGTTAACGTCATCTTTAACGACGGCGACTAGCCAGCAAAAGTTAGAGGCAACTGCACCATGATGTGGATCAATTTATGGGAGCAGAATTTTGAGGTGAGTGGCGATGTATAAATTATCGACCCAGCCTTTTTATTATGGAAAATGCCCAGCTCATGGTGACTTCTTAAAATCCCAAGGCCAGCATGGGCTGATTCAATCTATAGACCGTTGGATCAGTAAAGCGCTTGAATATGCGATGCGGTCTAACAATTTCAAGCAGCATTATACCAAATTGCCATCTTTAGATTTTTTCCTAGTCAATCTTCAGGTAGGTCAGTTTTTGGTGGCAAATCTGATCAGCAGTGAAGATTATTCAGGCCGTCATTTTCCAATGGTTTTAGGACAAGTTATTGAAACACATCAGCTTTATGAAAACCTAATGTATTTAACTTACCGATTTAAACCGACGCTGATCGAGCTTTATCAGCGTAATCGGGTGATACGCTCGATTCAGAATCCGGATATTTTATTGGATAAATTAAGCAAATTAACCGATCAAAGTTCGGTATATAGTGCTGAAGATGTTCAGCATTTTTATGATACGCAGACATTGAATTCGCTGGCTAGGCTCATGGGGTGCGCAGTATATGAACTGGTACAAACACTGATTGCACTCGGATTATTGCTGCAACCCATTATTCAGCAGGGTACAGACCGTTTAAATAAAATTCTGATTTTACCTATTCATAACGTACGCTATAGCTATGAAATCGCTGCATTTTGGATCAATCTGATCAGCCTGTTTATACAGAAACAGTCTAGTCATTTATTTATTGGGTTGTTGCATGCAGATCAACCGGTTTTATTATGTGGCTTCCAAGGTACTGACAGTACGGCTTTAGGCGATATTTTTAATCAAAATATGCAGAGTCAGCATTGGGTGTCCTTGGTGCACACGGATTGGATTGATCCTTATTTAGAACAAAATGCAAGACTAGCAGTGTTAGAACAAATACTGAATCAACCACGGATGAGCCTGACTAATATTATTCAAATTTTTAAACAAACATTTATTGAAGAATAAGATGAAAAAAAAGAACTATATTGACCCAATAAAAATACTAATAGGTGTCTTAGGGCTAAGTACAAGCTTTATGATTTTTGCTCAACCGATTTTGATTGAAGGGGCAGTGCCAAATGAAAAAATAAAGGCTGAGATTTTGGCTAAAGCTTATAGCATCTATGGACAGCAAAATGTGGTGGATCAGATTCAGGTTCGCCAGGTTACAACACCGAGTAACTGGATAAATACAGTAACGAAAGTGATTAATGATGATCTTAAAAAGGTGAAACAGGGCAATTTAACGGTAAACGGAACAGAGATTAAGCTGACAGGAAAATTGTCCAATCCTGAAGATATACAAACAACTCAAGTTAGATTTCAAAGTTTGACACCAGTAAATTTTCGCTTAAATACCCAGCTTTCATTGAATCAGGCAGAACAGCAAATCATTGATGCTGCATTAAAAAATCGTATTATTGAATTTGAATCTGGTAGTACAATTTTAGCCGCCTCAGGGGTGCAGATTTTAGATGAGATGGCAGTTGTATTGAAACGTGTGCGTGGAAAAAAGGTCAAGATTTTAGGGCATACAGACAGTTCTGGAGATGCTGATAAAAATATAATCTTGAGTCAGCAACGTGCAGATGCGGTTAAAACTTATCTAATTCATAAGAATATTCCGGCAGAATCTTTAAGCACTGAAGGCCTTGGTTCGAATAAACCAGTTGCTGATAACACAACTGTGGAAGGTCGCAAGAAAAATCGTAGGATCGAATTTGAGGTGCTTTAAACCGTCTAAAATTCAAAAAAGTTAATAATTAATCCGAATATCTACTGTATCAGAATAATTATCAGGTCGAACATCAGTCTGAGGGACAGTTACATATATAGGATGTGTATTAGTAGACCCTGTACCGATACCTGATACTCCATTTCCTACATTAGTTGAGGTAGCAGTATTACCCCAGATTTTACCTTCTAACCCATTTGTTGAACGTAGTTGATAAGACAATTTATCTAAGTTACCACTAGTACCGTTCATAATACCTGAGCCCAGATTATTTTTATTCGACGGCGCTAATCCTATATAATAGGGCACACTATTTGTGCATCTTACATCAAAATTATTAGTTCCTGAGATATTCTGATTTCCTGCTGAAAAAATTCCTAAATTAATATCTGAAGTACTTGTAATTTCGCAACTAGGAATAACAGTCGCTTGGACTTTAAAAGGGAACTGACCGGTTGTTGAACCTCCCGATGAACAGTCCGAAGAGATAGATAGAAGTCGATCTTGAACCGTCATTAAGGTATGGCCACTATTAAAATTATTTATATATGTACCCGGCTTTGCTAAATGATTATTATAGTTTGGAAGTATGCTGATATTAATTTCCACAC
>Ga0207790_1000343_pt1 | contig 17255 bp, 20 predicted proteins | sample HigsolmetaGSP14D_FD_184842 | JGI IMG/M metagenome (GOLD analysis project Ga0207790, IMG submission 184842) | High solid enriched microbial communities from the Joint BioEnergy Institute, USA - SP1-4-D (SPAdes) | ecosystem: Engineered > Bioreactor > SSF (Solid state fermentation) > Aerobic >...
AGTTTATTTATTCGGCCGGCGTGCTGACGTCTCACAGCCGGAGGGTCTCATTGAACATTTGTGAGACATATGCCCACAAATGGGCATTCCGGAAAATGGACCTCTGTCAATAGATTGGACACATAAAATCGAGAGAATTACGCAGTCGGATGAAACATACGTTCGTATTGATTTGGAATGAAATACCCTATAGAGGAGTGGATTCTTTTTCCATTATAGAAGCATGTGATGTACTCAAAAATCTTCTCCTTTGCTTCTCTCCTCGTTTTGAATTTATTCAAATAGACGAGCTCTTTTTTCAGCACACTATGAAACGACTCAATACAAGCATTGTCGTAGCAATTTCCCTTGCGGCTCATGCTGCCGGTCATGCCATATTGTTTCAAGCGTTGCTGATAGTCTGAGGATGCGTACTGGCTGCCGCGATCAGAATGATGCAGAACGTTCCCTTTGGGCTTCTGAAGGCGATACGCCTGATCCAGGGCCTTTAAACAAAGCTTCTTCGTCATTCGTTCGTCCATATGGAAGCCGACGATTTTGCGCGTGCAGAGGTCCTCCAAGCTGGAAAGATAAAGCCAACCTTCATCTGTTGGAATATACGTGATATCAGCCATCCAGACCTGATTCGGCTTCTCCGCTGCAAACGCCTGATTCAAGACGTTTTCCGAAACCGGCATGTTATGTTTCGAATTTGTAGTGGCCTTGTACTTCTTGACAGTGCGGGATTTCAATCCAAGTTCCTTCATGATGCGGGCAACGGTTTTCTGCGACACATGAACGCCCTGATGGTTCAAAGCGTTCCAAACCTTCGGGCTGCCGTATAACTGCCTGGAATCAAAGAAGATTCTGCGAATCAATTTCTCAAGTTGCTGACGACGTTTGCTTCGATTGCTTTCTTTGCGTTTCTTCCATTCGTAATAACCGCTTTTGGAAACGCCGAACAGGGAGCACATCTTCGCGACACGGAACTGCAAGCGGTGTTTGTGGATGAATGGATAAATCAGCGCCGGTCTTTTGCGAAGTAGTGCATGGCCTTTTTTAGGATTTCGTTCTCCTCTTCCAGATCGCGAATTCGCCTCTGAAGGTCACGTAGCGCTTTATCCTCCGGCTTAAGCTGTCCGCTTCCGGGGAAGGCTTGAACTCCGCTACTCTTGAATTCGGCGATCCAGCGGTACAACGTGTTCTCATGCAATCCCATTTCTCGGGCTACCTGAGCCACCGTTTTCCCTTCTTCTTGGATGAGTCTTACGGTTTGAAGTTTGAATTCCTTGTCGTACTTTTTCGTCATTTCGGACACCTCGATTATGAATGCTTTTTTATTGTCGCACTCTCGGTTCTCCGTGTCCAATTTAAAGTCTAGCATCATTGATCATAGTGAGGAAGGAAATGTAAATTGTTTAGGGTGGATCCCCGGTAGGGTAAAGAAGTTTGACAAAAGTGTAGTAAGAGTACCTCAGATTGGTTGGAACAGTGTTGAATTCACGCGTCCAAGCCCACTCATAAAGGGAATACCAAATGGCAGTTATTTTTACTTTGTAAACTCATATTATGCTGTACCAACAAATCATGAATATTCATTGGGTTTTACCAATTATGGTGAGCGTTTCTGTTCAATGGTATCCTATGATAACATATACGCCACTCAATTTCATGTTGAGAAAAGCGGAAGTGTTGGCTTAACCATGTTGAAAAATTTTTCTGAATTGTAAAGCGAGGTATACATATGCTGACTAAGCGTCTAATTGCTTGCTTTGATGATGTTATTAAGGGAAGAGTTACAAAAGCGGAAAGATTTCAAAATAATATAGATATTGATTCTGCGGTAGCTCTCGCTAAACAATTGTATGAAGATCAAATCGATGAAATTATTTTCTATGACATTACAGCCAGTTCAGAAAAAAGAAAAATAGATCTTCAAATTGTTAAAGAAGTGGCAGAAAACGTTTTTGTTCCTTTTACAGTTGGTGGTGGAATTAAAAATATTCAAGATATGTACGATGTACTAAAAGCAGGTGCTGAGAAGATTGTCGCCGCTCACTTTCTTTGACGGAAGAAGAGTGGCGATTTGTTATGTTCATTGACGGGAAGGAAAAAGGGAGGGTTGACGTAGAAATCATAGAGTTGAAGCGACAATCATGATCGGAGGAGCGCGTAGCCCTGAATATGCGAATAGGAAGACATTTAGGTTTGGCCGCCTTCGTCTTCCTATTCCCCAGTGGCTATTGCCATTTCTATCGTAATGCATTGGAACATCGCTGTAAAGGTGTATCTTTTGCTGTGTGCTCACGGCGTGCCGGAGGAGATGCGTCCCCGCCGCTGTCCTCATTGTGGGGCCACTGTCACGCTTCATCGGCACGGCAAGTTTACCCGCTGGGTGTTCACCGTAACCGAAGCGCTGCAAGTGCCGATCTATCGCTTTCTCTGCCCATGTTGCCGACATACCATGAGCCTGTTGCCCAGCTTTATTGAAGCGCACCATCAAGCCGCCACGGACATCAAGGAAACCGTGGTCCGTGAGCATGCCGATGATCAGTCCCAGGCGCACATCGCCTCTCAGACCCAAAGGCTGCCGGGTGGAGCGTGGTCGGAGAAAACGATTCGAAGTTGGATCCGGCGGTGGACCGAGCGGCGATCGGCGATGGAAGCGCGACTGTGGCGCTGGGGATTGCATCACTCGCCATCGGCCGCTTTACCACGAGAGCGGCTTTCCGATTGGCGGGCGCTCTTTGTGTGGTGGTCTTCCCTTGGTGTGCCGGAACCCGGCGCCTTGTTTCCACTGCTCGTGGCGTTCACCCGGACAGGCATCTTGACGGCGGAGGGTCTATCGTCCCACAAAACCTGTCCGTAGAGGAATACCGCCGCCTTTTGCACAATGGAGCATGGGGACCAGTGGCCCCGAAATGTTGTGCAGGAGGTCATATCCATGGACAGGACGATGCAAGAACAGGTGGCGGCTGCCCGCTATGCGCTGATCGCGCCGATCGTCAGCCGCCAAACGCCGCTGCTACCGGGAGAACTGCGGGCGTGGCTGGAGGAGGCGGCGAGCCGCACCTACGATTTTCCGGGCAGCATGCGGAAAACGGTAAGCATCCGGACGCTCGAGCGGTATCTGGCGGCCTACCGCAAAGGCGGCTGGGAGGCGCTCAAACCGAAGGGACGCCCGTCGCAAGGACGAACGCGCCTGGATCCGGACATCCTCGAGGCCGCCAAAGCGCTCCGACGGGAACGTCCGCAGCGCAGTGTGGAACAAATCGTGTTTTTGCTCGAGGAGGGCAAACTCGCACCGCCCGGAACGGTGGCCCCGAGTACGTTGGCCCGGCATTTACGCCAGGCGGGACTCTCCCGCCGCGATTTGATCCGGGACGCGGAACCGAAAGGGCTTCGCCGCTTCGAAGCGGAGGACATCCTTGTTCTTCTACAGGCGGATTTCAAACATTTCGTGTATTTGCCCGATCCCCACCAGCCAAAGAAACGGAAAAAGGTCATTCTGCTTGCCATTTTGGACGACTACAGCCGCTACATCGTGTGGGCCCAGTTTTATTGGGACGAGCAACTGCCCCGGCTGGAGGACAGCTTGAAGAAGGCGATCTTGCGCCACGGCATTCCGGAGACCTTTTATTGCGACAACGGAGCCGCTTTCTCTGCCCATCACTTACAACGGATCTGCGGCAAGCTGGGGATCCGCCTTGTCCATAGTCGCCCATTCCGGCCGATGGGACGCGGCAAAATTGAGAGATTCTTCCAGTTTGTCGATACGAGTTTTCGGCCGGAAGTGTACGCGCACATCGAGCAAGGAAAGCTGATGACGCTGGAGGAACTCAATGACGCGCTCTGGGCGTGGCTGGATGGCTATTACCACGACCGGGTGCATGGCAGCACGAAACAAACGCCGCGGGAAAGGTTTGGCGCCAGTTCCAGGGAACGCAAGCGCTGTTCGCTGCTGGAGTTGAACGACATCTTCCTGTGGGAGGAAGAACGTGTCGTCGATCGGGCCGGATGCGTGCGCCTGTCGGGCAACACGTATGAAGTGGACGGCAATCTGGCGGGCCGCAAAGTGCGCCTTCGCTATGACCCGTTCGATCTTTCCCTTCCCATCCAGGTCTGGTTTCAAGACAAGCGTTACGCCGATGCTCGTCCGTTTGAACTGAAACGAAAGCGCCACAAGCGAGCCAACGGGAACGAAGAACCGGTATGGGTGGAAGAGGCCGATGGCCAGTTGTCGTTTCTGGATCTGGCGCAGGAAAAGCGTAAAGAAGCGTGGAAACAAGAGGAACTTCGCTATGCGGACACGATAGCAGGTGGGCGGAAATGAGCCAGACGATGCGTCCGTTTAGCCGGGAGTTGGATGCGGCGGCCTGCTATGAATTCCGGGGGCATCAGGAGGCGTTTGCTCGCCTTCAGCTGGCTGCCCTGAACCGGCAGCTCGGGGTGCTGAGCGGCGAAGTGGGCAGCGGGAAATCGGTGCTATTGCGCCGCTTGTTCCGAAGCCTGGATCCGATGACGACGTTGCCGATTTACATCTGCACCTCGGAACTGAAGCCGCGCGATTTCTATGCGGCTGTGCTTCAGGCCGTTGATGAAGTTCCGCCGTTTTCCGTCGCCCGGGCGAAACGGTTATGGGAAGAAGTGCTGCTGCGGCGGCAAGCCCAAGGGGAACGCTCGCTCGTTGTGGTGATTGACGAGGCCCATGAAATGAGTGATGCCATGCTGCTTGAGCTGCGCTTTGTGATGAGCCACCAGATGGATGCCCGCTCGCTCTTTCCGATCATTCTGGCGGGACAGCCGGAACTCCGTAAGAAGCTGCGGCTGAAGAAGTATGAGGCGATTGCCCAACGGGTGGGGATGCAGTACCATTTATCCGGGATGACCAGGGAAGAAACGGCGGCGTATATCCGCCATCACCTGAACGTAGCCGGGATGGATCGCCCGGTATTTTCCGAGAGCGCTGCGAATATGGTGCATGCGGCCAGTCAGGGACTACCCCGGATGATCAATCTGATTTGTGGTCAGGCGTTATACGAGGCCGAGGCGAAGGGGCACGAAGTGATTGAAGAGGCTCATATTGGCCGCGTGCTGGCTGATCTGGAGCGTCAACGCGGGACAGCGGGGTAATCCCCGGTGTCCCCTTTGTCCGCCATTACGATGATTGGCGATTCCTTTCTCACTCAGGTGGCGTGGCTGGCATGCAAACACTCACGTCAATGTCGTTGAGAAACGCGCCGACAATTTACGTGAGCGTCAACAGGATAATAAAGGACAGGACGAAAGGAATTTGGATTGCGAAGGATGAAATACAAACTATTGAATTCTTGGGATTTGAGGAAGGAGACGATAATAGTGAGTCAGGAGAAGCGTCCAACCAATAATTCTGGACATCAACAGTATGGGTATCAACCGTCATCGATCAAAAAAGGGCTTCAACCACAGGCTAATGTGAATCCAGGAAGACCGCCATCCAGCGGTTCAAGCGTGCAACGACCGAATAATAAGTAGGGGAACGCAACGATTAGAAATGATAAGTATCCCAAAAGGTAGACATCAACCTGGGATTGGAAATTCAGGAAACACTATAGGAACGAGCGTAACATGACAAGACCACTAAGTAGCTTAACAAACCATTACTTTTTAACTTACTCTTAACCCTAATATGTAGACAGCTAATAAATCCCGTCTTGGGAAAATAAAATCTGTCCAGGGAAAATAAAAAATGTCCAAGAAGCCGAGCGTGGCAGGGGGTTGCCCTGATCCTTGCTTGGCTTCTTCTTTTGTTGAAAGTGGTACAGGGGAAAGGGGAAAGGAAAGAACATTGGTATATCATGCAGTTTCCCAATATACCCCCTCCCGCTATGTTCCGATTGAGCTTCTCCATTTGTTCACTCAAATTATTTCCCTGGACATTTCCCAACGTTCCATTTTCGTGCCCCCTGCTGCCCTTCGACTAATTTCTTCCAATTGGACGGACACTTTTTATTTTCCTGGTATTTCGTTCCAACTGGTTCCTCAAAACACGAAAACCCTTGCGGCTGTAGGGAAGAGAGGGTCTGAGGGGGGAGGGGAGGGATGGACATGAATTATTTTCTCTTAACAAAATGAATGACAGAAAATAAATCCTGTCCATAGAACGAACTGTCCAGCGAACATAAATCATGTCTAAGAAGCCGAGCGTGATTAGGGGGGGGGTTCCCTAATCCATGCTTGGCTTTTCTGTTTATAGGGGGGATCGGGTAGCGCCGACCGGATTGGGAAACCGGCGGGAACATGGTATGATGGGGTCAGCATCCGGAGCGCTTTTTTGGAAAAAACGGCACATCTTTACGTAAAGGTTGAGCGTGAAGGACGGTGATCTTTACGTGAAGGTTGAGGCTGATGTCGATGCATTTTTGTGATCATAATGCATCTCAAGATAATCGGCGCAATATTCGCGAGATCGGTGCATCTTTTCGTGAAGGACGGTGCATGAAATGGAATCGAGCCTGTATATCCGCTTTCATCATGCCGGCGACGTCACCGTCAAAGCGGGGAATCTGCTCGGCCCGAGACGGATCCGCGATTATGAGCTCGTCTATTTCCCCCGCGGCGGCGGAACGGTCTACATTTCGGAACGCGACGGAGAATGCCGGCTCGATCAATCTTGCGTGTTGATCACGCGACCGAATGAATGGCATGAATACCGGTTTGACCCGGATTCGCCGACCAGGCATCTGTATGTGCACTTCGATCTGGTGAACGCGGACGCGCTGGAACGCTATCCGCTGCTGGGCGGCGGAGCCGACTGTTCCGTCATGTCCTTGCGGGAATACTCGCTGATTCCCCAGTTCATGAAACAGATGGCTTATTATTTTTATTGGAAACCTTCCCGGTGGAGGCAGATGTCGGAGCTGTTGATGCTGTCCGTGTTCGAGGAAATGGAAAGCGCCGGCGGTCCGAACCCGCCTCCTCCCTTGCAGAACTCGTCGGTTCCCGCGCCGGTGATCGCGGCTCTTCGGTTTATCGAGGACAATATCGGCAATCCGATCGATGTCCGCACGCTCGCCGAAGTTTCCGGCTGGTCGCACAAGCACTTTGCCCGAACGTTTCAGCGCCACGTCGGATATTCGCCGAAAGAATGGATCAACAAGCGCAAGATCGAGCGGGCCGCACAACTGCTTTTGCAGCGCACGGACAGCGTCAAGGAAATCGCCAGGGAGGTCGGATTTGCCGACGAATATTATTTTTACCGCCTGTTCCGCCGCTGGATGGGCATGACCTCCGCCCAATACCGCAAGCGTTACGGGGATCCGCGGCTGCGGGAACTGGCGCCTGCGGACGATTGGTCCAGGTTTTATCCGACGAACCATTCTTTTGTGTTGGATATGCCGGCGTTCTTTGAATAAACTTGTCGTTTGATCAAATTTGTCCATCTTTTTTTCCAGTCTGTTTATTGTCACATCTCCTTCTTTCCCCGACAATGGGGTCATCAGGGAAAGGGGAGGTTTGACATGACGGTTGCACAACAACGCAAAAGGTATACGGTGTCGGTCGATGAATATGTGTCCTATCGCCGCGACGGATACCTGATTGTGAGAGGACTGCTGCCGCCGGAAGATACGAACCGGCTGCTCAAATGGGCCGATGACATGAAAGAAAGAATCGCCGAAATGCAGCAAAAGGGATCCATCCTGTTCACGGATGAAGAGAGAACGCGGGTTCACATGCTGCACCACATTGACGAAACGGCGGAGTGGGGGCTCCTGCATCCGCTGATTCTCGACGTGCTGGAGGCGTTGATCGGCCCGGACGTCATGGCGCTGCAGTCGATGCTGTTTTTCAACCCTCCCGGCCTTGGCGGACAAGGCTGGCACCAGGATTCCTATTACATTCAAACGCAGCCGGACAGTCTGATCGGCGCCTGGATCGCGTTGGAGCGCGCCGACACGGAGAACGGCTGCCTGTGGGTGGCCCCCGGTTCCCATCACGAACCGGTGTATCCGCCGGTTGAGCGGTGGCACAACTACATGCACCCGGATGAGCGGCACATCAAGGGATTGTTCCCCGCCACGGCGGTCAGTCACTTGGACGACGATGTCAACAATTTGTCCGAAGTGGCGCGCAAATACGGCGAACCCGTGCCGGTCGTGCTGGAGCCCGGAGATGTGCTGTTTTTCCATTCGCACCTGCTGCACCGTTCCCACGTGAACAAGACCGCCGACCGCTATCGCCGGTCCTATGTCCTGCATTATTGCAACGCCCGCTCCTGGGTGCCGTGGAACCACGGGATTCCCTATGAAGGCGATTCGGCCAACAAGCATCATATCCTGGCCCGCGGCTGGACCCATCTGCCCTTTGCCAAACCAAAGTACGGCACACCGGTGGAACTTTCTCCGCCCCAGCATGATAACGACGGCGGGGCGATGATGGTCGCCATGCCCGGCGGGGACATGGGCAAGATGCAAATGTGATCTAAAAACGTAATTCCATCAGTTTAGGCATCGAAGAGGGCAGGCCCGATGAGAATATCAACGGGGCCGCCCTCTTTTTTACTAATGGACAACATTACCGTCTAACTAACAGGTGCCTGCGAGTTTTCCGTTTATTGCGCGTCGGAGTTTTCTTCCGGCGGACAAATTCCCGCGAACAGCAGCGCAAAGGCGACACCGAGAACAATCATCGCTGCGCCTGTCCATAACGCCGGCACCAGGTGTACGCCGAAATCATCGGGCGTCTGGATGGCCGCTCCCGACTGGAAGATCAGCCCGCTGATGGCGATGCCGAACACGCCGCCAAGTTCGCGGGTTGCGTTGCTGATGCCGCTGGCTTCCCCGGAAGATTGCTCCGGGACCGAAGACATTACACCGTGGGCCAGTGGGGTGAAGCTGAGGCCCATGCCTGCTCCCGCCAGCATCATGAGCGGCGCTTGCCACAGGAACGGCACATCCACGCCGGCCGTTGCGATCAAGACGGCAAACCCGGCCAATGCCAAGGCTTGTGCCGTCATGCCGACGGTGAGCACCGTTCGGCTGCCGAACCGTCCCACGGCGAGCCCGGCAATTGGAGCGCATATCATCGTGCAACCGGTCCAGGCCATCGTCCGGACGCCGGCTTCCAACGCCGAATACCCTTGCGCTTGTTGCAAGAACAAGTTGAGCAGGAAAATGGCGCCGAAGATGCCCGCGTTCATCCAAAATCCGGTGAAGATATAGGCGGTATAGCGCCTGTTGCGGAACAGGGCGAAGCGGATATACGGCGTTTCTCTGTTCCGTTCCCACACGTAGAACAAGATCAGCAAGACTGTGCCGGTAACCAGCGAACCGATCACTTCCAGTGAAGTCCAGCCTTTTGTGTTGCCTTGTGCCAGTCCGTATACGATGCCGAACAATCCCGCGGCAATGAGCAGCACGCCCGGCAGGTCAAGCGGCTTCCGTTCGCCCTTCGTTTCGGTAAGCCAGAAGCTGCCGAACAGCAGTGAAAGCAGGCCGATCGGAACATTCACCCAGAAAATCATTTGCCATGGCGCGCCTTCCACGATCAACCCGCCGATCAGCGGCCCGATGGACAGCCCGAGTCCGGAAATGCCGGACCAGATGCCAAGGGCGGCTGCCCGCATGTTTTCCGGGAATCCGGCATTCACCAGCGTCAGGCTGAGCGGCACGATGGCGGCCCCGCCGACGCCTTGCAGCGCCCGGGACAAGATAAGCTGCAGCGAGTTGCCGCTCAAGCCGCACAGCACAGAACCGACGGTGAACAGGACGACGCCGGTGAGGAACATTTTTTTGCGGCCGAAACGCTCTCCCATCATGCTGAACGGGATCAACAACACGGAAAAAGCGAGCGTGTACGCGTTCATGAACCATTGCAGGTCGGTTATACCGGCGTTGAACGACCGTTGAATCGACGGCAAAGCGACGCCGACCACCAGATTGTCGAGCATGGCCATGAACAGGGCGCAACAAGTAATAACGAGCAAACGAATTCTTGCGGGGGTAAACATGGGGTCATCTCCTCTTTCTTATATTATTTATTAATAAATAAATTTATGACCTGAGAAAAGGCAAAGCGCTGCCACATTGCGGCTTTACCGGAATACGTTGCGGGATTTGTGAGCGAACAGTGATGAAAATATCAGGGAAACGATCGATCAACACGAGTGCGCCGCAATCGTTCAACACCAGGGCAGCAATTTGGTCAGGCCGACCGATTCGGAAAGCGAAATGAGAAGGCCCATGCCAATGAACGCGCTCGCCTCGTTGCCGGGATTCGGAAAACCCGCTTGCTCGAATCGCTCCTTCAGCCGGTCATAAATAGCATCAAAACGTTGTCGGGTGAATTCCCGGACGGCCGGCTCCGGTATGGCATACGACATCATCACCAGCAAAATCTCGTTGCGATGGCTTTCGAGCAGCTTCGCAAAAGCCTGCCCCAACGCCTCTTTCAATTGTTCCGGGGGCGCTTCAACCGCTTCGAAGGCATAGTAGATCTGCTTCGATGCTTGCTCCAGCACGGCCAAATACAGTTCTTCCTTGGATTTGAAGAAGTGGAACACATACGGCTGCGTCACGCCAACCGCCCGCGCCACATCCGCCGTGGTCGTCTTATAGTAGCCGCGTTCGGCGAACAGGACAGCGGCCGCCTCCAGAATATGCTGTTTTCGGCTCTGCTGATCTTCTCTGGGGGACATGAGGAGCGCTCCTTCCTTTTTTTATTGACTGATAAATAAATTATAAGACAAAACATTCCATTTGTCAATCTTATCAGTGGAAGCTTTCGGCTTTTCTTTTTGGAAGGGGTCAGTGGAATGGTTGGGAAATTCTGTTGGTAATATGTGTTACAATACTGTACAGACAGTTCAAATAAATGCCGTACTTGGAAAATAAAAATGCACGATGATGTTTTGGGAGCAGAGGGAACGAACACGTACGTTCCACGTTTTTGTAGTACGGTGTGGTCTAGATGCAGACATATTTTATCACGAGTGCCGTGCTTGTAATGGATTCGGACAACAACGTCCTTCTGAAAAAAGACCCGAACAGATGTTGGGAACTGCCCGGCGGTCATTTAGATGACGGAGAATCCATATTGGAATGTGCTATACGTGAAGTCAAGGAAGAAACAGGAATACATATTGAAATCGTAAAGTTTTGCGGCATTACCCATGAGGTCAAAAAACGTCGATGTACTGTTTTTTGGATTGCTCGCCCCATCGGCGGACAATTGAAAACTTGTTCTGAAAGTATGGATGTTGGTTTCTTTGGTAAACAAGAAGCGTTATCGATGATTGAGCGTGAAGATTTTCGAAATGAAGTCGAGAAATGTCTCGATTTCGATGTTCACCCTTTTTACATTGAAAGTTAAGTGGTAACCAGAACCTTAAATAAATGGAAATCAAGAAACATGGTTTTTGAATCACAAAATAGCCGGCATCCCGTGGACAGAGTGCCAAAGAACGAAAAAGAACTACACCGATTACGAAACTCGCTAGACAAATTGTCGGATTGGATCCGAAAACGATTCATGCATCCTGTTGACAGGACGTGAGAATATGTGCTTAAATGTGAATGAACGAAAAAATATTCATTCATCAGTAAAGGGATGGAAGCAAAGTGGACATCAAAACCGCGATTTTCGATTGCGGCAAGGAGCTGTTCAGTGCGAAAGGGTTCAAGAAAACGAACATTAAAGAAATAGCCGAAAAAGCGGGCATTGGCGTAGGCACCTTCTACAATTACTATGCTTCCAAGGAACAGCTGTTCATTGAAATCTACAAGAAGGAAAATGAAAAGCTGAAACATCGCCTGATCGAAACGCTAGATCTGACGCAGGAGCCGGTGGAACTCATCGGCAAGCTGCTCAAGGAAAACCAGGAGGCCATCCAGGCGAACCCGATTTTAAAGGAGTGGTATAATCGCGATTTCTACAAGGAACTCGAAAAGCATTACAGGGATGAAGACGGTCGCAGCCTGGATTCCGTCCGCGAATTTTTCTTGAATCTGCTGCGGAACTGGAAGCGGCAAGGAATGCTTCGGGATGATATCGATGAGGCGCTGCTGCCCGTTTTCTTCGATTCACTGGTTTGCATCGACATGCATAAAGAGGAGATCGGCATCGAGCATTTTCCGAAAGTGATGCAATATCTGATTGAATTTATCATCACCGGGCTGACGAAGCCGAAGCATCAGCATTGATGCTGGTTTTTTTGCAGCAATGTGAATGAATAAAATAATATTCATTCATACTGGAGGAAGGAAAAAAATCATTCGAGACGGAGGAGTATCACGATGAAACGTACATTCGAAATGGCTTTAAGCGTTCTTGGCATTATGGCAAGCCTAGTCATGGTCGGAACCGGCATTGTCTTTTTGTATCTGACGAAAAGCGAAAAGTTCCTGCAGTATCTGGAAGCGGGATGGAGCGAAAGCGAAAATGCATACACCTTGGAGCAATTGGGTCAGGCAGGGACGATGTTTATCATCCCCGGGTTGCTCGGTATCGCCCTCGGTCTGTGCGCCGTCTGGCTGTTGAAGGGCAATCGGAATTCCACCGTTGCGGGCTGGGGCTTGATCGCCGTGTCCGTAGCGTTATGCTTCGTTTCTCTGTTTGCCGCCATACCCGGTCTGTTCTACACTGCCGCAGGCATCCTGTCACTTGCGAGAAAGCCTCAGTTGAAGATGTCGAAGGCGTTGAGATAAGAAAAACCTCTGTCGAAGTAATTACATGGCGGCGCGACCGCGCGATCGGGCAAACAGACCGGGAAATTAACGATATTTCAAGTATGTTAATCATATTAATTGAATAACTATACACTAATGTTGTTATATTTCATATTGTAAATGTCAAGGCCGATTATTTTCTCCCCAAAATCGCCGGTTAAAAATTCCCCAGAAGGATCTCATTAATCCTTTTGTTTTTCTTGTTGGAGCCTATTTTTCCGTAATCAATAGCTTTCCCCCGATGGGTCACGTATAATTAAGTTCGCAAAAAGTGAAAAGAGGAAAAGCCATCGGTCACTCCGAATAGGTAAGTGTCCAGCAAACCAAAAGGAGTTGAAACCGATGGCTTACCAGAATTCTACCTTATCTTTCGAACAAATGCTACTCCAGTTTATGTCTGAACAAGCCCCCATGTTGTCCATGCTTCAATGGCTTTGTGAGCAATTGATGGAAGCTGAGGTATCGGCAAAAATTAAAGCGCAAAAGTCAGAACGGACAGATTCACGTCAAGGGTATCGATCAGGTTATCGAGTCCGACGCTTTGACACAAGAATGGGGACGATGTATCTTTTTGTTCCCAAACTCCGAAAAGGAGGTTACGTTCCCTTCTTTGTCACGGAGAAATCACGTGCTGAGGCTGCTCTGATCCAAGTCATCCAGGAAGCCTATATCCAAGGCGTTTCCACAAGGAAGATCAGGAAACTAGCCAGCCGTTTAGGAATTGAATCCATTTCGAGGGGGCAAGTCTCTCAGATTACCCGTGAATTAAACGATCAAGTGGAAGCCTTTAGAAACCGCCCCTTAAAAAAGACCTATCCTGTCCTATGGGTGGATGCCCTCTATGAGAAAATTCGATACGACCATCGCATTGTAAATATGGCCGTTCAAGTGGTCATTGGCATGGATGAAGAAGGAAAACGGGATATTTTGGCCGTCCAACCCATGCAAGAAGAGTCAGAAGCGACCTATAAAAGCTTGTTTGACCATTTAAAGTCCAGAGGGGTTGAGGACGTTTGGCTTGTGGTATCGGATGCTCATAAAGGACTGGCGAAAGCTATTAAAGAGTCCTTTATCGGTTGCTCATGGCAACGATGCAAGGTTCATTTCATGCGAAATATTTTAGCTCATCTTCCAAGCCGGGAAAAAGAAAGTTTTGCTTCCCGTCTCAAGCAAATTTGGCTACAACCAGATTATACAACCGCAATGAATTATGCTGATTCTTTCATTATTTATGTATGGCCGCTGGGGCCTACATAAATTAATTGCCATACACTACATTAATAAATTGCCACAAACAGGGAAGGAATCCCCATTCGCGCTTGGGTATGGCCCGGCAATACAATGGACATGACGGTCATTAAACAGGTGAAACAAGACTTGATCGGCTGGAAGCTTGGGCGTGTCATCAGCGTGATGGACCGCGGGTTTTCTTCTGAAGAGAATTTGCGGATCCTGCAACAGGCCGGAGGACACTACATTGTCGGTGAAAAAATGCGGTCCGGCAAAGCTGCCGTCGAAGAGGCCTTAAGCCGTCGCGGGAGTTACCAACAAGTTCGGGAGAACTTGCATATCAAAGCAATCATCGTGGGCGACAATGAAGCGCGTCAGCGCTATATTCTCGCGTACAATCCCAGCGAAGCCGAGCGTGAGCGCAAGGAACGGGAAAAGCTGCTCGAATCGTTGAAAGAGGAGTTGGAAGGACTTCGCCAGCTTCCCCGAAGTCCACCATAAGGCCACCTGCCGGCTGCGTTCCCATCCGTTCTACGGAAAATACTTGCGCCAATTGAAGGATGGAACGCTTCGCATCGACAAGCAGGCGGTTCGTGAAGCGGAAAAGTACGATGGCAAATATCTCATTCGAACATCCGATGACACCTTGTCTGCCGAGGATGCCGCGCTCGGGTATAAGCAGTTGGTGGATATCGAGCAGGCCTTTCGGACGTTGAAATCGACACTCGAGCTGCGTCCCATGTATCATCGCCTAGAAGACCGCATTCGGGCGCATGTGCTGCTCAGTTGGCTGGCGCTCTTGCTGGTCCGGATCGTGGAGATCCGAACTCATGAATCGAGGACAAAAGTAAGAGACGAATGTGAGCGTCTCATGCTTGGAAATTTTTCTTCAAAAAACGGCGACCTGTATCAACGGACCGAACTGACAGCCAAACAAGCGCAACTCTTTGCGGCTCTAGGGCTGGAGCCTCCTCCGAAGATTCTAGGCATCCATCCTCGCACCTAGATACACGCCTGAAGTATGCCCAAATGCCTCTGGTCCCTTTTGTATCAAGAGGTCAGAGGCATTTTGTTTGCCTAATCGCTGTCGAACTCGGGTTTTTATTTTCCTGGCATTTTGTACCAACTGACTCCTCAAATCCCGAAAACCCTTGTGCGGCAAGGGATTGAAGGCTTTGGTGGGCTTAAGTGGGATGGGCATGAATTATTTGCTCTTGACATAGTAGGGAAATTAAAATGGATTGCTCATGTTCGTTTGTGTCAAGGCAGATTATTTTTTCCCCAAAATCGCCGGTTTAAAATTCCCCAGAAGGACCTTATTGATCCTTCTGTTTTTCTTGTTGGATCCTCTTTTCCCGTAATCGATAGCTTTCCCCCTTTAGGTTGAAAATGATGGAATGATGCAGTAATCGATCTAACATCGCGGTCGCCAATACCGAGTCTCCCACAACTTCTCCCCATTCCCCAAAGCTTTTGTTGGAGGTGAGGATAATCGGGGCATGTTCATACCGACGGGCGATGACCTGAAATAAGTAATGGGCGCTGTTTGGGTCCAGTTTTAAGTACCTCATTTCATCAATAATGAGAACGGTTGGCTTCACAAACATGCGAAGCTTTTTTTCCAGCTTTCCTTCCTGGTCGGCTTTTCTTAACTGAGTGACCAAATCATGGGCGGTAATAAAATACGTTTTATACCCTCTTGCGATCGCCTCCATTCCAATCGAAATCGCCAGATGTGTCTTTCCAATCCCCGGCGGACCGAGAAAAAGGATATTCTCCTTTCGATCAATAAACGATAAGGTAAGCAGCTCTCGAATCCGACGCTCGTCCACGGAAGGCAGTGCGTTAAAATCAAACGTATCGATCGTCTTGCGATATGGCAGTTTGGACAGTTTGATGAGCGTTTGGATCGATCGTTCCTGTTTTTCGATGATTTCCGCCTCTAATAAGCGGAATAAAAACTCCGAATATGGTATATTATGAGTAGCTGCGTATTCTGCCATGGCGGACCATCGCTCCGCCATGACAGGCAAATGAAGACGGTGGCAATACTCGTGTATTTGTTCTTTCATGAGCTTTCCCCTCGCAGGAATGTGTCATAAACGGACAATGGACGAGTATCCACTTCCACCGAAACAGGCGAAATGGTGACGGCCATTTCCGTCTGTTTCTTTTTGATTTTTTCGGCGAATGAAATCACTTTTTTCTGTTGGTTCAAGTAAGAAATCTCCTCCTCTCGATAATACAATCGAATATCCCCATTTAATCGCTCCTTCACCAGAATTTCTTTGCCCGCATACTCCGCCGATAAGAGCCATTGTTCCCCTTTGTATGAGAAACTGCCATCCCAATGCACTTTCCGATAGGAAAGATAGCTCGTATCGTAATCGTTCAACGGGAGAGGTTTCAGCTGTTCCTCTGCCCAACGCTCTTGCGGAGGAATGCCGGTAGTGGCGTTTGGCTTCCGATTCGCCACTTGATCGAGCCAACGATGGAGAAGGAAATTTAATTCCTCGATGCTTTCAAACGCTGTCCCCACATAGAAGTGATCCATGATATACTGAATGGCTCGTTCGACTTTTCCCTTTGTCTGGGCCCGGTAAGGCCGGCACACTTTTGGAATAAATCCGTAGTAACTCGCAAATTCAGAAAATCGTTGATTCCATTTCACCACTCCTTGTTCCCGGCCGTCTGTAACGGTCTTCATATTATCAAATAACACCTTCTTCGGAACTCCGCCGAAGTATTGGAAACTCTGAATCAGGCATTCCATTAAGTGTTCCTGGTCCTGGCTGGTCGTAAATACCGCGTATTTCATCCGCGAATAGCCTAATGTGGCCACAAATAGCGATAACTTGACTTTTCTCCCTTCGATTATCACCTCCCCGACTTCTTTCCAATCGACTTGCATTTGTTCACCAGGAAGCGTTTCATAACGAACGGTGTATTTCTTTTTCGCCGTCTCTCGGAAAGGTTTTATATAGTCCTTTAAAATCGTCTTTCCTCCTGTATAGCCCTGTTGTCGAATTTCGAAAAATAACTTTTCGCTATTGAACACCCCATCCTCTAACATTCGTTTTTGAAGATACTCTTTAAATGGATCTAACTTGCTTTTTCTTTGTTTTCGCTTAGATTTGGAAGGGGGATTGGGGGAGTGAATATATTTTCGAACGGTTTTCCGATCAATCCCCAACTCCCTCGCAATATCGGAAATACTCATTCCCCTTTCATACATCTCTTTGATCATCCCAAATTACGAAAGTGCAGCGATTTGATAGCTAAAATCCACACACGTGGAAGTAAATGTAAAATATGGAATCCAAATCTATAATTTCAGGTGGT
>Ga0207790_1000344_pt1 | contig 17244 bp, 13 predicted proteins | sample HigsolmetaGSP14D_FD_184842 | JGI IMG/M metagenome (GOLD analysis project Ga0207790, IMG submission 184842) | High solid enriched microbial communities from the Joint BioEnergy Institute, USA - SP1-4-D (SPAdes) | ecosystem: Engineered > Bioreactor > SSF (Solid state fermentation) > Aerobic >...
AGCGTTGTCCACCCTACGTTGGTTGATTGCCATCGCGTTCCGGCAAAGGGTCATAAGCGGCCGCTCAAAGCTCCCAGTTGCCCAGGTCGGCATCGATGCCCTCGCCGCCTTCGAGGCCATCGGCGCCCAACGAATAGATATCGACCCGGCCATGCTGGCCGGGGCTGCGGTACTGATACGGCTTGCCCCAGGGGTCCTCGGGCAGGCGGCGGATATAGCCGTCGGCGCGCCAGGCTCGCGGCAGCGGCTCGACGGTCGGCTTGGCCACCAGCGCCGACAGCCCCTGCTCGTTGCTGGGGAAGCGCAGGTTGTCGAGGCGATACATGTCCAGGGCCTGCTCGAAGGTCGACAGGTCGGCCATCACCTTCTGCTTCATGGCCTTGTCCTGGCTGCCCAGCACGCTGGGTGCGACCACGGCGATCAGCAGGCCCATGATGAAGATCACCACCATGATTTCCATCAGGGTGAAGCCCCGTTGGGTGAAACGATTGCTGCGCATGATGGCGCTCCTCCTTACAGTGTCAGGCCCTGATTGAGCTGCATGATCGGCAGCAGCACGGCCATTACGATGAACAGCACCACGCCGCCCATCACCAGAATCATCAAGGGTTCGAACAACGCCATGGCGGTATCCACCTGGCGGGCGAAGCCACGCTCCTGGTTGTCCGCCACGCGTTCGAGCATGTCCGGCAGGGTGCCGCTGGCTTCACCACTGGCGACCATGTTCAGCAGCAACGGCGGGAAGTGGCCGCTGGCCTCCAGCGCGCGGTGCAGGCTGACGCCGCCCTTGACCTCGCTGCTGACCCGTTCCAGGGCCAGGCGGATGCGCCGGTTGTTGACCGTGGCGGTGGCCACCTGCAGGGCCTCGAGCAACGGCACGCCGCTGCCGACCAGGATCGCCAGGCTGCGTGACAGCCGTGCGCTCTCCAGCACCTGCAGGAGCACGCCGACCTGGGGCAGGCGCAGCAGCAGATCGTCGCGGCGCAGGCACCAGTGCGGTTTGCGCAGCAGCAACTTGCCGAGCAACGCCGCCAGCAGTGCCGCCCCCAGCAGCCAGGGGCCGAGCAGCACCAGGGTGTTGCTGATGCCGATCAGCAAGGTGGTAATCCATGGCAGGCTCTGCCCGGCATGGGCGAACTGCTCGGTGAGCTTGGGCACCACGAAGGTCATCAGGCCGATCACCACGGCCAGGGAGACGCCCATCAATACCGCCGGATAGATCAGCGCGGTGCGCGCCTTGTGCTGCTGGCGCTGCACCTGTTCGAGGTGCTCGGCCAGGCGTTCGAGCACCTGGGCCAGGCGACCGGAGCGCTCACCGGCCTCGACCAGCGCGCAGTACAGGGTCGAGAACACCCCGCCCTGGCGGGCCAGGCTGCGGGCCAGGCCAACGCCCTCGGCCAGCGAGCCGCGCACCGCCACCAGCAGGCTGCGCAGGGCTGGCTGCACCAGTTGTCGTTCCAGGGTGCCCAGGGCGTCGACCAGCGGAATGCCGGCGCCGGTAAGGGTCGCCAGTTGCCGGGTCAACTCGCACAACTGCGCGCGGCTGACCCGCTGGCGGCGCGGTTGGCGGCTTTGCGGGTCGTGACGGTGCAGCTCACGGGCGAACAGCCCGTTTTCGCGCAGCAACTGCCGGGCGTGGCGCTCGCTGTCCGCCTGCAGGCTGGCCTTGTGCGCCTTGCCGGCCAGGTCGACGGCCTGATAGCGATAGGTCGGCATGCTCAGCCCTGCACCGCGCGCAGCACTTCGGCGAGGCTGGTGTCGCCGCGGCCCAGGCAATCGCAGGCCATGGCCGCCAGGCTCTGCCGACGGTCTTCCAGGTAGGCGTGCATGCTCACCTCGCTGGCGCCGCTGTACAGCAGGGCGATCAGCCCGTCATCCAGCTCGATGAATTCGTACAGCCCCAGGCGGCCCTGATAGCCGCTGCCCTGGCACAGCTCGCAGCCGAGCGGATGAAAGCTGTGATCGAGCCCGGCCAGCTCCGGCAGCAGCTGCCGCTCGGCGGCCTGCAACGGGCGCCGCTCGGCACAACTGCACAGGCGGCGCACCAGGCGCTGGGCGAGCACGCCACGCAGGCACGAGGCGATCAGGAAGGGTTCGATGCCCATGTCGCGCAGGCGGGTCACCGCGCCCACGGCGCTGTTGGTGTGCAGCGTCGACAGCACCAGGTGCCCGGTAAGGCTGGCCTGCACGGCGATCTGCGCGGTCTCCCGGTCGCGGATTTCGCCGAGCATGATCACGTCCGGATCCTGGCGCAGGATCGCCCGCAGGCCACTGGCGAAGGTCAGCCCGGCCCGCGGGTTGATGGCGGTCTGGCCGATGCCGGTGATGGCGTATTCCACCGGATCTTCGACGGTGAGGATGTTGCGGCTGCCGTCATTCAGGCTGTTGAGGCTGGCGTACAGGGTGGTGGTCTTGCCCGAGCCGGTCGGCCCGGTGCTCAGCACGATGCCGTTGGGGCGGCCCAGGCAGGCGCGCAGGCCCTGCTCCACCGCGGGCGGCATGCCCAGGTTGGGCAGCGCCAGCAGGCTGGCCTGCTTGTCCAGCACGCGCATCACCACCCGCTCGCCATGGATGCCCGGCAGGGTGGAAACCCGCACGTCGACCTCGCGACCAGCGGCCCGCAGGGTGATACGGCCATCCTGGGGCTGGCGCTTTTCGGCGATGTCCAGGCGCGCCATGACCTTGATCCGCGACACCAGCATCGCCGACAGTGCCCGTGGCGGGCGCAGCACTTCGCGCAGGTGGCCGTCGATGCGCAGGCGCACCACCAGGCTCTGCTCGAAGGTCTCGATATGGATATCCGAGGCCTGCAACTGCAGGGCCTGGGCGAACAGGCCGTTGATCAGGCGGATCACCGGCGCCTCGTCATCGCTCTCCAGCAGGTCCTCGATGCGCGGCATGTCGTTCATCAAACTGTCGAGATCGACCTGCTCGCCGATGCCCTCGATCAGCGCCGCATTGGCCCCCTCGCCAGCCTGGTACAGCTGGCCCAGGCGTTGTTCGAACTCGGCCCGCGACAAGTGGCATACCGCACCCGGCGCGCCCGCGACGCGCAACAGTTCCTGCAACTGGTCGGTGTCGGCGTCCTCGCACAGCCACAGGCCCCAGCTGCCCTCGCCGGGCACCCAGGCCAGGCCGGCTTGCCGGGCCAGGCGATAGGGCAGCAGGCTCATTACCAGGCGCCCCCATCGAGGCGCGCACGGCTGGCCGGGAATAGCTGCTGCAGCCCGGCATCGCCGTCCAGCGCCGGCAACTTGAGCGCCGTCTCGCGCTGCAGGTTCTGGTATTTCTCGGCACTGAAGCTGGCGATGCTCGGCCCGTCGCGCAGGATGCGCGGGCGGATGAACACCATCAGGTTCTGCTTCACGCCGCTCTTGCCGGTGGAGCGGAACAGCCGGCCGAGGCCGGGAATGTCGCCGAGCAGCGGCACCTTCTGATCGGTATTGCTGGTTTCATCACTGATCAGCCCGCCGAGAATGATCAGGCCGTTGTCCTCGACCATCACCTTGGTCTTGATCTCGCGCTTGTTGGTGATCACGTCGCTGGCCGAGGCGAAGTCGGCGATCGACGACACTTCCTGGACGATGTCCAGGCGCACGCTGTTGTCGATATTGATCTGCGGCTTGATGCGCAGCTTCACGCCGACCTCGCGGCGCTCGATGGTCTGGTACGGGTTGCTGTTGTTCTGGGTCACCGAGCCGGTGACGAAGGGCACTTCCTGGCCTACCAGAATCGACGCCTCGGCGTTGTCCAGGGTCAGCAGGGTCGGGGTGGAGAGCAGGTTGAAGCCGCTCTTGCTCTTCAGCGCATTGAGCAGCACGGCGAAATTGAAGCCACCACCGAAATTACCGATGCCGGCGGTCGCACCGTTGACGCCCGACAGCAGCTCGCCGAGGGCGGCGTTGTCACCACTGGCCGCGGCACCGGCGATGCTGGCGATATTGGCGCCACCGGCGCTGAAGTTGACCACCCCGGCGCCGAGTTTCTCGTCGGCGAACAGCCACTGCACGCCCAGCTCCTCGGCGCGGGAATCGGAAACCTCGGCGATGATCGCCTCGACCACCACCTGGGCGCGGCGGATGTCCAGTTGCTCGACGATCGAGCGGTAGGCCGCCAGCTCGCTGTCCGGGCCGACCATCACCACCGCGTTGGTGCCCTCCTCGTATTCCAGGCGCACCCCCGAATCGCTGATCGGCAGGCGCGCGACCTGGGCGCCCTCGGCGCCTTCGCCGGGCGCCTGGGGCGCCTCCTGGCTGAGACCGCGCAGCACCTTGACCACTTCACTGGCGTTGGCATGGCGCAGGTAGATCACCTGGGTGTTGGAGGCGCGCAGCTCGCCGCCCGGGCGATCCAGTTGCTTGAGCAGGGCGCGCACCCGCTCGCGGCTGTCGGCACTGCCGCGCACCAGCAGGGCGTTGCTGCGCGGGTCGGCGATCACCTGGGCGCTGTCGGCGCCCTTGTCGTTGGCCAACAGGCGGGTGATCAGCGCGCTGGTGTCGGCGGCGCTGGCGTGCTGCAGGGGCATCACCTGCAGCGGCTCGTCGCTGACCTGATCGAGCTCGGCGAGCAGGCGGTCGATACGCGCCAGGTTGCTGCGCCAGTCGGTGACCACCAGCAGGTTGGCGGCAGGATACGGGGTGATGACCCCGACCCGCGGATCGATCAGCGGCTTGATGATGCCGAGCAGCTGCTCGCTGGCGGCGTTGCGCACGCTGAATACCCGGGTGGCGATGCCGTCGCCGGCGGCCGGTTGCCCGCCGCTGGGGTCCACGGGCACCGGCTCCAGGCGCGCGGCCTGATCAGGCAGAATCTTCACGCTGCCGTTGGGCAGGTTGACCGCGGCGAAGCCCTGGGCACGCAGTTGCGCCAGGAAGATGTCGTAGATCGCTTCGCTGTCATGGCGCTCGACGGTGCGCACGGTGACCTTGCCCTTGACCCGCGGGTCGACGATGAAGGTGATGCCGGTGATCTGCGACACGCTGTCGATGAACTCGCTGAGCTCGGTGTCGACGAAATTCACCTCGTACAGCGGCGACTCGGCGACCGGCAGGTCCAGTACCTCCTCGGCCAGAATCGGGGTGGCACCCAGGGCCAGCAGCGCGGCCAGACAGTAGCGAACGATCATCTCTTATCCTTGCCGCTTGAAGCCGGTCACGGCGGGCCGTGGCGGCCAGGGCAGGCGCTCGCGCCGCCCCTGGTTATCGAAAATCAGCCCCGCTTCGTCGATGTCCTGCAGCACGATGCCGGGCGCGAGGCGTTGCCCGAGCTGGTAGCTACGCACCTGCTGGCCGTAGCGCAGCACCACCACCGTGGCGCTCAGCGGTTGGGCGCGCAGCCCGCCCAGGTACTGGATCGGCAAGCGGGTCAACGGCAAGTCGCCGCCGTCGGCCTGCAGCTGCCAGTGGCCCACCAACAGGCCCGGCGGCGCAACCACCTCGACGGCGGCGGCACGGGCCGGTTGTGGCTCACGACTGAGCTGCAGCACGCACTGCGCCGCCAGCCATGCACCGAGGGTCAGCCACAGGCCGCGCCACAAACGCTGCGCGCTGATCAACTGAGGCCTCTGGGGTGCCAGCCGGGATGGCCCTGCACATAGCGCACGCTGGGCAGCTGCAAGGCTGGCAATTGCCAGTTGGCTGGCTGCCTGCTCAACCAGGTTTCCACACGCTGCCAGAGCGGCTCACCGGCACCGGCATCGGCGCTCAGGGAAACGCTGCGACACAGGCCGTCGAGGGGCGCCAGGCCGGAAACCCGCTTGCCGCTCGGGCTGTAGCTGACCTGCCAGGCCTGCCCCTGCCAGCGCGGCAGATCCTGGCTGTTGTCGAGCAGCAGGGGGTCGCCGAACAGTTGCTCGGCGGCGTTTTCCAGCACGCTTTCGAGCGGTTTTACCGGCGCCTCGACCACCGCGGCCGGGTAGCCGCCGGTGAGGCTGATCAGCTGTTCGCGGGTAATCGCCTGGCCGGCGGCTACCGGGCTGTCGTAACGCAGGCCAGGCAGCAACACCTGCATCTGGCCGTCATCGGAGAGTGCCTGATGGAGCAGGCGATCCCAGCTGCCACCGCGGGTGTCACGCCGCCACAGCGCCTGCGGCGCCCTGGCCAGCGGTTGGTCGAGCCAGGCGGCGTGGGGCGCGCGCTGGCCCTGCAGCTGGCTGCGCAGGTTCGCTGCATGGGCCTGGCCGGCCGGGGAAAGCAGTTGCTCGAAGGCGGGGTGAAAGCGCGCGACGAAGGTCCACTGCCCCGCCTGGCGCTGGCAGCCGATATGAAAGGCACCGCTGGCCCGGCAGCCACCGAGCACCACCGGCACGCGCCTGCCGCTGCTCTGCAGCACCTCGATAGGCGTCGGCCAGAAATCCTGCCCACGGGCACACAGCAGCAGATCGGCGTCGCTCAGCCGCTCGGCCAGCCACAGGCCGGGCCCGGTGCCCACGTCGGCCAGGGCGATGACCAGATCGGCCTGGCCACGCGCCTGCTTGAAGGCCGGCAGCAGCGATTGGTACCACTGTTTCAGGGAAGCCTTCTGGTCGCCGGCATAAGGGTCGGTAATGCCGACCACGGCGATCCGCAGGCCGGCGCGGCGGATCAGCGTGAAGGGTTGCACGCCCAGCGCCTGCGCCTGCTCCTCGGCAAGCCCGGCACCCAGCACCGGCTGGGCAAACTGGCGATAGAGGCCGGCGCAGCGCTGCGGCCACAACACCCGCTCATCGCTGCTGACCCGCACCTCGCTGCCCAGCAGCTGGCTACCCTGGGTGCCACTCTCGCCCTGGGTCAGGTAGGCCAGCCCGCTGCCATTCCAGCCCTGGCCGTTCTCCAGGGTCAGGCAGCGCTCGGCACCCTGGCGCTGGCGCAGCTCTTCCAGCAGCGCGCCCAGCACGGCGTAACCACCGGTACTGACGCCCTCGGCCAGGCGCGCATCGAGCAGCGGATTGAGTTCGCTGCGCGCCTGGTGGGCATGGCTGCCACTGAGCCAGGGCGCGCGGCCGAGGTGGGAAACCGGCCCCAGCCGGGTGGCCGGCACCACCGGCTGACCCGGCTGGCGGGCATCCAGGGTATCGGCGACATACAGCAGATCCAGCTCCGCCTGTCCGTCCGGCCGCGGTGTCGCGAAGCCCGAGCAGGCGCTGAGCAGCGGCGCCATCGCCCCGATGCCCATCCAGCTCATCACTTCCCGTCTGCCGATGTCTGTCATCGCCCCGCTCGCCTCATCTTTATGCATTGTCGGGGCGGGATACTGGGCAGCTAATGTGACAGTTTAATGGCGGTTATTCGACAGCCCCGCCACCACTGTATTTTGAAAAAATCAAATAAATCAGAAAGCTAGCGTCACAAAGCTTTCAATAGCCATTAACACAACTGCCAAAAAATCATCACACACGGTCTCTAAAGTCCCGGTTTCCTCAAGCCGCTTCAACAGAAAAAGGACATGACCTGATGAGTCGAGATACCGGCGATAACCTGGATCGCAATACCAGTGGCAACCTGCCCATGGCCTCGGTTCTGGATGCCTACCTGAGCCGCCGCAGCGTGATGCGTGGCGGCCTTGGCGCGGCGATCGCGATGATCGCCGGCACCGGCCTCACCGGCTGTTTCGACAGCGGCGGCTCCAGCAACGACAGCTCCCCCAGCGAGCCACCGGCCGAGCCGAAACTGGCCCTCGGCTTCCAGTCCATCGCCGGCTCGCGTACCGATGCCTGCGTGGTGGCTGCCGGCTACAGCGCCTACGTGCTGGCGCCCTGGGGCACGCCGCTGAATTCTCTGGCCGCGCCTTGGAAGAACGATGGCAGCAACACCGCCACCGACCAGGAAAACTCGGCCGGCATGCACCACGACGGCATGCACTTCTTCCCCATCAACGGCAGTTCCGAAGATGGCCTGCTGGCGGTCAACTACGAATACATCGACGAAGACGCCCTGCACCCCAATGGCCCGACCACCGTCAACGGCCGCCGCCCGGCCGAGGAAGTGCGCAAGGAAATCAACGCCCATGGCGCGGGTGTCATCCGCATCAGCAAGGTCAACGGGCGTTGGCAGGTGGTCGATAACGACCCACTGAACCGCCGCTTCACCACCGCCAGCGTGATGGACATTTCCGGCCCGCTGAGCGGCACCGACCACCTGAAGACCAAGTTCTCGCCGACCGGCACCCAGACCCGCGGCACCAACAACAACTGTGGCAACGGTTACACCCCCTGGGGCACCTACCTGACCTGCGAAGAGAACTGGCCGTCGATCTTCATCAATACCGGCACCCGCCCTGCCGATCAGTCGCGTATCGGTATCGCTACCAGCACCGGCCGCTATGGCTGGGAAACCGCCGCCGGGGACGCCTCGGAACAGAACGACGAATTCACCCGCTTCAACGTCACCCCAAGCGGCGCCTCGGCCACCGATGACTACCGCAACGAAGCCAGCACCTACGGCTACATCGTCGAGATCGATCCCTTCGATGCCAGCACCCGCGCGGTCAAGCGTACCGCCCTGGGCCGCTTCCGCCATGAGGGCTGCTGGCCGGCACTGCCGGTGGTCGGCAAGCCGGTGGTGTTCTACAGCGGCGACGACTCGAACAACGAGTACCTGTACAAGTACGTGTCCAACGCCCTGTGGGAGGCCGCCGACGCCAACCCCAGCGACCGCCTGGCCACCGGCGCCAAGTACATGGACAACGGCACCCTGTACGTGGCCCGTTTCGATGCCGACGGCAGCGGTGCCTGGATCCCGCTGGTGGCGGCCACCCCGACCACCGACGGCAGCACCCTGGGCGCCAAGTTCACCGACCTGCCGGGGATCATCCTCAATACCCGCGGCGCGGCCGATGCCGTCGGTGCAACGCCGATGGATCGACCGGAGTGGACCGCGGTCAACCCGCTCAATGGCGATGTCTACCTGACCCTGACCAACAACAGCGCGCGCACCGCCGCGCAAGTCGACGCCGCCAACCCACGTGGCCCGAACCGCCACGGCCACGTGATCCGTTGGCACGACAGCGACGATCAGCTGAGCTTCACCTGGGACATCTTCGTGTTCGGTGCCAATGCCTCGGGAACCCCGGACATCAACCGCTCCGGCCTGACCGAACTCAACCAGTTCGCCAGCCCGGACGGCATGAGCTTCGACAGCCGCGGGGTGCTGTGGATCCAGACCGACAACGGCGAATCCAGCGTGACCAGCTACACCAACGACCAGATGCTGGCGGTGATCCCCAGCAACCTGGTCGACGCCAATGGCCAACAGGTACCGGTCAACGCGCAGAACCAGGTTGATCTGCGCCGCTTCTTCGTCGGCCCCAACGGCTGTGAAGTGACCGGCATCGCCTTCACGCCAGACAACAAGTCGATGTTCGTCAACATCCAGCACCCGGGCAACTGGCCCTATAGCGACGTTGCCACCGAAGAAACGCCAGCCGGCACCACCGTCCGCCCACGCGCCTCCACGGTGGTGATCCAGCGCAACGACGGCGGCGAAATCGGCGTCTGACCTGCCCACGCGGCACGGGGCAATCCCGTGCCGCCTCTCTTTCGCCTGGATCGAGCAGCCGCGAGATCCAGGCCCTCTTCTCAGAACCTGCTCAGGATCATTCGCCGTAATTGCACCTGTGATGACTGCAGCGTTGCGAAAGCAGCCGTTCGTCCACGTTAGGGAGGCTGGTGATTATCTGTGGGAGCGGGCCATGCCCGCGAAAAAAATCACGGGCATGGACTAGGCGTCCCCGCCCGTTCCCACAGGTAAAGCAGCGATGTCCGCTTGGCAGCTCAGGCCAAGGCGCTCTGCGCCTGCTACGGCTGCGCGCGGCATGCAACAGCGGACGCAGAGCGTCCTCGGCGGCATTCCCACGCAGAGCGTGAGGAACGATCAGTTGGGTGGCTGCTTTCGTCGGTGTCAGCGGTCGTAAGACTCCCACCTGTGGGAGCGGGCCATGCCCGCGAAAAAAATCACGGGCATGGCCCGTTCCCACAGGTAAAGCAGCGATGTCCGCTTGGTAGCTCAGGCCAAGGCGCTCTGCGCCTGCTCCGGCTGCGCGCGGCATGCAACAGCGGACGCAGAGCGTCCTCGCAGGCATTCCCACGCAGAGCGTGAGGAACGATCAGTTCTTGCCGTCGACTCACCGGATACAGGCTTCCGGAAACCCAAAGATCGCCAACTGTTTCTCTATCAGAGCCCCAGGGTCTGCCGCCTTGAAACGACAGTAGCCCCTGGCTACAAGGCGAACGGCAAGGGTTCACGGCTGATCACCTGCACCCGCTGTGCGGGCACCTGGGCGTGCCAGCGCACCACCCCCTGGGCCTGCACCTGGAACTGGCTGCCGATCCGCCGGCCATCCTGCTCGAACTCGAGCTGCAGGATGAAATCACCGCTGTTGAGCAGCAGCCCTTCACTCAAGCGCTCGAACGTCGGGTCGTCCACCGCGCCCAGGGCCTCGCGCAAGGCCGCCACATCGCGGTAGCCGTTGGCCGGTCGGCCGGTGATGATGCGCGCCAGCAGCGAGCGCGCGAACTCGCCCTCGTAGAGCGCATCGAGCAGGGGCAGCTGCTCCAGGCTCAGGGCGTTGGCATTCAGCCGCCAGCCCGATGTCTGCGGCAGTGCACAGAGCTGCGGATAACGCAGCTGCCGGCCGCCCTGCGGGGTGAGCAGCAGGTTCAGCTCGCTCATGTCCACCATCGGCTGGTTGGCCGCCAGCCGAGGTGGCGTCTGGCGCAGGTACTGATCGCTTTCGGCGCCGTGCAGGCGGCTTTGGCCGTCGCTGTCGATCCAGTCGGCCAGGGCATGCACCAGCTGCTCGGCGGCCAGGTCATCACCGAGCAGGTACTGCAGCTGACGCTCGGCCCGTTCGGCTTCCTGGCCGGCCAGTGCATTGACGTTGAAGCAGCTGTGCAGATCACGAATGCGCAGGGTCGCCGCGCCACCGGCGAAGGCGTAGCGCAACGGCTGGCCACGCAGGGCCTGCCAGAACAGCGGGCTCTGCCGCCAGGCAGGATCGCGCAACGCCTGCTCGGCGAACGCCAGGCCGGCGACCTCCAGGGCCCGCGCCTGGATGCGCTGCTGCTGCAGACGCACCGCGTCGACCTGCTGCCTACCCTGCTGCACCATCCACGCCAGCCCAGCGGCGAGCATGGCCAGGGCCACCAACACCATCAATAACGCGGCACCGCGTTGCTGCCTGCACCCCATCGCTCACCCCTCGAAGCAGAGAGCCGACAGTCAACAGGCTGAATGTTGCAGAGAGGTGGCAATCGCCCTTTTTCGTCATCGCCGCGTCACCGTAGCGTCACAAAGCCCAGGCAGATTAGCCCTTCAATTTCATGGCGTTGGAGAGTTTTCATGGGTGGCATCGGTATCTGGCAACTGGTCATCGTGCTGTTGATCGTGTTCCTGTTGTTCGGCAGCAAACGCCTCAAGACCCTGGGTGGCGATCTGGGTGAAACCATCCAGGGCTTCCGCAAATCCATGGCCAGCAACAGCGAAGCCGACGAGCCGCCGGCCCAGGTGCAGCAGCAGGCGCCGCTGAGCGAAACCGCCCAGCCAGCTCGCGCCCACACGGACCGGCCAGCCTGATGTTCGAAGTAGGCTTCACCGAGCTGCTGCTGATAAGTGTGGTGGCGTTGCTGGTGCTCGGCCCGGAACGCCTGCCGGTGGCGGCCCGCACCCTGGGTCGCGGCCTTGGCCAGGCAAAACGGGCAATGGCCATGCTGCGCGACCAGGTGGAACGGGAGCTCGATGCCCAGGCCGTGAGCAAGGAACTGGATGCCCTGCCGTTGCGGCAACTGGAGCAGGAGCTGCGTAGCGGAATCAATCTGCAGCCGCAGCCTCAGCCTCAGCAGGCTGCGGCCAAAACCGAGGGCAGCGTATGAGCAGCATGCCGTTGACCGCCCACCTGGGCGAACTGCGCAAGCGGCTGCTGCGCTGCCTGCTGGCGATTGTGCTGGCCTTCCTGGGCCTGTTTCCCTTCGCGCAGACCCTCTACACGCTGATCTCCGAACCGCTGCGCCGCTACCTGCCCGAAGGCGCGAGCATGATCGCCACCAGCGTGACCTCGCCGTTCCTGGCACCGTTCAAGCTGACGCTGATGGTCGCCATATTCCTGTGCATGCCGATACTGCTGCACCAGGCGTGGGGCTTCGTGGCACCGGGGCTGTATCGCCGCGAGCGGCGCATCGCGGTACCGCTGCTGGTCTCCAGCATCCTGCTGTTCTACGCCGGCATGGCCTTCGCGTTCTTCGCGGTGTTCCCGATGATGTTCGGCTTCTTCGCCAGCGTCACGCCCGATGGCGTGGAGATGATGACCGATATCGCCCTGTACCTGGATTTCATCCTCGCCCTGTTCCTGGCGTTCGGGCTGGCCTTCGAGATTCCGGTGGCCACCTTCATCATCGTCTGGGCCGGGCTGACCGATGTCGCCACGCTGCGGCGCAGCCGGCCTTACGTGATCGTCGGCTGCTTCGTGGTCGGCATGCTGCTGACCCCGCCGGACGTGTTCTCGCAAACCATGCTGGCGGTGCCGATGTGGCTGCTGTTCGAAGTCGGCCTGCTGGCCTGCGGCAGCATCCAGCGCCGCCAGCAGCAAGGCGAGCAGGAGCTGGCCGTCAGCGAGTAAGGGCTGGGGTGCGTTGCCGTTTCACGCACCGGCGCGATGGCCCTGTCGATAGCCTGCTGGCAGCCAGCAGGCTGGGTCAGAATTGCAGATCGGACAGGCGCCACACTTCGAAGGCGGGCACTTCGTAGGGATGGGCTTTGCGCATTGCCTTGACGGCGTTGTGGATCAGCTCGTCAGCGACCACCAGCTCGACCTTCCACTCGGCAACCGTGGCCAGCTCGCCGCTTTTGCCAATGAACGGCGTGCTGCCTTCCAGCGGGCGGAACTGGCCGCGCCCCTGGGTTTGCCAGCAGCAGTGTTCGTAGCCGGCAGCACGCCCGGCGCCTTCCGCGAATACGGCGGCTTTCACGCTTTCCAGGTGGCTCTCTGGAACGTAGAAACACAGCTTGTACATCAACTACTCCACTGCAAGTCGCTGAAAACAATGTGCTAATCATGCCACAGCATAATGGCACATTGCCTAGCGAGATTCGTGATACAGCCAACACTGCTGAAATATTCAGACTCATCTAGCCTGCCGCCGTTTCGCCGCGCCCTGTGCTGCGCGAGTCGCCGGCCACTCCCTGCAGACTAGCCGCTGCCATGCAAAAACCCAGGCGCTACGTCTCAAAACCGACGACCTGAACCAGCGCCGAATCGACACCCAGATAAAAAAACGCCAGGCAATGCCTGGCGTTTTTGATGCGGTGGGAGGTATCGGTCAGTCGACCCATACCCGCGCATTGCGGAACATGCGCATCCAGCCGCCGTCTTCCTGCCACTCGTCCGGGCGCCAGGAGTTCTGCACGGCGCGGAACACCCGCTCCGGGTGCGGCATCATGATGGTCACCCGGCCGTCGCGGCTGGTCAGGCCGGTAATCCCGCGGGGCGAGCCGTTGGGGTTGGCCGGGTAGGCTTCGGTGACCTTGCCGTGGTTGTCGATGAAACGCAGCGCCACGGTGCCGGACAGATCGGCTTCGAGCAGTGCCTCTTCGCTTTCGAACTCGGCATGGCCTTCACCGTGAGCGATGGCGATCGGCATGCGCGAACCGGCCATGCCACGCAGGAAGATCGACGCCGACTCCTGCACCTGGACCATGGCCACCCGCGCTTCGAACTGCTCGGAGCGGTTGCGCACGAAGTGCGGCCAGAACTCGGTGCCCGGAATCAGCTCGTGCAGGTTGGAAAGCATCTGGCAACCGTTGCACACGCCAAGGGTGAAGCTGTCCTTGCGCTCGAAGAAGCCCTGGAAGGCATCGCGGGCACGGGCGTTGAACAGCGCCGACTTGGCCCAGCCCTCACCGGCGCCGAGCACGTCGCCGTAGGAGAAGCCGCCACAGGCGACCAGGCCCTTGAAGTCGTTGAGGTCGACGCGGCCGGCGAGGATGTCGCTCATGTGCACGTCCAGCGCGGCGAAGCCGGCGCGGTCGAAGGCCGCGGCCATTTCCACCTGGCCGTTGACGCCCTGCTCACGCAGCACGGCGATCTGCGGGCGCACACCCTTCTTGATGTACGGCGCGGCGATGTTGTCGTTGACGTCGAAGCCCAGCTTGATCGACAGGCCCGGGTTGTCCTCTTCCAGCAGCGCGTCGAATTCCTGATCCGCGCAGTCGGCGTTGTCACGCAGACGCTGGATGCGGTGGCTGGTTTCCGCCCACTGACGCTGCAGCAGCCGACGCTGGCCAGTGAACACCGGCTGATCGTCGAAGCTGATCGCCACGTCGCCGTTGTTGACCGGCTTGCCGATCACCGCCACGCAGTCGTCCAGGCCAGCGGCGCTGAACTGGGCGAGCACGTCCGGGGTGGCGTCCTGGCGAACCTGAATCACCGCGCCCAGCTCTTCGTTGAACAGGAAGGCCGCGAGTTCTTCACGGCTCTCGACCAGGCCGTCGAGCTGCAGGCTGAGGCCGCAATGCCCGGCGAAGGCCATTTCCAGCACGCTGACCAGCAGGCCACCGTCGGAGCGGTCGTGGTAGGCCAGCAGGTGACCATCGGCGTTGAGGCCCTGGATCACCGCGAAGAAGGCCTTGAGGTCTTCGGCGTCATCGACGTCCGGCGCCTGCTTGCCGAGCTTGCTGTACACCTGGGCGAGGATCGAGGCGCCCATGCGGTTCTGGCCACGGCCCAGATCGATCAGGATCAGATCGGTCTCGCCCTTGTCCATGCGCAGCTCGGGGGTCAGGGTCTTGCGCACGTCGGCGACCGGGGCGAAACCGGTGACGATCAGCGACAGCGGCGAGGTGACGCTCTTATCACGGCCCTCTTCGCTCCACTTGGTCTTCATCGACATCGAGTCCTTGCCCACCGGAATGGTCAGGCCCAGCTCGGGGCACAGTTCCATGCCGACGGCCTTGACGGTGTCGTACAGGCGCGCGTCTTCACCCGGGTGACCGGCGGCGGACATCCAGTTGGCCGACAGCTTGATGTCGGAGAGTTTCTCGATGTGCGACGCGGCGATGTTGGTGATGGTTTCACCAATCGCCATACGCCCGGAGGCCGGTGCGTCGAGCAGCGCCAGCGGCGTGCGCTCGCCCATCGCCATGGCTTCACCGGTGTACACGTCGAAGCTGGTGGCGGTCACGGCAACGTCGGCCACCGGCACCTGCCATGGGCCAACCATCTGGTCACGGGCCACCAGGCCGGTGATGGTGCGGTCGCCGATGGTGATCAAAAAGCTCTTGCTGGCCACGGCCGAGTGGCGCAGCACGCGCTCGGCGGCTTCGCGGATGTCCAGGGTGCTGGGGTCGAAGTCGTCGCCCAGTTCGGCTTCACGGGTGACCGAACGGTGCATGCGTGGCGGCTTGCCGAGCAGCACTTCGAGCGGCATGTCCACCGGGGTGTTGCCGAAATGGCTGTCGGTGACGGTCAGGTGCGGCTCTTCGGTGGCTTCACCCACCACCGCGAACGGGCAACGCTCACGCTCGCAGATGGCCTGGAAACGCTCGAAGTCCTTGGCGCTGACGGCCAGCACGTAACGCTCCTGGGACTCGTTGCTCCAGATCTCGTGCGGGGCCATGCCCGGCTCGTCGTTGGGCACGTTGCGCAGTTCGAAACGGCCGCCGCGGCCGCCATCGTTGACCAGTTCCGGGAAGGCGTTGGAGATACCGCCGGCGCCCACGTCGTGGATGAAGGCGATGGGGTTCTGGTCGCCCAGCTGCCAGCAACGGTCGATGACCTCCTGGCAGCGGCGTTCCATTTCCGGGTTCTCGCGCTGCACCGAGGCGAAATCCAGGTCCGCCGAGCTGGCACCGGTGGCCACCGACGACGCGGCGCCGCCGCCCAGGCCAATCAGCATGGCCGGGCCGCCGAGCACGATCAGCTTGGCGCCAACGGTGATCTCGGCCTTCTGTACGTGGTCTTCACGGATGTTGCCCATGCCACCGGCGAGCATGATCGGCTTGTGGTAGCCGCGCACTTCGTCGCCGTGGGGGGTGCTGATCGACTGCTCGAAGGTACGGAAGTAGCCGGTCAGCGCCGGACGGCCGAATTCGTTGTTGAACGCGGCACCGCCCAGGGGGCCTTCGATCATGATGTCCAGCGGCGTGACGATCCGCTCGGGCTTGCCGTAGGCCTGTTCCCACGGCTGTTCGAAGCCGGGGATGTTCAGGTTGGAAACGGTGAAACCGGTCAGGCCGGCCTTCGGCTTGGCACCGCGGCCGGTGGCGCCTTCGTCGCGAATCTCGCCGCCGGAGCCGGTGGAGGCACCGGAGAACGGCGAAATGGCCGTCGGGTGGTTATGGGTTTCCACCTTCATGAGGATGTGCACCGGCTCCTGCACCGCACCGTACTGGCGGGTTTCAGGATTGGGGAAGAAGCGCCCGGCGGTGTGGCCGACGATCACCGAGGCGTTGTCCTTGTAGGCGGACAGCACGTTCTCGCTGTGCATCTGGTAGGTGTTCTTGATCATGCCGAACAGCGACTTGTCCTGGCTTTCGCCGTCGATGTCCCAGCTGGCATTGAAGATCTTGTGCCGGCAATGCTCGGAGTTGGCCTGGGCGAACATCATCAGTTCGATGTCGTGCGGATTGCGCGCAAGGCCCTGGAAGGCGTTGACCAGGTAATCGATCTCGTCTTCGGCCAGGGCCAGGCCCAGCTCGACGTTGGCCTTTTCCAGCGCGGCGCGCCCGCCACCGAGGATGTCCACGGCGGTCAGCGGCTTGGGCTCGGCATGGCTGAACAGCTTGGCAGCGTCCTGCAGGTTGCTCAGCACCAGCTGGGTCATGCGGTCATGCAAGAGCGCGGCGACCTGCTGCACCTCGGCGTCGCTCAGCTCGCCGGAGACGTAGTAGGCAATGCCCCGCTCCAGGCGGCGAATCTTTTCCAGACCGCAGTTGCGGGCGATGTCGCTGGCCTTGCTCGACCACGGCGAGATGGTGCCGAAACGCGGGATGGTCAGCAGCAGGCGACCGCTGGGTTCCTGCACCGGCACGCTCGGGCCGTACTTGAGCAGACGGGCCAGTACCTGCTCTTCGTCGGCACTCAGCGCACCGTCGACATCGGCAAAGTGGGCGAACTCGGCATACAGGCCGGTCACAGCAGGCACTTTACTGGTCAGTTGCTCGAGCAATTTACCGTGGCGAAAAGCGGAAAGGGCGGGAGCGCCGCGCAGGATCAGCATCAGGGGACAGCCTCTGGGAAGGGGGTGTGCTTTGAGGGCGCATATTCTAGCCTAAAGCG
>Ga0207790_1000345_pt1 | contig 17218 bp, 16 predicted proteins | sample HigsolmetaGSP14D_FD_184842 | JGI IMG/M metagenome (GOLD analysis project Ga0207790, IMG submission 184842) | High solid enriched microbial communities from the Joint BioEnergy Institute, USA - SP1-4-D (SPAdes) | ecosystem: Engineered > Bioreactor > SSF (Solid state fermentation) > Aerobic >...
GGCGGCGGATTCGCCCCGCCAATAGAGAAAACTCCGCTCGCCCTGGGCGTCGGTCTGGATCATGTACAGGCCCGGCAACCGGTCCGCCAGCACGCGCACGCGGCCATCCCCGACGCCCTCGTCACGCCAGCGTGCGCGCATCGCCTGGCTCATGGGGTCGTCACCCAGGGCGGTGAGGTAGTCGACCGTCACGCCCTCGCCGCGGCACAGGCGGCTGAGGTAGACCGCCGTGTTCAGCGTATCGCCGCCGAAGCCTTGGCGCATGCCGCCGTCAGCCTGCCGTTGCAGCTCGACCATGCACTCGCCGATCAGGCCGACCGTTATCGGCGATGTCTGGTTGGTTGGGGTCGACATGGAAGCTCCTGTATCGGCGTGCAGCAGGGTTGAACGGGCCATCTGCCGGGCACTCAGAAACGTGTCGGCATCACTTCCACCACGTTCAACGCCTCGTCGACCAGCAGCACCTGCCGCCATTTGTCGAAGGTGAGACAGGGGTGCGAGGTGCCGAAGGAAATAATGTCGCCGACCGCCAGGGTGGCGCCGGCCGGCACCGACAGGAACAGGTGCTGGTCCATGATCATGCGCACGCCCCAGCCGCGCACGTCCTGCGCGGCCCGGCCGTCTCGGTACAGGCGCTGGGGCATCGGCAAGTCGGGGTCGCAACCGATGTCGCGCTTGCCGAGCGCGACGATGGCCAGGCCCGGCTCGGGCAGCGACTGCACATGGGCGAACACTTCCAGGGCGGGCAACAACTCGCCCTCGAGATCCGCATGCCGCGCCTTGACCTCCTCCATCGCCCCGGCATACAGCTTGTGGTCATGCACCACGTAGCAGCCGGGGCGCAGCAACGGGATGTACTGGCCACGCAGATCGGCGCGGTCGAAGGCTTCGGCGATCAGGTCGAACCACTTCGAGCCGGACGCGGTGACCACCGGCTTGTCGCCCGTAAAGGCATGGCTGCGTTTCAGGCGCATCAGGGTGTCGACCAGGCGCGCGCCATAGGCCCGCACATCGGCAATCGGCGTCTGCCCGCCGATGATGCCCTCGTAGCCCTCGATACCGGACAACACCAGGGCGCTCGACTGCTCCAGCGCCAGCAGCAGCGCCTCCAGCTCGTCATCGTTGCGCACGCCACAACGGCCACCCTCGACGCCCAGCTCGATCATCACCTGCAGGCGCACGCCGCGGGCGGCGAAGAACTCATCCAGCGCGCGGACGTTGGCCACGCTGTCGACCACGCAATGGAATTCCGCGCCCCTGGCGATCAACTCGGCCACCACTGCCATGTTCGCCGCGCCGACCAGTTGGTTGGCCATCAGCAGGCGCGTCACGCCGTGCTCGAACGCTGCCGCGCACTGGGTGGCGGTGGCCAGGGTAATGCCCCAGGCCCCGGCTGCGAGCTGGCGATGGAACAGCGCCGGCGTCATGGTGGTTTTGCCGTGGGGCGCCAGCCGCGCAGCGTGGCGCTCGGCGAAGGCTTGCATCCAGGCGATGTTGTGCGCCAGTGGCGCCTGGTACACCACCGCGGCCGGCAGGCTGACATCGCGCAGCAAGGCGCGCCCGGTTCCGATGATCGCGGCCTTCTCCATGCTGTTCAGCTCAGCAGGTTTCATGTCTGGATCCCTCTCGATTTTCGGGGTGCGAAAGGCTGCAACGGCGCCTTGCGGGGTCGCCTGGATTGAATCACGGAAAATAACTATCACAAATAATTTTTTTAAGTTAGAAATTAACAAAGGCCATGCGCGGCTGTTCCGGCCGTGCCCTGGGTCTGCCTCGGAGCCCTGAAGTGAATCTGGAAATCGACATCCTGTCGCGCATCACCGAACGCTACCCGACCCTGCGCGAAGCCGAGCGCAAGGTCGCGGCCATGATCATCGACGATATCGATTTCGTGACCAGCGCCAACATCTCCAGCATCGCCGCCCGTGCCGGTGTCAGCGATGCCAGCGTCACCCGCTTCGCCAAGTCCATCGGCTGCCAGGACGTGCGCGAACTCAAGCTGCGCCTCGCGCAATCGCTCGCCGTGGGCCGCCGCTTCATTCAAGAGGCCAGCGAAGAAGACGGCATCGGCGCGGTATACGAGATCGCCAAGCAGACCCTCGACCTCAACCGCGAGCTGATCGCCAACGCCGATATCGAGGGCGCCCTCGACCTGCTCGACGGCGCCCGGCAGATCGTCATCTTCGGTGCCGGTGGTGGCTCGGTGGTGCTCGCCCAGGAGATGCAGTTCCGCCTGGTGCGCCTGGGTTATGCCGTCAGTTCGTACTCCCAGGCGCTGATGCCGCGCATGGTCGCCGCCACGCTCGACCCCGGCGATGTGGTGGTGGCGCTGTCGGTGACCGGCTTCACCCCGGAGATCGTCGACGCGGCGCGCATCGCCCGCAGTTACGACGCCCAGGTGCTGGCGCTGACCGCCTCGGATTCACCCCTGGCCCAGCAGGCCAACGTGATCCTGCCGATTGCCGCCCGGGAGACCGACTTCATCTATCACCCCTCGTCATCGCGCTACGCCATGCTGGCGGCCATCGACGTGCTCGCCATGAGCCTGGCGCTGCGCCACCGGCAGCGCTCGCGCGACAAACTGCGGCGCCTGAAACTGACCCTCGACAGCCACCGTGGCGGCGACAACCGCCAGCCACTGGGGGACTGAGGCATGTCACCGCACGCCAACCTGCTGATTCGCGACGTACAGCTCATCGATGGCACCGGTGCCGCGCCCTACCGGGGTGACCTGGCCGTGCGCGGCGAGCGTATCGTCGCGCTCGGCGACCTGCGCGACTGGTCAGCCGACACCTGCATCGAGGGCCACGGCCGCTGCCTGTCTCCCGGCTTCATCGACGTGCACACCCATGACGACAGCAACGTCATCCGCATGCCGCAGATGCTGCCCAAGCTCACCCAGGGCATCACCACGGTGATCGTCGGCAACTGCGGGATCAGCGCCTCGCCGGTGCGCCTGCCCGGGCCCGGCGTGCCAGACCCCATGAATCTGCTGGGCCGCCTCGAGGATTTCCGCTACCCGACGTTCGCCGCCTATGCCGAAGCGGTCAGCGCGGCGCGGCCGAGCGTCAACGTCGCGGCACTGGTCGGGCATACCGCGTTGCGCGCCACTGTGATGGACAGTTTCGACCGCCCGGCCAGCACCGAGGAAATCCGCCAGATGCGCAGCGCCCTGCGCCAGGCCCTGGCCGAGGGTGCCATCGGCCTGAGCTCGGGGCTGGCCTACATGAATGCGCGACACGCGCCCGCGGCGGAGATGCACGCCCTGGTCGAAGAGGTCGGCGCGGCCGGCGGACTCTATACCACCCACCTTCGCGACGAGTTCGCCGGGCTGCTCGACGCCATGGACGAGGCCGTGGCGACCGCCCGCCATGGCCAGGCGCCGCTGGTGATCTCCCACCTCAAGTGCGCCGGCGTCGGCAACTGGGGCACGGCGCCCCTGGCCCTGGAAAAACTCGAGCGGGCGGCGCGGCAGCACAGCTGCCACTGCGACTGCTACCCCTACACCGCCGGCTCCTCGACCCTGGACCTGGGCCAGGTCACCGACGACTTCGAGATCTTCATCACCTGGTCCGACCCGCACCCGCAGATGGCCCGCCAGACCCTGCAAGCCATCGCGGCCAGCTGGGGCGTCTCGCTGCTCGATGCCGCGCGGCGCCTGCAGCCGGCCGGCGCGGTGTACCACAACATGGCCGAAGACGACATGCAGCGCATCCTGCAGCACCCGCTGAGCATGGTCGGCTCCGACGGCCTGCCCAACGACCCCCACCCGCACCCCCGGCTGTGGGGCGCGTTTCCGCGGGTGATCGGACATTTCTGTCGCGACCTGGGCCTGTTCAGCCTGCCCGCAGCCATTCACAAGATGACCGGGCTGTCGGCTCGCAACTTCGGCCTGTTCGACCGCGGCGAGCTGCGCGTCGGCGCCTTTGCCGACCTGACGCTGTTCGACTTCGCCGAGGTGCGCGACCGCGCCACCTTCGCCAACCCCATCGCCGCGGCGCAGGGCATCGAACTGGTGGTGGTCAACGGCGCAGTGGCCTACCGCCACGGACAGCTCGAAGCGCGCGCCGGCCGCCTGCTCACACGCTCCACTCAATCCCCCCAATCCTGATCATGATCCAAGGAGAAACCCCATGAGCATCAAACGTTATGGCGCCGAAGGCGGAACCGGAACCGGCGGGCAGAAGCTGCCGTTCTCACGCGCGGTGGAGGCCGGCGGCTGGCTCTACGTGTCCGGCCAGACGCCCATGAAGGACGGCGAGGTGGTCGAAGGCGGCATCATCGAACAATCGCGCCTGGCCTTCCAGAACTGCCTCGACATCATGGCCGAGGCCGGCTACGGAATCGAAGACGTGGTGCACGTGACCACCGTGCTCACCGATGCGCGTTACTTCAGCTCGTTCAACAAGGTGTTCAAGGAGATCTTCGGCGACCACCCACCGGCGCGCATCTGCAGCGTCCAGGACCTGGTGGTGGACTGCAAGGTCGAGGTCGACGTGAAGTGCTTCAAGGCCTCGCGCGCCTGACCCCCCAGCCAGAAGAGCAGCACCCTTTCATCACCGCAGTACCGAGCCGGCGCCAGGTTGCCCGGCTCGCTGACAGCCACCTCGATCAACAATCATTCCAATCTGAGGTCAGGTATGAACAGCAACATCTTTCTCGGCAGTTTCTTCGTCTACCTCCTGGCCATGATCGCGCTGGGCTGGTGGGTGTCGCGCAATCACCGCTCCAGCGGCGATGACTTTCTCCTCGGCGGGCGCAGCATTCCGCTGTTTCTCACCATCGGCACCACCGTCGCGACCATGGTCGGCACCGGCTCGAGCATGGGCGCGGTGGGCTTCGGCTACAACAACGGCTGGGCCGGCGCGCTGTACGGCATCGGCGGGGCCATCGGCATTCTGCTGCTGGCGGTGCTGTTCGCCTCGGTGCGCAAGTTGCGCTTCATGACCATGAGCGAGGAGCTGGCCTACTACGTGGGCGGCAGCCGGGTGGTGCGCAACGTGGTGGCGCTGCTGATCTACATCGCCAGCATCGGCTGGCTGGGCGCGCATATCCTCGGCGGCGGCATGTACCTGGCGTGGATCACCGACATCGACCTGAACACCGCGAAATTCGTGGTCGCCATCGGCTTCGGCCTGTACTGCGTCATCGGCGGCTACCTGGCCGTGGTGTGGACCGACACCATCCAGGCCATCCTGCTGTTCATCGGCTTCATCGCCATGGCGGTATTCGCGCTGATCGAGATCGGTGGCTTCGAGCATCTGGCCGACAACATGGACATCAGCACCACCGGTTTTCTGGGCATCAGCAGCCTGGGATTGATCCCGGCGATTTCCCTTGCCGCCGTGGTCGCCATCGGCGTGCTGGCCACGCCGTCCTTTCGCCAGCGCATCTATTCGGCGGACTCGGTCGGCAGCGTGCGCCGCTCCTTCGTGTTCACCGGCATCCTGTACCTGGGCTTTTCCATCATTCCGGCGATCATCGGCATGGCCGCGCACACCCTGGCGCCGAATCTGGAAAACAGCAATTACGCCTTCCCATTCCTGGCCACCCAGGTGTTGCCGCTCTGGCTGGGCTTGCTGGTGATGATCGCCGGGCTTTCCGCGACCATGTCCAGCGCCAGCTCGGATGCCCTGGCCGGCGTGTCGATCATGATGCGCGACCTCTACATCCTGGTCACCGGCCATACGCCGCCGGCCGACCGCGTGGTGCGCTATTCGCGCTTCGCCCTGCTGTTCACCATCGGCATGGCGCTGGCCTTCGCCCTCACCTCGGACAACATCATCAGCTACATCACCAAGATGATCGCCACGGTCATGGCCGGCATGTTCGTCTGCGCCATCCTCGGCAAGTTCTGGGGCCGCTACAACTGGCAAGGCGCGATTGCCACCCTGGTCGCGGCCTCCAGCACCTCGCTGGCGATCATCAGCCATGCCGGCTGGAGCGCCTACTGGGGCAACCCCAGCATTCCCGCGGTTATCGCGGCCGTGGTGGCGGGCGTGGTGGTGTCGCTGCTCACCCCACGCTGCCAGATCACCAAGGAACAGGCGCTGGCCCGGGTGACCGAAGAGCGCCAGGCCATGGAAACGCCGGTGAAGATCGTTTCCTGAGAACCTGGTGACGATCCTTTAGACGACGTAAAGAGGCTGCGGCAAGGCAGAAGCCACCACTCAGCGATTCATTGTGGTAATGCACCAACGTCCGCTCCCGCCTTTTTTTGCAGTCAACGCGCTGAAGTCGAGCCGAAGGGTCGTTTCCTGACAGCGTGGCGGATCAAAACTGCTTTTCAGCGCGCGCGGCAACCGGCACCTTAGAGGCCTGCCGGCCCACGCGCTTGTTCGTGTGGCGCAAACGGCCTCTGCCCTGCGCGACATTTTCAGGCGTTCTACCCGATGAGTCTTCGCACCGCCCACCTGCAACTCCACGCCGCCGCCCTGCTGGTCGGCGTCTCGGCCCTGTTCGGCGAGTCGCTCAACGTCAGCGCCAGCATGATCGTGCTCGGCCGCTCGGCCTTCGCGCTGCTGGCGCTGAGCCTGTTCTGCCTGTGCCTGGGCAAGCGGCCCTGGCGCGGCGTCAGCACGCCCACCGCGGCCAAGCTGCTGGCCACCGGCGTGACGCTGGGCGCGCACTGGCTGCTGTTCTTCATGGCGGTGCAAACCGGCGGGGTCGCCGTGGCGACCCTGGGCTTTGCCTCGTTCCCCGCCTTCACCGCCTTGATCGAACGCGTGGTGTTCGGCCAGCGCCTGGGGCGCAGCGATCGCTGGATTCTGCTGCTGGTGTCGATCGGGCTGCTGCTGATCACCCCGTCATTCGATCTGCGCGATGGCGCCACCGTCGGGTTGCTCTACGGCGTGCTGTCCGGCGCGGTGTATGCGGCGATTGCCGTGGCCAACAAGCATGTCTCTGGCAGGGTCGATGGCCTGGTGTCCTGCTGGTGGCAATGCCTGGCCATCAGCCTGGCCCTGCTGTTCTGGTGCCTGCCGGAAGTGCCGACCATCAGTACCGGGGACTGGTGGCAGCTGGCGGCGCTCGGCGTGTTGTGTACGGCCCTCGCCTACAGCCTGTTCATCGCCTCGCTGCGCCATGTACGCGCGCACACCGCGGCAGTGGTGATCACCATGGAGCCGATCTACGCCATCGCCGGTGCCTGGCTTATCTTCGGCACCGTGCCGACCGCCGGCATGCTGCTCGGCGGTTTGCTGATTCTCGGCGCGGTCGCCTGGTCCGGGCTGCAGAGCAAGCGCTAGAAATGCATGGATGGCAGCCCTGTCAGGGCTGCCAGGTGGTGCGCTCGCCGCTGAGCCGGTGATCGAGAAAGCTGGCCGCGCTGATCAGCGCCAGGTGGCTCAGTGCCTGGGGCGTATTGCCCAGGTGATGGCCGCGCTTGTCCAGCTCTTCGGCGTACAGGCCCAGGGGGTTGGCATAGCGCAGCAGTTGCTCGAACTCCAGGTGGGCCTTTTCCAGCCGGCCAGCGCGGGCCAGGCATTCCACGTACCAGAACGAGCAGGCCATGAAGGAACCCTCCTCGCCCTCCAGGCCGTCATCGGTGCGGTAGCGATAGACCATGCCGTCGCGCACCAGCTGCTGCTCGATGGCTTCCAGGGTGGCCAGCCAGCGCGGGTCGGTGGCGGCGACGAAACGCATCAGCGGCATCAGCAGCATGGAGCCGTCGACGTCCTGACAGCCGATGCGCTGCACGAAGTGGCCACAGTCCTGGTCCCAGAAATTGTTCCAGATATCGTCATGGATGGCCTGACGCTCGTCGTTCCAGCGCGCGAAGGGCGCCGGCAGCGAACGTTTCTGGGCCAGGCGGATGGCGCGGTCCAGGGCGACCCAGCACATCAGCCGCGAGTGCAGGAAATGCTGCTCTTCGCCACGGATTTCCCAGATGCCCACATCCTTCTGCTGCCAGCTGTCGCAGACCTGATCGACGATGCCCACCACATGCTTCCAGCCCTCGTGGGAAATCGCTTCGCCATACTTGTTGGCCAGGTACACGGCATCCAGCAGCTCGCCGAAGATATCCAGCTGGGTCTGTTCGTGGGCTTCGTTGCCGATGCGCACCGGGCGAGCACCGCCATGCCCCGAGAGATGCTCGAGGGAGGTTTCCGGCAGATGATGCTGACCTTCCAGGCTGTAGAGAATGCGCAGGTGCGCCGGGGTTTCCGAGCAGTCGTCGACACGCGCGCGCACCCAGCGCATGAAGGCATTGGCCTCTTCGGAAAAGCCCAGGCGCATGAAGGCGTAGACGGTGAACGAGGCATCACGGATCCAGGTGTAGCGGTAATCCCAGTTGCGCTCGCCACCCGGCGCCTCCGGCAGGCCGTAGGTGGCGGCGGCGATGATGCCGCCGTGCTTGCGCGAGGTCAGCAGCTTGAGCGCCAGGGCCGAGCGATGCACCATCTCGCGCCAGCGGCCGCGGTAATTGGACTGTTTCATCCAGCGCCGCCAGTACTTCAGGGTTTCCTGCAGGCAATGCTCGCAGGCCCCGGCAGCCACCAGCGGATCATCCGTCGCGCCCAGGACGAACTCCGCATGCTCGCCTTCGCGCAGCTCGAATTCGGCGACGGCGCAGTGCTCGTCGATGCGCAACGGCTGGCTCGCCGACAACCGCAGGCTGGGCTGCCCTGGCGCGTGGAACAGCACATCGTCGCCATCGATCTGGGCCAGCGTATCGGCGCGGCTGTAATCGTGGCGCACCCGACAGCGCAGGCGGATGGTGGCGCTGCCGGAAACCACGCGGATATTGCGGATCAGCCGCGGCGCGGCGTCGACATCGGCGTTGATCGGCATCAGGTCGGTGCACTCCACCACCGCCTGCTCGTCCAGCCAGCGGGTCTGCAGCACGTTGGTATCGGGCAGGTAGAGTTGCTGGCGGCGCGCCTCGGGCAAGTCCGGGGCCAACTGGAAGACCCCGGCCTGGGGCGTATCGAGCAAGGCGCTGAAGATCGACGGGCTGTCGAAGTCCGGCCAGCAGAAGAAGTCCACGCAACCGCTGTCGGCCACCAGCGCGGCACTGCGCATGTCGCCGATGATACCGTGGGCCTCGATGGGCATCTGACGATCCTGGATATCAGCCATTGTCACGAAACTCCGGGTAAAGGCTCATGCCGCCATCGATGAACAGCGTGGTGCCGTGGACGTAATCGGCCCTGTCGGAGGCCAGCCACACCACCGCATTGGCGATGTCCTGGGCGTCGCCGATGCGGCCGTAGGGAATCAGTTCGAGAAGCTTGTCGGCCGCCTCGCCTTGGGTGGCCTCGCGGTTGATCGCGGTGCGGATGGCCCCCGGCGCGATGGCGTTGACACGAATGCGCTGCTCGCCCACTTCCTGGGCCACGCTGCGCATCAGCAGATCGAGCCCGCCCTTGGAGGCGGCATAGTTGGCGCGCCCGGCCCAGGGAATCAGCTGGTGCACCGAGCTCATCTGGATGATCTTGCCGGCGGCGCGGGAAATCTCCTCACGAATGCCCTGTTTGGCGAACTGCCGCAGGGCGGCGCGCACGCAGAGGAACTGGCCGGTGAGGTTGACCTGCAGCACCTGGTTCCACTCGTCCAGGCTCATGTCCACGGTGGGTGCATCGCGCTGCATGCCGGAGTTGGCCAACAGGATATCCAGCCGGCCGAAGGCCGCGAGGGTGTCGGCGAACAGCGCTTCGACCTCCGCCTCGCTGGACACATCGGCCTTTACGGCGATGGCCTGGCCGCCGCCGTCACGGATTTCTCCCGCCAGACGCTCGGCGGCTTCGCGCCCGGAACGGTAGTTGAGCACCACCGCGGCACCCGCCTCGGCCAATGCTTTGGCAGATGCCGCGCCGATCCCGGAACTGGCGCCGGTGACCAGCGCGACCTGTGACTGCAGAGAGATGAGCATGGCCGTTTCCCTTTTCTCGACTTGCTACACCTGACTGGAAGCCAAGCGGCAGAGTTCAGGGAAAAGCCCGCTGCCGTCGATCAGGACGCCAGCACCTCCCCCGCCGGGTGCCCGTCCAAGAGGAATCGGTCATGCGAGGAGAACCGCCATGCAAGAAATCGAAGCGCTGCTCGACTACCTCAAGCGCCACAAGCTGTACCTGACCACCGCCGAATCCTGTACCGCCGGCATGGTCGTGGCCTTGCTCGCCAAGCACCCCGGCAGCGGCGAATGCCTGGACAGTGGCCATGTGGTCTATTCGCCAGCGGCCAAGAAACGCCTGCTGGGGGTCAGCCAGGAGTTACTGGACAGTTTCAACCTGACCAGCGAAGAGGTGGTGCGGGCGATGGCCAGCGGCGCCTTGAACGGCAGCCCGGCCAACGTGGCCGTGGCCACCACGGGCGTCGCCGGCCCCGAGCCGCAGGGCGAGATCGCTCCCGGCACGCTGTGCTTCGCCTGGGCCTTTCGCCTGGCAGACGGCAGCATCCGGCTGTTTTCCTGTACCGAACATTTCACCGGCGACCGCTCGCGAATTCTCGATGAAGCCGCCCGCTTCGCCCTGCTGCGCCTGCCGGAGCGGCACGCGCAGCTGCTCGACGAAGCTTAGCGTCGGCCCTTGCCGGGCAGGATCGAACCCAGCACCTGCTTGGTGGCCTGGCGCAGGATACCGCCCTGGTTCGGGTCGCCCTGCCATAGCGTCGAGGCAAAGGCCTTGGCCTGGGCCAGGGTGATGTGTGGCGGCAATGGCGGCACGTCGGGGTCGGTCTTGAATTCGATCAGCACCGGGCGGTCGGCCGCCAGCGCCTGCTCCCAGGCGCCCGCCACATCCTCTTCACGGTCGACGTAGATGCCCTTGAGGCCGATGGACTCGGCGAACTGGTGGTAGGCGACACTGGGAATGTCCTGGGACGCCGAGAACTTCGGGTCGCCCTCCATCACCCGCTGCTCCCAGGTCACCTGGTTGAGGTCTTCGTTGTTGAACACCGCGCAGATCCAGCGCTTGTCCTGCCACTGGTGCCAATACTTGGCCACGGTGATCAGCTCGGCCATGTTGTTCATCTGCATCGCGCCGTCACCGACCAGCGCCACCACCGGGCGATCCGGGTGGGCGAACTTGGCGGCGATGGCATAGGGCACCGCCGCGCCCATGGAGGCCAGGCCGCCGGACAGCGAGCAGAGCATGTCCTCGCGCATCTTCACGTCACGGGCGAACCAGTTGGCGCAGGAGCCCGAATCACTGGTCACCACGGCGCGATCCGGCAGGCGCGGCGACAGCTCATAGGCGACCCGCTGCGGGTTGATCGGCGAGGCCGAGGCCATGGCGCGGCGCTTCAGGGTGGTCTGCCATTGCGCCGTCCAGCGTTCGATGCGCTTGCGCCAGGTGCGCAGCGTCTTGCGTTCGAGCAGCGGCAGCAGCGCCTGCAAGGTATCGGCAGCGTCGCCCTGCAGGTTGACCTCCATGGGGTAGCGCAGGCCGAGCATGTCGGCCTGGATGTCGATCTGCACGGCGCGCGCCTGGCCCTCCTTGGGCAGGAACTCGGCATAGGGGAAGCCCGAGCCGATCATCAGCAGGGTGTCGCACTCGCTCATCATCTGGTAACTGGGCTTGGTGCCGAGCAGGCCGATGGAGCCGGTCACCCAGGGCAGGTCATCAGGCAGTGCGGCCTTGCCGAGCAGCGCCTTGGCGACGCCGGCCCCCAGCACATCGGCCACTTCGGTGACCTCCCTGGCGGCGCCCAATGCGCCGGCACCGATCAGGATCGCCACCTTCTTGCCGGCATTGAGCACGTCCGCTGCGCGCTGCAGGTCAGCTTCATAGGGCACCACGCGGGGCCGGCTATAACCGACACCGGAATGCAAGGTGCCGTGTTCACGGGGCGGCTCCTCATAGGGCAGCGTCTGCAGATCGTTGGGCAGGATGATCGCCGTCACCCGGCGTTCACCCAGTGCGGTGCGAATGCTGCGGTCGACCAGGTGGCGTACCTGGGACGGCGCGCTGGCCTGCTGCACGAAGGCGCCGGCCACGTCCTTGAACATCGACAGCAGGTCCACCTCCTGCTGGTAATGGCCGCCCAGGGCATTGCGCGCCTGCTGGCCGACGATGGCCAGCACCGGCATATGATCCATGCGCGCATCGTACAAGCCGGTGAGCAGATGGGCCGCACCAGGGCCGGAGGTGGCGATGCACACGCCCAGATCACCGGAGAACTTGGCATCGGCTGCAGCCATGAACGCGGCCATTTCTTCATGGCGCGCCTGGATGAAGCGGATCTTGCCCTCGGCCTTGGCCAGGGCGCCGAATACGCCGTTGATGCCATCGCCCGGATAGCCATAAATGCGCCGCACGCCCCATTGATGGAGGCGTTCGACGATGAAATCTGCGACTGTCATGCTCATGGATAACTCGCTCGAGGTTCAGGCCCGTGCGGGCCGACATGGATGGAGTTGCCACGCGACGTCTGGGTGCGCGACGGTCTGGCCGGGCAGCCTGGCCGCCGGGCACAGGAATCTTGACCGGCGTCGTTCGCCAGAGGTTTAAGGTTTCGACCCCCGCCGCTGCGCCTGTGCCAACCCCGGGCGGGCCGGCAAAAAGATCGAACATGCAGCCCGCGGCACCCTCAAACCCATAGAGCAGCGCACCGAGGAACGAGGCATGACCCAGCGAGTACCCGATCCGACCCAGGCACCCGACTTGCCAGGCGAGCCCTCTCCACTCGGTTTGCCCGATGAACCGGACAACGATGAGTTACCGGAAAAGCCGCAGCCAGACCCCGTCTGAGCGCGACAAGCCCGCTAGCCCATCCACAACCAGGCAGGAGTGAACCTATGGTCGCCTTCGAACCGCAATCGCAACCCGAACGACGGGAGCCGCCACGCCAGAACGTCAGAGGCTGGGAGCGTCTGCTGTCCATCGGTGGCGGGCTGCTGCTCGCTGCCCTGGGTGCGGGCAAGCATGGCCAGCAGGGCAAACGCCAGCTGAGCGTCGGTGGCCTGCTGGTGCTACGTGGGCTGAGCGGACATTGCAGCGTGAAGAGCGCGCTCGATGATCCGCTGGAAGAAATTCGCTACCTGCGCGAGCGCGTGCAACGCCTGCAGGAGCTGGTACTGATGGCCGAGCAGGTCGCCGAGCGTACCCGCGCGCCTGCCGTGACGCCGGTGCCACCGGTACCTCCCGCAGCGGCAGAATTCGGTACGCCAATCGCCGACGAATTCGCCAGCCGCGAACAAAGCCGCTAAGCGACAGACAGGCAATAGATGGAAAGCCCTTCAGAGCACGAACAGGTGTAACCACATGGAAAACCAAAACCACGACCGCCCGCACAAGCGCCCTGCCAAGATCATTGCCGGGCACTGGCAGCATGACGCCCAGGAGCAACTGCGCGCACGCATCCAGGCCGAGCAGGTGCATACCGATGAGCTCGAAGCGCTGGCGAACATCGCCCGTTCCACCATCGCCGACCTGGAAAATTCCGACGCCGTGCAATCGCCGGATCGCCTGCGCGAGGCGGCGCGCCAGCTCGCCTTGCTGCGCGATGCCCTGAACAACTACAGCGGCCACGCGGTACACAGCGTTGACCGCTTCGCCCGCAAGCACCCGCTATGGCTGGCGGCCGGTGGCCTGGCCGTGGGCCTGGTGCTGAGCCGGGTGCTGAGCAAACGCCGCGGCCGTGATGGCCGTTATGCCCATGGAGGAGCACTGTGATGAACGACGATCCTCGGCAGCCTCCGCTGGAGCCCTCCCTGCTTGGCCTGCTGCGCCAGCTGACGCGCGAAGTGCAGACGCTGTTCACCAAGGAGCTGGCACTGGCCAAGGTCGAGCTCAACGCCTCGCTGCAAGCCACCAAGACCGGTATCGCCGCGGTCGCAGCAGGGGCCATCGTGCTGCTGTGCGGCGTGCTGATGCTGCTGCTCGCCGCCGTCTATGGCCTCAGCGAAGTGCTGCCGCCGTGGGCGGCCGCGCTGATCGTCGGCGTGGTGGTCATCGTCATCGGGCTGATCATACTCAAGGTCGGCCAGCAGAAATTCGCCCCTTCCCAACTCACCCCCGAGCGCACCCTGGACTCCTTGCAGAAAGACAAGGAAGCGGTGCAGAGGCAAATGTCATGAGTACCCACAGCAGCATCGCAGCTGAATCGCTCAAATCCCCGGAAGTGCTCGAGCAGGAAATCGATCAGCAGCGCAACCGTATCGATGCGCTGATCGATGATGTGGAAGCACGCCTTACGCCGCAGCGGCTGATCGATCAGGCGCTGGCCTATGGCCGGGAAAGTGGCGGCCTGGAAATGGCCGAGCGCCTGGGGCAAACCCTCAAGGCCAACCCGGTTCCCGTGGCCATGACCGCCATCGGCCTGGCCTGGCTGGCCTTCGAGCAGACCCGCAAGCCCGCGCCGGCAGCGCCTGATCCCGAGCTAGCGGAGGATCACGAATCGTTGATCGACGCCCTGCACCATGCCAAGCACTCGCTGGAACAGAGCACCCAGGCCGCGCGGCGCAAGCTGCATGACCTGGCCGACGGTGCCAGCGCTGCGACGGAGCAGGTCAAGCAGAGCGCCAATGCAGTCGGCCGGGCCGTGCACCGCCACCCGTTGGCCTTCGCGGCAGCAGGTCTGGCGGTGGGCGCGATCGTGGGCCTGCTGGGCACCGGCCGCCAGCGCTCGTCTGACGACGAGCTGGCACCCGAACCCTACGTGGTGCCGGATATCGAAGCCGGTTTCGATGAGCTGGCTGACGAGCTGGACGACGAACCGCCCTTTCGGCCTGGCGCCATATAAATGGTTTGCAGCGCTGCCATCGGCAGCGCTGTGCCGAGAGCAGAAACGAAAAAAGCGCCCTAGGGCGCTTTTTGCGTTGCTTCCGGGTGTTCAGTGGGCCCTGGAAGCGATATATGGCGCAGCGGACGGGACTCGAACCCGCGACCCCCGGCGTGACAGGCCGGTATTCTAACCGACTGAACTACCGCTGCGCATACCTCGATTGGTGGGTGATGACGGGATCGAACCGCCGACCCTCTGCTTGTAAGGCAGATGCTCTCCCGGCTGAGCTAATCACCCTTCACTCTCGAAGTGGGGCGCATTCTAGAGAGCGACCTGCACCTTGGCAACCCCCTTGGTGAAAAAAATTTATTGGCGATCCAAAGGCTTAGCAATCACCACCATTTAACGGGACAAATCACCCAAGCGCTCGATACAGGGTTGGCCTAATCCACCACTGGAAGGAATAATGCGCCCTCGCGCGGGTCTGATCGTCGCGCGGCGTTCTTTCCTGTCCGCCGCCGGACTGCCCATGCGCTGCCTGACGCAGCTGCCATGCGCCCGAATTGAAGATTTCCTGCGCGCCGCGGCGCGCATCCGCTAACTGGAGACAACCCGCTCATGTGGTTTCGCAACCTGCTGGTCTACCGCCTCACCCAGGACGTCGACTTCGATACCGACAAACTGCAAGCCGCACTGGCCGCCAAACCGGCTCGCCCCTGCGCCAGCCAGGAACTGGCTACCTATGGCTTCGTCGCCCCCTTCGGCAAGGGTGAAGATGCACCGCTGGTGCACGAGAGCCAGGGCTTCCTGCTGATCTCGGCACGCAAGGAAGAACGCATCCTGCCCGGCAGCGTGGTCAAGGACGCGGTCAAGGAAAAGGTCGACGAGATCGAAAGCGAGCAGATGCGCAAGGTCTACAAGAAGGAGCGCGAGCAGATCAAGGACGAGATCGTCCAGGCCTTCCTGCCCCGCGCCTTTATCCGCAAGTCGGCGACCTTCGCCGCCATCGCCCCGGCCCAGGGCCTGATCATCGTCAACGCCTCCAGCCCCAAGCGCGCCGAAGACCTGCTCTCCACCCTGCGTGAAGCCATCGGCTCGCTGCCGGTACGCCCGCTGACCGTGAAGATCGCCCCGAGCGCGACCATGACCGACTGGGTCAAGGCCCAGAAAGCGGCTGCCGACTTCCACGTGCTGGACGAATGCGAACTGCGTGACACCCACGAAGACGGCGGCATCGTGCGCTGCAAGCGCCAGGACCTGACCGGCGAAGAAGTGCAGCTGCACATGAGCTCGGGCAAGCAGGTCACCCAGCTGTCCCTGGGCTGGCAGGACAAGCTGTCCTTCGTGCTCGACGACAAGCTGGTGGTCAAGCGCCTGAAGTTCGAGGACCTGCTGCAGGAGCAGGCCGAGCAGGATGGCGGCGACGACGACCTGAGCCAGCAGGACGCCAGCTTCACCCTGATGATGCTGACCCTGATCGAGTTCCTGCCGGCACTGTTCGAAGCCCTGGGTGGCGAAGACACCCCGCAGGGCCTCTGAGCAAACGCCAAGCAGGGTGGACGGCGCCTTTGCCCGCCACCCTGCTAACCTCAACTACCGGCCCCGAGTCGCCGCCCTGCCCTTCAGCGGCTGCCCCAACCAACAATAACTTCACCGAAAGTGCTCCACCCCGGAGCCTGCTACCGCGCTTTAGGGAACCCCGCCATGTCTGCCTTGATCGCCCTCAGCCGCTTCGTCGGCAATACCTTCGCCATCTGGGTCCTGCTGTTCGCCGTATTGGCGTTCCTGATCCCCGGCGCATTTCTGCCGCTGACGGCGTTTATCGTGCCGCTGCTCGGGCTGATCATGTTCGGCATGGGCCTGACCTTGAAAGCCGAGGATTTCCGCGAGGTGGTGCGCCATCCGCTGCGCGTGCTGATCGGCGTGCTGGCCCAGTTCATCATCATGCCGTGCCTGGCCTGGCTGCTCTGCAAGCTGTTCGGCCTACCGCCGGAGGTAGCTGTGGGCGTGATCCTGGTGGGCTGCTGCCCGGGCGGCACCGCCTCGAACGTCATCACCTGGTTCGCCAAGGGCGATGTGGCGCTGTCGGTCGGTATCACCGCGGTCACCACGCTGATGGCGCCGCTGGTCACCCCGGCGCTGATCTGGCTGCTGGCCTCCGAATGGCTGCCGGTGTCGTTCTGGGCGATGTTCAGCTCGATCCTGCAGATGGTGCTGCTGCCGATCATCCTCGGCCTGGTCGCCCAGCGCCTGCTGGGTGAACGAGTGAAGCTGGCAGTGGACGTACTGCCGCTGATCTCGGTGGTGTCCATCGTTGCCATCGTGGCGGCGGTGGTGGCGGCCAGCCAGGCCAAGATCGCCGAATCGGGCCTGCTGATCATGGCCGTGGTGATGCTGCACAACAGCCTCGGTCTCGGCCTGGGGTATGCCGCCGGGCGTTTCTTCGGCATGCCGCTGGCGCAGCGCAAGACCCTGTCCATCGAGGTCGGCATGCAGAACTCCGGCCTCGGCGCGGCCCTGGCCAGCGCCCACTTCTCGCCCCTGGCGGCGG
>Ga0207790_1000347_pt1 | contig 17179 bp, 15 predicted proteins | sample HigsolmetaGSP14D_FD_184842 | JGI IMG/M metagenome (GOLD analysis project Ga0207790, IMG submission 184842) | High solid enriched microbial communities from the Joint BioEnergy Institute, USA - SP1-4-D (SPAdes) | ecosystem: Engineered > Bioreactor > SSF (Solid state fermentation) > Aerobic >...
GATCTTGAACTCATCGGTGTACCGCTTCGTGCTCATAATCACCTCCGCCTAAGCCATAGTTTATGGCTGCGAGGTGTCTACGGAACCCTGGGCGATTCAATGCGTCCATGCTGTGAGAGCGAAACTGCTCTGGGCAGCCGGCGGTACTGTCGGTTACATGCCAACGGTCATCGACGACCAGCGAATCACATTCGACAAGAATGTGATTCGCTCGGACTCCATACTGCGGCGACCCACAACGACTGACGTGCGCCAACTGCCCCAAGGGCCCACGCCCTCCGACGGCGCTCGGCACTGTAGCCCTTTGCCTTCAGCCAGGCCCTTCAAGCGGCGCGCCTTGGCCAGGCGACCGCTCTGGAACCGGCATGCCACTCTTCGGCGCGGGCGGCGCGGGCGGCGCAGGCGGCGTCTTCGGCGGCGGGGGCGGAAGGTGGGGCGCACCCTGTGGGTACGGTTGGCTGGGCCCCTGCGAGGCACGCGGCGGATTCTCCTGCCACAGCAAAGCCAGCGTGCAGTCGTTGGTGCGTGCCTTGCACATCCTTTCGGCCTTGCGCTGTGCAGCTTGCGGTGTGTCCTCACCCAGGGCAAAGCCCACCGCGGCCGTGCCGGTAAAAATGGCCGAGTACCCCGGTCCAGGGGTGTACGCGACCAGCCCGCAGTTGCGCGAGTAACGGCTGCAGTACTGCAGGGCCCGCTGGGTTGCGTCGCTGACCGATGGCTGGTTCATCGAGTAGCCAAAGGCACCATCGTTGTCGTAGGCGATGGAGGATGCGGCGCTGGCGCCCGTGGATGCGCCCATCAGTGCCAGAAGCGCGGCGAACGTTTTCCATTGCATGGGAAATCTCCTTTTTCCGATCCCATCGTGCGTGAGAAGGCATGACACGTGCAAGGGCGGCAAGCCCGCTATTCTCTTCCATCCAACAGTCCGCAAGCCCAGCGGCTCCGTATGCGCTCGAACCATCCGCGCCGCCTCCGCCTTGAGTACCCGCCCGATCTGCAGTTCAATCTCCCCACAGCCCACAGCCCGCAGCCACACCCGCCCGTCCTGCTGGAGTGCCCATGAACGCGCACGTTCTCCCGTTCCTTCGACGCCTGCCGTGCAGCTGCGTGATCGTGGCGGCGACCCTGGTCCCCGTGGCTCACGCAGACCCGGGCCCTGCGGAAGACGCGTGGCGCGTGCAGGCCACGCCCTATGCCTGGCTCAGTGGGCTGGACGGCACGGTGAAGCCGTTCCGCAGCGCACCCTCGGTCCACGTGAGCAAGTCCGGATCGGAGCTGCTCGAAAATCTCGATGCCGCAGCCTTTCTGACCGCCAGTGCCCGGCGCGGCAGTTTCGTGATGCAGGGCGATCTCACCCACGCCTCCACCTCGGACAGCGCGGGGCTGCCTTTCGGTCTCACCGCGCGGGCCAAGGTGCGGCAGACCTCGGTCACGCTCACCGCCGGTCGTACGGTGGCCCCCAGCGAACAGGCACGCGTCGATCTGATGGCGGGCCTGCGCTACTGGGATATCAACGCCGCGGTGAGCGTCCCCGGTGTGGTGGCGGCCCGTTCCGGGTCGCGGTTCGTCGATCCGGTCGCCGCGGTACGGTGGCGGCACGCGCTCGGACCGCGCTGGTCGAGCATCGTTCATGGCGATGTGGGCGGTTTCGGGGTGGGCTCGAAGGTCACCTGGCAGGCGATGGCACTGGGGAACTACCAGGCCACTGACCGGCTGTTCGTGTCGGTGGGTTACCGGCACCTGTCCCTGGACTACACCGATGACGGGCGCCGGCTGGATTTCGCGCTCTCCGGGCCACTGGCGGGGCTCACGTACGTCTTCTGACGCCGGACGCAGGCCGGCACGCAGAACCGTCACAACCGCGTTGAACGATGAATGATTCAGCCTGCTGCCATCGCTGCGGTCCCTGATCGCCAATCGGTCATCGCGATTTGAGATACTTCCCCAACATGTTCAGCTTCAAGGCTATGGATGGATCGGTATCGCCAGATTGTTGAACTGTCGGGGGAGTGCATCAAGGAGATCAGTCTTGATGGCGTGGTCTGCGATGTCAACGAAAATGGACTGAAGCTGCTGCGGGCCGAGAGTGCCACGTTGGTGGTGGGCCGGCCGTGGGCGCAGATGTGGCCCGAGGACGGTCGTTCCGCGGTGGAAGACGCCGTGGCCGCCGCACGACAGGGACAGCGCAGCGAGTTCGAGGCGACCTGCCCGGATTTCCTCGGTGAGCCGCGCGACTGGCGCGTCCGGGTGTGCCCGCTGTTGCAGGACGGTCAGGTCAGCAGCATTCTGGCAGTGAGTGCGGATGTGACCGCGCGCAACCGTGCGATCCAGGCCGCGGCATACCTGCAGGTGGCGCTGCAGCGCGAGAAGGAAGAGGCATCACAGCGCGAAGCGGGGCTGGTGCGGGATCTGGAATCCACCGCCTCGCGCCTGCTGGCCACCAACATGGCCTACCAGCAGCTGGAAGTGATGCACCACGAGGCGACCGAAGGGCGCCGCTACGCCACCGCCGCGCAGCAGGCAGCCGAGCTGATCGCCGAGCAGGCGCAGAAGGGCGAGGCCGTCGGGCAGCTGCTGGCCGGTGTGGTGCACGATCTGAACAACTTCCTGCAATCGGCGGTGTCCGCAGTGGACCTGGTGATGGACAGCGACGAGCTCAGCGAGCGCAATACCCGCTACCTGCGCATCGCCGAAGCCGCCCTGTCACAGGGCACGGACATGTCACGCCGGTTGATCGGCTTCGCCCGCCGCCATCCCTACCAGCCCGAGCCGGTGGACCTGTCGCGCATGGTGTCGGACATGCTGCCGCTGCTGTCCCAGGCGGTCGGCCCCAAGGCCGACCTGGTCATCGATACCTGTGAATCGGCGTGCTGCGCGCTGGTGGATCGCAATACCATTGAACGCGCCTTGCTGAATCTGGTAATCAACGCACGCGATGCCTGCCAGCCGAACGACTGCATCACGATCACCACCGGCACGGTCACCGTGACGCCGGACGCGTCCAGCGCCCTGCGGGCGGCTGGCGAATACCTCACCCTGACCGTGACCGATACCGGTTCGGGCATGAGCGATGAGGTGCTCTCGCGCCTGTTCGATGTGTACTTCACCACCAAGCCGGTCGGCGAAGGCTCCGGCCTGGGCCTGCCGCAGGTGCACAGCGCCGTACGCCAGGCCGGTGGGTTCATCACGGTGACCTCCACACTGGGGCAGGGGGCCAGGTTCGAACTGGCGTTGCCCAAGGTGGCCGAGGACTGAGGTCGCAGCGGACGGCATCCATGCGCCGTTCGCACCGGCGCCACGTCGGCTTCACGGTCCGCTGCCTAGAACAGCAGGGTACCCCTGCTGCGGAGGCCGCCCATGGCTCGCCCGATCTGGACCGGCACGCTTTCCTTCGGTCTGCTCAACATTCCCATCGCCCTGATGCCCGGTGAGCGCAGGACCGACCTGAGTTTCCGCATGCTCGATTCGCGCGACCGCAAGCCGATCCGCTTCGAGCGTGTCAACGCCGATACCGGCGAGGAAGTGCCGTGGAAAGACATCGTCAAGGCCTTCGAGTACGACAAGGGCAGCTATGTCGTGGTGGAGAAAGATGATATCTCCGCCGCTGCGCCGGAAACGCACGAGTCCGTCGATGTCGAGGCCTTCGTGGATGCCCGCGATATCAACGTGCGCTATTTCGAGAAGCCCTACATCCTGGTCCCTGGCAAGAAGGCCGAGAAGGGCTATGTGCTGCTGCGCGAAACCCTGAAGAAAACCGGCAAGGTGGGGATCGCGCGGGTGGTCATCCGCACCCGCGAACACCTGTGTGCGGTCATGCCGGACGAGCAGGCGCTGGTGCTGATGATGTTGCGGTACCCGCAGGAGCTGGTGGACGTTGAGACCTACCGTCTGCCCACGGGCAAGGCCGCAAGCTACCGTATCTCGGCGAAGGAAGTGCAGATGGCCGAGCAGCTCATTGAAACGATGACCTCGCCGTGGACGCCAGCGGATTACCACGACGAGTTCCGCGCGCGGCTGTCGGCCATCATCAACAAGCGCATCCGATCCAAGGGCGCCACCGCCCGCGTGGAGACGCCCGAGCCACACGAGGATGCCAGTACCAACGTGGTCGATTTCATGGCGTTGCTGCAGAAGAGCCTGGAAACCAACAAGCGCACGCCGGCCTCGAAGAAGCCGGCGGCGCGGTCGGCGAAGGGCACCAAGGCGACCAAGGCGGTCAAGCGCGGCAAGACCGCAGACGCCCGCAGCACCCGCGCCGCGCCCGCGGGTGGCAAGGCGCGCAAGGGCGCCGGGACGCCGGCAGCCAAGAAGAAGGCGGCGCCGCGCAAGCGCACCACGACGTCGACGCGGAAGGCGTCCTGACGGCCAGCTGGCCAGGAGAGGGCGCGCCATGTCACTGCAGCAGTACCGCCGCAAACGCCGCTTCGACGCGACGGCCGAACCGGCGCCGCGCCCGCGCGGGAAGGGCGGTCAGCGCCCGCGCTTCGTGGTGCAGCTGCATCATGCCAGCCGCCGCCATTACGATTTCCGCCTGCAGGTCGATGGCGTGCTGCGCAGCTGGGCCGTACCGAAAGGGCCCAGCTACGATCCGTCGGTGAAGCGCATGGCGATCGAGGTGGAAGACCATCCGCTCGACTATGCCGGCTTTGAAGGGGAGATTCCGCAGGGACAGTACGGCGGCGGGCACGTGGCGCGGTTCGATCAGGGGGTGTGGAGTACCGAAGGTGATCCTGCCCAGCAGCTGGCCAAAGGCCACCTGCGCTTTGAACTGTTTGGCGAGAAGCTCAAGGGAGGTTGGCACCTGGTGCGCTCCGGTACCCGGGGCCGGCAACCGCAGTGGCTGCTGTTCAAGGACAACGACGCCCATGCGGGCCCGCTGGAGGCCGATGATCTGCTGGCCGATGTCCGGCCTGCGCCTGCCGCGGATGTCCGGCGTGCGGGCCGCGGCAAAACCGCGCCGCGCGCATTGCGCGCGCCACCCCGCGTTCTCAGGCGCGGGCGCGGGTACGCTGCAAGGGCGCTGAAGCTCGACGGTGCGCGGCGGGCGCCCGCGCCCAGCCAGGCCTTCAGCGTGCAGCTGGCCACGCGTGCCGATCGTGCGCCGCAGGGTGCGGACTGGGTGCACGAGCTGAAGTGGGATGGTTATCGCCTTGCGGTGACGGTCGAGGATGGGCAGGTGCGGCTGTGGTCACGCAACGGGCTGGACTGGACCCCCCGGCTGCCGGATATCCAGGCGGCGGTGCAGGCACTGGGCCTGACGTCCGCCGCGCTGGATGGCGAACTCATCGCCGGACGGGGCCGCCGCGAGGACTTCAACCTGCTGCAGGCGGTGCTGTCGGGCGAGCGGCAGGGCACGCTCAGCCTGGTGCTGTTCGACGTGCTGCATCTGGACGGTGTGGATGTCACTGCCGCGCCGCTGCTGCAACGCAAGGCGCTGCTGCAGCATCTGCTGGGCGAACAGCCCCCGGCCCACCTGGCCTTCAGCAGCCATATTCCGGGTGATGCCGACGCTGCGGCGGCGTTGGCGGCACAGCAGGATTTCGAAGGCATCATCGCCAAGCGCGGTGACCGGCCCTACCGCGGTGGGCGCAGCGACGACTGGCGCAAGATCAAGCAGGTCCACAGTGATGAGTTCGCCGTGGTCGGCTACACCCCGCCCAAGGGCAGCCGCAGCGGATTCGGCGCGCTGCTGCTCGCGCGTGCGCTGCCCGATGGCACGTTCGTCTTTGCCGGCCGGGTGGGTACCGGCTTCACCACGGCGATGATGGAGCAGATCGCCGCACGGTTTCCCGCGCGCACGCGCGCCACCCCCTCGGTACCGGTCGATGGGTTGGCCACTGATCTGCGTGGCGCCCGCTGGTTCGCCCCCGCGTTCGTGGTGGAGGTCTTCTATCGTGGGGTGGGGCGGCAGCAGCTGTTGCGGCAGCCCTCCCTGAAAGCGCTGCGGCCGGACAAGCACGTGGAGGACCTGATGGACAGCGATCGCGGCACCGCACGGAAATCCGGGCGCAGGGCAACCAAGGGCAAGGGCAGGCGCGAGGCAGCGTTGCCGACGCTGTCCAGCCCGGAAAAGCGGCTCTATCCGCAGGACCGCATCACCAAGCAGCAGGTCTGGGACTACTACCTCGCGGTAGCGCCGTATCTGCTGCCGGAGATCGTCGGGCGCCCGCTGTCGGTGGTCCGTTGCCCGGCGGGCACCGGCAAGGCGTGCTTCTTCCAGAAGCATCTCACCGCCGGCATGGAGCGGGTGGCGTCGGTGCGGTTACAGGAAGACAGTGGGGCCCAGGCCGACTACCTGGTGGTGAACGATCTTGCCGGTCTGATGGAGCTGGTGCAGTTCAACAGCCTGGAGTTCCATCCGTGGGGGGCGCTGGCCAAGGCGCCTGACCGGGCCGACCGGGTGGTGTTCGATCTGGATCCGGGGCAGGGGGTGCCGTTCGCGGAGGTGAAGCGCGCCGCCCGGCACATCCGCCGCCTGCTGCGCACGCTGCAGCTTGAAGCCTTCCTGCGCACCTCCGGCGGCAAAGGGCTGCATGTCGTGGTGCCGCTGCGGCCCAGCTGCGACTGGGAGCTGGCGCGCCGCTTCGCCAAGGCGTTCGCCGAGGCCCTGGCGCAGTCGGAGCCGGACCGGTTTCTCGCCACGGCCAGCAAGACGCTGCGCAACAAGCGCATCTTCGTCGATTACCTGCGCAACGGCCGGGGGGCGACTGCGGTGGCCTCCTACTCACTGCGCGCCCGCCCCGGCGCACCGGTCGCCCTGCCGCTGGCGTGGTCCGAGCTGAGCCGGCTGTCACGCGCGGACGCCTTCAGCCTGCAGGCGGTGGTGACCCGACTGAAACGCCGCCGCATCGACCCGTGGCAGGATATCGGGACCATCAGGCAGAGCCTGACGCGGTGGGCGAAGGGGCGCTGAGCCCTGCCGTCCCCACCGGCACCGTGAAAACCCGGATAATTGCCGGATGACCGTTGTGCATGCCCCCCCGTCGGCCGAGCAGGCCGTGGAAGATGACGCCTTCCTCCGCACCCAGCTGATCACCTATATCGGTAACAAGCGGGCGCTGTTGCCGTTCATCGAGACCGGCATCACCCACGCCAAGGACAGCCTGGGCAAGGAGCGCATCGATGTGCTGGATCTGTTCTCCGGCTCCGGGGTGGTCGCCCGCATGGCGCGCGCGCATGCCCGCCAGCTGCACTGCAACGACCTGGAGCGCTACAGCCACGTCGCCAACAGCTGCCACCAGCGCAATGCCGCCGAGGTGGACCACGCGGCGCTGGCGGCGGAACTGCAGCGGGTGGCCACCCAGGTCGAGCGGCACCTGGCGCCCGGCTTCATCGCCGAGCTGTACGCCCCGCGCAACGACGCGGCCATCGAACGCGGTGAGCGGGTGTTCTACACCCGCCGCAACGCGGTGTTCCTGGATACCTTCTGCCAGGTGCTGCAGGACACGCCGCCGGAACTGCGCGATTTCGTGCTGTCCCCGGTACTGGCGCAGGCCTCCATGCATGCCAACACCTCGGGGGTGTTCAAGGGCTTCCACAAGAACCGGCAGGGCATCGGCCAGTTCGGCGGCGATGCGCGCAATGCGCTCACCCGCATCCTGCGCGACATCCAGGTGCAGGCGCCGGTCTTCAGCCGGTTCAGCTGCGACGTCCACCTGCACAACCGCGATGCCAATGCACTGGTCCGCGAACTGGGGCCGGTGGATGTGGCCTACTTCGACCCGCCGTACAACCAGCACCCGTACGGATCGAACTATTTCATGCTGAATCTGCTCTGCGATTATCGCCGCCCGCAGCAGATCAGCGCCGTGTCCGGTATTCCGGTGGACTGGAACCGCTCGGCCTACAACAAGGCCAAGCTGGCCGAGGCCGCGCTGTTCGATGCGGTGGAGCAGGTGGACGCCCGTTTCGTGCTGATCTCCTACAATTCCGAAGGGTTCATCAGCCACGAACGCTTCCTGTCCGAACTGGAGAGCGTCGGCGAGGTGAGTGTGATGGACACGCGTTACAACACGTTCCGCGGCAGCCGCAACCTGGCCGGCCGTGATATCCACGTGACTGAATTCCTGTACCTGGTAGACAAACGGTAAGCACGGCATGGCGGGCAAGGACGAACTGCGCGTACTGCGCGACGGCATGGTGATCAACCGCATCTCGACGCGGCAGGAGAAGGCACTGGATCGTGCCGTGCGGTCCATCGCCGCCGAGCTGCAGGCGATGTTTCCCGGCGTGCGGCTTCACCATGTTCGCGAATGGAAGGTGGCCGAGGTGGTGGCCGCGCTGCGCCTGACCCACCCGGGCGTGGATTTCGCGTGCTTCTTCCCGTCTTCCGGCATCCGCCCGGATGGCGGCATCCTGTCGATCGTGCGCCGGGACGGGCGCTGCCTGCCGATCCTGATCGCCGAGAAGAAGAACCAGGGCACCAATGACCTGCGGGCGCTGGAAGGAAAGGGCAAGCAGGCGCGCGGCAACGCCATCGAGCGGCTTGGCAAGAATGTCATCGGTTTCCGCGCAGCCATGTCCCACGAAGCGATCTTTCCGTTCGTGTGCTTTGGCGATGGCTGCGATTTCGCGGCCGACTCGACCATTCTCGACCGCGTGGTGACCATCGCCCAGTTCGGCGCGCTCAATACCGAGCACCTGTACCGCCAGGGCCCGCACGGCGAGTTCCAGCGCGGTACGTTCCATTTCCGCGTGGCCGAATGGAGCGAGGCGGAGATGACCACACTCGGCCTGTCCATCGCCCGGCAGAGCGTGCAGCATTACCTGGCTGCCTACGGCGCGCATCAGTTCCTCGGCTAGGCCGGCCGGAGCGCCTGCCGCGCGGGCGTCAGCGTTGCGTGAACGCCGGGGCCCCTGCTGGTCCTGTCGTCATCGGCCGTGTAGAGTCCGGCCGACGCAAGGAGGAGTCTTTTGTTCATGCCGAAGTTTGTCCCCGCAACGCTCGCAGTGGCTGTGACCCTGGTCGTCGGCTTCGTATTTTCCGGCTGGCTCACGCTGCTCATTCTCGGCCTGGACACTGGCCATCTCTCCTGGAATACCTACTACACCTACGTCGCTGCGCTGGATGCACCGCAGGTGGCGCCGTATGCCACGCGCATCCGTATTGCCGGTGTGCTGGGCTTTGGCCTGCCGCTGCTGCTGCTGGGCACCGCTGCGGTGCTGATGTGGCTGCGTGGGCGCAAGCGCGCCCTGCATGGCGATGCGCGCTTTGCCTCCGCCACGGACATGGCCCGCCACGGGCTGTTCAAGAAGACCAGCGACAGCCTGGTGGTGGGCAGCTACCGCGGCCGGCTGCTGCGCCTGTCCGGCCAGCAGTTCGCGATCCTCGCCGCGCCCACCCGCTCGGGCAAGGGCGTGGGGGTGGTGATCCCCAACCTGCTCGAATACGGCGAGTCGGTGGTGGTGCTGGACATCAAGCAGGAGAACTTCGACCTGACCAGCGGCTGGCGTGCCAGCCAGGGGCAGGAGGTCTACCTGTTCAACCCGTTCGCCGAAGATCGCCGCACACACCGCTGGAATCCGCTGAGTTACGTTTCGGAGGATCCCGCATTCCGCATTTCGGATCTGATGAGCATCGCCGCGATGCTGTACCCGGACGGCAGTGACGACCAGAAGTTCTGGGTCAGCCAGTCGCGCAACGCGTTCCTGGCCTTCACCCTGTACCTGTTCGAGAACCGCGACAGTGAGCGCCGCACCGGCTTCCCCAGCGCCACCCCCGCGCCGACCCTGGGGCAGGCCTTCCGGCTGGCCTCCGGCGATGGCACCGACCTGCGCACGTACCTGAAGGGCCTGGCCGCGCGTCCGTTCGTGGGCAGCGACTGCCGCGCGGCCTTCGCCAACCTGCTCTCGCAGGCCGATGAAACCTTCGCCTCGATCATGGGCACGTTCAAGGAACCGCTGAACGCCTGGATCAATCCGGTGCTGGACAAGGCCACCAGTGACAACGACTTCCTGCTGACCGACCTGCGCCGGAAGAAGATGACCATCTACATCGGCATCCAGCCAAACAAGCTGGCCGAAAGCCGGTTGATCATCAACCTGTTCTTCAGCCAGATCATCAACCTCAACACCCGCGAGCTGCCACGCTCCAACCCGGAACTCAAGCACCAGGTGCTGCTGCTGATGGACGAGTTCACCTCCATCGGACGGGTGGAGATCATCGCCTCGGCGGTCTCCTACATGGCCGGTTACAACGTGCGCCTGCTGCCGATCATCCAGAGCATGGCCCAGCTCGATGCCACCTATGGCCGCGATGTGTCACGCACGATCATCACCAATCACGCGCTGCAGATCCTGTACGCCCCGCGCGAACAGCAGGATGCCAACGACTATTCGGAGATGCTCGGCTACACCACGCTGCGCCGCCGCAACACCACCAAGGGACGCGAGAAGACCCACAGCTTCAGCGAGGACCGGCGTGCGCTGATGCTCCCGCAGGAGCTCAAGGCGATGGGCAACGACACCGAGGTGTTCCTGTACGAAGGGATTCCGCACCCGGTCAAGTGCGACAAAATCCGCTACTACAAGGATCGGTACTTCACGTCGCGTCTACTTCCGAAGGTCGACGTGCCCCTGCTCGAAACGCGCTGAGTGACGTGAATTTGACGTGAAGTAACCGTTTTTTCGCCTAGTTATGAAAGTGAAGTTGTGACGCGAGTCTATTTTTTGATGCGAACGCGTTGTAGTTCTGACGCGTTTTGACGAGCATTCCGGCCGTGGATTCCAACCTGAAGCGCAACCCAACCGGACGCCTTCAAGTATGTGACAAACGCGTGAAAACGTGTAGTCACCGGATGACTGAAGGCCAGCGATGAGGTGGCCGCGGTACGCGGGCCGGGAGATCCCCGGGCGTGCCGCACCACCTGCATGCGATACCCGCGCACCGTCTGTGTGCGCGCAGGGCATGACCACCGCCACGCACGGTGTCGCCATGCCAGGCATCGCCGGTCCAGTTGCTTCTCGCTACGTCAAAGGATGCTCGTATGCAGCACGCGTTTGCTTTCAAACCCCTCCTCGTTTCCTGCATCACCGTGATGCTGGCCGCCTGCACGACCACGCCGGCCCCGGATTTCGGCGGGCGCTGGCAGCCGGTGAACCGCTTCGCGGCCACGCCGACCGAGATTCCGCTGCACAGCAGCTACGCGTTCCAGGCATCGCCGATGGACGGCACGCTCAAGAGCATGCTGGAGCGCTGGGCGCGTGACTCGGGCATGCGCCTGGATTACCGCCTGGCGTCGGACTACACGCTGCATGCGGGCGTCTCGCGCATTTCCACCACCAGCGCACAGCAGGCCGTCAGCGATGTCAGCCAGGCGTATGCGGCGCAGGGCGTGCTGGTGAGCATCGTCGGCAACGATATCGTGGTGAGCACGCCGGCTGCATTGCCGACCGCCGCCACGCACAGCAGCGTCGAACGCGCCGACAGCGGAAGCTGATTTCTTCCTCACATCCCTTCGCAGTGCCGTCATCGATCATGGCGCGCACATCGCCTCGTGTCCGCTGCCGCAGCCTCTGCGCAGTCCGTCCCCCTCGCGTTGCCGGAGTATCGAAAACCCCATGTTCCGAAGGAAAGATGCCGCCAGCTCGCCCCAGGTCGAACAGGCCGTGGCCAAGGCCGTCAGCTACGAAATCACGGTCGCCGACATGGCGCGCAAGAGTGAGCGGCGTGCATGGTGGGTGGCCGGTGGCTCGCTGCTCATGTCGCTGGCACTGGCCGGCGGGTACTACTACATGCTGCCGCTGAAGGAGAAGGTGCCGTTCCTGGTGATGGCCGATGCCTACACCGGCACGGCGACCGTGGCGCGCCTGACCGGCGACTTCGGCGCCAACTCGATCACCAGCAACGAGGCGATCAACCGCAGCAACGTGGCCCAGTACGTGATGGCGCGCGAATCCTACGATTACGCGGTGATGGGTCTGCGTGACTGGAACCTGGTGTTCGTGATGTCCGATCCGTCGGTCGGCACGGCACTGCAGGCGCAGTACAACCGCAGCAATCCGCAGAGCCCGTTGAACCTGTACGGCACCACGCGTGCCATCCGGGTGCAGATTCTCAGCATCACGCCGCTGGGCAGCCAGGGCAAGGGCGGCTTCCGCGGTGCCTCGGTGCGCATCCAGCGCACCCTGCTGGACAAGCGCACCGGCGCCTCCACCTACATGGACAACCAGCTGGTCACGCTGAGCTTCGAGTACAAGGCCTCGCTGGCGCTGAACGAGCAGGAGCGCATCCTCAACCCGCTCGGCTTCCAGGTCACCGATTACCGCGTGGACCGCGATTACGCGGCCGCAGGCGTACCGACACCGGCGGCCGCCGGCAGCGCGCCGGCAGCGGCCATGCCGGCCACGGCGATCGATCCGGTCACCGGCCAGCCCGTGGCCACCACCGCGATCGATCCGGCCACCGGCCAGCCGGTCGCCGTGCCGGCCGTGGACCCGGTCACCGGCCAGCCGTTGCTGTCCGCGCCCCATCCCGACCAGGCGGCGCCGGCAGGTGGCACGCCGCAGCCGATCGCCCCGCAGATGGCGCCGGTTCCCGGCAGCCCCGCCCAGGGCGCACCGGGGCAGGGCACGCCGGCACCGGCACGCAACCTTTCCACCGGAACTGCTGATGGAGCAAGCACCCGATGAGTAGTCGCACGAGCAGGACGCGCGCCTGCATGCTCGCAGCTGCCCTGGCCCTGGCCAGTGGCACTGCCGCAGCGCAGGCAGTTGACCAGTACCAGTACCAGCCCGACACGATCTATCCGGTCCGCACCGGGCTGGGCCTGACCACCCAGATCGAGCTGAGCCCGAACGAAAAGGTGCTCGATTACAGCACCGGCTTCAGTTCCGGCTGGGAGCTCACCCGCCGCGGCAACGTGTTCTATCTGAAGCCGAAGAACATCGACGTCGACACCAACATGATGGTGCGCACCGAGCGCCACTCCTACATCTTCGAGCTGAAGGTGGTGGCGACCGACTGGCGCAATCTTGACCAGGCACGGCGCGCCGGTGTGCAGTACAAGATCGCCTTCGATTACCCGAGCGATACCGAATTCGGTGTTGCCCAGGAGGCGGTGGAGGAAGAAGCGCAGCCGCTGCTCAGCACCGCACTGGCCAAGGATCGTCGCTACAACTTCGACTACTCCTATTCCACGCGCCGCGCGAAGAAGATGGGCTGGTTGATTCCGGTCAACGCCTACGACGATGGCCGCTTCACCTACATCCGGCTGCCGGCATCGCCGGAGTACAAGACCGGCATCTTCCCGGCGGTGTTCGGCCGGGAAACCGAGAACGGCGAGGATTTCGTGGTGAACACCACCGTTGAAGGCAACACGCTGGTGGTGCACGGCACCCATCCGTACCTGGTGATCCGCCACGGCGAGAATGTCGTTGGCCTGCGAAGGAACGTGAGCAAATGAGCCAGACCACTCCCCCGGGCCAGGGGCCTGATGACCGCCGCGATGTCCCGCCGCCGGCACCGGAAGGTGCCAACGCGCAACCGCAGAACCCGTACTTCAACCGGGCGCAGCCGCAGGCCGATCCGGATCTGGACGCCAGCGCCCCGCGCCTGCGTACCGTGGAAGAACGCCGACTGGACCGCAAGGCGCTGCTGTTCCTGGGCGGCATCCTGCTGCTGGTGCTGGCCATGGGCTACCTGCTGCTGCGCAAGGGCACCCGCGAAGAAGCGCCGCCGCCGCCGCGCCCGGAATCACGGGCCAGCACGCCTGAGCTGCCGGCCATTCCGACCGCCGCACCGGTGACGCCGGCTGCCGATCCCATTCCGATGCTGCCGGCGCCCGCGCAGGAATCCAGTGGTTCCTACCGCCCGGAGCTGCCCGCCGTGGCCGAACAGGTGCGTCGTGAGCCGACCCTGCTGGAGCGGCGCATCGCGGCCGCGCAGGGTGAGGGCGGTGGCCAGCAGCAGAATCCCGCCATGGCAGGCTATCCGTACCCGCAGGGCTATCCGGGCATGCCGGGCGCGCAGGGCCAGCAGGCGCAGGGCACGACGGAGTCGACCGAGGTCAGCACCAGCGCCAGCTTCATCCGCGCCCCGGATGCGCTGCTGGTACGCGGTACCTACCTGCGCTGCGTGCTGGAGACCCGCATCATCACCGACGTGCCGGGTTACACCTCCTGCCTGCTGACCGAGCCGGTGTACTCGATCAACGGCCGTACGCTGCTGCTGCCGAAGGGCTCGAAGATCTACGGCAGCTACAACGGCGGGCCGGTGGCCAAGCGCGTGGATGTCATCTGGGACCGCATCACCACGCCCAACGGCATCGATGTGGCGATGTCCAGCCCCGGTACCGACGGGCTCGGCGGCGCCGGTGTGCCGGGGCAGTTCACCGCCCACTGGCCGCAGCGCATCGCCAGCGCGCTGATGATCAGCCTGATCGCTGATGCGTTCAAATACGCCGCTGCGGAGAATGGCCCGGAAACCACCACCGTGAACGGTTCGGGCTTTGCCGTGCAGAGCCCGTATGAGAGCTCGACCGCCCGCACCATGGAGCGCCTGGCCAACCAGGCGCTGGACCAGCAGCGGCCGCCGACCGTCACGGTCAACCAGGGCACTGTGATGAATGTGTACGTCGCCAAGGACGTGGACTTCAGCGCCGTGCTGCGTACCGGCAAGCGCTGAGGCACGATGATGGACGCGGAGACCTCACCCCTGGCGCTGGTATCCAGCGAATTCCTGCAGTACCAGTACGAGGTGCTGGGCATTGCAGCGTTCATGGAATCCAGCGAGGTGACGGAAATCTGCATCAACCGGCCGGGCGAGCTGTATCTGGAAACCCGCCGCGGCTGGGAACGCGTGGCGGTGCCGTCGCTGACCTATGAGCGCGCGCGGCAGTTCTGCACCGCGGTGGTGAACGAGAGCAACACCGGCCAGCGCATCACCGATGCCGATCCGATGGTGTCGCTCACGTTCCCCAGCGGTCCCCGCGCGCAGTTCGTGATTCCGCCGGCCTGCGACAGCGGCAAGGTCTCGATCACCATCCGCCTGCCGTCGCGGCAGACCCGCACGCTGGAGCAGTACCAGAGTGACGGGTTCTTCGACCAGATCCTGGAACAGGAAGGCGGTCTGTCGGCCCAGGACCAGGAACTGCTGCAGCTGCGCCAGCAGCGCGATTACGCGGAGTTCTTCCGCCGCGCGGTGGTCTACCGCAAGAACATTGTGGTGTCCGGCGCAACCGGCAGCGGCAAGACCACCTTCATGAAATCGCTGGTCAACCACATTCCCATGGACGAGCGCCTGGTCACCATCGAGGATGCGCGCGAGCTGTTCATCGCCCAGCCCAACGTGGTCCACCTGCTGTATTCCAAGGGCGGCCAGAGCAGCAGCAACATCAGCGCCAAGAGCTGCATGGAGGCCTGCCTGCGCATGAAGCCGGACCGGATCATCCTGGCCGAGCTGCGTGGCGATGAAGCGTTCTACTTCATCCGCAACTGCGCCTCCGGCCACCCCGGCTCGATCACCAGCTGCCATGCCGGCAGCCCGGAGCAGACCTGGGACCAGCTGGCGCTGATGGTCAAGGCGTCCAGCGAAGGGTCGGGTCTGGAGTTCGAGGTCATCAAGCGGCTGCTGCAGATGACCATCGACGTGGTCGTGCATGTGAAGGCACATGCCGGCGCACGCCATATCACCGGGATCGATTTCAATCCCGGCCGCACCCAGGGACAGGAGCCGTCACATGCGCACTGACATGCACGCACCCCGTGAGCACGCCCGGCAGTGGTCACCGCGGAGGGTTGCCTGATGCTGCCCGGACTGGAAGCGCTGGCCTGCCCGGAAATGGCCGTGTCCATGGACGTGATGCAGCACGTTGTGCAGGTTGAGTCCTCTCGCAACCCCTATGCCATCGGTGTGGTGGGCGGCCGCCTCGCGCGCCAGCCGACACGCCTGGACGAGGCGGTGGCCACGGCGAAAATGCTCGAGCAGGGCGGTTACAACTTCTCGCTGGGGCTGGGCCAGGTCAACCGCTACAACCTGGCCAAGTACGGCCTGGACAGCTACGAGAAGGCGTTCGCCACCTGTCCCAACCTGCAGGCGGCCTCGCGCATCCTGGCCGAATGCCATTCGCGTTCGGGCAACGACTGGGGCAAGGCGTTCAGCTGTTACTACTCCGGCAACTTCGAAACCGGTTTCCGCCACGGCTACGTGGACAAGGTGTTCAACTCCATCCGGCGCGGCCAGATGGTGGCCAGTACGGCCGGCGCGTCTCCCATCCGGGTGATCGACAACACCGGTCCGCGGCCGGCATCCGCCACGCGCCAGCCGTTGCCCGAGCGGGTCAACCGGGCCAGCAGCCGCATCGTGGACAGCGGGCAGGGCACCAACCGGGCCGTGATGGATCCTGCGCGCGCCTATCCGGTCTATCCCTCCACCGGCGACATGGTCCGCCAGAGCGTCTGGAACACCGCCGATGGCGCGCTCTCGCGCGTGGTCAACGGGCTGGTGGAACAGGTCCTGCCGCAGGCGCAGCAGGGTGGCGCCGCCGCGCCGGTCATGCCAATTCCCGGTGCCGCCCAGCCCGGCGGCGAGGCACCGGTGCAGGTGCAGCCGTGGGGGCAGGGCAGTCCGGCCCCGCAGCCGCAGGCGCCGGCCAACCCGCCGCAGCCCGCCGTCGATGAAGCGTTTGTTTTCTGAAGTTTCCCGGGCCCGGCCCGATGCAGTTCCCCCTCACCCTCCCGAAAAGGAATGACCTGATGTCCTACGCCAACGCCCATGCCCACCACATTGCCAACACCGCCAAGACGCTGGCCCTGGCGACCGCTTTCGTGGGTGCGCTGTTCGTGCCCGACGTGATGGCCACCACCGGCGGCTTCGCCGACACCGACAAGAAGGTCTGCGGCTTCTTCGAAAGCATCGGTGGCCTGCTCAACATGGCCTCCATTGCCGTGGTGACCATCGCGGTGATCTTCGCCGGCTACCAGATCGCCTTCGCCCACAAGCGCATCTCCGACGTGGCGCCGATCCTGATCGGTGGCCTGCTGATCGGTGCGGCCAGCCAGATCGCCAAGATGCTGCTGGGTGACGGCGCCACCGAGTGCACCGCCGCGCTGGTGCAGGTCTCCAACGCCTGGTATGCGTAAGAACGTCGTCTTCCGCGGCTGTACACGCCCAGCGATGTTCCTGGGCGTGCCTTACGTGCCGTTCTTCATGGTGGCCGGCGGGTTGCTGCTGCTGTCGATG
>Ga0207790_1000349_pt1 | contig 17099 bp, 21 predicted proteins | sample HigsolmetaGSP14D_FD_184842 | JGI IMG/M metagenome (GOLD analysis project Ga0207790, IMG submission 184842) | High solid enriched microbial communities from the Joint BioEnergy Institute, USA - SP1-4-D (SPAdes) | ecosystem: Engineered > Bioreactor > SSF (Solid state fermentation) > Aerobic >...
AACAATTCCTGGGGCAAGTCCACCTTACACGGGAGAGAGTTTCATGAAACTAGTCACTGCCATCATCAAGCCGTTCAAGCTGGACGACGTCCGCGAATCACTGTCGGAAATCGGCGTGCAAGGCATCACCGTCACCGAAGTGAAAGGCTTCGGCCGCCAGAAGGGACACACCGAGCTTTACCGCGGCGCTGAATATGTCGTCGATTTCCTGCCCAAGGTGAAGATCGACGTGGCGATCGCTGACGATCAGCTGGACCGCGTCATCGAGGCCATCACCAAGGCTGCCAACACCGGCAAGATCGGTGACGGCAAGATTTTCGTTGTAAACCTGGAACAGGCGATCCGCATCCGTACCGGCGAAACCGATACCGACGCGATCTAAAGCTCCGCCCCCACCCCCAATCGTCCCAGGAGTTAAATCATGACTCTGCGAAAAATCGCAGGGCTTGGAGCCCTTTTGTCCCTGTTTTTCCCAAGCCTGGTTCTGGCTCAGGAAAAAACGCTGAATTCCGGTGATACGGCCTGGATGATGACCGCCACCGCCCTGGTGCTGTTCATGACCATTCCAGGCCTGGCGCTGTTCTATGCGGGCATGGTGCGTTCCAAGAACGTCCTGTCGGTGATGATGCAGTGCTTCGCCATCACCGCGCTGATGAGCCTCCTGTGGTTCGCCTATGGCTACAGCCTGGCGTTCGACACCACCGGGATGGAAGCCGGGGTGACCAACTTCAGTTCCTTCGTGGGTGGTCTGGGCAACATGTTCCTCGGCAACCTGACCAAGGAATCGCTGACCGCGGCCTTTCCGGAAAGTGTATTCATCACCTTCCAGATGACCTTCGCCATCATCACCCCGGCGCTGATCGTCGGTGCCTTCGCCGAGCGCATGAAGTTCTCCGCGATGCTGGTGTTCATGACGGTGTGGTTCACCCTGGTCTATGCGCCGATCGCGCACATGGTCTGGGGCGGCGACGGGGCACTGATGTGGGACTGGGGCGTGCTCGATTTCGCTGGTGGCACCGTGGTGCACATCAACGCCGGTATCGCAGGCCTGGTGGCGTGCATCGTGCTCGGCAAGCGCAAGGGCTATCCGAGCGTGGCCATGGCACCGCACAACCTGGGCTATACCCTGATCGGTGCGGCAATGCTGTGGGTTGGCTGGTTCGGCTTCAACGCCGGCTCCGCGGCCGCCGCTGACCAGACCGCCGGCATGGCCATGTTGGTTACCCAGATCGCCACCGCCGCCGCTGCCCTGGGCTGGATGTTCGCCGAGTGGATCACCCACGGCAAACCCAGCGCACTGGGCATTGCCTCGGGTGTGGTTGCCGGCCTGATCGGTATCACCCCGGCTGCCGGCACCGTCGGCCCGATGGGGGCGATGATCATCGGCCTGTCGGCAGGCGTGATCTGCTTCTTCTGCGCCACCAGCCTCAAGCGCAAGCTCGGCTATGACGACTCGCTGGACGTGTTCGGCGTACACGGCGTGGGCGGCATCGTCGGCGCGCTGCTGACCGGCGTGTTCGCGGCACCTGCCCTGGGCGGCTTCGGTGAGGTCGAGAACATCGGCCTGCAGCTGTGGATCCAGTTCAAGGGCGTCGCCTTTACCGTGATCTACACCGGCATCGTCACCTTCGTGATCCTCAAGGTCATCGATGGCGTGATGGGCCTGCGGGTCAGCGACGAAGACGAGTCGGTCGGCCTCGACCTGGCTCAGCACAACGAGCGTGGCTACATCCTGTAAGTACCCGTGGCCCGCTTTCTGTGGCGGGCCGACAGCACACGGAGTGCGCCCGGAGCCAACCCCGGGCGCCTCGACCGCACAGCGCATCCTAGTGCGCAACGGCCAGAGGTGAATAAATAATGGACAACACAGCATTGACTGCTTTGCAGTACGGTTTCGATACCTTCTACTTCCTGATTTGCGGCGCCTTGGTGATGTGGATGGCCGCGGGTTTCGCCATGCTCGAAGCGGGCCTGGTGCGTGCCAAGAACACCACCGAGATCCTCACCAAGAACGTGGCGCTGTTTGCCATCGCCTGCATCATGTATCTGCTGATCGGCTACCACATCATGTATTCCAGCCCCGAGGGCGGCTTCCTGCCGAGCCTGGGCTGGCTGATCGGTGATGAACACAGCGTCGAGTCCGTGCTGGCCGGTGGCGAAGACGCGCCTTATTACGCCGCGCGCTCGGATTTCTTCTTCCAGATCGTGTTCGCTGCTACCTGCATGTCGATCGTTTCCGGTGCCGTCGCCGAGCGCATGAAGCTCTGGTCGTTCATCGCGTTTGCGGTGGTGATGACCGCCTTCATCTACCCGGTGCAGGGCTTCTGGAAATGGGGCGGTGGTTTCCTCGATGCAGCGGGTTTCCTCGACTTCGCCGGTTCCAGTGTCGTCCATATGGCCGGTGCTGCCGCTGCCCTGGCCGGTGTGATGCTGCTCGGCGCGCGCAAGGGTAAATACGGCGCCAATGGCCAGATCAACGCCATCCCCGGTGCCAATCTGCCGCTGGCAGCGTTGGGCATGTTCATCCTGTGGATGGGCTGGTTCGGCTTCAATGGTGGTTCGCAGTTGAAGATGAGCACCATCGAGGATGCCAACGCCGTCGCTCAGGTGTTCGTCAACACCAACATGGCAGCCGCTGGCGGTCTGATCGCCGCGCTGATCGTGGCACGCATCCTGTTCGGCAAGGCCGACCTGACCATGGCCATCAACGGTGCGCTGGCCGGTCTGGTGTCGATCACCGCCGAGCCGCTGACCCCAGGCGCGTTGCAGGCCACCCTGATCGGCGGCGTAGGCGGCGTGCTGGTGGTGTTCGCCATTCTCGCCTTCGACAAGATCAGGATCGATGACCCTGTCGGTGCCATCTCCGTGCACGGCGTGGCGGGTATCTGGGGCACCCTGGCGGTTTGCCTGACCAACCCGGAAGCCAGCCTGGGGGCGCAACTGCTCGGTATCGCCAGCATCTTCGCCTGGGTGTTCATCGCCAGCCTGATCATCTGGAGCCTTATCAAGGCGGTCATCGGCCTGCGGGTTTCCGAGGAAGAAGAGTACGACGGCGTGGATCAGGTCGAGTGCGGCATGGAAGCCTACCCCGAGTTCACCAGCAAGAAGTGATGGCTGCGGGCGATAGCTCGATGCGTCATCACTAAAAATGATGTCGAACAACAGCAAAGGGCGCTCAGGCGCCCTTTGCTTTTTTGTCCGGCACGCTAGAATGCGCGCGTTGAAAAACGAGGCGACGAGCATGTGGCAGCAACGGCTGATCACCCTGCGCCCACGGGCGCGAGGCTTTCATCTGGTGACCGATGAATTGCTGGATGCATTACCGGAACTGGCGAGCTACAGGGTGGGTCTGTTACACCTGTGGCTGCAGCATACGTCGGCGTCTCTGACCGTCAACGAGAATGCCGACCCTGCGGTGCGCCGCGACTTCGAGCGCTTCTTCCGCCGTCTCGTCCCCGAGGACGCGACCGGTTACGAGCACTGTGATGAAGGCCCGGACGATCTGCCGGCGCACTTCAAGGCGAGCCTGCTCGGTGTTCAGTTGCAGCTGCCCGTGAGTAATGGACGCTTGGCGCTGGGTACCTGGCAGGGGATCTATCTGGGCGAACACCGCGAACACGGTGGTGCCCGACGTGTGCTGGCAACCTTGCAAGGTGCGGCAAATTGAATTTTTTCCAGCCGTTCGGCAACGTCGAACGACTGGGCTATAACTAACCTGCTTTTCGCAAGTCATGAGGCTGAACATGAGCGACGAAGAACTGGAACAAGACGAGCTGGAAGGCGCAGACGAGGACGACGGCGAGGAGCTGGCGGCCGCTGATGGTGATGTTGCCGATGACGACAGCGAATCCGATAGCCCTACGCCTGCCAAGGGCAAGGCCAAGAAGGCTGTTGAAGTCGAAGAGCTGCCGAGCATAGAAGCCAAGCAGAAGGAGCGCGATGCCCTGGCCCGCGCCATGGAAGAATTCCTGTCCCGCGGTGGCAAGGTTCAGGAAGTGGAGCCCAACGTGGTTTCCGATCCGCCCAAGAAGCCTGACAGCAAGTACGGCAGTCGCCCCATCTGACGCGAACGCTGGATTTGAACGCAAAAGCCCGCCTGAGAAGGCGGGCTTTTGCGTGTTGGCGTATGCAGCGTTCGGGGGTGCAAACATGATTTGCTGGGCTGAAGCCTACCCTGCGACCCGTCACCTGTAGGGTGGGCTTCAGCCCACCGACGCTATGCCCAGCGCTGCAGCAGCGCCGGCAGTTCGCCCAGGCTGCGGATCTGCGCGTCGGCTTGTCTCTCGCCAGTCCACGCTTTGCCCTCCGGGTTGAACCACACGGCGCGCCAGCCGGCTGCCTGGGCACCGGCGATATCGTCGCCGGGGTGATCGCCGATATGCACGGCCTGCTCGGCACTCATCCCCGAGCGGGCAAGTGCTTCCCGGAACGGCTTGGCGTCAGGTTTGCCGACGCCCAATTCCTCGGCGCAGAGAATCAAGCTGAAGTAGTCCGCCAGGCCGAGGCGGCGCACATCGGCATTGCCGTTGGTGATCACCCCCAGGCTGTACTGGTTGGCCAACAGCTCCAGGGTGGTGACCGTGTCGCTGAACAAGGTGATGGCGTGGCGCGCTTCGAGCATCGCCTGGAAGGCGCCTTCGGCCAGTTGCGCGGCTTCTTCGGGGCCGTGGCCGACGCCTTCCAGCGCATGGCGCAGGGTGCGTCGGCGTAGCTCGCTGAGACGGTATTTGAGGCCCGGTTCGGCCTCCAGCAGGCGGCCGCGAACCTGGCCCAGATGATCCACCGGCTGGCTGGCCAGGCGTGGCGCATGCTGGCCTATCCAGTCACGCATCGCGGTTTCGGCGCCAAGAATCACCGGGCGGTTGTCCCACAGGGTGTCATCGAGGTCGAAGGTGATCAGGCGGATGCTCATGAATCCTGTTCCTTGCGGCGCTTGGCCCTTGGGTGAGCGCTGTCGTAGACCTTGCTCAGGTGCTGGAAATCCAGGTGGGTGTAGACCTGCGTGGTGGCGATATCGGCATGCCCGAGCAGCTCCTGCACGGCGCGCAGGTCCTGGGACGACTCGAGCATATGGCTGGCGAACGAGTGGCGCAGCATATGCGGGTGAATATGCTGGCCCAGCTCGCTGATGCCGGCCTGGCGCACCCGCAGCTGCACCGCACGGGCGCCGATGCGCCGGCCCTGGCGGCTGATGAACAGCGCACCATCGGCCGGGTTGGCCAGGGCGCGCATTGGCAGCCATTGCTGCATGGCTTCACGGGCCTTGCTGCCCACCGGCAACTCGCGCACCTTGTTGCCCTTGCCGGTGACGCGCACCAGGCCGGCCGGCAGATCGAGGCCGTCGAGGTTCAGCGCGACCAGCTCCGACAGACGCAGGCCCGAGGAGTAGAACAGCTCGAGCATGGCGTGATCGCGGCGGGCAATGAAGTCATCTTCCTGGGCACCGTCGAGTAGTTGGGTGGCGCGATCCACATCCAGCACCTTGGGCAGCCTGCGCTCGCCCTTGGGCGGCGTCAGGCCGGTTGCCGGGTCGTGTCGGCAATGACCTTCGCGGATCAGGTAGCGGTACAGGCCGCGGGTGGCGGAGAGCAGGCGGGCAAGGCTGCGCGCCGACTGGCCCTGCTTGTGCAGGCGCGCGACCTGGCGGCGCAGGCGGGCAATGTCGAGCGCCGCCCAGTCGGCCAGGCCTTCCTGCTCACAGTAGGCGAGCAGCTTGTGGAGGTCGCGGCGATAGCCATCCAGGGTGTGGGCCGACACCTGCCGTTCGCTGCGCAGGTGTTCGAGGTAGGCATCCAGGTGGGCGGCGAGCATCAAAGGGGCGGCTCCATGGCAAGAGGGCGCAACGCCTGCGCCCTTATGGACGGCGCGTTACCTGACCGAGCGCAGCGGCGCGGAGAAACGCGGCAGTACCCGCGACAGCACTTCGGCGATATAGCCCAGGAACAGCGTGCCCAGCGAACTCTTGTAATGCTGCGCGTCGGCGCTGCCGATCGCCAGTACGCCGTGCAGGCCCTGATAAGACAGGCCCACCACTGCCGCCGAGCCGACGTCGGCGCCGGCCTCACCGAACAGGAAGTTCAGCTCGTGCTCGCGCAGTACGCCACAGATGGTCTTGCCGCCCGCCAGCAGGCCACCGATGGCCTGGTGAGCCTCGGCGCTGCTGACGCTACGGCCAACCGGCAGCGGCGTGTCGCTGAACAGGATCAGGCCCACGAACGGCACCTGGAATTCCCGGCGCAGGCTGTCTTCCACGCAACTGACCACTTCCTCGAGGCTGCTGGCATCCATCAGGTCGAGCACCAGGCGGCGGGTCTTGTCGAACAGCCGGTCGTTGTCGCGGGCCACGTCCATCAGGTGCGCCAGGCGCTGGCGCATCTCGATGTTGCGCTCGCGCAGCAGTTTGACCTGGCGCTCGACCAGCGACACGGTATCGCCGCGCTGGTGCGGAATGCGCAGCTCGGGGATCAGCTCGTCGTGGTCGATAAAGAACTCGGGGTGCAGGCGCAGGTAGGCAGCGACCGTTTCCGAGTCCAGGGGCTTGGGCGAATCCTGCTGGTCAGTCATAGGCGAACCTGTCCTTCGTACACGCGCACGGCGGGGCCGGTCATCATAACGGGCTGGCCAGGGCCTGCCCACTCGATGTGCAGCTTGCCGCCCGGCAGCTCCAACTGTACGGGCGAGTCCATCCAGCCCTGGCGAATGGCCGCGACGGCTGCGGCGCAGGCGCCGGTGCCGCAGGCCTGGGTTTCCCCGGCACCGCGCTCCCAGACGCGCAGGCGCGCGCGCTGGCGGTCGATAACCTGCAGGAAGCCGACATTGACCCGCTGCGGGAAGCGCGGGTGATGTTCCAGCTTCGCGCCCAGCTGATGCACCGGCGCGCTGTCGACATCATCGACGCGCAGCACCGCATGGGGGTTGCCCATGGACACCGCAGCCAGCTCATGGCTCTGGCCATCGACGTCGACGGCGTAGCTCAATGCTTCGGCATCGGCCTGGAAGGGGATCTGCTCGGGCGCCAGGCGCGGTGCGCCCATGTCCACGGTGATCAGCCCATCGGCGCGCACGTTGAGCTCGATGATGCCGCCCTTGGTTTCCACACGGATGTGCTTCTTTACCGTCAGGCGCTTGTCCAGCACGAAGCGGGCGAAGCAGCGCGCGCCGTTGCCGCACTGCTCCACTTCGCTGCCGTCGGCGTTGAAGATGCGGTAGCGGAAATCCACGTCCGGGTGCTGCGGTGGTTCCACCAGCAACAGCTGGTCGAAACCGACACCGGTGTGGCGGTCGCCCCACTGCTTGGCGTGCTTGGGCTGGATGTGGGCATGCTGGCTGACCAGGTCGAGAACCATGAAGTCGTTGCCCAGGCCATGCATCTTGGTAAAGCGCAATAACATGGGCATCACTCCGGCAGGCGGCTTTCGCCCGCGAAGAGCTCGTCCAGGGTTTCGCGGCGACGCACTTCGAAGGCTTGCTCGCCGTCTACCATCACCTCGGCGGCGCGGCCACGGGTGTTGTAGTTGGAACTCATCACGAAGCCGTAGGCGCCGGCCGAACGTACGGCCAGCAGGTCGCCTTCTTCCAGCACCAGCTGACGATCCTTGGCCAGGAAATCACCGGTCTCGCAGATCGGGCCGACCAGGTCGTAGTTGCGCGCTTTGCCTTCACGGGGCTGCACTGGCGACACGTCCATCCAGGCCTGGTACAGGGCCGGGCGGATCAGGTCGTTCATCGCCGCATCGATGATGGCGAAGTCCTTGTGTTCGGTGTGCTTGAGGTATTCCACCTGGGTCAGCAGCACGCCGCCATTGGCGACGATGAAGCGCCCCGGCTCGAACACCAGGGCCAGGTCACGGCCTGCCAGGCGTTTGCGCACGGCGGCGATGTAGTCGCCGACCTGCGGCGGTTGCTCGTCGCGGTACTGCACGCCGAGGCCGCCGCCCAGGTCCAGGTGCTTGATGCCGATGCCGCGCGCGGCCAGCTTGTCGATCAGCAGCAGCAGGCGATCCAGGGCATCGAGGAAGGGGGCCAGCGCGGTCAGCTGCGAGCCGATATGGCAATCGACGCCGATCACTTCGATGTTCGGCAACTCGGCTGCGCGGGCGTAGACCGCCTCGGCCTGCTCGATGTCGATGCCGAACTTGTTTTCCTTGAGGCCGGTGGAGATGTACGGGTGGGTACCGGCATCCACGTCCGGGTTGACCCGCAGCGAGACCGGCGCCTTGACGTCCATTGCGGCGGCGACCTTCTGCAGGCGCTCCAGCTCCACGCCCGACTCGACGTTGAAGCAGTGCACGCCGACTTCCAGGGCCCGGCGCATGTCGTCACGGCTCTTGCCGACGCCGGAGAACACGATGCGGCTCGGTTCGCCACCGGCGGCGAGCACGCGCTCCAGCTCACCGCTGGAGACGATGTCGAAGCCCGCGCCGAGGCGTGCCAGCACGTTCAGCACGCCAATGTTGGAGTTGGCCTTGACCGCGAAGCAGACCAGGTGCGGCGTGCCCGCCAGGGCATCGGCATAGCCGCGGTACTGCGCCTCGATGTGCGCACGCGAGTAGACGTAGGTGGGCGTGCCGAAGCGCTGGGCAATGGCGGACAACGCCACACCTTCCGCGAACAGCGAACCGTCGCGGTATTCGAAGGTGTTCATGGGCGGCCCTTATCTGTCTTGCGAAGAGGCGGACTGGTTATCATCCGGCAGGTACAGTGGGCCTTTCTGGCCGCAGCCGCCGAGCAGGGTGGCAACGGCGACGAGCGCGATGAGGGCAGTGAACAGCCGCTTCATGGTCAAATCCTTGTAATAAAGCATAATTGCCCCCGAGTATACCGACCCCCCGGCATGTTGCCTATGCGCCGGGGTTCCCGTCCGGCGGGGCTTTGCCCTGGCCCGTTGGTGCGTGCCGGCAATGGCGTGCGCGCATTTTGCGGCGGTTCGATGCAGCTGAATTTTTATGAGGTAAGTGCAATGAGTTTGAGCGAAGCCCGTTTCCACGATCTGGTCGATGCACTGCAGCAGGCGCTCGAAGACATCTTCGACGACAGCGACCTGGACATCGACCTGGAGAACTCCGCGGGCGTGCTGACGGTGCGCTTCGACAATGGCTCGCAATTGATCTTCAGCCGCCAGCCGGCGCTGCGTCAGCTGTGGCTGGCGGCCCGCTCCGGTGGTTTCCACTTCGACTACGACGAGGACAACCAGCGCTGGATCTGTGACAGCAGCGATGAGCTGCTCAGCGAAATGCTCGAGCGCATCGTTGCCGAGCAGTCGGGCGCCAGCCTCGAGTTCGATGACATCTGACGTTGCTGGCGCTGAGCCGCGCCAGGCTGGCGCGCTTGTCGCCTCGCCCTGTCGGCGACGTTGCTGCCTGAACGAGGCCGAGCGCTGCCTGGGCTGCGGGCGCCTGCTGGCGGAAATCCTCGAATGGGGCCAGGCCAGCGACGAGCGCCGGCGGGTTATCCGCGCCCTGGCCGAGCAGCGTCTGGCGCTCGGCTGAGCCGGCTCTTGTTTATTTGGGTGGCTGTGGTACGGTCAGCCCAGCTTCTACAAAAAGAGCTTCTGCAAAAACCCCGTCTTCTCGATGGGGTTTTGCTTTTTTGGCGTCCAGCAAAGGAGATATGCCCGCACCATGGCCAGTACAACGTCCATCACCATTACCCGCCTCGATCTGCAGCGCCTGGAGCAGTTGCTCGACGGCCTCGATGATTTCGGGCCGACCGCCGAGGCCTTGCAGGCCGAGCTGGATCGCGCCGAGGTGGTCGGCCACGACCAGATTCCGGCCGGGGTGGTGACCATGAATTCGCGCGTGCATTGCCGCGAGGAAGGAAGTGGCAAGGACTACCACCTGACCCTGGTCTACCCCCAGGACGCCGGCGGTGAAGGCAAGGTGTCGATCCTTGCACCGGTGGGTGCGGCTCTGCTGGGCCTCAGCGTTGGCCAGCATATCGACTGGCCGGTACCTGGCGGCAAGGTGCTCAAGCTGACCCTGCTGGCAGTCGAATACCAACCGGAGGCCGCTGGCGAATACACTCGCTGAGGCTGTTTGCGGTACCTGGCTCGGCCCCCTGCCGAGCCAGTCGTCTGTCATCCGGGCCAAGCGTGACGGCCCGCCGTCTTGCACCCGGCAAGCGGTTACAGGGTACGCAGTGCGCTGTTCAGCGCCTCTTCAAGGCTGGCCTTGTAGCGCAGGTAATGCACCACCGAGGGCTGCCGCCCGCCGAGCAGTGCGGACAGATCCAGGTCGGTGATGTAGCAGGGGTAGGGCTGCTCTTCGCGGCGTTGGGCGAGGATGTGCCTGGCCACGCTGGCGAACAGGTTTTCGCCGTACTCGAGCTCGGAAAACTCCCGATGATTGCAGAACAGGCTGACGTAGGCGCGTGCGCCGCTCCCCGGCTCGACGATGGCCTGCACGTCATAGAACGGCTGGCTCACATCGTGCAGCGGCGCCGGGCGCGGTTCCACGCGTTGCGCGCGTAGCGGTGCCGCGGGCAGCAGCTGGTAGTAGAGGATCTCCAGTGGCTGCTGCGCGGCTTCGAACGCCTGGGCGGCGTCGCGCCGATACAGCAGCGATTGCAGAAAACGGTGCAGTGGCGTCAGCAGGCTGCTTTCGTTGTGGAACGGCGCCTGGCTGCGCCACAGCGCGCCACATTCGTCCAGTACGCTGATCTGCGCCTGGCCGTCCGCTTCATCGAGGCGGTAGAACACCTGGATGCACGCCGGGCGCCCGGCCGCGAGGATCAGCGCCAGGTCTTCACCTTCCAGGGCGTGGCGGTCCAGGCGCAGCGGGCTGTACTCGGCGCGATCCTGAGCCAGGTGTTCGAGCAGCGCAGGCAGATCGTCCAGCATGCTGTGGCGGATGTTGCCGGGCGCCAGGTCGAGCAGGTGATAGCGGCGGGCAATCTGCAGCAGATAACGCTGTCGCTCGCCGCTATCGAGCGAGTCGGTCAGCTCGCTCAGCAGGCTTTCGACCCGTTCGGCGATGGTCACGGCGCGGTTGCGGCAAAAGCACAACACCCGCCGGTTGGCGCGCTCGCCGCGGGCCGGCAGCGCGTTGAGCACAGCGCGCAGGCAGTCGAGCAGGGCGGTGGGGCCGTCGTAGCGCTCGACCAGCAGTTCGTTCCAGCTGTTGAGGGTGATCCGCTCCAGCGTCAGCACCAGGTTGTCGCGCACGCCCGAATAGCCCAGCGGGTCGGTGCGTTCGCTGGTCATGTGCAGGTTCATCTGGCTGTGCTGCTTGAGCGGATCGACGCCGACGTTGATCAGCAGCAGTTCCTCGACCGGCCGCCGTGGGCGCGCCAGGGCGGCCTCGGGCACGCTCGCCAGTGGCATCGGCAGGGCTTGCGCCAGGCAGCCGAGCAACTGGCTGAGCTCGAACTCGCCGAGGTCGCTGTCGCCCGGGTGCAGCGACAGGTGCGTGCCACTGTCGATCACGCCGTTGCGGTGGCTCCAGGCGAGCAGCTCGATCAGGCTGCGGGCCTGGCGCAGGGGCGCGAAATCCTGCCATTCCTGTGCGCCGAGGCTGCCGTTGTACAGGGCCCAGCGCTCACCTTTGGGCGCGGGGTTATGCACCAGGGTCAGGGTGTCTTCGCCGAGATCCGGGGCGATGCCCGGGTTGATGAATTCCACCTTACCGGCCCGCCGTTCGAAGGCGGCATACAGGCGCCGGCCCAGCACGGCCAGGTCACGGCTACTGGCCGCCACGCCATCGGGACGATGGCGGGCGAACCGCGACAGGAAGCGGTAGCTGTAGTTGAGTTCGTTGACCAGTGCCTGGCGCTCGGTGCTGACCTGGCGAACCTTCCACTGGCTGCGGCTGTCGAGCAGGATCAGCTGGCGTTCGCCCCAGCCCCACTCGCCAGTGAGGCGCTCGAGCAGCAGGCGCTGCCAGCTCTTTTCGCGGTGGCGCGGCGGCTTGCTGATCTTCTTGTTGACCTTCAGGTACAGGCAGCGCCTGACCAGTTCCAGGCGCTCGCTTTCGCCGCGCGCCTGCAGGTATTCCTCCAGGCGGCGGTAGATCAGCACGTAGGGGTCCAGCTCGTCGAGGTCGAGCAGGCCGTCGTAGACCGCCTGCTTGAAACGCAGCGACAGGCAGCGCACCTCGGGGTGTTCGCTGGCGTAGACCTCGGTGAGCAGCAGCTTGAGCGCCGATTTGTAGGGTGATTCGATGCCCTTGAACAGCTGCCACATGCCGGCGCCGAGAAACTCGCCGGCCGGCACCCGGGCCAGGTGGCCAAGGTCGAGCACGTCCTCGCCACGGATGAAGCGCTTGCTCAGCAAGGCCTCGGTGACATGGGCATAGCGATGCTCGTCGCGGGCCGGCACCAGCCACCACAGCGGCGTACGCCCGGCCAGCCAGATCGCCGTGCGGTAGAACTCGTCGAGGAGCAGGACATGCTGGGTGGTGCCGCAGTCGTCCGAGGTCAGCCGCGCGTCCCGTGCGCCGCTGCGAAAGCGCTCGGGGTCGATCAGGAAGAAGTGCGCCTCGGCGCCCTGGCTGGCCGCCCAGCTCTGCAGCAGGTCGCACTTGCGGCGCAGGGCTTCGCGCTCGCCCTCGTCGAGTTCGCTGGCGTGGCAGACCCACAGGTCCATGTCGCTCTGCTCGGCCTGGGCCAGGGTGCCCAGGCTGCCCATCAGAAACAGGCCGTGGATGGGGGTCGGCGCTGGCGCGCGCGGCGGCTTGTAGGCGAAGGAGCGGGTCAGCCGCTGGGCTTCGGCCAGCAGTTCGGCAGTTGGTTCGAAATGGGCCAGCCCGGCCGGCGCCTGCGCCGACACGTAGCCTGGCAGCAACGGATGATTGACGTGAAGCAGCAGCGGCAACAGCGTCAGCACCCGTTGCTGGCGACTCGACAGGGCCTGCATGGCGCGCTGCAGACGCCCGTGGTTGATGCGCATGAAGCGCGCGCGCAGTTGCGTCAGCACCTTGCGGTCGATGCCGTCATCGATATCGGGTCGCAGGGGAAGGTGGCGCGTCATGCTCGGGCTCGGCCGGGTGATGAGCAAGCCTACAGGCGCCGCACGCCCGCTCGCAATGGCCGCCGAGAGGCCTGCCGCCTGATGCGGCAGGCACGATCAGGCGTTCAGCGTGGCTGGGCGGTGGTGAGAATGGTTTTCAGGCTTTGTGCGTGCTCGGCGGCTTCATGGCCGAGGCGGGTCAGATAGCCGCCATCGGGAAGGGTGATCAACGCTTTCTCGTGCAGGCGCCCGGCAGCGGCGACCGCGGACGAGGCGGCGTCGTGGTGAATCTTCAGGCCCTCCTGGCCATTGTCCAGGTTGAACAGCAAAAGAATTTCCAGTTCGGCGACCAGATCGGCATTAAAGACCATGGTGACTCCTGCCTGTTGTTGTGGTGTACGGCGTGGGCCGTGGCTCGCGGGGCCATCCCGCAGACCCAGTGTAGTCAAACGGGCGGCAGTTCGCCGCGGTCAGTCTTCCTCGGGCAGCGTCGGCAAGGCGCGGAGCAGTTGCTCGTAGCGCTCGGCATCGAAAGGGCGATCCTCGCGCAGCATGGCATCCACCTCGTGAGCCAGCACCATGGCCATCATCTCCACGCTCTCCTCCCGCTCATGGCCGATCAGCGTCAGCTTGTTCAGCACCGCCTGGGCAAACGCCGGCTCGCCGGATTCCAGCTGGTTCTCGATGGCCTGCACCAGGGTGTTCTCGGTGAAGCTGTCGTCGTCATGCTCGTCGGCGGTACTCATGGGGCAGTCCAGGGTCGGTGGAAAGTGGCCAGTGTAGACAGGGCAGCCGGGTGCTGGCCATGCACAATTGCCGCACGGCTTAGATCCCGAAATATGGGAGTCTGTTTCTCATGTTGAGAATTGCCCGCGGCGCGGCTACAGTCACCAGCTTGGAGAATGCCATGCTAGAACCTTACGACAAGCCGGCACCCGCGGGGGCCCAGGCACTGTTTCGCGGACTCGCCGTCCTCGATGCCGTGGCCCAGGGTGCCAGCAGCCTGGCCGACATCGGCGCGACCATCGGCTGTACACGCAGCACCACCCATCGACTGATCGCCGCCCTGGTGCAGGCCGGTTATCTGCGCGCCCTGGGCGGCAGCAGCGGCGGCTATCAGCTCGGCCCCAGGCTCATCGAGCTCGGCTACCAGGCTCGCGCGCAAATGCCGCTGGCGAAGCGGGCACATCCGCACCTCGAACACCTGGCGCGGCACACCCAGGATACCGTGCACCTGGGCGTGCGTGACGGCGCCGAGGTGTTGTACATCGACAAGTTGCCGGGCAGCCGTGGCCTGGAAATGCGCTCGCGTATCGGCCTGCGCATGCCGCTGGCGCTGACCGGTATCGGCAAGTCGCTGATGCTCGACCTGGCGGAAAGCGAATGGCTGGCGCTCTACCAGCAGGCCGATGGCCTGTCCTGGACGCGCTTCCGCGAGCAGATGAGTGATTACGCCCGCGGTGGCTTCAGCGTCGATCTCGAGGAGAACGAGCTGGGCATTCGCTGCGTCGCCGCGCCGATACGGGAAGCCGGTGGGCAGATCGTCGCGGCCCTGAGCGTCGCCAGCGCCGTGCCCTACATGCCGGAAGTTCGCGTACAGGCCCTGGGACCCGCAGTGGTTGCCTGTGCGCACGCCATCTCGGCCGAACTGGGCTGGCGATCATCATGACCTGAACGGTCTGGCGATGCCTGTCACCAGGACACCATCACGCCCCGAGGAGGGCCTACAATGTCCGATTCATACCTGCAGCAGCTGCCGCTGATCGCCATCCTGCGTGGCGTAACCCCCCAGGAAATCGTGCCCGTGGGGCGGGCGCTCTACGAGGCCGGTTTTCGAGCCATCGAGATTCCGCTGAACTCGCCCGAGCCGCTGCACAGCATCAGCCTGCTGGCGGCCGAGTTGGGTGATCGTGCACTGATCGGTGCGGGCACGGTGCTCAGTGTTCAGCAGGTCGAAGAGGTGGCCCAGGCCGGTGGTCGGCTGATCGTCTCGCCGAACTGCAATGCGCAGGTGATTCAGGCGAGCCGCAAGCTGGGGGTGTTCAGCGCACCGGGGGTGGCAACGCCAAGTGAAGGCTTCGCTGCGCTGGAAGCGGGCGCCCATGTGCTCAAGCTGTTTCCGGCCGAGCAGTTCAGCCCGCAGATCGTCAAGGCCTGGCGCGCGGTGTTCGCCAGGGACATCGCGTTGTTGCCGGTGGGCGGCATCACGCCGACCAACATGGCGCCCTACATGGATGCTGGCGCCAGTGGCTTCGGGCTGGGCTCGGCGCTGTACAAGCCCGGCATGGGGGCCGCCGAGGTGGCGCGCAATGCGGCCGCCTTCGTCAGCGCCTGGCAGGCGATCCAGCGCTGAACCGAGTCGCCTGGGCTGCGCCTGGGGTCAGGGGCGGTTGGCGATCTTCTGCAGGTTCTCGTGGATCTTGAACAGCACGATCATCAGCTCGCAGCCGATGCGCGCGCCGATGGCGCCGCCGATCAGGGTGCCCAGGCCGCCGAGGAAACTGCCGTAGGCGCCGAACATCATGGTCACGCTGCTCACCACCACGCTGAGCAACATCAGCCAGTAGACGAAGGTGATGATTTTCGGGGTGAGCATCGCGTCGAAGAAGAACAGGTTCTTCATGGGGTAACTCCATTCCGTGGGTTGGCAAATGCCCGGCCGTTCGCGCCTGCCAGGCGCAACCCGAGGCGCCGGGCGGGCGCAGGGTAGCAGCCGCCCGAGGCTGCGGCCAGTTGTCCGAAATGCCACTGGCGAGGCCGGGCGAATGCCGCTAGCGTGTAGCCTCTGGCCGATAGCCCGGCCTGCCTATCAGAGGGAAAAATCCATGCTCAGGCTCCATGGCTTCGGCGTCAGCAACTATTACAACATGGTCAAATTCGCCCTGCTGGAAAAGGGCCTGCCGTTCGAGGAAGTGCAGGTTTTCAGCTCCCGCGACGAGGCCTTTCTGGCGATCAGCCCGCGTGGCAAAGTGCCGGTGCTGCAGTGCGAGCACGGCTACATCAGCGAGACGTCGGCGATTCTCGAATACCTCGAGGCGCTCGGCCAGGGGCCGGCGCTGCTGCCCAGTGGCGCCTACGAGCAGGCGCGGGTGCGTGAACTGGCCAAGCACATCGAGCTGTACATCGAGCTGCCGGCCCGCGCCTGCTATGCCCAGGCGTTCTTCGGCCTGCAGGTCGACCCGGCGATTCAGGCCAAGAGCCGTGAGGAGCTGTTGGCCGGTATCGACTCGCTCAAGCGCCTGGGCAGGTTCTCGCCCTATGTGGCGGGCGATAGCCTGAGCCTGGCCGACCTGTATTTCCTGTACAGCCTCGATCTCGCCGCTGCCGTGGCGCACAAGGTGTTCGCCATCGACCTGCTGGGCGATTTCCCAAAAGCCAAGGCGCTACTCGAGCATTTCGCCGCGAACCCCAATGTGCAGCGCATCGCGGCCGACAAGGAGGCGCTGATGGAGCCGTTCCTGGCCCACATGAAGGCGCGCTTCGGCAACTGATCAGCCGGCGGCGAAGCTCGTCAGGGCTTCGCCGGTCAGGCGGTAGCCGATCCACTCGTTCTGTGGCTTGGCGCCGATCGATTCGTAGAACTCGATGGCCGGGGTGTTCCAGTCCAGTACCGACCACTCGAAGCGCCCGCAACCGCGCGCTACCGCCAGCTTGGCCAGGTGGCGCAGCAGCGCCTTGCCGGCGCCGACGCCGCGTTGCTGCGGGGTGACATAGAGGTCTTCCAGGTACAGGCCGTGCTTGCCCAGCCAGGTCGAGTAGTTGAAGAAATACACCGCGTAGCCGATCGGCTCGCCATCCAGTTCGCAGATCAGGCCATGGGCGGTGCCGCCCTCGGCGAACAGGCTGCTCTCGATGCCGGCGACATCGGTCTTCACCTCGTGCTCGGCCTTCTCGTAGATGGCCAGGTCGGTGATGAAGCGCAGGATCAGGGCGGCGTCTTCGCGTACGGCAGGGCGGATGGTTATGGGCATGCAGATGTCTCTTGGCAGTGTTCAGCTATAAGTGACGGTCAGCCACGTCAGGGGCAGGCCGACCAGGCAAGACAAGCCGAAAGCCGCGACCCAGGCGCTGCGCGGACCCATTGGGTCATCTATGCGTAACGGCAGGTTCGGGTAGCGGCCCAGGGTCAGCAGCCTGAGTGCCAGCCAACCGCTGG
>Ga0207790_1000350_pt1 | contig 17085 bp, 16 predicted proteins | sample HigsolmetaGSP14D_FD_184842 | JGI IMG/M metagenome (GOLD analysis project Ga0207790, IMG submission 184842) | High solid enriched microbial communities from the Joint BioEnergy Institute, USA - SP1-4-D (SPAdes) | ecosystem: Engineered > Bioreactor > SSF (Solid state fermentation) > Aerobic >...
CATCCGTCCACCGCTCTGCGATCGCAATGGTGGATGAAAAGAGCGTCATCCACCCTACATAGAGAACGGCCGCTTCCGCCACATTGCTGCCATCGCCTCTCGTTTGACATATGGCTGGCCCGGGCGTGAACGAATTGCACATCGCTACGACGCGCGCCACTGTTGCAAAACCCCGCATTACCTGCGAAAAACGCGCCCCTCTGCACTCTCGGAACCATGGCAATGAGCGACGAATTACGTATCGAGGACATCCAGCTTGGCGATGGCAAGGCGGTGGTCAAGGGCGCGCTGATCACCACCCAGTACCGCGGCTGGCTGGAAAACGGCAGCGAGTTCGACTCGTCCTATTCGCGCGGCAAGCCATTCCAGTGCGTGATCGGCACCGGGCGGGTCATCAAGGGCTGGGATCAGGGCCTGATGGGCATGCGCGTCGGCGGCAAGCGCCGGCTGTTCGTGCCCGCGCACCTGGCCTATGGCGAGCGTTCGCTGGGCGCGATCACGCCCCACTCGAACCTGAGCTTCGAAATCGAGCTGCTGGAAGTGCTGACGCGCGACGACTGAGCGCCGGTCTCAGTCATCCAGCGGCTCATCCAGCGGCAGCCCGGCGGCTCGCTCGAGCAGTTCCGGCGGCAGGCTCTTGCTGGCCCGGGCGCCGAGCAGCTTGAGGTTTTCGGCGCGGCTGATCAGGTTGCCGCGGCCCTCGACCAGCTTGTTGCGCGCGCCGGCATAGGCCTTGTCGAGCTGCTGCAGGCGCATGCCGACTTCGTCCAGATCCTGGATGAAGGCCACGAACTTGTCGTACAGCGCCCCGGCCCGCTCGGCGATTTCCCGGGCGTTCTGGCTTTGCCGCTCCTGGCGCCAGAGGCTGTCGATCACCCGCAGGGTGGCCAGCAGCGTGGTCGGGCTGACGATCACGATATGCTGGTCGAAGGCCTCCTGAAACAGCCCCGGGTCGGCCTGCAAGGCCGCTGCGAAGGCGGCCTCTATCGGTACGAAGAGCAGCACGAAATCCAGGCTGTGCAGCCCGTCCAGGTGCTGGTAATCCTTGAGCGACAGGCCCTTGAGGTGGCTGCGCAGCGACAGTACGTGCTGCTTGAGGGCCAGCTGCCGCGTCGCCTCATCGCTGGCCGACACGTGCTGTTGATAGGCGGTGAGGCTGACCTTGGCATCGACCACCACCTGTTTGTCGCCCGGCAGCTGGATCAGCACGTCCGGCTGGAAGCGCTCGCCCTCGGCACTCTTCAGGCTGACCTGGGTATGGTACTCGCGGCCCTTCTGCAGGCCGGCATGCTCGAGCACCCGTTCGAGCACCAGCTCGCCCCAGTTGCCCTGGGTCTTCTGGCCCTTGAGCGCCTGGGTGAGGTTCATCGCTTCCTCGCTCAGGCGCTGGTTGAGGCCCTGCAAACGCTCCAGCTCCTTGCTCAGGGAAAAGCGCTCGCGGGCTTCCTGCTGGTAGCTTTCCTCAACGCGCTTCTCGAAGGACTGGATGCGCTCCTTGAGCGGGTCGAGCAACTGGCCGAGGCGCTGCTGGCTGGTTTCCGAGAAACGCTGCTCGCGCTCGTCGAAGATCTTGCCGGCCAGCTCGGCGAACTGCGCACGCAGGGCATCGCGGGCGCCCTGCAGATCTTCGAGGCGCTGCTGATGGTTTTCCTGCTGCTCATGCAGCTCGGCGGCCAGCCCGGCGCGCTCGCTATCCAGGCGGCGCAGTTCGGCTTCCTGGCGCTCGCGCAGCGCCTGGGCCCCCTCGAGCTGCTCGCGGGCCAGTTGCAGGTCGTTCTGCAGCAGGTGGGTTTCACGGCGCAGGGCCGCCAGCTCGGCCTGTTGATCGGCCTTGATCTCGAGAATCTCGGCGAGCTCGTCGCGGCAGTTGTCCAGCTGTGCACTGAGGCCGGCCTGGGCCAGCTGCGCCGCATTCATGCGCTCCTGGGCGAGGCCCGATTGCAAGCGCATCTCCTCGGCCTGCCGCGACGCGGCGGCCATGCGTAGCCATAAAGGAACGGCGACCAGCAGCGCACCGGCCAGAAAAGCCGGCAACAGGGTCAGGAGATCGAAAGGCATAAAGGCATCCAGGCAAGACTGCCGGGCAGTATAACCGCGCGGGTTAAAGCCGCTCCAACAACACGCGGGCCTCTTCCTGCCCCTGCAGCGCGGCCAGCTCCAGCCAGTGCCTGGCCTGCCCGGCCTCGAGGGTACGGGGCTGGCAATACAGACGCCCCAGCTCCAGTTGCGCATGGCTGTCGCCGGCACGCGCCGCCTGGCGCAGCAGCTCCAGGCCGATGCGCCGGTCACGGGTATTGCCGCAGTCACGGCAGAGCATCTGCCCCAGGCGGCTCTGCGCCTGAACCACACCCTGGCGTGCCGGCTGCTTGAGCAGACGGCCGGCGATGCGTTTGACGCTGGGCGCCTGGCCCAGGCGCGGGCTATCGAGCAGCCAGGTGGCCACACGAACGGGAACCTGGGCACGTACGGGAAGGCTATCGAGTTGGCAGCGGGGTAAAACGCGAGGCATAGGGGATAAAGCGGGGCTTCGGAACAGGCGCGCCACTCTACTCTTTTTTGTTGCCAGGTAAAGCCCCGGCCCGGCGCAGAGCGGCTGCGCATGACAATCCACAGAAGCTGTGGATAACTTTGTGGGTATGATGGGCGAAATACCTGCTAACACTGATGATATGGGCCTCCCGGTCAAACTGTTCATTTTTTCACCACATCAGAAAAGTCTATATTTTTCATAAACTTATATTTGCGCCTACGCTATTGGCCAGGGTTTGACAAGGGGCAATATGCGGCTTGACAAGCCGCCTCTCGATTGTGCACAAGTCCGCCGGCAAGCCCTCGCAAATGCCCTTTTGCAGGGCGAAATCGCCCTTGACTTCGCGGCACGCCACGACGGGCGGGGCATGCAGCCATGCACCAATTGTGCTCTTGTCACCGCTACGCCATAAAAGTGTGAAGCACCAATCCCGCACGCATGGTTTGGCAGGCCCCACGGGTTCGGGTTAACGTCGCCGATTAATCGGTTTATGGACCCACGCCCATGCTCAGCCGCCGCATCTGGCTGCGACTGTCCGTCACACTTGCCCTGCTGCTGATGCTGGTTGTCGCCGTTTATCTGGGTGGCCGCTACCTGTTGCAGCGCAGCGGCGTCGAAACCCTCGACTGGCACGGCGCCTCGCTATCGGGCAACGGCCTGCGAATCGACAGCCTGGGGCTGCGCCAACGCAGCAGCACCGGCGCCCTGGAGCTGCATGGCAGCGATCTGAAGCTGGCCTGGCGTGACTTCGCGTTCAACCTGCCGTTCTGGCGGCATGTGGATATCGACCGTTTGTCGGTCGAGTGGCAGCCGGCCCCGGATGACGACCAGGCCTCGCCGCCGCCAGGCGACCTTGACCTGCAACAGCTGGCGGCGCCGCTGGCCCTGCTGCCACGCAGCCTGAAGATCGCCCGGTTTGCCGCCACCCTGCCCTGCGCCCGCGGACACTGCGTCGCCACCGGCAGCCTGGATCTGCAGCGCGGCGAAGACCAACGCATCGCCCTGCGTCTGCAGCTTGATCATCACGGGCAGACCGTGGCCGCCGCGCTCGACCTCGAGCCTGGCACCGATACGCTGGATCTGCAGTTGACCCTGGCGGTCGATCAACAGCCGCAAGCGACCCTGACCAGCCACCTGCAACAACGCGATGAGGGCCTGAGCTGGAGCGGCCAGCTCGAGGCCAACGAGCTGACCCAGGCCGCCACCCTGCAGAGCCTGCTGAGCGCCTGGGCAGTGCCTGAAGGCACCCAGTGGCCGGCAGCGCCGGGCGAAGCCAGCCTCGAGGCTACCTGGCAACTGAACCTGCCGCGCCGCGACCTGGCGGTGGACAACCTGCTGGCGGCGAGCGGCCAGTTCGAGGTGCACGGCAATCTGCCCCAGCCCTGGCCCGCTCCCGGCCTTGGCCTGCTACAGGGGCAGCTGGCCCTGGCGGCACGCAATGAAGGCCGGCAGTGGATCGCCGGGCGCGTCGAGGCCGACCTGCAGCTCAGCGAGCCGAACCCCGCCTGGCTGACGAGGCTGCCGCCGGAGTTGCGCAGCGAAGCCCTGCACCTGCAGGTGCAAGCGGATACGCCGCTCGCCAACCTGCGCCCCGAGCTGGCCGGGCGCAGCCTGCCGCTGAAACTCAGCGCCGCACTGCGCGGTGCCACCCGCCTGGACCTGCAGGGCCGCCTGGCCGTGGCCAGCTCGGCGCCCTGGGCCGTGCAGTTCGCTGACGCACGCCTGACCACCCGCACCGCCCAGGTGAACCAGGCCGGCTGGCAAGTCGCCGAGCTGAGCAGCGATCTCAGGCTGGCCGGCCACGCCGACGGCAATACGATAGCCCTGGCCCTCGGCAAGGGCTCCCAACTCCAGGCCGCCAGCCTGAAAGGCGCCGCGCTGGGCGCGCAAAGGCTGCAGGTCGAGCTGGGCGGTAGCGACTTCAACCTGGCACTGCAGGATGGCGCCCCGCATGGCTGGCAATTCAACGGCCCGGTGAACCTGCGCACCACGCGCCTGCAGCAGGCCAACCTCAAGCCCCAGGGCTGGCGCCTGCAGGGCCGGGTGGTGGCCGCCGACGGGGCCGGCACCCTGCGCGGCACGCTGAGCAACGACAGTGAACTGCAACTCGACCTCGATGCCGGCCTCGATGGCAAACAGAACCTGCAACTCAAGGCCACCCTCGGCGAGCTGTTCCTGCGCTCGGGCAATCCGTTGGCCAAGACCCTGGTGCAATGGCCCGAGTTGCTCGACCTGAAAAGCGGCCGCCTCAACGCCGCTGCCAACCTGACGCTGGCCTCCGGCAGCAGCGCACCGCGCCTCGACCTGAACCTGACCGGCAAGGGCCTGGGCGGTATCTACGACCGCACCGAGCTCAGCGGCGTGGATACCCTCTTGGAGTTCCAGCTGGCGCGCCAGCGCTTCGAGCTGTACGTACGACAGCTGAAAATCCAGCAGGCCAACCCTGGGCTGCCGATCGGCCCGCTGGAAACGCGCATACGCTACGCAGCGCCCCTGGCCAGCGCCGCCAGGGGCCGCCTGGAGGTCAACCTGGCACGTACTGCGCTGATGGGTGGGCAGGTCACCCTGACGCCAGGGCAATGGAACCTGGGCGCCGGTAATCAGCTGTTTCCCATTAAGCTCCGCGGCCTGGAACTCCAGCAGCTGTTCGCCCTCTACCCCGCTGAAGGCCTGGCCGGCAGTGGCACCCTGGATGGTGACCTGCCAATGCGCCTGGGCCAGAACGGCATCGAGATCGAGCAAGGCCATGTCGCTGCCCGCCAGCCCGGTGGGCACCTGCAGTTCAGCTCGGAGCGGATCAAGGCCCTGGGCCGCAGCAACCCGGCGATGCAGCTGGTGACACGATCCCTGGAGGACTTCAGGTTCACCACCCTGAACAGCGCGGTCGACTATGATCAGCACGGCACGCTGACCCTGGGAATGCGCCTGGAAGGCCAGAACCCGGCCATCGAGAACGGTCGGCCGATTCATTTCAACATCAACCTGGAGGAGGACATCCCCAGCCTGCTCGCCAGCCTGCAGCTGACCGACCGGGTCAACGACATCATCACGCGGCGCGTGCAGCAGCGAATGCTGCAACGCAACACCGCCCCCAAGTAGCCTTGACGAGGAGAAGCGCCATGCGCTTGCGTAGTTGCATCACCGCCCTGCTGCTGGGGCTGCTGACCACGGCCTGTACCCCGACGGTACAGCTGGCGATGCCCAACGAGCCGATCAACATCAACCTGAATGTGAAGATCGAGCACGAGATCTATATCAAGGTGGATAAGGCGCTGGACGACATGTTCAGTGAATCCAGCGGACTGTTCTAAGGAGCCACGCATGAACCTGATCAAACCCTTCGCCGCCCTGTTGCTGCTGCTCAGCCTGAGCCTGCCGGCCCACGCCATCAGCCTCAACGAGGCAATGTCCGCCCTGGGTGATGCCAAGGCCAGCGGCCAGCTTGGCGAAATGCCCAATGGCTACCTGGGCGTGGTCAAAGCCGGCGGCCAGGCCGAAGAAATCGCCAAGCAGATCAACGCCGCGCGGCGCGCCGAGTACCAGAAGCTCGCCCAGCAGAACGGCATCCAGCTCAGCGACGTGGAAACCATCGCCGGCCAGAAGGCCATCGACAGGACCCCGGCAGGCCAGTACATCCAGCAGCAGGGCCAGTGGCGCCGCAAGTGACCTGAAGCAACGCCGGCAGACGTCTGCAGGCGTTCTGGCGGTGGGCGCCTCCCCGGCGGTTTCCCGGGCGCTTCGCCCTATCCGGGCTAGCGCGCTGAGCCACGTTCAGGGGCGGCGCAGCAGCCGCGCCACGTCCCTGGCGGCCTCATCGATGGCCGCCTCCTCATAGGGCGCGAAGCCCATCACCAGCCCGGGTGCCTGGGCCTTCACGCAATAGTGCTGCAAGGGCAGCACGTCGATGCCCGCCTCGGCCAGGCGCGCCTGGGCCTCGAGCTCATCGATGCCGTGCAGCCGACACACCACATCCAGCCCGGCGCGAATCGGCGGCACCTCGATCAGCCCCTGCCAGTGCCGCTCGGCGGCCTGCGTGAAGGCCTCGGCACGCGCCGCATACAGCTTGCGCATGCGGCGCAGGTGCCGGTCGAAATGGCCCTGCTCGATAAAGTCCGCCAGCACCGCCTGGGCCAGGCTGTTGGCATGCCGCGCGGTCAGCGACACCAGCCGCGTGAAGCCTTCCACCAGCTGCGGCGGCAGCACCACGTAGGCCAGGCGCAGCGAGGGAAACAGCAGCTTGCTGAAGGTGCCGGCGAGAATCACCGAGGCATCGGCACCGGCCATGCTGCGCAGCGCCGGAATCGGCTTGGCGACGAAGCGGTACTCGCTGTCGTAGTCGTCCTCGAAGATATAGCTGCCGCGCTCGCTGGCCCAGCGCAGCAGCGCCAGGCGCCGCCCTGGTGACAGCTCGCCGCCCAGTGGCGCCTGGTGCGAGGGGGTGACATAGGCCAGCCGCGCATCCGCCGCCAGGCCCATGGCCACCTCGACCTGCAGGCCTTCGCGGTCCACCGGTACATCGACCATCGCCACGCCGCTGGCCTTCATCAACTGCCGCGCGCCGGGGTAGCCGGGGTCTTCCATCCACACCCGCTCGCCAGGCGCCACCACCAGCCGCAAGGTCAGGTCCAGCGCCTGCTGCACGCTGGCGAGGATGACGATGCGCTCGGCGCCCACCCGCACGCCACGGGCAATCGCCAGGTACTGGGCGATGGCGCTGCGCAGCGCGGGCAAGCCGGCCGGGTCGGCATCGAGCATGTCGACCAGGCGCGAGGTGCGCAGATGGGCGGTGTGCAGCTTGCGCCACAGGTCGATGGGAAACGCCAGCACGTCACCACGGTGCGGAAAGAACGGCCGCAAGCCACGCTGCGCACCACCACTCATGAACACCGGTTTCTCTGCCTGCAGGCGCTGCGCCCACGCCGTAGCAGGCGCTTCACGCGGTTGCTCGGCCGGTACCCTGACCTGCCGCCCAGGAAAGCCGGCGTTGAGCCTGGCATCCGGCAGCACCGTGCAGACCCGCGTGCCATAGCCGCTGCCGGTATCCAGATAGCCTTCGGACTGCAGTTGCTGGTAAGCCGCCTGCACGGTGCCGCGGGCCATGCCGTAATGCCCGGCCAGGGCGCGGGTGCTGGGCAGCTGGCTGCCCGACGGCAGGCGGCTACTGAGAATCGCCTCGCGCAGTGCGCCATACAGCCAGCGCTGCAGGCTCTCGCCCGGTTGCGGCGCGCCAAGGGGCAGCGATACCACCAGAGGCCCCTGATTGTTAGCCGCCATGCCGCCCTCACTTGGATCAATCGATTTAGCACTTTATGGATCAATACGCTGGCCCACTTCAAGCAGAGAATCCGCTCATCGCCACCCCGCGTGTCGAACCTGGCCCGCGCCGCGGCCAGGTAAACACCTTCGAGGACTCGCCCATGAAACAACGCATTCTAGTGATCGGCACCGGCTTTGCCGGCCTGTGGAGCGCCCTGAGCGCAGCCCGCCTGCTCGACCTGCAGGCCCGCGACGACATCGAGGTGTGCGTGATCGCACCGAAGGCCGAACTGCATGTGCGCCCGCGTTTCTACGAGGCGGATGTAGCACGCATGAACGCACCGCTCGACGCCCTGTTCACCGCCGTGGGCGTGCGCTTCATCGCGGGCTGGGTCAGCGCCATCGACAGCACCAGCCAGTGCGTGACGTACCGCGATCAACACCAGGCAGAGCAGCAGCTGAGCTACAGTCGCCTGATCCTGGCCAGCGGCAGCCAGGTCAAGCGCCCGCCCCTGAGCGGCGTCGAGCAGGCCTTCGATGTCGACAGCCTGGAGCAGGCCATCGCGCTGGAGCAGCACCTGCTCGGCCTGGCCGAGTTACCAGAGAGCCTGGCCCGCAATACCGTGGTGGTCGCCGGCGGCGGCTTCACCGGCATCGAGACCGCCACCGAACTGCCGGCCCGCCTGCGGGCAATTCTCGGCGACGAGGCGGCACTCCGCGTGATCGTGGTCGACCGGGGCGAGCGCATCGGCGCCAGCCTGGGAACGCAGATGGCGCCGCTCATCGCCGAGGCCAGCGCCCAGCAAGGCGTCACCTGGTGCCTGGGCACGTCGGTCAGCGCCGTGGATGCCGGCGGTGTCACCCTGGCCAACGGCGAGCGCATCGAGGCGCTGACGGTGATCTGGACGGTCGGCGTGCAGGCCTCCCCCCTCACCGCCCAGCTGGCCGCCGAGCGCGATGGCCAGGGCCGCCTGCATGTGGACCGCACCCTCAAGGTCGCCGGGCTGGCGAATCTGTATGCCGCCGGCGACACCGCCTTCGCCGCCGTCGACGATGAGGGCCACCACGCGCTGATGAGCTGCCAGCATGCCATTGCCCTGGGCCGCTCGGCCGGCAACAACGCGGCCGCCGATCTGCTCGGCGTGGCCCCCATCGACTATCGCCAGCCCAAGTACGTGACCTGCCTGGACCTCGGCGCCTGGGGCGCGGTGTTCAGTGAGGGCTGGGAGCGCAAGGTGATGTTCACCGGCGCCGAGGGCAAGCAGCTGAAAACCCAGATCAATACCGAGTGGATCTACCCACCCGCCGCCGTCCGCGCCAGCGCCCTGGCCGCGGCTGATCCGTTGATCCCGGTGGTGGCGTAACGGCCGTGCCCGCGCGATGCCGGCCCGGCCTGGCGGCATCCGCGGCGGCGCTGCCCCCTGGGCCTGCCCTGGCGGCGTCGGCCTGACGGCTGACGATTTTCTTCAATACCGCCGCTGCACGCGGCGACAGACTGCGGGCGTCTTTTTCTGATGAGCGACGCCCACCATGCAGCAGTTCATGATCATTGCCGCCGCCCACTTCCTGGCGCTGATTTCCCCCGGCCCGGATTTCTTTCTGGTCGCCCGCACGTCCCTGGCCGCAGGCTGGCGAGTCGCCAGCGGCGCCTGCCTGGGTATCGCCGTGGCCAACGGGGTATTCATCGTCGCGGCGTTCACCGGCGTATCGGTGTTGCAGCCAGGCAGCCCAGCGTTCATCACCCTGCAACTGGTCGGCTGCCTGTACCTGCTGTACCTGGGCGTGCTGTTCATCCGCCATGCCGGCAGCAGCCTGCTCCAGGCCCCGGGCGAGGCGCCGCCTGGCGCGCGGCTCTCCTGGTTGCAGGCGGCCGGCATGGGGTTGCTGTCGGGCATCCTCAACCCCAAGAACGCGTTGTTCTACGTCAGCCTGGCGAGCATGCTGGGTGCCCATTCCAGTGCCGGCTGGAAGGTGTTCTATGGCATCTGGATGTTTGCCGTGGTGCTCGGCTGGGACCTGCTGGTGGCGCTGGCCATCGGCAACGGCCGCCTGCTGCGCAGCTTCCAGCGTGCCCTGCCGCTGCTCGAGCGACTCTCGGGCCTGGTGCTGATCGCCCTGGCGGTGGGCATGGCCGGGCTGCTGGCGAGCTGAGGGCGGCTCAGCGCCCTTCACCATTCAATGCCTGGTAGAGGCTGGCGCGCCGTGGTTTGCCCAGCAGATGACGGATGCCCCGGTAGCACGCCAGGCTACCCAGGCCCGCGACGCCGATCACCAGGCACATGGGCCGCGCCGTGCCATCGGCCAACACGCTGACCAGCCAGCTGAACAGCGCACCGCAGGCGAACTGCAGGGAAATGCCCAGGCCCACGGCGGCGCCGGCATTGCCCGGGAACAGGCTCATCAGGCTGGCGATGCAGTTGGCGCCGATCATGCCGCTGATACCCATGAACAGCAGCACGCCGCCGGTGATGGAGAACGGCTGCCCCCAGCCGGTCAAGCCGATGACGATCAACAGCGCTCCGGCGCAGGCGGCGATCACACTGCCGAAGCCGAGCATCTGCAACGGGCCGAGGCGGCGAACCAGGCGGGCATTGATGACGGTCGCCAGGATGATGCCGGCGATGTTCAGCCCGAACAGCAGGCTGAAGGCCCGTGGCGAAAAGCCGAAGTGGTGGATGAACAGAAACGGCGAAGCGGTGATGAAGGCGAACATGCCGCCCACCGACAGGCCCATGGCCAGGATGTAGCACAGCGCCAAGGGGTCGCGCAGCACGGTGCCATAGTGGCGGAACGAGGCCAGTACCGAATGGGTGCGTGCCTCGACCGGCAGGCTTTCCTGCAGGGCTGTCGCGACCGCCACCAGGCAAGCGGTGCCGAGCAGCGACAGCATGACGAAAATGATCCGCCAGCCGCCGAGCAGCACCAGATAGGTGCCCATGATCGGCGCCAGCAGCGTGGCGACCATGGCGATCACGTGCATCAGCGACAGCACCCGCGCCGCCTCGCTCAACGGATACAGATCACGCACCACGGTTCTGGCCAGCACCAGCGCACCGGCGCCGCCGACCGCCTGCATGAAGCGCAGCACGATCAACTGCTCGACACTGGTTACCCAGATGCAGCCCACCGAGGCGAGGATGTACAACAGCAGGCTGCCCAGCAACAGCCGGCGGCGCCCGTAGCGATCCGACAGCGGCCCATAGAGCAACATGCCCGAGCACAGCCCGGCCAGGAACACGCCGATGGTCAGCTGCACCTGGGCATCCCGAGTGCCCAGCTCCCGGGCGATGTCCGGCAGGCTCGGCAGGTAGGTATCGATGGACAACGGTGAAAAGGCGGCGAGCGTGGCCAGCAGCCACACGAGCCAGCGTGGCCGGGTTTGCGAAGACATTCGAGCGCTCTCGGATAGGCGAAAAGGGATCGGTCAGCCGGATGCACGGCGGGTTTCGGACGGGTATTCGCCAAACAGGCCGCGGTAGTTTCGCGAGAAGTGGCTCAGGTGATAGAAGCCCATCTGCGCCGCTGCCTCGCCCACCCCACAGACCCCGGTCGGGGTGCTGGCCAGCCGCCGACGAACCGCGTTGAGGCGCAGGTTGCGCAGGTACTCCACCGGCGGAATACCGGCGACCACGTGGAAGCTGTTCTGCAGGGTTCGCCGGCTGACGCGCAGGCGTTCGCACAGATCGAGCACGCTGATTGGCTCATCGACGCAATCGAGCGCCAGCTCCTGGCTCTTCTTCACCAGGTACGAGCTCACCGCGAAGTTGCCATGCCGCCCGCGGCACTCGTTCTGCGCGCTGCCGAACAAGTCCAGCAGGGCGTCGATCAGGCTGTCTTCGAGCAACTTCTCGGCGGCGGTGCTGACGGCGTTAGCGTTGTGCAGCAGGTGTTGAAACATCGGGTAGATCTGCTGATGGAAACGTTTGAGCGCCACATCGGGTAAACCGATCTGCGAGGCGCTCTTGAGCAGGTCGAGTTGCTGTTGCGGCAGTTCGAGCGCTGCCAGCCTGGCAAAGCGCACGGTGTCGACGGTTACGGCGAAGAAGTGGGTGCCCTCCGGCGCATGCAGCAGAAACTCCTCGCCGTCGCGCAGCAGCACCACGCTGTGGGAGCCGACCTCGTGCTTCTGCACCACCGGCGCACAGACCGGGTTGAGCACCAGGGCCAGGCACAGGCGCCCTTTTGGCGCATAACCGTGCTGCACCACACGCTTGTCGAGCACCTCCTGAAAGATCTGGAAGCGCTCGGACGAAACCTGCTGCAGGTTGCTGCTCAGGCTGCCACGGCCGAGCTGGTCGTACACCTGGCGCCAGCCCAGAATCGAGCCGGCGTGTTGTTGTGGGTCATTGAAGGAACGGACTTCTGCAAACATGATGGCTGCACTCCACGGCTTGTCTGTAACGATTCGCCACAGGTGGCTCCGACGGTGAAAGGCGCTGTAGCGAAACGCGCCTTTTGCCCATCCCGGCCACATTTATTGTTTTCGGCGACACCACCTGGCTAGGCGATATGCCACTACAGGCTCTCCGGCCCTTGACCCGCTTGGAACTGTAAAGCCAACTCCATGCCAAGCATGCTCAGCCGGTAGCAACCCGGCTCGATGGCGATAGGCGCTAACAGCGCGCCGGACAGGATGACCTGCCCGGCACCGAGCCGATGCCCATCGGCCAGCAACCGGCGAATCAGCCAGCAGGCGTTGCTCAACGGCGACTCGTCGCCAAAGCTGCTGGCCCCACGGCCCAGCGCATGGCCGTCATGCACCAGGCGATACTCCACCTGGTCATGACGCTTTGCATCGAAGGGCTGCCGGGCGGACAGGCAATAGGCCGCAGCGGCGGCGTTGTCGGCCACGAAGGCACCGGCCTCGAAGCTCCAGCTCTGCCAGCGGCAGTCGGCGATCTCGAAGGCAGCGGCCACCTCGCCGATGGCCGCGTGCAACTCCTCATCGCTGTAGAAGCCTGGGTCGAGGTCCTGGCCGAGGATCAGGGCCAGTTCGATTTCCAGCTTGGGCTGGATCAACCCGGCCAGGTCGACCACCTGGCCCTCGGCAACCGCCATGGCGTCGGTCAGCGCGCCATACACCGGCTCGCTCAGGCCGAAGCGACGCTGGGCGGCAGCACCGGCAAACGCCACCTTCCAACCGCTCAGGCGCTCGTGCCGCGCCTCGCGCACCCGCATGCCGAGGCGCTGCAGCTCATAGCCCGAGGCGAGATCCAGACCGTCGCCCTGCTCCCGGGGCAGCGCCACCTGCTCGCGCGCGGCCTGTAGAAGACGCTGGGCCAGATTGGCCTGGTTCATGACAACTGCCCCTGCAACTTGGCCAGCACGCTTTCGAGGCGCTCGGGGGTGGTGATGGCGGCGACGAAACGGTCCGGGCGCACGATCACCACGCAGTCACGCACCTTGGCAAACCAGTTGCCGAGCTTGTTGTCGACGTCTTCCACGCTGATCACCCCATCGGCGCTCAGCGGCTGGTTGCGGCTGCCGCTGCGCGAACGGTTGACCTGGATGAAGCGGGTGTTCCAGCGCGCCCAATAGGCCTTGGTCGCCTCGCTGAGCTCGGCCGTCGGGTTGACCCGGTAACCGAGCACCGCATAGGAGTCGCCAAGCACCTCGTCGAGCCGGCGCTTGTTGCGCTCGGCGTCTTCGACGAAGGGCTGCACGAACAGCTGGCCGACCAGGTCGCCTTCGCGCAGTTCTTCGCGCTCGTGGTAGACCAGCCCCTTGATGATGGTGGCCTTGGGTTTGAACTTGAACTCCAGAAGGTGCGAGCGCAGGTTGTCGACGGTGTTCACCGCCTGGAACAGCCAGTCGCGCACGCCGGCCATCAGCGGGTTGGTGAGGCCCAGCACGGCGCCCATGTTGTCGGCCAGGCCGATCAGGTCGGTGGCATGGCCACGGCGCTCGATGTCGTAGCTGGCGATGATCTTCGGCGAGGCGCGGCCCTGCAGCACGGCCACCAGTTTCCAGGCCAGGTTGGCGACGTCACGCAGGCCCGAGTTCAGGCCCTGGCCGGCCCACGGCGGGGAGATATGCGCGGCGTCGCCGACCAGGGCCACACGGCCTTCGACGAAACGTGCCGCCACCCGCGAGTTGTGGGTGTAGGCGCGGATGCGCACGATCTCCAGCGCGTCCACCGCATCGCCGATATGGTTGCGAATCAATTTGCGAATGGTGGCTTCCTCGCACATCTTCGCCTCGTCCTCGCCCTCCTTGAGCATGAACTCCCAACGGCGCTGGCGGTACGGCAGGTAGATGCACACGAACGGCCGCTCGGGGTCGGCGTGCAGCGCGGTGTAGGGGGCGTCGAGGGAATCGTTGGTGACATCGACCACCACCCACTTGCGCGGGTGGGTCATGCCCAGCAATTCGATGCCGAGCTTCTTGCGCACGCAGGAGCGGCCGCCGTCGGCACCGACCACGTACCCGGCATGCAGCTCGTAGGGTTCGCCATCGGCGCCCTTGACCTGCAGGGTCACGCCCTCCTCGTTCTGGCTGAGGTCGAGCATCTCGTGGCCCAGGCGCAGGTCGACGCTGGTGTGGCGCGGCAGTGCTTCACGCAAGGTGCCTTCGAGCAGCTGCTGCATGAAGATGTTGCGCATCGGCCAGCCGTACTCGGCGGCCGTCGGTTTGACTTCGGCAAAGCACACGCCACGGGCGTTGTAGTAGCGCAGCGGCACATCGCAGATCATGTCGCGAATGGCCATGTCGGCGATGCCGATGCCCTGCAACACGCGCAGCGCCTCATCGTCCATGCCGACCGCACGCGGGTACGGGAGGATGCCCTCGGCCAACTCCAGCACCACGCACTGGATGCCGTGATGGCCCATGTAGTGGGCCATGGCGATGCCATTCGGCCCGCCGCCGACGATGACTACCTGAGTCGTCTCGCGTTTCATGCTTTCCACCTGTTTCTTGTAGGTTTCGGTGTAGATCGGGCTAGGCGCGCTGCGCCCGCAGATAGTCGCCGACGACCTGATTGAACAGCGCGCTCTGGTCGTCGTGAACGTAGTGGCTGGCGTCGTCGATCACGGCTGTCTGAACGTTCGGGTTGGCGCTCTGCAGTGCCTCCAGGGTCGCCAGCGGCAGGAAATCCGAGCGCCCGCCACGAATGAACAGCGTCGGGCAGTCCAGTGCATGCACCGCCGGCCACAGATCGGTCGGGGTGATGCTCAGGCGCGCCTCGGCGATGCCCTGCTGGTCATGCCGCCAGGTGATGCCCTGCTCGGTTTGCTTCATCGAATGGGCCAGCCGCGAGGCCAGCCCCTCGGCCGACAAGCCCGGGCGCGAGCGCTGCCAGAAGGCCCGCGCATGCGCCCAGTCCGGAAAATACAGCGGTGTTTCCTGCATCTCGCGGCGGATGCGCGCCGCACCGTCGCCGACGCTCGACGAACCCGGGCCGATGTCCTCGATCACCAGGGCCGACAGGCGCCCCGGGTGTTGGCGGGCGTACTCCAGGGCATTGGCGCCGCCCAGGGAGTGGCCGACCAGCATGAAGCGCCCCAGGTGCAGGTACTCGACCAGGTCTTCGAGGTCGCGCACGTAGTGCTCGGTGCAGTAGGTGCGGCTGTCGGCCCAGTCACTCAGTCCGCGTCCGCGCTGGTCGAGGGCATAGCAGCAGAACGCGTCGCCCAGGGCCTCGGCCAGCGACTGCCAGGTCTGCGCATAGGCGCGCAGACCATGCAGCAGGATCACCGGTGTGGCATCGGGGTTGCCCCACTGCAGGAAATGCAGCGGCAGCATCGAGCGGTTGTGGAAGAAGTGACTGTTGGACATGGCGGTTCTCCGGCCGGCGCGTGGCACTCAGGTCAGCCCGTTGTCGCCCTTGATGGCATCGGCGGTCAGGCCGCCCAGGCGGGCATGCAGGCGCCCGCGGGTGGCGAAGGCCCAGATGATGATCACTTCGTCCGGCGCCGGGCCGTCGCCAAAGGAGGCCGACACGGTGTCGTAGTGCGAACGCACGTAGAGGGCGTCCTTGTGGGCCAGCGGAATGTCGATGGTCACCCCCGGCGCGCCGCGCTTGCCGGTCGACGGCACCCACGACTTGCCGCCACCCAGGGCGAGGCGAATCGGGTCGGCAGCCGGGTTGGTCAGGAAGGCGTTGCCGTGCTCGTACTCGCTGGCGCTACCGACCAGGCAGGCCTTGCCGTAGCTGATCACGCTGCGGCCGGCGGCCAGTTCATTGATGCGCCGGCCGAATTCCTGGCCGAGCAGCGGCGAGTCATTGATCAGCTCATCGAGGTTCTCGCTGAAGCGCCCGGCGTAGGGGTTGTGGATGGCCGCGGCGATCACGTACTTGAACACGGGCTCGCCATCGGCCAGTTTGCCGGTTTCGTTGGCGTGGGTTTCTTCGGTGAAGCTGTACCACTTGCGGATGTGGTAGCTGGCGAAATTCTTGGCTTTCATCAAGGTGTTCCTTGCTCAGAGAGGGTCGACGGTGAAGTTGCGGCTCGGTGCCCCGGCCGCCTTGAAACGCGCCTTGGCCAGGGCGTCGTCGTGTTCGGTTTCGAAGAAGAATTCCAGGCGGTTGCCGTCCGGGTCGTGGAAGTACAGGCCGTTGCCGATCTCGTGATCGGTGATCTTGACGATCTCCACGCCCTTGCTCAGCAACATGCCGTACAGCTCGCGCAGGGTGGTCATGTCGCCGGCCACTTCCAGGCCGTAGTGCTGCAGGCCCAGGCCGCCCTGATGGGCGCCGGGCTCGGCCTTGATCAGGGCGATGTCGTGGTGCTTGCTGCCGAAGGCCATCATCACCCAGGCCTCGCCACGGGCGCTTTCATGCATGCCCAGCACATCGGCGTACCACAGCGCCGAGGCGTCCGGGTCGGTGACGAACAGCGAAATATGGGTGCGCAGGATGTCGATCTTCATCGCAAGGCCCTCACTTCTTGATCACGGATGTGTGCCCGGCCTTGATCTGCGCCACCGCCGGCGTCCACAGCACGTCGGCGATCTCGCTGAATTCGCGCCACTGCTTCTGCCAGCCGTTGCCGCCGTTCAGCGAGGTGAACAGGTGGCCGTACTTGGTGCCGGCGACGATCTGCAGCGGGTTGGCCGGGTTGAAGGCGATGGCCCACACGCAGGAGTTGGGCTGCTGGGACAGCGGCAGCACTTCCCAGGTGGCGGCGGCGTCACGGGAGACCAGCACCTTGCTGGTGGTGCCTGGGGTGCCGTCGGAGATGCTCAGGTACAGGGTGTCTTCGCTGCCCACCGGCGCATTGAGCACGCGCACGTAATACAGGCCGAAGGCGTCGGCGCCGACGATCCCGGTCCAGGTCGCGCCTTCGTCGAAGCTGCGG
>Ga0207790_1000356_pt1 | contig 16996 bp, 15 predicted proteins | sample HigsolmetaGSP14D_FD_184842 | JGI IMG/M metagenome (GOLD analysis project Ga0207790, IMG submission 184842) | High solid enriched microbial communities from the Joint BioEnergy Institute, USA - SP1-4-D (SPAdes) | ecosystem: Engineered > Bioreactor > SSF (Solid state fermentation) > Aerobic >...
CCCGTCGGCGACCATCCGGGCGCACAGGCGGTGGACCGTCGCCGAGGCGAGTCCGGTCGCCTCGATGAGTTCGGCGCGGGTGAGGGAGCCGCCGGCCTGCAGGGCGTCGAGGATCGCGGTGCGGTTGATGCGGGTGACGTCGGCGTTGGTCGCCGTTCCCCTGCTCGCTGCGCGTTCGCCGCTCATCATTCCCCTGACGCCCTTTTCGTCTTACTCTGAGATAAAAGCAGACGGATGCCGCTCCCGCAAGACCACCGGCACCGTCCCCGACATCGGAGCAGCCGTGGCCCCCATCCTTTCCCCGTCCACCGAGTCCCTCCGCGCGGCGGGACGGTTCGGTCTCGGCGCCGCACCCCTCGGCAACCTGTTCCAGGAGATCGACGACGCCGAGGCCACGGCGATCGTCGACGGCGTCTGGGACAGCGGCATCCGCGTCTTCGACACCGCTCCCCACTACGGACTCGGCCTCAGCGAACGACGCCTCGGCGCCGCGCTCGCCCACCGACCGCGCGACGAGTTCGTCCTCTCGACGAAGGTCGGACGGCTGCTCGAACCCGACCCGAGCGGTGCGGGGCGCCTCGACGACGAGGGGTTCGTGGTCGAGGCGACGACGCGGCGCCGGTGGGACTTCTCGGCCGACGGTGCGCGCCGCTCGCTCGAGTCCTCGCTCGAGCGGCTCGGGATGGACCGGGTCGACATCGTGCATCTGCACGATCCCGAAGGGCGCGTCGACGAGGCGATCGACGGAGCGCTCCCCGCGCTCGTCGCCCTCCGCGACGCGGGCGTCATCTCGGCCGTCGGCGTCGGGTCGAAGGACCCCGCCACCCTCACCCGCATCATCGAGACCGGCATGGTCGACGTCGCCATGGTCGCGGGGCGGTACACGCTGCTCGAGCAGCCCGCCGCCGTCGACGTCCTGCCCGCGGCGCTCGCGCACGGGGTCGCGGTGATCGCGGTCGGCGTCTACAACTCGGGGCTGCTCGCGACCCCGCATCCCGATCCCGCCGCCCCCTATGAATACGGCACGGCGCCCGAAGCCGTCTATCGTCGAGCTGTACGGCTCGCGGACGCGTGCGCGGCGCGCGGAGTGCCGTTGCCCGTCGCCGCCCTGCACTTTCCGCTGCGGCATCCGGCTGTGGTCAACGTGACGGTGGGGCTCGGCAAGGCGGCGCACGTCGCGCAGACGGCCGGATACATGAGCGCGCCGCCGACCGAGGAGTTCTGGCGCGGTCTCGAAGAGGAGGGCCTGGTGCCCGAAGGAGAACGATGACCGAGCACGTCCTGTGGTACCGCCGACCCGCGGAGACCTGGAACGAGGCGTTGCCCCTCGGCAACGGCGGACTCGGAGCCATGTGCTTCGGCGGTGCGACGGATGCGCTCCTGCGCCTCAACGACGAGACCCTGTGGTCGGGCAGCCCCGCCAGTGAGCTCGCCGCGCCCGTCGTCACCGCGGACGAAGCGCGCGACGCTCTCGCCGAGGCCCGTGCCGCGGTCGCCGAGGGACGCGAAGAGGATGCCGACCGTCACGTCCGTCGGCTGCAGCACCGCCACGCGCAGTCGTTCCTGCCCTTCGCCGACCTGCGGGTCCGCATCGACGGGGCGAGCGACGACCAGGTGGAGGAGTACCGTCGCGAGCTCGATCTGGCGACGGCGACCCACGTCGCCACCGGCACGCGCGGCGGAGCGGGGCTGAGCCACCGCACGTGGATCAGCGCCCCGCACGGCGTGCTCGTCCACGAGCTCGAGAGCGATGAGCCGATCGACGTCCGCGTCGAGCTCGACACGCAGCTGCGCGAACTCGGCCGCGTCGAGATCGACACTGCGACCACCCTGCTCGTGCAGGCACCCTCCGACGTGACGCCCCCGCACGACGAGGTCGACGAGCCCGTCGTGTACGAGGACGGCGTCGCCTCGGTGCGGGGTGCGCTGCACGCCCGCATCGTCACCGACGGCACCCCGGTCCGCGGCGGACGCGTCCTGCGCGCGACCCGCGTGACCGTCGTCCTCGCCACGGCGACGACCTTCACCGGGATGGGACGGATGCCGGCCGGTACCGAACGTGCCGCGGCCCGCCGCGCGACCGGGCTCGTCGACGCCGCGATCGCGGCGGGGCTCGAGGACGTGCGGGCGGCGCAGCTCGCGGATCACGCCGCGCTCTACGACCGCACCGAGTTGTCTCTGAGGGGAGAGCCCGATCCCGAGCGCGACACCGCCGAGCGGCTGCGCGACCTCGCCCAGGACGGGACGGTCGACATCCGCCGCGACCCGGGCCTGGCGGCGCTCCTCTTCCACTACGGGCGGTACCTGCTCATCTGCTCGTCGCGCCCGGGCGGACTCCCCGCGACGCTGCAGGGCATCTGGAACCAGGACCTCCGCCCCGACTGGAGCTCGAACTACACGACGAACATCAACGTCGAGATGAACTACTGGGGCGCCCACACCGCCAACCTCAGCGAGACCGAGGAGCCGCTCCTCGACCTCATCGAGGCGCTCGCCGACAGCGGCGCCGAGACCGCGCGCCGCCTGTACGACGCCCCCGGCTGGGTCGCACATCACAACACGGATGCCTGGGGCTACACCCAGCCCGTCGGGGACGGTGTGCACGACGCAGCCTGGGCGTTCTGGCCGATGGCCGGTCTCTGGCTCGGACTGCACCTGGCCGAGCGCGACGCATTCGGTGTCGCCGACGCGGCCGAGCGTCGCCGTGCGTTCCGCCTGCTGCGCGGCGCGACCGCCTTCGCACTCGCCTGGGCGGCTCCGACCGAGGACGGCCGGTGGGGAACGGCGCTGTCGACGTCTCCCGAGAACACGTTCCGTTCCTCGGGGGGCTCAGCGGCCGTGGCGGAGTCCGCCACCCTCGACGTCGTGCTGCTGCGCGCGCACCTCGCCGAGTTCCTGCGGCTCGCGGACCTGCTGGGGTACGACGACGACCCCCTCGTCGCCGAGGCTCGGCACGCGCAGGAGAACCTCCCCGAGATCCCGGTCGAGGACGGCTCGATCGCCGAGTGGCACGGTGGGCGGGAGGCCGTCGACCCCCACCACCGGCACCTCTCGCCGCTCGTGTTCGCCTACCCGGGGACCGAAGCCCTCACGCCCGAGCTCGCGGCCGCGGCATCCCGCTTCCTCGACCTCCGCGAGGACGAGTCCACCGGATGGTCCCTCGCCTGGAAGATCGCCCTCCGCGCCCGGCTCGGTCAGGGCGGTCGCGTCGCCGACCTGCTGGCCCTCGTGTTCCGCGACATGTCCGTCGACCGCGGCGACCAGTCCGGCGGCCTGTACGACAACCTCCTGGCGGCCCACCCGCCGTTCCAGATCGACGGCAACCTCGGGTACGTCGCCGGGCTCGCGGAGTGCCTCGTGCACTCGCACGGCGACGCGGTGACCCTGCTTCCTGCCTGGCCGGCTCCCCTCGGGGCGGGGTCGGTGCGCGGCCTCGTGGCCCGTCCGGGTGTCGAGCTCGACCTCGCCTGGGACGACGCCGGAGCCGTGACCTGGGCCCGCGCCCGTGCTCGGGTCGCGTCGGCGCACGGCGCGCACGCGTTCCGAGCCGGGGGTCGTGAGTTCGATGTCGCCCTCGACGGCACGTGGAGCGTCCTCATCGGCGAGTGATCGCGTTCGCATAGGTCTCAGCGGGAATGCCGGTGCGGCCGAGGCGTTTCCCCGTCGTATGACACACGTAGGAATCATCGGAGCAGGTCACATCGGTTCGGCTGTCGCGCGCGGACTCGTCGCGCAGGGGCATCAGGTCGCGATCAGCAACTCGCGCGGCCCCGAGACCCTCACCGATCTCGTCGCAGAGCTCGGCGAGAACGCCCGGGCCATGACCGCGAAGGATGCCGCGACCTTCGGCGAGTGGGTCGTCGTCACCGTCCCGCTGAAGGCGATCGACGAGCTGCCCGTCGAGGAGCTCGCCGGCAAGATCGTCGTCGACACCAACAACTACTACTGGGAGCGCGACGGCCACATCGCCGAGCTCGACGAGAAGAAGACCACGACCTCGCGCATGCTGCAGGAGCGCCTGCCGCAGTCGACCGTCGTGAAGGGCTTCAACCACATCCCGGCCGCCGACATCACCACCGACGGCGCCCCCGTCGGCACGCCCGGCCGCCGTGCGCTCGCCACCTCGAGCGATTCGGCCGACGCCGTCACCTTCATCACGAAGCTCTACGACGACTTCGGCTTCGACACCGTCAACGTCGGCGGCCTCGACGAGAGCTGGCGCGTCGAGCGCGACCAGCCGGCGTACGTCGTCCGCCAGACCGCCGACGAGCTGCGCGAGAACCTGGCCCGCGCGGAGCGCTGAGCCCCGGCATCCGCTCACGAGCCGACGCGAACGGCACTCATCTTCCTCAGATGGATGCCGAACGCGTCGGCTCGACGCGTGTGATCAGGAGATCTCGCTCTGGCGGGCCTTCACGGGGAGCATCAGCAGGAAGCCCGCGGCCAGGACGAGCACGATGCCGAGGATGCCGAGACGGGTGTCGCCGGAGAGTCCGACGAACAGCGCGAACAGGCCCGGCGCGAGGAACGACACCGCGCGCCCGGTGGTTGCGTAGAGGCCGAAGATCTCACCCTCGCGACCTTCCGGGGTGATGCGTGCGAGGAACGTGCGCGATGCCGACTGGATCGGTCCGACGAAGGCGCACAGGATGAGCCCCGCGATCCAGAAGCCGACCTGCGCCGTGCCGATGAAGAGGACGGCGGTCCCCGTGGCGATCAGCGCGACGAGCGAGGCCATGATCACGTTCTTCGAACCGAAGCGGTCGTCGAAGCGGCCCGCGACGATGGTCGAGATGCCGGCGACGACGTTCGCGGCGACGGCGAAGTAGAGGACGCCCGACGGGGTGAAGCCGAACACCTGCGCGGCGATGATGGCCCCGAAGGTGAACACGCCGGCGAGCCCGTCGCGGAAGACCGCGCTCGCGAGCAGGAACGCGAGGACCTGACGGTCGCGGCGCCACAGCTTCGTGAGCGTCTCCCAGAGGACCCGGTAGGACCCGAAGAAGCCCACGCGGTTCGCGCGCTCGCGCGCGGGGATCTCGGGAACGCGCACCAGCACCGGGATCGCGAAGATGCCGAACCACACCGCCGAGGCGAGGACGGCGAGGCGGATGTGCAGACCCCCGTCGGTCGTGACCCCGAGCGGCCCCGGGCTGTCGACGAGGCCGATGAAACCGACGAGCAGGATCACGAGGAGCACGATCCCCCCGACGTAGCCCATGCCCCACCCGAACCCCGAGACGCGGCCCATGTTCTCGCGGCTCGACACCTGCACGAGCATGGCGTTGTAGTTGACGCCCGCGAACTCGAAGAAGACGTTGCCGACGGCCAGGAGTGTCGCGCCGAGGATGAGATATCCGGGCGCGCCCTCGACGAAGACCATCGCGGCCATGGCGAGGACCACGACGAAGGTGTTGATCCCGAGCCAGAGCTTGCGTCGTCCCGATCCGTCGGAGCGCTGTCCCAGCACGGGAGCGAGGACGGCGATCAGGATGCCGGCGATCATGAGCGCCGTGGCCACGACGCTCGCGTTTCCGGCGAGGGCGCGCACGAGCGCGGGATCCGACGCGTCGCCGTCCGCAGCCGAGACGATCGCGGGATCCACGAACAGGGAGCTCGCGAGGAAGGTGCTGAAGACGAACGTCGTGACGACGGCGTTGAATGCGGCCGACCCCCAGTCCCAGAGGGCCCAGGCCAGGACGCCGGGTCGGGAGGGTGCTCGGGTGGCGGGGATCTCGGGCGTCCCGCCGATGGAACGCGTCATGAGGCGCACCCTACCCCGCGCCCGGGTCTTCCCGGTGACGCCGCGTCAGAGCTTGGCCGGCGCGAAGCGGTAGCCGATCCCGCGGACGGTCTCTATCCATCGGCAGCGCCGGGCCGTGCCGCCGAGCTTGCGGCGCAGGTTCATGACGTGGACCTCGACGGCGTGCAGGTCGTGCGCGTTCACGTGGTCGCCGTTGCCGCCGTTCTGGCGGCGGAGCAGCAGCACGATCCAGGACTTCTCGAGGACGACGTCGGGGTTCCGCACGAGTGCCAGCAGGAGGTCGAACTCCGATCGCGTGAGGTCGATGCGGCGTCCGGCGAGTTCCGCGCGGCGGGATGCCGGGTGCAATCGCAACCCGTCGACGACGAGCCAGTCCGACTCGGTCGGGGGCAGGACCTCGGCTGCGCCCAGCGTGCGCCGCAGGATCGCGTCGAGACGGGCGCGCAGCTCGAAAGGGCGCCAGGGTCGCAGGACGTAGTCATCCGCTCCGCTGCGGAACGCCTCGACGGCGGCGGTCTCCTCGGTCATGTCCGACAGGATGACGATCGATCCGGCGTGGAAGGAGCGGATGCGGCGCACCACCTCGAATCCGTCGATGCCCGCGAGGGTGGTGTCGACGGTGACGAGGTCGGGCTGCAGCCGATCGACGGCCTCGACGGCGGCGAAGCCGTCGGAGAAGGAGTGCACCTGGAAGCCGTGCTGCTGCAGCGTGCTGGAGAGGCGGTCGCGCGCCGTGCCGGCGTCCTCGACGAGGACGGCGACGCGTGTGAGCGGTCCCATCGTGCGGGCGGGTGCGGGGTGTTCGAGAAGAGTCATGTGAAGTCCAGGGGGGTCCACGACTGTCGCTTCCCCCGTTCTCATTAAAATGCATTAATCTTCCGGCGCAACTCAGCGCGCCCCAGGGCCACCTCAGCTTTCCCTCAGTTGCGGCCGTCGCCGTGTGTCGCTGCGACCCCCCTGTCTACTCTGGCGAGGCGTGCTCGGACTGGGTGGGCACGTGCGCGCCCAGACCGAGGTCCGGCCGCCGATACAGGGGGTGCAGGATGCGGGGGATCGCACAGACGCTGGTGTTGACCGGGGCTGTGCTCGCAGGCGAGGTCGCGACTCTCGTCGACGAGTACGGCGAGACGGATGAGCTGATGCAGCAGCTGCTGGCGCGGGGAATCGTCTCGCCGAACCAGCTCGCCGAGGCGGTCGCCCTCCACACCGGGCACCGGTACATGGATCTCTCGGGACGGCAGCTCGACGCCGCGGTCGTCGCGCTCGTGCCCGGCGGCATGTGCCGCCAGCATCGCGTGCTCCCGGTCGAGCGCACCGGCGACCGGCTCGTGCTCGCGATGGCGGACCCGTCCGACATCATCGCGCTCGACGACGTCGCGACGATCACCGACCTGCACATCACCCCCGTCGTCGTCGCCCTCGACGCGCTCGAGAGTGCGTTCCAGCGCTACGTCCGCTCGGACGACGAGATCTCCGACCTGTCGGCCGCGCTCGAGGAATCCGCCGCGGCGGAGGTCTCGGTCGAGGAGCTCGATCAGTCGGACAGCGACGCGCCCATCGTCCGGTTCGTCAACCTCCTCATCACGCAGGCGATCGACGACCGTGCGAGCGACATCCACGTCGAGCCCGGCGAGACCCACCTCGCCGTCCGCTACCGCATCGACGGCGTGCTGCACGAGATGCAGCGCGCCGACCGGGCGATTCAGGACGGCGTCGTCTCGCGCCTGAAGATCATGGCGTCGATCGACATCGCCGAGCGCCGCAAGCCCCAGGACGGCCGGCTCTCGGTCACCCACGTCGGTCGCAAGATCGACCTGCGTGTGGCGACCCTGCCCACCGTGTGGGGCGAGAAGATCGTCATGCGCATCCTCGACAACACCGGCGTGAGCCTGTCGCTGCGCGACCTGCAGATGGGCCGCGGGAACCTCGGCCGGTTCCGCACGGCCATCACCCGTCCGCACGGCTTGGTGCTCGTGACCGGACCGACCGGTTCGGGCAAGTCGACCACGCTCTACACGGCGCTCCGCGAGGTCGCGAACCCCGCCGTCAACGTCATCACCGTCGAGGACCCGGTCGAGTACCGGATCCCCGGTATCAACCAGGTGCAGGTCAACGCCAAGGCGGGCCTCACCTTCCAGTCCGCGCTGCGCAGCATCCTCCGCTCCGACCCGGACATCGTCCTGGTCGGTGAGATCCGCGACACCGAGACGGCGATCATCTCGATCGAAGCCGCCCTCACCGGCCACCTCGTGCTCTCGACGCTGCACACCAACGACGCCCCCGGCGCCGTCGCGCGTCTGACCGAGATCGGCGCGGAGCCCTTCCTCGTCGCGACCGCCCTCTCGGCCGTCGTCGCCCAGCGTCTCGCACGGCGGCTGTGCACCGCGTGCCGTCAGCCGTACCGCGAGGACCCCGCCGTCCTCGAGCGGCTCGGCTTCCCGTTCGACCCCAGCGATCCGCCCGAGCTGTTCCGCAAGGGCGGATGCCCCGAATGCTCCGGCACGGGGTACCGCGGCCGTGTCGGACTGCACGAGGTGATGGCGATGTCCGACGAGATCGAACAGCTCGTCGTCTCGCACGCCACCGGCAGCGACGTCCGCGCGGCGGCGCTCCGCGACGGCATGACGAGCCTCCGCGAGGACGGCTGGTCGAAGGTCGTCCTGGGGGCGACGACGATCGAGGAGGTTCTGCGTGTCACGGTCTGAACTGCGAACTCGAGCCGTCGCGGCCGACGCCGGTGCGACCGCCCTGCTCGACGGCATCCTCGGCACCGCTGCGGGAATGGGGTCCTCCGACATCCACTTCTCGGCGGATGCCGTGACCCTCCACCGTCACGACGGTCACCTCATCCCGGTCACCGGCTTCGAGGCCCCGATCCCCGGACCGACGCTGCTCGATGCGCTGGTGTCGATCATGACCCCGTCGCACCGCGAGTCGTTCCACGCGACGGGCGACGTCGACCTGTCCTACACCGTGACGGGCGTCGGCCGGTTCCGCGTCAACGTGTTCCGCCAGCTCGGCCAGGTCGCGGCGGCGTTCCGCCTCATCGCCAGCCGCGCCTTCACCCTCGCCGAGCTCGGCGCCCCCGAGGTCGCCGGCGAACTCGCCCTGCGTCCGCGAGGACTGGTGCTCGTCACGGGACCGACCGGTTCGGGCAAGTCGACGACCCTCACCGCGATGATCGACCTCATCAATCGGACGAAACAGGACCACGTCGTCACGGTCGAGGACCCGATCGAGTTCGTCCACACGTCGCGGCAGTCGCTCATCCATCAGCGCGAGGTCGGCGCCGACACCAGCTCGTTCGCCGAGGCGCTGCGACGAGTGCTGCGGCAGGACCCCGACGTCATCCTCATCGGCGAGCTCCGCGACCCCGAATCGATCTCGACCGCCCTCACCGCCGCCGAGACCGGACACCTCGTGCTCTCGACGCTGCACACCCAGGGCGCGGCCAAGAGCATCAACCGCATCGTCGACGCCTTCCCCGCCCACCAGCAGAACCAGGTGCGCACCCAGCTCGGCGATGCGCTGCAGGGCGTCATCAGCCAGACGCTGCTGCCCCGGGCCCACGGGGGCGGCCGGGTGATCGCGACCGAGGTGCTCGTCTCGACGCCCGCCGTGGCGAACCTCATCCGTGAGAACCAGATCGCGCAGCTCTACAACGCGATGCAGGCCGGCGCCGGCCACGGGATGCACACACTCGACCAGTCGCTGCGGCTGCTGGTCGAACGCGGCGAGCTGAACCTCGCCCTGGCCAAGCACTACCTGACCGATCCGAAGGCCCTCGACGGCGTGCGTGTGCAGCCGGCCGGCGTGCACGCCGACGCGTGGGCCGACCCGATGGATGTGTGGACGCGCTGACATGCCCCTTCAGGAGTACACCTACCGAGCCGTCGGCACGACCGGCGGACCCGTGGTCAAAGGCACCGTCGAGGCGGCCAGCGAGAGCGCCGTCGTCTCGAAGCTGCGCGCGCAGGGGCTCGCGCCGTTGCAGGTCGCGCCGATGTCGACGACCGGCCTGCACCAGGAGATCTCGATCCCCGGATTCGAGAAGGGCGTCAAGGTCGAGGACCTCGCGATCTTCGCGAAGCAGCTGTCCGGCCTGATCAACGCCGGTCTCCCGCTCATGCGCGCGCTCGCCGTCATCTCCGAGCAGACCGAGAGCAAGAAGCTCGCGTCCGCGCTCGTCGCCGTGCAGACCGACATCGCGGCCGGCAAGTCGTTCTCGGCCGCCATGGCCGCGCAGCCCAAGGTGTTCCCGCCGCTCATGGTGAGCCTCGTGAACGTCGGCGAGACCGGCGGCTTCCTCGGCGAGTCCCTCGTCGCCGTCGCGAAGTCGTACCGCTCCGACGTCGACCTGCAGCAGAAGATCAAGTCCGCGATGACCTACCCCGTCGTCGTGCTCGTCATCGCGATCCTCGGTGTGCTCGCGATGATCACCTTCGTCGTGCCGATCTTCGAGAAGATGTTCGCCAGCATGGGCGGCGAGCTGCCCATCCCGACGCAGATCCTCGTGACGCTGTCGCGGAACATGATCTGGATCGGTCCGCTGCTCGTCGTCGCCGTCGTGGGCGGGGTCGTCTGGTATCAGCGCGTGAAGGACACCGACCGCTTCCGCGGTGCGGTCGACCCGTTCCGCCTCAAGATGCCGATCTTCGGCGCGTTCATCACGAAGATCGCCGTCGCCCGCTTCGCCCGCAACCTCTCGATGATGCTCAAGGCGGGCGTGCCCCTCCTCCAGGCGCTCGAACTCGTGGGCAAGGCATCCAACAACAAGGCGATCGAGGACGCCCTCGGCGAGGTGCGCGAGTCGGTGCGCCACGGACGCTCGTTCTCAACGCCGCTGGCCAAGGCCGACGTGTTCCCGGCCATGGTGTCCCAGATGGTGTCGGTCGGCGAGGAGTCGGGCACGTTGCCGGACATGCTCGAGTCGATCGCGGACTTCTACGAGACCGAGGTCAAGGCGGCCTCCGAGCAGCTGACCAGCATGATCGAGCCGATCATGATCACCCTGCTGGGTGTGCTCATCGGCGGCATGGTGGTCGCGCTCTACATGCCGATGTTCACGATGTACGAGCAGCTCGGCAGCTGAGGCGCACGCGAAAGCCCCGGACCCTCGAGGTCCGGGGCTTTCCGCTCGTGCCGCGAGGCGTCAGCCGGCGACGTAGAACGCCAGCAGCGTCACCTCGGCGGTGACGGTGCCGTCGTCGTCGGTCGTGATGCCCGCGTTCGTGAGAGCGACCGCGCGCGGTCCCTTGCGCAGTTCGTCGATCACCGCGGTCGCTGCGGTGCTGTCGGGTGCCGCGATGCTGAGGGTGATGCTCACCTGCTGCGGCCCGTCGCCGGCCGGAGCGGCAGCGGGGTCGGCGGGAGCCGCGGCATCCCCCGAATCGGTCCCCGACTCCGCCGTCGTCTCCGTCGCGGTGGGGGCGGTGCCGTCCGCGCCACCCGCGGCGGCTTCGGCGGTGCGCGCCGCGAAGGGCGTGGTCTCCCCGACGGTGACGGTGACGACCTTCCCGCCGTGCGCCGAGGCCGCGTCGGCGGCGAGCTGCACGATGTCGTCGGCGCGGACGGATGCCGGCACGACCCGGCGCAGCTCCGCGACCTCCGCGTCGAGCGCGGTCATGTCGGCGGCCTGGGCGGCGAGGCCGTCGAGCACGGCCTGCTGGGTCGCGTTGGACTGCTCGACGGATGCGGCGTCGGCGGCGATGCGCTGCGCGCCCGTGAACTGCGGCAGGGCGAACAGGAGGGCACCGGCGAGAAGGATGCCGAGGGACACGACGGCCCCGATGAGGTTGACCAGCTGCTTCGTCATCGTCACTCCGTCTCGGTCGTCTGCTCCGGAGCGAATGCCCCCGAGTAGATGGTCTGGTCGAGCTGCACCTCGACGGTGTAGGTGTACACGCCCTCCTCCTCGGCGAGCGTCTGCACGCTCACCTCGAGGATCGCGTCGACGCTGCGGAGCGCCCGGGTCGCGGCGACGAGGCTGATGGGCTCGTCGCTGACGACGGTGACGGTCCCCGCCGCGCCGACCGTCTCCTCCGGTGCGCTGGAACCCGGTACCTGGCCCGCCGCCAGTGCGTAGCCGGTCACGGTGACACCGGGGGGCAGCGCCTTCGCGATCGTGCCCACGGCGTTCCGCCAGGCGATGTCGCCGGCCATGGCCTGTGTGACGAGGCCCGACAGCTCCGTCCGCTGCGCGACAGCCTGACTCACCGGAGCGAGTTCCGCGATCTCGGCGATGACGCGGTCGGTGTCGGCGTTCGCGGCGGCGAGCCGGAGGGCCGCCTGCACATTCATCGCGAACGCGCCGCCGATGAGCAGGAGGGCGACCACGAGCGAGCCGAGCCCGATGGTGACCCATGACCGCCCGATACGCCGGACTTCACGCCGACGCGTCTCTGACAGGGGCAGGAGGTTGGCGCGGGGGAGCGTCCCCGGCTTGAAGGCAGGGGTGCGCACGAGCGTGCTCATTTGGTTCCTCCCAGGAGCAGGGCGACGGTGGGCGCGATGCGCTCGTCGACGGCAGGGTGCAGCCCGTTCTTGATGCGGACCAGGTCGGCGCCCGTGACCCGGCGGATCTCGGTGCCGGCGACCTGCGCGAGGGCGGCCTGGAGGCGCGGGTGGTCGGTGTGCAGGCCGGTCACGAAGGTCGCGGCGACCGGCGCGGCATCCGTTCGATCCCGGTAGAACGAGACCGTTCCGCGCAGGCGCGTGACGAGGTCGATCAGGACGTCCTGCAGGTCGGCCGACATGGCGTCCGCGGCCGGTGCCTCGGGGGTGCCCTCGGGCGGCGTCGCGACGGCCGTGCGGGCACGGCGCAGGTCGCCGCGCGAGCGGGGCGTGCCGTCGGCGGAGTCCTCCGCCCCGCCTGCGCGGAACCCGGTGAGGGTCTCGAGCGGCGTCGGGGCGGCCTGTACCGCGGCGACGCCCGCCTCGCCGCGCGGCACGTCGATGGGGATGGCGCGGGCGAACTGCGGCACGCCGTCGGTCGCGATGACCACCTGGGTCGTGTGCTCGCCGATGCCGATGAGCATGCCGGTCACGCCCTTCGGGGCGAGCCCCGCGAGGGCGCGGCAGTAGCCGAAGGCGAGCAGATCGATCGAGTCGGCCACGAGCCCCGCCTCGGCGAGGACCGAGACGAGGTCCTCCATCTGCTCCGAGACGGCGGCGACCATGAGACCGTGCATGCCCTCGTCGTCGACGTGCGTCGGGATGAAGTCGAGCACCGCCTGGTCGACGGGGACCGGCAGCCGGTCCTGCACGTCGAAGGGCAGCGACTGGCGCACGAGAGCGGTCTCGCGCAGCGTCGAGCTGTGCTCGCGGACGAGCACCCGGCGCCCGCCGACGCCCAGGACCACGTTGCGGCCCTTGATCCCGGCATCCGCCCACAACCGGCGGAGCGCCCCCACGACGACGTCGCGGTCGACGATCTCGGAGTCCTTCGCCGCGCCCGGCGGCAGCATCACCTCGCCGGCGGCGAGCAGGGTGGGAGCGCGCCCGTCGGTCACCTCGACGGCGCGAACGCTGTCTTCGGTGATCTCGAGCGCCACACGTGTCTTGGCCATCAGAGGACCTCCTTGCCTGGGCGACGGGTCATGACATCAGCCGACCGTCGAGAAGTGTGAGGTAGCCGTCGGCGATCACGTCGCCGGCGACGATGCCGAGCCACGCTCCGAGGATGATCCACGGGCCGAACGGGATGGCGGTGCGGCGTCCCGCCCGCCGCGAGAACAGCAGCGCGACACCGTAGACACCGCCGAGCACGAAGGCCGCGAACGCCCCGACGACGAGCGGGCCCCAGCCGAGCCAGCCGAGCAGGAGCCCGGAGTAGGCGGCCAGGCGCACGTCACCGCCGCCCATGCCGTCGGGCCGGACGAGCCGCAGGACGCCGTAGAAGAGGTACAGCGCGACGAACCCGATGCCCGCGCGCACGAGTGCCCACGCGTCCGCGCCGACCAGGACGGCCCCGACGAGCAGCGCGATGGTGACGAGGATGCCGGGGGTCGTGATCGCGTGCGGCAGGCGACGGGTGTCGAGGTCGATGAGCGTCAGGACGATGCCGGCCGCCGCGAACCAGAGGAACGCCGCGAGGACGAGCGCCTGCGCGACGGTCGGCCCGGCGAGACCGTCGGCGGCGGTGATGGCCGCGAACGCGGCGCCCACGGAGTCGAGTGCCGGTGCGGTGGGGAGCGGGATGCCGGAGCCCGGCCGTCCGGTCGCGAACAGCCAGATGAGCGCCACGGCCGCGAAGGCGGCGCCGGTCCCGAGCTCGACGAGCGGGTAGCGTGCGCCGATCGCGGAGCGGCACGATCCGCAGCGGCCGCGCAGGAGCAACCACGACAGCACGGGCACGTTCTCGTACCAGCGGACCGGCTGGTCGCATGACGGGCAGCGGCTCTCGCGCAGCAGCGAGATGCCGGCGGGTACCCGGTAGGCGACGACGTTGAGGTACGACCCGATGATCAGGCCGAACCCGCCGGCGATCACGCCGACGAGCGTGACGATCGTCGCGGGGCCGAGGAGGGCGGTCATCCTTTGCCGTCCGTCCGCGAGAGGAGTCCGCCGAGGCTGACCGTCGTCGTGCCGCCGCCGGGCGTCGAGCCGGGACCCGACGATCCGCCGCCCTGACCGGGGAGCAGCAGCGGGCGCCCGTAGAAGTCCATCAGGCCACCGTGGTTCAGTCCACCGCCGTAGAAGGTGCCGTGCCACTCGCCGCCACCGGTGATGCTGATGCGGCACGGCGTGTAGATCATCGCCGAGATGCCTTCGCCCATGACCGTCGTGTTGATGTTGACGGTGCCCGCGGGGCTCACGCAGCTCGGCGTGCCGTCGGCGATGCGGTCCTCGACGATCCACCAGACCTTGGGGGTCTTCCCGGCGGCGGCCTTCATCGTGAGCGCCGTGATGTCGTAGTTGTTGGCGAGGAAGGCGACATCGGTCTGCAGCGTGACGACGGGCTTCGAGTTGTTGTTGGAGCTGAGCGTTCCGCATGGGCGCGCGTCGACGACGGTCGGGGTCGTGAGCGCCGACAGTTCGCGCCAGCCCGCGGCGTTGCCGGTCGACGGGTTGTTGTTCTTGAACCGGTTGCAGGTCCACGCGCCGTCGCCCGAGGTCGCGAGGGTCTTCACGGTGAAGCCCGGCCAGTCGGAGGCGGCGTATTTGTAGTCGAACCAGCTCTGGAAGGTCGGCGCGGTGGGCGGGACGGCGGAGGTCGGCCACTGCAGGCCGCCGGCGGCACCCTTCGCGATCCGCGCATGCGCGCTCGTCGGGTGCTTCACCTGCAGGTGGCCGTCGAGCTTGACGGTCGAGGCGCGAGGGAGGGTGAGCTTGCCCGCGATCGACACGTTCGTCATGTCGACGTTCCCGCCGGCGAACACGTTGCCGGGATAGGTGAAGCCGCTCCACGCGAAGTCGATCGGACCGCCGACGTGGATGTCGCCGCCGATCATGCCCGAGATGCCCGCCGTCCCGGTGCTGGACGCGTAGAGGTTCCCCTTGATGGTGTCGCTCGCGTTCGACATGGAGATGGACCCGCCGGTGGCGACGGTGCCGTCGACCGTGCACTGCCCGTTGGTCTTCACGTCGCCGCCCGCGAGGATGTTGGCCGGCACGTGGTTCTGGCAGACGAAGGTGCCGCGGGGCATCATGATCGTCAGCAGGCGGTCGTCGAGTTCGTGCGAGCGCACCTCGCTCGTGAAGGTCGCGTCGCCGAAGAAGACCATGTCGGCGCCGAGTCCGGGCGCGGCGGTCGTCGTCTTCTTCAGCTCGTAGCTCGCGCTCGTCACGGTCTTGCTGCCGTCGGAGCCGGTCCCCGTCGAGACGAACGTGACGACGTCGCCCGCGCACGACGCGGTGACGGCGTAGGTCGGCGCCGAGGTGGATGCCGGCTTCACGGTGCACGGGTCGGCCCCGGTCGCGGTCGACGAGGCGACGGCTGCGGCGAGGCCGGCATCCGACGCGGCCTGCGAGTCGAGGCTGCCTCGGACTCCCGCCGTGGTCTGCGCGGTCGCGACGACGGCGCCGGCGAGGGTCACCGCGAGGAGCCCCAGCACCATCACGATCACCAGCACCGACACGAGCGTCGAGCCCTCATCCCCCGAGCGGCCCCTGCGTGCGTTCACCAGCATTTCTTCCCCGATCCCCCAGCGGTCTTGCCCAGCGGCACGGCGGATCCCGAGATCGACGCGGCGGGCGCGGATGTTGCGGCGGCGTCGAGCCGCGGCACGGCGATGTTCCAGGTGAGCGGTGCGTCCGCAGAGGCGAGCGCGGCGAACGGACGCGCGGTCCCCGTCGAGGTCACGACCTGGCGGACGCGCGATGCGAGCACGCCCCACGACGAGCCCGGTGCGGGTGCGCTGCCGGTCGTGAAGGCGGCGTAGGTGCGCACGCGGACCTCGCGGATGCCGGTGCCCGCTCCCGCGGGCGTCGTGAACGCCCACGCCGAGCACCGGTCGCCGGGCAGGGCGGCGCGGACGACGGTCGTGCCGCCGCTCGTCTCGACGCGGACGGCGGAGGCGGAGCGGACGGTCGTCGACAGCGAGGTCGAGACCGCCTGCAGCTGGCCGGTCGCCAGGTCGCGTTCGCGGGTGACGGAGTCCGCGCGCAGGGCGCCGACGAAGACGGCGCCGAGGATGCCGAGGAACAGCGCCCCGACGAACATGTAGACGAGCAGCTCGACGAGCGTGAGCCCGGCGTCGTCGCCGGGCTGGTCGTCAGAAGGAACGAGGATCATGGGCCGGTCACCACGATCTGCGTCGAGAGGGTGGCCGTCGGGGTGCCGGTCGCTGCCGCGGACGAGTAGACCTTCGCGCGGATGGTCGCGACGCTGACGCTCGCGGCGGGGCACGTGCTGTCCGCGGTGAGGCGGGCCGTCTGGCCCGAGCCCGCCGGGTCGGTGATGACGCCGGCGCTGCCGCGCGTCGAGAGGAAGGTCTTGACCTCGGCGCAGGTCTGCAGTTCGGTGTCGCGGAACTCGGCGCGCACCTCGGCGAGCAGGCCCGAGGCGAATGCGCTCGCGCTCGAGGCGTCGCGGTTCGTCGAGCTCAGGGCCTGCGCCTGGATGGCGAGGGGGAGGATGGCGACCGCGAGCAGCGCGAAGAGGAACATCGCGATGACGACCTCGACGAGGCTCACGCCGTCGTCGTCTTTCGGCTCGTGCGCGCGGGACATCGGGTCGTCCTTCGGTCGCGGGGCGGGGCTGGAACGGGGATGCCGGGTCGGCGAGCTGCG
>Ga0207790_1000357_pt1 | contig 16953 bp, 15 predicted proteins | sample HigsolmetaGSP14D_FD_184842 | JGI IMG/M metagenome (GOLD analysis project Ga0207790, IMG submission 184842) | High solid enriched microbial communities from the Joint BioEnergy Institute, USA - SP1-4-D (SPAdes) | ecosystem: Engineered > Bioreactor > SSF (Solid state fermentation) > Aerobic >...
GTCGGTACCGCCGCCAACCATCGAGTAGGCGAGCAGGGCGTCGTCCACTTCACCCAGGGCTTCGTGGGCGCGGCCGAGGTTGTACTGCGCCGGGTCGACGTGGGCGTCGCGCTGGATCAGTTCTTCCAGGTAGACGATGGCTTCGCGCCAGGCTTCGGCTTCCAGGCATACCAGGGCCAGGGAAAAGCGCAGGTCGTCGTCTTCGGGGAATTGCTGCAGCAGCGAGGAGAATTCGCCGCGGGCTTCATCCATGCGGCCCAGCTCGACCAGTTGGCGGGCGTAGGTCAGGCGCAGGCGTTTGTCGCTGGGGTTGCGCTCCATGCCGGCCTTGAGCAGCGGCAGCGCTTCCTCGCCACGCCCCAGGCTTTGCAGCAGGCGGGCACGCAACAGCAGCGGAGCGGATTGGTCCTGCTTGGCCTCGCTGGTCTCGAGCAGCTTGAGGGCTTCCTCGGCGCGGCCATCCTGTTGCAGCAGCAGCGCCTTGCCGAACAGCAACTGGCCGTCGTTCGGGTACTTGCCAAGCAGGCGATCGAAGCTTTGCAACAGGCCGGCGCGGGTATCCGGGTCGGTTTCCGCGGCGGACAGCGCGAGGAAGTCGAAGTGGGTGTTGCCCTGGCGCTGGCGCACCCGCTCCATATAGCTCATGGCTTCGTCGTAGCGGCCGGCGCGGGCCAGCTGCACGGCGGCGGCGCGTTGGGCATCGACGTTCGCGGGGGCGTTCTTGGCCCAGATCAGCGCAGTGTCCAGGGCTTCCTGCTCGGCGCCCAGGTACTCGGCAATACGGAAGCCGCGCTCGGCGACCCCGGCATCCTGGGTGGCATTGGCCTGCTGTACATAGTTGCTCAGGGCAATATCGAAACGGTTGCGCTGGCCGGCCAGTTCGGCGGTCAGCAGCGCCAGCAGGGTTTCCTGGCTGAACGAGCCGTAGCTTTCCGGTGCCTTGGCGGTCGCCTCGGTGCCCGGTTCCTCAACGGGAACGTTGCCATCCGGTGCGGACGGCGCAAAAGTCTGACAACCGCCCAGCAAGGCCAGGGCGGTGAACAACGCAATGGGTCTATTCATAAGAGGAAATGCGACTAACCTGCGGTTTTGGCCATCATGACACAAGCCGTTGGGCAAGCCCATGGGGCAGCCCGTGTGTCCTGGCGATGTGAGGTTGGACTGCCGAAGCCTGGACGGGTTGCATTCAATCCAGGGGCGCGCTCGTGGTGCTGGAAAAGTCCTGCGGGTTGCCGATGATCGGCCCTCGCTATCGTCGCCATACAGGGTGCAATGGTTGTTCTGCATCGGCCGAAGTAGGACAATTGCCTGCTTCCATCCCCTGTCAGCGACGTGCATGGCCTTTATCGCCCTCGGTATCAACCACAAGACCGCTTCGGTGGATGTTCGCGAGCGCGTGGCTTTTACTCCAGAGCAGCTCGTAGAGGCGTTGCAGCTGCTGTGCCGCGATACGCCGAGCCGCGAGGCGGCGATCCTGTCGACCTGCAACCGCAGCGAGCTGTACCTCGAACAGGACGGCCCTGGCGTCGAGGCGGTGCTCGGCTGGTTGGCCGATTACCATCATTTGAGCGTCGATGAGCTGCGTGCCTGCGCTTATATCCATGAAGATGATGCGGCCGTTCGTCACATGATGCGCGTGGCCTCCGGCCTCGATTCCATGGTGCTCGGCGAGCCGCAGATTCTCGGCCAGATGAAATCCGCCTTTGCCGTGGCCCGCGAGGCCGGCACCCTCGGCCCGCTGCTCGGGCGTTTGTTCCAGGCCACCTTCAGCACCGCCAAGACCGTGCGCACCGATACCGCGATTGGCGAGAACCCGGTGTCGGTGGCCTTTGCCGCGGTGAGCCTGGCCAAGCAGATCTTCGCTGACCTGCATCGCAGCCAGGCGCTGCTGATCGGTGCTGGCGAAACCATCAGCCTGGTGGCTCGCCACCTGCACGACCAAGGCATCAAGCGCATCGTGGTCGCCAACCGCACCCTGGAACGCGCCAGCAGCCTGGCCGAGCAGTTCGGCGCCCACGCCGTGCTGCTTTCCGACATTCCCCAGGAGCTGGTGCACAGCGATATCGTCATCAGCTCCACCGCCAGCCAGCTGCCGATCCTCGGCAAGGGCGCGGTGGAAAGCGCCCTCAAGCAGCGCAAGCACAAGCCGATCTTCATGGTCGATATCGCCGTGCCGCGGGACATCGAGCCCCAGGTCGGCGAGCTGGATGACGTCTACCTGTATACCGTCGACGACCTGCACGAAGTCATCGCCGAAAACCTCAAGAGTCGCCAGGGCGCGGCCCAGGCCGCCGAGGAGCTGGTGGCCGCCGGCACCGACGAGTTCATGGCGCGCCTGCGTGAGCTGGCGGCGGTGGATGTGCTGCGGGCTTACCGTCAGCAGGCCGAGCGCCTGCGTGACGACGAGCTGGCCCGCGCCCAGCGCATGCTCGCCAATGGCGCCGCCGCCGAAGACGTGCTGGCCCAGCTGGCCCGTGGCCTGACCAACAAGTTGCTGCACGCGCCCAGCGTGCAACTGAAGAAATTCTCCGCCACCGGGCGCGTCGATGCGTTGGGTGTGGCTCAGGAGCTGTTCGCCCTCGACGAAGGCGCGACCTCCGGCTTGGTCAATAAATAGAAGGCCTGCAATGAAAGCTTCGCTGATCAATAAACTCGACCTGCTGCACGACCGTTTCGAAGAGGTCACGGCGCTGCTCGGCGACGCCGAGGTGATCACCAATCAGGCCCAGTTCCGCGCTTATTCCAAGGAATATGCCGAGATCGAACCGGTGATCATGGCGTTTCGCGAGTTCCGCAAGGTGCAGGCCGACCTCGACGGCGCCCTGGCGCTGCTCAAGGACAGCGACCCGGACATGCGCGAGATGGCCGAGGAAGAAGTCGACACCGCCAAGGCCCGTCTTCTCGAGCTGGAAGACAGCCTGCAGCGCATGCTGCTGCCCAAGGACCCCAACGACGGCCGCAACGTGTTTCTCGAAGTGCGTGCCGGCACCGGCGGCGACGAGGCGGCGATCTTCGCCGGCGACCTGTTTCGCATGTATTCGCGCTATGCCGAGAAGCAGGGCTGGCGCGTCGAGGTGCTGTCGGCCAACGAGGGCGAACATGGCGGCTTCAAGGAAGTGATCGCCCGGGTCGAAGGCGACAACGTGTTCGGCAAGCTCAAGTTCGAGTCCGGCGCGCACCGCGTGCAGCGCGTGCCGGAAACCGAGTCCCAGGGGCGCATCCATACCTCGGCCTGTACCGTGGCGGTATTGCCCGAGCCGGACGAGCAGATGGCCATCGAGATCAACCCGGCGGACCTGCGCGTCGACACCTACCGCAGCTCCGGGGCCGGCGGTCAGCACGTCAACACCACCGACTCGGCGATCCGCATCACCCATATCCCCACCGGCACGGTGGTGGAATGCCAGGAAGAGCGCTCCCAGCACAAGAACCGCGCCAAGGCCATGGCCTGGCTGGCGGCCAAGCTCAAGGACCAGCAGGACGCTGCCGCCCACAAGGAAATTTCCGACACCCGCAAGCTGCTGGTCGGCTCCGGTGACCGCTCGGAACGCATCCGCACCTACAACTTCCCCCAGGGCCGGGTGACCGATCACCGCATCAACCTGACCCTGTATTCGCTCAACGAAGTGATCGCCGGTAGCGTCGATGCGGTGATCGAGCCGCTGCTCGCCGAATACCAGGCCGATCAGCTGGCGGCGTTGAGCGACTGAACAGCCTGTAGGCTGGATCGGTGCGCGTAGGCGCTTTTTCATCCACCTGCGCCCCGATCCGCCCAAGAAGCGACATATGGCTACTATCGAATCCCTGCTCAGCACCGCCGCACTGCCTGACTCGCCCAGCCCGCGCCTGGACGCCGAGCTGCTGCTGGCCCATGCCCTGGGCAAGCCGCGCAGCTACCTGCGTACCTGGGCCGACCGTGACGTGGAGGCCGATGCGGCCGCTCTGTTCGCCGCCAGCCTGGCGCGTCGGCGTAATGGCGAGCCCGTTGCCTACATTCTCGGTCGTCAGGGCTTCTGGAGCCTGGACCTGGAGGTGGCGCCCCATACCCTGATTCCGCGCCCGGATACCGAGCTGCTGGTGGAAACCTCGCTGGCGCTGCTGCCCGGCGGCCCGGCACGGGTGCTCGACCTGGGCACCGGCAGCGGCGCCATCGCCCTGGCGCTGGCCAGCGAGCGGCCGGCCTGGCAGGTCACCGGCGTCGACCGGGTCGCCGAGGCGGTGGCGCTGGCCGAAGGCAATCGTGCGCGGCTGGGCCTGGCCAATGCCGCGTTCCGCCCGAGCCACTGGTTCGCGGCGCTGGGTGGCGAGCGCTACGGGTTGATCGTCAGCAACCCGCCCTATATCGCCAGTGACGACCATCACCTGGGCGAGGGCGATGTGCGTTTCGAGCCGAGCAGTGCGCTGGTCTCGGGCGTCGATGGGCTGGACGATATCCGCCTGATCATCGACCAGGCGCCGGCCTACCTGGCGGCACCCGGCTGGCTGCTGCTCGAACATGGCTTCGATCAGGCCGAAGCGGTGCGCGAGCTGTTGAGCCAGCGCGGCTTCGTCGAGGTTCACAGCCGCCGTGATCTCGCCGATCATGAGCGCATCAGCCTGGGGCGGTGGCCACATGAATGAACACCTGAGCGATGAGGAACTGCTGCGCTACAGCCGGCAGATCCTGCTCTCGCAGATCGATGTAACGGGCCAGTTGCGCCTTAAAGGCAGCCGCGTGCTGATCGTCGGCCTCGGCGGCCTCGGCTCGCCGGTGGCCCTGTACCTGGCGGCGGCCGGCGTCGGTGAGCTGCACCTGGCGGACTTCGATAGCGTCGACCTGAGCAACCTGCAGCGGCAGATCGCCCATGACACCGCGAGTATCGGCCAGAGCAAGGTCGACTCGGCGTTGGCACGGCTGGCGGCGCTCAACCCCGACATTACCCTGCGGGCCCATCGCCAGGCCCTGGATGCCGACTCCCTGGCCGCTGCGGTGGCGGCGGTCGATCTGGTGCTCGACTGCTCCGACAATTTCACCACCCGCGAAGCCGTCAACGCCGCCTGCGTGGCGGCGCGTCGGCCGCTGGTCAGCGGTGCGGCGATCCGCCTGGAAGGGCAGCTGTCGGTGTTCGATCCGCGCCGCGACGACAGCCCCTGCTACCACTGCCTGTATGGCCATGGCAGCGAAGCCGAGCTGACCTGCAGCGAAGCCGGCGTGGCTGGGCCGCTGGTCGGCCTGGTCGGCAGCCTGCAGGCGCTGGAGGCGTTGAAGCTGCTGGCCGGCTTTGGCGAGCCGCTGGTCGGGCGGCTGCTGCTGATCGACGCCTTCGGCTCGCGCTTTCGCGAGTTGCGGGTCAAGCGCGACCCGGGTTGCACCGTGTGCGGGGATGCTGCCGATGCGTGACGCGCCGATCGGGGTGTTCGATTCCGGCGTCGGCGGCCTTACGGTATTGCGGGAAATCCGCGCGTTGTTGCCCGCTGAGACGCTGCTCTACGTGGCCGACAGCGGCCATGTGCCCTATGGGGAAAAAAGCCCCGAGTACATTCGTGCGCGTTGTCGGCACATCGCCGCGTTCCTGCTCGCGCGTGGCGCCAAGGCACTGGTGCTGGCCTGCAACACCGCGACGGTGGCCGGGGTGGCCGAGCTGCGTAGCCTGTATCCGCAACTGCCGATCGTGGCCATGGAGCCGGCCGTGAAACCGGCGGCGGCGGCCACGCGCTCCGGGGTGGTCGGCGTGCTGGCTACCACCGGTACGCTGAAGAGCGCGCGCTTCGCGGCGTTGCTCGACCAGTTCGCCAGTGACGTGCGGGTGGTCACGCAGCCGTGTCCGGGGCTGGTCGAGTTGATCGAGGCAGGTGACCTGCACGATCCGGCGCTGCATGCGCTGCTGCGCGGCTATGTCGACCCGTTGCTTGCCGAGGGCTGCGACACGCTGATTCTCGGCTGCACCCACTATCCCTTCCTGAGACCGCTGCTCGAACAGTGGTTGGGGCCGTCGATCAGCCTGATCGACACCGGCGCGGCAGTCGCCCGGCAGTTGCAACGTCTGCTGGTCAGCCGCGACTTGCTGGCCGTCGGGCCACGTGGCGTGGATCGCTTCTGGTGCAGCGGTGAGCCAATGGCCATGCAGCGGGTATTGCCGCAACTATGGGGCACGGCGGCACAAGTACAGGCGTTGCCGCCAAGTGGCTCTGGGCAATGAGCCATTAAATATTTTTAGAACCAACGGAACTTGGCTAAAGTCTGTAACTGTAGGTTTCACCTGCCGCACTTAAAAGACTAACAAGTCCCTATATACAAGGATGCTCCAATGAAGAAGTTGGTTGGCTTGGCCACTGCAGTTGCGTTGTCTCTTGGATCGGTTACCGCCGCTCAGGCAACGGGTTTGACCTTTTCCGTGGGCCAATCTGGCGACTCCACGATGGTTTACCGCCTCGGTGCCCAGTTCGATTTCAATAGCCGCTGGTTCGAAAGCAGTGTCGGTCACCTCGGTGGCTACTGGGATGCCGGTTACACCTATTGGCAAGGGGATGACACCTCCACCAACCACAGCGTTTCCTTTGCGCCGGTATTCGTCTACGAGTTCGCCGGGCAAACCGTCAAACCCTACCTGGAAGCGGGTATCGGGGTGGCGGCATTCTCCAACACCAAACTTGAGTCCAATGACCTGGGTTCTTCGTTCCAGTTCGAAGACCGCATCGGTGCCGGCCTGCGCTTCGCCGGTGGTCATGAAGTAGGGATCCGGGCAATCCACTATTCCAACGCCGGTATCAAGCAGCCCAACGATGGCGTCGAGGCGTATTCGCTGCACTATCGCCTGAACTTCTAAGTTCGCGGCGGCAACAAAAAACCGGACCTTGGTCCGGTTTTTTTATGCATCTTTTCATGCATATTTTCATGCATATTTTTGTGCATGTTCTTATGTATGTATAACGCCTTCAGCGATAGATCGTGTTGATACCGCGGCGCTCTTCCAGGCATTCCGGCGAACCCATTTCGAACTCCCGGCAGATCAAAGGCCGCACTTCATAGATGGTGCAGCGCATGCTGTCGCGATCCAGTGCCGCGCACCAGCCGTCGTCGAGGCGGCGCATCACTTCACCGCCCCATTGGTCGCTGTCGATGAAGCGCTCGGGCACGCCGGTATCGGTGATCAACATCACTTCCAGCTGGCAGCAGCAGGCTGCGCAGTTGCTGCAAGTGACCTGTTGGTCGATCTGGGTGTGGGGAATCTGTTGGCTATCGCTCATCGGCCTAGTCTACGCCAGGCCAGGCGGCGCCAAGCAACCCTTACATCGGACGGGCGGCGTAGAGCCGGGCAAAGCCGTGCAGCAGCGGCAGCACGACAGCCCAGACCAGCGCGAGCAACGCCAGGGTGGCGACCTCGCCATAGGGCAGGCGCACCAGGCCGAGCCAGCTGCTGGCGCCGTAGGAGAGCAGGGCGAAGCAGGCGCCGACGAGGCTGGCGCGCCACCAGGGTTTGGCCGTCCACGCCAGGCAGTGGTAAAGGGTGGTGCCCACCAGGAGCCAGATAAGCGCCTGCCACAGCGGAATCAGCTGGCGCGCTTCAGCGAAATCGAAAACCCCCAGCTGCAGCAAAAAGCTGTCCACGGCACTGCCGAGCAGAAAGGCGCTCGCCAGCAGCTTGCCCTCGCGCTGCCAGCTGCCGATCAACGCCAGGTGCACCAGCAGCACCACGGCGACCACCCACAGCCATTGGCCGCCACCCAGCAGGCAGGTGAGCCAGCCACACATGAACAGCAGGGCATTGAGCAGGTTTCTAGGCACTGGGCGGCATCCGGTCGCGGAAGGTAAGGGGCGCCGATGGTGCCTGCGCAGGCTAGGCCGGTGCAAGCCCGTGGCGTGTCAGGAGATGTCCCGTTCGCCGCGGATCAGGCGCCTGCTCAGGGCCAGGCGCAGGCGGGCAGGCAGGCGGCCGAGCAGGCCGAGGACGGCGATGAACGAACCGGGAAAGGCGATCTCCAGCGGGCGTTGCTCCAGCCGCTTGGCGATATGCCGGGCGGCCTTGTGCGCCGACCAGCGCGTCGGCGGGCAGAAGCCCGTGCTCTGTGCCTGCGCCGTGTCGATGAAGCCCGGCGTGACCACGGTGACGGCGATGCCTTCCTGGGCAAGATCCACCCGCAGCGATTCCAGCAGGTAGCGCAGCGCGGCCTTGGCCGCGCCGAAAGCGCCAGCGCCGGGCAGTGGCAGGTAGGTGACCGCGCTGGCGACGCCGACCAGGTGTGGCGACTGGCCGCGGCGCAGCAGCGGCAAGGCCGCGACGATGCAGTGGCTGGCCGAGAACAGGTTGCCGCGCATCACCCGGGCCAGGGCGTCGGCCTCGAAGTTGCTGGCGTCGACATGCTCGTACACCCCGGCGTTGAGTATTGCGCAGTCCAGCGCGCCCCACTGTTGGGCGAGCTGCGCGGCGATGGCGTCGACTTCGCTGGCCTCGCCGAGGTCGCCCGGCAGCACCAGCACCTGGCCGGGGAAGCGCTCGGCGAGGGCCTGCAGGGGTTCCTCGCGGCGGGCGCTAAGCGCCAGGCGATGGCCGTCGTTCAGCAAGCGCTCGGCCAGGGCATGGCCGATGCCGCTGCTGGCGCCGGTCAGCCAGATGCGCCTGCTGAACGCGCTCATGCCGATGGGCTGGCCGAGGGCAGGTTCTTGAAGGCGTCCAGCGCGCGCTGGCGGCTGGCCCGCAGGTCGACGATCGGTTTGGGATAATCCACGCCGCCGAACAGGCTGGCCTGGCCCTTGCCGCCGGCGTGCGGGTCATGGATGGCCTTGTCGCTGAGCGCGGCCAGCTCGGGCAGCCATTGGCGAATGAAACGGCCGTCCGGGTCGAAGCGCTGGGACTGGCTGATCGGGTTGAAAATGCGAAAGTAGGGCACCGAGTCGGTGCCGGTCGAGGCGCTCCACTGCCAGCCGCCGTTGTTGGCGGCCAGGTCGCCGTCGATCAGCTGGCGCATGAAGAAACGTTCGCCTTCCCGCCAGTCGATCAGCAGGTTCTTGGTCAGGTACATCGCCACCACCATGCGCAGGCGGTTGTGCATCCAGCCGGTTTCCAGCAGTTGGCGCATGGCCGCGTCGATGATCGGCACGCCGGTGCGGCCTTGCTGCCAGGCCTGCAGGTCCTTGCCGGCGCTGCGCCAGGGCAGCGCTTCGGTTTCCGGGCGGAAGGCACGGCCCATGGATACACGCGGGTAGCCGACCAGAATATGGGTATAGAACTCGCGCCAGATCAGCTCGTTGATCCAGGTGACCGCACCCTGGCTGCCGCTTTCGAATTCACCGGCATTGGCGTTGAGCGCCGCATGCAGGCACTGGCGCGGCGACAGCACGCCGGCCGCCAGGTAGGCCGACAGCTGGCTGGTGCCCGGGCGGATGGGGAAGTCGCGGTTGTCGTGGTAATCCTCGAGCCACTCATCGGCAAAGCGCTGCAGGCGTTCGCGGGCCGCCTCTTCGCCAGCGGGCCAGGCGTCGCGCAGGGCCTGGCTGGGCGTGTCGAAACCGGCCACCCGCTCGGGGATCGGGTCGCTGGCGATCTTCAGCTTGGCTTGCGCCTTGGGCAGCGCCACCCGTTTCGGCAGGGCGGTGTGCAGGCGCTGATAGCAGACGCCGCGGAACTGGCTGTAGACCTTGAAGTAGGTGCCGGTGCGGGTCAGCACGCTGCCTGGCTTGAACAGCAGGCGGTCGAGATGGCTGTGAAAACTCACTCCCAGCTCGTCCAGCGCCGCACCCACGGCCTGGTCGCGGCGGCTTTCGTTGACCCCGTACTCCTCGTTCACCTGCACGGCTGTGGCGCCCAGCTCCTGGGCCAGCTTGCCGAGTACCTCTGGCGCCGCGCTCCAGTCATCCGCTTCGCGGACCAGCAGCGGCACGTTGAGGCGTTGCAGCTCGCGGCCCAGCGCGGCGAGGTTGCGCAGCCAGAAGTCCACCTTGCAGGGTGCATCATCGTGCTGCTGCCACTGGCCGGGGCTGAGCAGGAACACCGCGACCGTCGGCCCGGCCTGCATGGCCGCGGCAAGGGCGCTGTTGTCGGTGACACGCAGATCGGTTCGAAACCACATCAGTTGCAGCATGGGACGTCCTATTCGAGCAGATGGCGATCTGCGAGGTGTTGCAACGCCGCCAGCGGGTCGGCAACGACGGTGATATCCGCCGAGGCGGGGGCGCGGGCGAGCAGTTGCTCGGCCTCATGCAGGTCTTCGATACCGATCAGCAGGCAGGGCACGCCGTGGTCGCCCAGCCACTGCTGCAGCGTCGACTGGGCGCTGGTGTTGGAGTCGGCCTCGCAGAACAGCAGCAGGGCGCGTGGGCGCCGGCGGCTAAGGGCCAGGGGCAGTTCGCTGATCGGCATCGGCCCGTCGAAGGCGTCCACCGGGCAGCCGGCGGTGCCGATCAGCCAGGCGCACAACCACAACTGCGGCGACATCGGCGACTGGCACAGGTTGATCAGCATCAGCGGCGGGCCCTGGTGCTGGCGGTTGTCGTGATAGACCCGCGCGCCGAGCTTGCTGCGCAGCCAGCTGTGCAGGAACAGCCGTTCGGTGGCCGCTCCCGGCCGTTGTGGCCAGCGCGCTTCGAGGGTCACCAGCAGTGGCAGCAGCAGGTGCTGGCAGAGGATCTGCACCGGGTACAGCGCCAGTTCGGCGTTGAAGCGCTCGTCCAGTTGCCGCTCGTCCAGGGCATGGATGGCCTCACACAGGCGCTCGCGTTTTTCCTGCCACTGCGAGGCTTGCTCGGCGGGCAGCGGCTGGTCGGCGCGCAGCAGGCTTTTCACCTGGCCAACGGAGACGCCGCGGTTCAACCAGCCGAGTACGGTGTGGATGGTCTGCACCTGCTCGGGCGAATACAGGCGGTGCCCCTTGGCGGTGCGATGCGGCACGATCAGGCCGTAGCGGCGTTCCCAGGCACGCAGGGTGACCGGGTTGACGCCGGTGAGGCGGGCGGCGTCGCGAATCGGCAGATAGCCGTTGGCAACCAGCTCCTGCGCGGTGCTGGCGCCCGGCTCGTTGGCGGTTGGCCGGCTCATAGCGCGTTTCGCAGGCTGAGGTTTTCCGGATGCGGCTGCAGGTAGACCTGCTGGGCGATGTAGCGATCAGGGTGCTGGCGGAAATGATGCTTGAGCAGGGTCAGCGGCACCACCAGGGGAATGATGCCTTCACGGTACTGGCTGATCAGCTGCTGCATTTCCTGCTTTTCCTCGGCGCTCAGGGCGCCCTTGAGGTAGCCGCTCAGGTGCTGCAGCACGTTGCTGTGGGTGCCGCGGGTGGCGCAGCGCTTGAGGGCGGTCATCAGCTCGGCGATGTAGTGGCTGGCCAGCTCGTCCAGATCCTGCCCGGACAGGTCGCCGAGCAGCCGGCCCAGGCGCTTGTAGCGCAGCGGGTCGGTGGCCATCAGCAGGTACTTGTGACGGGCGTGGAATTCGATCAGCTTGCCGCGGGTGAGGCCCGATTCGCACAGTGTCTGCCACTGCGAATAGGTGAATACCCGGGTCAGGAAGTTCTCGCGCAGCACCGGGTCATTGAGCCGGCCTTCTTCCTCGATGGGCAGGTTGGGATGCCGCTCGCTGAGCACGCGGGTGAAGATACCGCGGCCCTTCGGCTCGCTCGGGTGGCCGTTATCCTGGTAGACCTTGACCCGCTCCAGGCCGCAGGACGGCGATTGCTGCATGACGATGTAGCCGCTGATCGCTGGCAGTTCTGCCGCGACCTGCTCGCCGTAGGCCGCCAGGGCGTCGGTGTGATCCTGATCGGGGTGCACGGTGCCGACGGCACGCGGCGCTACGGGGTCGCCGACCAGGCGAATGGGTTCGCGCGGCGTGCCCAGGCCGATGGCCACCTCGGGGCAGTAGGGCACGAAGTCGAAGTATTCGCTCAACTGATCCAGGCACAGCCTCGATGCCTTGTGCCCACCGTTGTAGCGAACTTCGGCCCCCAACAGGCAGGCGCTGACGCCAAGCGTGGGTTTTCTGCGATAGAGCGGGCTGACGGGCATGGCACACCTTCAAAAATGACCTTGTACAAGGATTTATTTCTGTACAGGGTTATTTCATCTTAAGCCTGATCTTGTACAAGTCAAATTTCGTGTACAGGGCTCTACCATAGAGCCGATCGCTGCCGCCGGGTTCAACGCCATCCCATCAGCCACTGCTCGGCATCCTGCAGCTCGCGCCAGTCGAGACGCCAAGCGCGTTTGCTGAGCACTGCCTGCAGCTCGATTTGCAGCACGTTGCCGTCCTCATCGCAGAACAGCTCGGTGACCAGAAAGTGCTTCTCGCGGTTCTGTGGCCGGGCTGCCGTCCATTTCGACAGCAGCAGCTTGCGCGGGGTCAGGCGATGCCGTTCGCCGTTCATTGGTTATGGGCGATCAGTTTGCGGGCGGCCTCCTGGCCGCTCAGCCAGGCACCTTCCACGCGCCCGGACAGGCACCAGTCGCCGCACACGTAAAGGCCCAGGTCGGCGTCGGCCAGCGCGCCCAGCTGATGGGCAGCGGACGGCCGCGCATACAGCCAGCGATGGGCCAGGCTGAACACCGGCGCGGGCACGGCGCAGCCGATCATCTCGGCGAAGGCGCCATGCAGGCGTTCGATCACCTGCTCCTTGGACAGGTCCAGGTGCTGGCGACTCCAGCTGCTGCTGGCGTGCAGCACCCAGGTGTCGGGAGCGGCATCACGGCCGGGCTTGCTGCGGTTGCGCGCGGTCCAGTCGAGTACCTCGTCCTGCACGAAGCAGCCCTCTACCGGCGTTTGCAACGGCTGCGCAAAGGCCAGTGCCACTGCCCAGGTTGGCTCCATGCTGACGCCAGCCACGGTGCCGGCCAGTTTCGGCGCAGTGGCCAGCAGTGCGCTGGCCTGGGGGGCGGGCGTGGCAATCACCACCTGGCTGAACGGGCCGTGGCTTTCACCGTCGGCGTCGAGCAGGTGCCAATGCTGTTCGCCGCGGAAGACCTCGGTGATGCGGCAGGAGAATTTCACCGGCAGGGCACCGAGCATGGCCCGGGTGATGGCGCTCATGCGTGGCGTGCCAACCCAGCGCACCTGCTCGTCGGCGGATGGGCTGAGCACGCCATTGGCGAACTGATAGAGGCTGGGCGTCCAGGGTTCGACCCAGCCGCGGGCCTGCCACTGGGCCACGGCGGCGGCGAAGCGGCGATCACGGGCGGTGAAATACTGGGCGCCAAGATCCAGGGCGCCGGCGTCGCTGCGCTTGCTGGCCATGCGGCCGCCGCTGCCGCGACTCTTGTCGAACAATTGCACGGGGTAGCCGGCGGCGTGGAGCGCCTCGGCGGCGGACAGGCCGGCGATGCCGGTGCCGATGATGGCGATGGGGGCTGTATCGGTCATGGTTACCTCACCTGCTGTCGAGTCGCCGTGACTGCCTGTCGTCGACTCGCTGGGCCTCAGGCTACGCCTCGAACATCGCGCATACAATGTACAGTCCATGCATGGGCGCCGGCAGTATCTGCAGCCAGGGCATCTATTCTTCAGAATAGGTGCGCCCGGCAATAGTTTCCCCTGTTTCTGTCGGTTGCAGCCCGGGCGCGGATTGTTCTTGAGCAAGGTTGCACAAGGCGTGTCGAACCCTGAGACACAGCATAACGAGGAGTCTGCCATGCATATCCTGATCACCGGCGGTACTGGCCTGATTGGCCGCGCGCTCTGTCACCAGTGGCTCGAGCAGGGCCACCAACTGACCGTCTGGAGCCGGCGCCCCGAGCAGGTGCCGGTGCTCTGCGGCACCGCCGTGCGTGGCGTCGGGCGCCTCGAGGAGATTGGCGACGCGCCGCTCGATGCGGTGGTCAACCTGGCTGGCGCACCGATTGCCGACCGCCCGTGGAGCAGGGCACGCAAGCAGCTGTTGTGGGAGAGCCGCATCGGCCTGACCGAACGCTTGCTTGCGTGGCTGCAGGCCCGCGAGCAGAAACCGGCGCTATTGCTGTCCGGTTCGGCGGTGGGCTGGTACGGCGACAGTGGCGAGCACATCGTCGATGAGCAGGCGCCGCCCGGTGCGGACTTCGCGGCGCAGCTGTGCGTGGCCTGGGAAGATACCGCGCAGCAGGCCGAAGCCATGGGCATTCGCGTGGTCCTGGTGCGTACCGGTCTGGTGCTGGCCAAGGAGGGTGGTCTTCTCAAGCGCATGGTGACGCCATTTCGCTTCGGCCTGGGCGGGCGCATCGGCAATGGACGCCAATGGATGCCGTGGATTCATATCGCCGATCAAATCGCCCTGATTGATTTTCTCTTGCGGCACGAGCAGGCGCGCGGTCCTTATAATGCCTGCGCGCCGCACCCGGTGCGCAATGCCGAATTCGCCAGCGAGCTTGGCCATGCCGTGCACCGGCCGGCCATCGTGCCATTGCCAGGCTTCGCCTTGCGTGCCGGGCTGGGTGAGATGTCGTTACTGCTGCTGGGTGGCCAGCATGCGTTGCCGGCCAGGGCACAGGAGGCGGGCTTCGAGTTTCGCTTCACCCGCCTGGACGTGGCGCTGGTCGACCTGTTGAGCCTTCACTAATACGTGTGCGCGGTCCGCTGGATCCGACCGCGACACCTTCAAGGGATATTGCATGACCGATCACGCCTTACTGCTGGTCAACCTCGGCTCGCCGGCGTCCACCGAAGTCGCCGATGTACGCAGTTATCTCAATCAGTTTCTCATGGACCCCTACGTGGTCGACCTGCCCTGGCCGCTGCGCCGCTTGCTGGTGTCGCTGATCCTGATCCGCCGCCCGGCGCAATCGGCCCACGCCTATGCCTCGATCTGGTGGCCGGAAGGCTCGCCCTTGGTGGTGCTCAGCAAGCGCCTGCAGGAGGCGATGAAGAGCCAGTGGACGCAAGGGCCGGTGGAGCTGGCCATGCGCTACGGCGAGCCGTCCCTGGATACCGTGCTGGCCCGCCTGGCCGGGCAGGGCATCACCCAGGTCACCCTGGCGCCGCTGTACCCGCAGTTCGCCGACAGCACCACCACCACGGTGATCGAAGAAGCCAAGCGGGTGGTGCGCGAGCGCAAGCTGCCGATACGCTTTTCGATTCTGCCGCCGTTCTTCCAGGATCCCGATTACCTAGAGGCCCTGGCCGACAGCGCGCGGCCGTACCTGGAAAAGGATTTCGATCACCTGCTGCTGAGCTTCCACGGCTTGCCGGAGCGCCACCTGCGCAAGCTCGACCCGAGCAATCATTGCCTGCGCGGGCCGGACTGCTGCCGCACGGCGTCGCCGCAGGTGCTCGCCACCTGCTACCGCGCCCAGTGCATGCGCAGCGCCGAAGCCTTTGCCACGCGCATGGGCCTGCGACCGGAACAGTGGTCGGTGTCGTTCCAGTCGCGCCTCGGCAAGGACAAGTGGATCGAGCCGTACACCGAGGCGCGCCTCGACGAGCTGGCCGCCCAGGGTGTGAAAAAACTGCTGGTGATGTGCCCGGCCTTCGTCGCCGACTGCATCGAAACGCTGGAGGAAATCGGCGACCGCGGCCGCGAGCAGTTTCAGGCGGCAGGCGGTGAAAGCCTGGAGCTGGTGCCGTGCCTGAACGACCACCCGAGCTGGGTGGCAGCGCTCAAGCGGCTGTGCGAGCGAGCGCCACAGAGCGTGTAAAAAAAGATGCCCGGCTAGTGCCGGGCATTTTTCTTTCTCTCAGACCCTGTTCACGATCTTTTTCGATGACATAAAAGGCTGCTACAAGGCAAAAGCGGCACTTCGTAGGGTGGACGACGCTTTATCCGTCCACCGCTCTGCGATTGCAATGGTGGACAAAAAGAGCGTTGTCCACCCTACGTCTGCTCTCGCTACTTCGCAGTCAGAACGCTGAAGCCGAGCCGAAAGATCATCAACAGGTTCTCAGATGTCTGGCGCCTCGTCAGCACGCTTCTTCTTCCAGCCGTCATTACCCGGCAGGATCAGGTTCAGGGCAATGGCGACGATGGCGCACAGGGCGATGCCCTTGAGGCCGAAATCGTCCGGGCCGTCGCCGGTGCCGATCAGCACACCACCGATACCGAACACCAGGGTCACCGAGACGATCACCAGGTTGCGCGCTTCGCTGAGGTCGACGCTGTGGCGGATCAGGGTGTTCATGCCCACCGCGGCAATGGAACCGAACAGCAGGCACAGAATGCCGCCCATCACCGGCACTGGAATGCTCTGCAGGATGGCGCCGAACTTGCCGATGAAGGCCAGGGTGATGGCGAAGATCGCCGCCCAGGTCATGATCTTCGGGTTGTAGGCCTTGGTCAGCATCACCGCGCCAGTCACTTCGGCGTAGGTGGTGTTGGGTGGGCCGCCGAACAGACCCGCTGCCGAGGTGGCCACGCCATCGCCGAGCAGGGTGCGATGCAGGCCCGGGGTCTTCAGGTAGTTCTTGCCGGTCACGCTGCCCACGGCGATCACCCCGCCGATGTGCTCGATGGCCGGGGCCAGGGCAACCGGCACGATGAACAGGATCGCCTGCCAGTTGAAGGCCGGCGCGGTGAAGGCCGGCACGGCCAGCCAGGGGGCGGTGGCCACGTGGCTGAGGTCGAGGGCGCCGAAGTAGATCGACAGGGCGAAGCCCACCAGGATGCCGGAGATGATCGGCACCAGGCGAAAGATGCCACGCCCGAACACGGCGACGATCAGGGTGGTCAGCAGGGTCGGCATGGAGATCCACATCGCCGTGCTGTAAGGCAGCAGCACGCTGCCGTCACCGGCCTTGCCCATGGCCATGTTGGCGGCGATCGGCGCCATGGCCAGGCCGATGGAAATGATCACCGGGCCGATCACCACCGGCGGCAGCAGACGGTCGATGAAGCCGGTGCCCTTGATCTTCACGGCCAGGCCGAGAAAGGTGTAGACGAACCCGGCCGCGACCACGCCGCCCATGGTTTCCGCCAGGCCGAACTGGCCCTTGGCAAGGATGATCGGGGTGATGAAGGCGAAGCTCGAAGCCAGGAACACCGGCACCTGACGACCGGTAACGATCTGGAACAGGAGGGTCCCCAGGC
>Ga0207790_1000358_pt1 | contig 16889 bp, 16 predicted proteins | sample HigsolmetaGSP14D_FD_184842 | JGI IMG/M metagenome (GOLD analysis project Ga0207790, IMG submission 184842) | High solid enriched microbial communities from the Joint BioEnergy Institute, USA - SP1-4-D (SPAdes) | ecosystem: Engineered > Bioreactor > SSF (Solid state fermentation) > Aerobic >...
CCTGTACGACCTGCCGCCGGAAGAAGAGAAGCTGATCCCGCAGGTCTGCTCCTCGCTGGACCAGGCCCTGGAAGCGCTGGACAAGGACCGCGAGTTCCTCAAGGCCGGTGGCGTGATGAGCGATGACTTCATCGACGGCTACATCGCGCTGAAGATGCAGGAAGTGACCAAGTTCCGCGCCGCCACCCACCCGCTGGAATACCAGCTGTACTACGCCAACTGAGCACGCGCGGCGGTGGCGAAGGACAACCCTCCCACCTTCGTCATCGCCGCCTCTTTCCCGGCTGGGGAGCCGGAAAAGGGGAGAGCCTGCCAGCCTGTTGAAAGCGTTCCACCGTCCAGGGGCAAGAGAGACCGGACGCGCGTCATGGGCCGCCCTCCCTCCCGCGTTACCGGTGTTGCTGTGCGCAGCCACGCCGGCCCGGCCCAGAGCACGTTCGGCGCACACGCCACGGTCATCGCACGGATGATCCGGGGCTGCCTGACGCCACGGCGCAGCCGCGCCGTGGCTCCATCCACCATCGGGATATGCGCATGAAACTGATCTCCGCCATCATCCGACCGTTCAAGCTCGACGAGGTCCGCGAGGCCCTTTCCGATGCCGGCGTGTCGGGCATCACCGTGACCGAAGTGAAAGGTTTCGGTCGCCAGAAGGGGCACACCGAGCTGTACCGCGGTGCCGAGTACGTGGTCGATTTCCTGCCCAAGATCAAGATTGAAACCGTGGTGACCGACGAACGCGTGGAGGCCGTGGTCGAGGCCATCCAGAGCGCGGCGGGCACCGGCAAGATCGGTGACGGCAAGATCTTCGTCACCCCCGTCGAGCAGGTGGTGCGCATCCGCACCGGCGAAATCGGCGCGGACGCGCTGTAACCCCTTTCCGGAGATCCCCCATGAAGAGTCGTCTGTTCGCCGGGTGGCAAGCCCGGTTCCATCTCGTGTGCCTGCTCATGCTGCTCAGCGCGCTGGCCGTGGGTGCCTTCCCGGGTGCCGCGCATGCCCAGGTGCAGACCAGCCCGCTGCCGACCGAAAGCGTGGCCGTCGAGCCGCTGCCGGTCGATGCGCCGGCCGCACCCGCCGCCGAGGCCGCCGCCGCACCCGCTTACGACCGCGGCGATGTGGCCTGGATGCTCACCTCCACCCTGCTGGTCCTGCTGATGGTGGTGCCGGGCCTTGCCCTGTTCTACGGCGGCCTGGTGCGCTCCAAGAACGTGCTGTCCATCCTCAGCCAGGTGCTGGTGGTGTTCTCGCTGGTGTTGATGCTGTGGGTGGCCTACGGCTACAGCGCGGTGTTCAGCACCGGCAACCCGTTCTTCGGTTCGTTCACCGAGTTCGCCTTCCTCAAGGGCTTCGCGCCCGACTCGGTGGGCAACACCCCCATTGCCGGCCTGCCGGATTACCTGTTCGTGGCCTTCCAGTCCACCTTCGCCGGCATCACCACCGCCCTGATCGTCGGCGCGTTCGCCGAGCGCATCAAGTTCAAGGCAGTGCTGCTGTTCTCCGCCCTGTGGTTCACGCTGAGCTACATCCCGATGGCCCACATCGTCTGGGGAGGTGGGTACCTGGGTGAAATGGGGGCGATCGATTTCGCCGGCGGCACCGTGGTGCACATCAACGCCGGCGTGGCCGGCCTGGTGGGCGCGTACTTCCTGGGCAAGCGCATCGGCTATGGCCAGAGCGCGCTGAAGCCGCACAACGTGCCCTACACCTACATCGGCGCGATGCTGCTGTGGGTGGGCTGGTTCGGCTTCAACGCCGGCTCGGCGGCAGCCGCCGACACGGTGGCCTCGCTGGCCTTCCTCAACACGCTGCTGGCCACCGGCGCGGCCGTGCTGGGCTGGACGCTGGTGGAAGCCATCAGCAAGGGCAAGCCGTCGGCACTGGGTGCCGCGTCCGGTGCGGTGGCCGGCCTGGTCGGCATCACGCCCGCCTGCGGCACCGTCGGTCCGCTGGGAGCGATCGTGATCGGCCTGGTGGCCGGTGTGGCCTGCGTGTGGGGCGTGACCGGGCTCAAGCGCCTGCTCAGGGTGGACGACACCGCCGATGTGTTCGGCGTGCATGGCGTGGGCGGTATCGTCGGCGCGCTGCTCACCGGTGTGTTCAGTGCGCAGTCGCTGGGCGGCACCAAGGCCGATCTGGATATCGGCCATCAGGTGTGGGTGCAGTTCGTCAGCGTCGCCTTCACCATGGTCTGGTGCGCGGTGGTCACCGCCGTGATCCTGCTGCTGGTGCGTGCGCTGGTGGGCCTGCGGGTCAATGAAGAAGCGGAGCGGACCGGCCTGGACGTCACCTCGCACGGCGAATCCGCGTACGAGGCCTGATCGGCAACCACGTTTTCGGGGGTTTCACCTTTGCTGTAATGGATGTCGCGTGTTGACGTCGCTACCGGCGGTCTTTGGACCGCCGGTTTTTTTTGCCCGATGCCGGGGAAGGGCACGCATGTCGCGATGTCTCCGCCGCCGTGCAGACACCGTGCACAGGCCTTGGTTAGACTCGGGGCATGATCCGTTACCGCCTGTTGCTTCCCGCACTGTGTATGCTGGCGTTGGCCGCCTGCACCACCACGCCGCCCGAACAACGCAATCCGCTGGCCACGTGGGTACCGTCGGCAAACTTCAACACCCGCATGCCGGTGGTGGTCGTGCTGCACCACACCGACCAGCACTCGGTGCAGCAGAGCCTGGATACGCTGCGCAGCGCCAATAGTGGCGGCAAGGTCAGTGCACACTATCTGATCGGCGCCGACGGTCAGCGCTACCAGCTGGTCGCTGACGACCGCCGCGCCTGGCATGCGGGACCGGGCCGCTGGGGCACCATCACCGACCTCAACTCGGCGTCGATCGGCATCGAGCTGGATAACGACGGTGACAGTCCGTTCACCGAGGCGCAGATTGAATCGCTGATCGTGCTGCTGGCGGATCTGTGCGAGCGGCTGGGCATTCCGCCGCAGCAGGTGATCGCGCATGCCGACCTGGCGCCGACGCGAAAGCAGGACCCCAGCCGTTTCTTCCCGTGGCAGCGTCTGGCACAGGCAGGGTTTGGTGTGTGGCCGCGCGATAGTGACGGCGTTCCGCCGGCGGGGTTCGATGCGTGGCAGGCCTTGGCCCAGTTCGGGTATCCACTACAGGACCGTGCAGCGGCGGCCGGCGCATTCCATCGCCGCTTCCGCGGCAGCGACGCCCTGCCGGCCGAGCTGGATGCCGAAGACGCCCGTATCCTGCATTCGCTGCTGCAACAGACCCGGTAGAGCCGAGCCATGCTCGGCTGATCGCATTTCCCGGTAGAGCCGAGCCATGCTCGGCTGATCGCATTTCCCGGTAGAGCCGAGCCATGCTCGGCTGATCGCAGGCGGCCCGAACAGCCGCCGAGCATGGCTCGGCGCTACAACACCGCCGCTTCCCGACGGCGCGACAACACCGCACCCCCCCGGTAGAGCCGAGCCATGCTCGGCTCATCGCTCAGTTGGCCGCTCGGCTCATCGCGCACACCCACCGGGCACCGTTCGGCGCCACGCTTGCCGGCTCGCTGTCTGCGCCACTACATTGAACCGATGAACCTTCTTTCTGTCTCGTCCTTCCGCATGCGTGGCACGCTGGCAGCGCTGACCCTGGTGGTCCTGTCCGGCTGCAGCACGCTGCGACCGTCCGCCACGTCAACGCCGTCGCCGGCCTCTGTTCCGACGACTTACCAGAAGGTCAGCTGGACCGATCTGCCACCCGTCAGCGATGCCGATCTTCAAGCCGGCTTCGCCGCCTGGCGCAGCGCGTGCCCGCGGCTGAAGGACGACGCCCGCTGGGGCGCTACCTGCGCGGCGGCAGCCGGCGTGGCGACGGATGCGGCGGCCATCCGCAGCTTCCTGCAGGCCAACCTGGACGTGCATGCGCTGCGCGCGGCCGGCAACCGCAGTACCGGACTCATCACCGGCTACTACGAACCGATCTATCCGGGCAGCCTGACCCGGACCGCACAGGCCACGGTGCCGGTGTACGGGGTGCCCAACGATCTGGTCGTGGTGCAGCTGGACACGGTGTACCCCGAACTGAAGGGCAAGCGCCTGCGCGGCCGGGTGGAGGGCAAGGTACTCGCCCCGTATGACGATGCCGGCACCATCGCCGGCAAGACCCTCGATGCGCCGGTACTGGCGTGGCTGACCGACCCGATGGACCTGCAGCTGCTGCAGATCCAGGGCTCCGGGCGCATCCGCCTGGACAATGGCCAGCAGGTCCGCATGGCCTACGCCGAGCAGAACGGTCACCCGTACCGACCCATCGGCCGCTGGCTGGTGGAGCAGGGCGCGCTGAAGAAGGAAGACGTCACCATGGACGCCATCCGCGCGTGGGCGCGGGCCAATCCGGCGCGCGTGCCGGAGATGCTGGCCAGCAATCCCAGCTACGTGTTCTTCGTACGCAACCCGGACAGCCCGGAAGGACCGCGCGGCTCGTTGAACGTGCCGCTCACCGCTGGCTACAGCGTGGCGGTGGACCGCACCGTGGTGCCGCTGGGCAGCCTGCTGTGGCTGTCCACCACCCGGCCGGACGGCAGCGCACTGGTGCGGCCGGTGGCGGCGCAGGATACCGGTGGCGCGATCGCCGGCGAGATCCGGGCCGACCTCTACTGGGGTACCGGCGATGCCGCCGGCGATCTGGCCGGGCACATGAAGCAGCAGGGCAGCCTGTGGATGCTCTGGCCGAAGGGCGTGCCGCTGCCGTCTGCGCCGAACGGATAACGTCCGCCGCACCGCTCCCAGCTGCTGCCGCTTTTGCACTACATTGGTGCAATGACCGCACTTCCGCTTGCTCCCACCCTGGAGGCCCTGGGGACTCCCGTGGCCTGGGCTGACCCGCACGGCCGCATCATGGGCTGCAACCCGGCTTTCGCGCGCTGGATGGGTGTCAGCGGGCGCCGCCTGATCGGCCAGCCGTTGGCCGCGCTGGAGTCGCAGGGAGAGGCGCTGGCGCATTTTCTGGCCCGCGATGAGCGCGACAGCCTGCGCCTGCACCGGTTGGCCCTGGCGATGCCGGGCGAAGCGCCGCGCTTTGCCGAGGGCTGGATGAGCCGGCTCGATGACGGCGGCTGGATGCTGGAGGCGCACCCGGTGGATGAGTTCCCCGGGCTGGACCCGACCCAGGCGCTGCCCAGCGCGCTCAGCGCGGCGCTGAAAGGGCTGGCGCACGAACTGCGCAATCCCTTGGCCGGGCTGAAGGGCGCCGCGCAGTTGCTGGCGCGCCGGGCCAGCCAGCGGGACGGCGACGAACGTGAACTGATCGAGCTGATCGGCAGCGAGATCGAGCGCCTCAACGGCCTGCTCGACCAGCTGCTGTCACCGGCACCGGCTGCGCCGCACGCTCCATTGAACATCCACGCCGCGCTGGAGCGTGTGCTGCGGCTGGCCGAGAGCGAAGCCGGCTGGGCGGTGCGGCTGCAGCGCGATTACGACCCCAGCATTCCCGAGTTCGCCGGCGACGCCGACCGGCTCAACCAGGCCGTGTGGAACCTGGTGCGCAACGCCATGCAGGCCGGCGCTGGCACCATCACCCTGCGCACGCGGGTTGAGCACGGCGTGCGCATCGCCGAACGGCTGCACACGCTGGCGCTGCGGCTGGAGATTGCCGACGACGGCCGCGGCGTGCCCGACGAGCTGGCCGAGCACCTGTTCCTGCCGCTGGTCAGCGGCCGCGCCGAGGGCACCGGCCTGGGCCTGGCGCTTGCCCAGCAGGTGGCGCGCGAGCACCGCGGCACGCTCACCTACCGCTCGCGGCCGGGGCATACGGTGTTCACCCTGCTGCTGCCCATCGGCAGCGGCGCTGCCGCGCAGGAGAGCGCCCATGGCATCGCATGAATCCCACGGCGCGCAGGGCGCGCATCATGTCTGGGTGGTGGACGATGACCGCGCGGTGCGCTTCGTGCTGTGCACCGCGCTGCGCGAGGCGGGCTACCAGGTGCAGGGTTTCGAGAGCGCTGCGGCCGCGCTGCACGCGTTGCAGGAGCAGCCGGCACCGGCACTGCTGTTCACCGATGTCCGCATGCCCGGCGACGATGGCCTGGTGCTGCTGGACAAGCTCAAGGCGGCCCACCCGCAGCTGCCGGTGATCGTGATGTCCGCCTACACCGACGTGGCCAGCACCGCGGGCGCGTTCCGCGGCGGTGCGCATGAGTTCCTCTCCAAACCTTTCGATCTGGATGATGCGGTGGCGCTGGCCCGGCGCACCCTGCCCAGCGCGGGCAGCGACCCGGTCCCCGTGGTCGATGTCGCGCCGCCTGGCCCCGCCGAACAGGCACCGCAGCTGGTCGGTGACACCCCGGCGATGCGCGCGTTGTTCCGTGCCATCGGCAAGCTGGCCCAGGCACCGCTGGCGGTGCTGGTCACCGGTGAAACCGGCACCGGCAAGGAACTGGTGGCCAACGCGCTGCACCGCGAATCACCGCGCGCGGCGGCACCGTTCGTGGCGCTCAACACGGCGGCCATTCCGGCCGAACTGCTGGAAAGCGAGCTGTTCGGTCACGAGGCCGGTGCGTTCACCGGTGCGCAGCGGCGCCATGTCGGCCGTTTCGAGCAGGCCAACGGCGGTACGCTGTTCCTTGATGAGATCGGTGACATGCCGCTGGCCCTGCAGACGCGGCTGCTGCGGGTGCTGGCACAGGGCGAATTCTTCCGCGTGGGCGGCCGCGAGCTGATCCGCGTGGACGTGCGCGTGGTGGCGGCCACTCACCAGGATCTGGAAGGGCTGGTGGCACAGGGGCGGTTCCGCGCCGATCTGCTGCACCGGCTGGATGTGGTGCGGCTGCAGCTGCCGCCGCTGCGCGAGCGCCGCGACGACATCGCCCAGCTGGCCAACAGTTTCCTGGCCGCTGCGGCGCACCGCCTGGATACACCGCCCAAGCGCCTGACCGCCGCTGCCCTGCAGGCACTGCGGGAGCATGCGTGGCCGGGCAATGTGCGTGAACTGGAGAATGTCTGCTGGCGGATGGCTGCGCTGGCTGTCGCCGATACCATCGGCGCTGCCGATGTCGACATGGCGCTGAACCGCGGCGGCAGCGCCGGTACCACGGCTGCCGGTGCGGCCGATGCCGGCCAGTGGGAAGCGTTGCTGTCGGCGTGGGCACGCAAGCGCCTGGCCGAAGGGGCCGAAGGCCTGCACGCGCAGGTGCGTGAGCGGGTGGACCACGCGCTGCTGGAGGCCGCGCTGCAGATCACCCATGGCCGCCGCGCCGAAGCCGCCGCGCGGCTGGGGCTGGGGCGCAACACCCTGACCCGCAAGCTCGGCGCCGGCCGCCGACGGGGTCCGGCCTGAACCGCGCACGCGTTCTTGTGCACGCGTACTTGCCACGGGGTTGATGTGTCGTGGACAGTGCTGCGGCTACGTTGTCACCAAGGAGAATCCCATGTCCCCGATCCGTCTGCTCATTCCGGTGTCTGCCGCCGCATTGCTGGCTGCCTGCGGCACCGCACCCGAACGCGCCGCGCCACCTGCGCCGGCGGCGGTGGTGAGCACTGCGAAGATGGCCGAAGCCAACCTGGCGCCGGCCTCGGCCAGTCTGGTCAGCGGCCGCCTGGCACTGGTACCCGAGGCGGGTGGGGTGCATATCACCGGGGTGATCGGTGGCCTGCAGCCGTTGCAGCAGCCGGCGTTCCACGTGCATGAGCGCGGTGACTGCAGCGCGGTGGATGCCAGCAGCGCCGGCAATCATTTCAATCCCACCCAGCAGCCCCATGGCCGGCCGGGCAGCGGTGCGCACCACCTGGGTGACATGGACAACCTGCGCGCCGACGCCAAGGGCGTGGCCAATGTGGATGTGCACCTGCGCGGCGTCACCCTGGGCGGTGGCGCGGCCAACGACATTGCCGGACGTGCGCTGATCGTGCACGCCCAGCCCGACGATCACCGGAGCCAACCTGCCGGCAATGCCGGTGTCCGCATTGCCTGCGCCGTCATCCGGGTCACCCGTTGACGGTGCAGACCTACGCGATGCTTCCCAAAGCAAGGAGAACCACCCGATGCGCCTGATCCATACCTCGCTGTTCGCTGCCATCGCAGCGCTGGGCCTGTCCGCCTGCAACCCGCAGCCGGCTGCCAACGAAGCGGCCGCACCGGCCGCCGCCACCGAGCCGGCAGCGCCGACCCCGCCGGTGACCGATACCGCCGCTGCCGCCACCAGCACCCAGGCCGTGGCCGAACTGGCCCCCACCGCCGGCAATACGGCCAAGGGCAGCATCCGCTTCAGCATGGTGGATGGTCGTATCCACGCCATGGGCGAGATCACCGGGCTGAAGCCGAACAGCGAGCACGGTTTCCATATCCACGAGAAGGGTGACTGCAGCGCGCCGGATGGCACCAGCGCCGGCGGCCATTTCAATCCGGCCCAGCAGGACCACGGCAGCATCACCGCCGATCCGCACCATGGCGGCGACATGCCGAACCTGAAGGCCAATGCCGAAGGCGTGGCCACCGTGGACGGTCCGGTGTCGAGCAATGTGAATCTGGGCAAGGGCGATGGGTTCGACATCATCGGCCGTGGCCTGATCGTGCATGCCGACCCGGACGATTACACCAGCCAGCCCACCGGCAACGCCGGCGCCCGCCTGGCCTGCGCGGTGATCACCAAGGCCGAATAAGGCCCCGCGCGGCCCTGACCGTCGGTAGCGCCGAGCCATGCTCGGCGTTCGCGCGCGAGCGCGGCCCAGAACCCGCCCGTAGCGCCGAGCCATGCTCGGCGTCCGCGCGCAAGCGCGTCGGGTTTGCTGGCGCCGGAATAGGGGTACCGAGTCAGGGTTACCGGCGCCGGAACGAAGAGCTGCCGAGCATGGCTCGGCACTACCCAAGTACCAGGCACCCCCAGGTTTCGTGCATTCCAAATGCGGGCGTGAGGTGCGTCGTTGACGGTTCAGCGCGCCAGCAGCGCGCGCGCGTCCTGGCCGGCTTCGCAATGCACGAACAGCACGGGAACACCGTGCGCTTCCAGCACCGCCGCCATCTGCCGCTGGCGCATCAGGAACTGCTCGTAGATGCCATGCAGGCGGTCACAGTCGTCCTTGCCATGGCGGTAGTGCGCGCACCAGCCCGCCGGATCGAACAGCGCCATGCGCACCTCGCCGTGCGTGTACCGCAGCAGCGGTTCCGGCGCCTGGTCCAGCCACTCATCGGCCTGCGGTGCCAGCACGGCGGTCTCGATCACCGGCCACAGCACCGCCAGGCCCTGGTTGTCGTACTGCATGGCCATCATCGCGGCCAGATCGTTCACGGTGAAATAGCGCGCGTGCTCCACACGTGCGCCGAAGGCCTGCTGCGCCAGCAGCGCGGTATCAGCCTGTGCCATGCCCTGCGCCAGCAATACCTCTTCCAGCGCATCGGACACCGCGGACACGGTGCCGGCATCGGTACCGGTCAACACGAACGGCACCACGCGCAGCCCACCGCCCTGCAGGCTGGCATCGGCCTGGAACGGCAGCGGTACCTCACCATCAGCCGCTGCGCCGAACGCCAGCAGGCGAGGGCCTTCATCGCGCCCTGGTGCGCGCGCGTGCAGTTCTTCCAGGCGGCGGTGGATCGGCCAGCCCGGGCGCAGCACTTCAGCCGGATCGAAATGCGCGGCGGCAAATACCAGGTCCAGCTCACTGGCCTGCGGCACCAGCCGGGCCAGATCACGGCCCACGCGTTCGGCCAGTTCGCCGGCCTGCCCGGCACCGAGTGCGGCATGGCGGGGTGACTCACCGTCGGCCAGCTCCAGGGCCAGCAGTCCAAGGGCATTCATGCCGGGGTCGGTTTTGCTCATGGTTTCACGGTTGGCCCATCACAGGGCGGCAGCTACACTGGGGTCCATTATGCCTGCTCCCTCGTGCAGGCCATGTTGCAGCCCCTTCGCCCATGCCAGGAATGTCCATGCTCAACGCACGTCCCGTCGCCATCCTTGGTGGCGTTCGCATCCCGTTCTGCCGCCAGAACACGGCTTACTCGGATGTCGGCAACCTTGGCATGTCGGTCCGCACGCTGGGTGCCCTGGTGGAACGCTTCGGCCTGCATGGCCAGCAGCTGGGCGAAGTGGCGATGGGCGCGGTGATCAAGCACCCCAGCGACTGGAATCTGGGTCGTGAAGCCACGCTGTCGTCGGGCCTGTCGCCGCTTACCCCGGGCATCACCCTGCAGCGTGCCTGCGGCACCTCGCTGGACAGCATCATCACGGTGGCCAACAAGATCGCGCTGGGCCAGATCGAGTCCGGCATCGGCGGCGGTTCGGATACCACCTCGGACGTGCCGATCGTGTACGGCAAGAAGCTGCGCGCGCGCCTGCTGGCGGCCAATCGCGCCAAGAGCACGGGTGACAAGCTGCGCGCGCTCACCAGCGGCTTCAAGCTGTCCGAACTGAAGCCGGAGTTCCCCGGCGTGGCCGAGCCGCGCACCGGCAAGAGCATGGGCGAACACTGCGAGGACATGGCCAAGGAATGGAACATCGCCCGCGATTCGCAGGATGAGTGGGCCGTTTCCTCGCACCGCAAGCTGGCCGCCGCCTACGAGCGCGGGTTCTTCAACGGGCTGATCGCACCGTTCCGTGGCGTGGAGCGCGACAACATCCTGCGCGCCGATACGTCGCTGGAGAAGCTGGCCACGCTGAAGCCGGCCTTCGACAAGGTCTCCGGCCGCGGCACGTTGACCGCCGCCAACTCCACCCCGCTGACCGACGGCGCGGCCGCCGTGCTGCTGGCCAGCGAGGAATGGGCACGCGCCCATGGTCATGTGCCGCAGGCGTACCTGCGCGATGCCCACGTGTCGGCGGTGGATTTCGTGCATGGCGAGGGGCTGCTGATGGCCCCGACCGTGGCCGTGCCGGAGATGCTCAAACGCAATGGCCTGACCCTGCAGGATTTCGATATCTACGAGATCCACGAAGCGTTCGCCGCGCAGGTGCTGTGCACGCTGCGTGCGTGGGAAAGCGAGGACTACTGCCGCAACCGCCTGGGCCTGGACGCGGCGATGGGCCGTATCGATCCGGACAAGATCAATCCGCTGGGCTCGTCGCTGGCCACCGGCCATCCGTTCGCCGCCACCGGTGCGCGGGTGATCGCCACGGCCGCCAAGCAGCTGGAAGAGCGGGGCGGTGGCCGCGCGCTGGTGTCGATCTGCACCGCCGGCGGCATGGGCGTGGTCGCCATCGTCGAGCGCTGAGCCGGCGTCCGCGCGTAAGCGCGGTGGGTTGATCGGTGCCGGTATGGGGAGGTGCCGAGCGTGGCTCGGCACTACATGATTCGCACGTATGCCGTGAATGCCGCCGGTAGCGCCGAGCCATGCTCGGCGTTCGCGCGTAAGCGCGGCGGGTTGATCGGCGCCGGAACGGGGAGGTGCCGAGCATGGCTCGGCACTACATGATCCGTACGTATGCCGTGACTGCCGCCGGTAGCGCCGAGCCATGCTCGGCGTTCGCGCGTGAGCGCGGCGGGTTGATCGGCGCCGGAACGGGGAGGTGCCGAGCATGGCTCGGCACTACATGATCCGCACGTATGCTGTGAATGACGCCGGTAGCGCCGAGCCATGCTCGGCGTTCGCGCGCGAGCGCGGCGGGTTGATCGGCGCCGGAACGGGGAGGTGCCGAGCATGGCTCGGCACTACATCATCCGCACGTATGCCGTGAATGCCGTCGGGTAGCGCCGAGCCATGCTCGGCGTTCGCCTGTGTACGGTTGGGGTGTCCGGCATCCGGGTTACGGGATGCGCGGGTACCCGTGCTCGTCGCGATCCTCGTTGGCGTCGTACACCGGCGGGGCGGCGGACAGCGGCTGTTCTTCCACCGTGGCGCGCGGCACCACGGCCGACGGCTCGGCGGTGAGCGGCCGCTGCAGCGCGATGCTGTCCAGGCCCTTGCGCAGGCGCAGCGCGTTGGCCAGGCACTGCGCCGCCAGCGCCGACTCGCCACGCTGCTGATACGAGGTACCCAGCGCTTCCCACGCCGGCGCACCGGCACCGGCGGCGATCGCCTCGTGCAGCCGTGCTTCGGCCTCATCGTGGTTTTCCAGGGCCAGCGACACCCGGCCCTGCGCCAGCAGCAGCGCTGCTGAATCGCCATGCTGGCGGCGCCAGCGCTGCAGATTCGCTTCGCGGGTCGCCAGGCGCGCACTCGGCAGCTCGCCGTATACGTCCACCAGTTCGTCGCTCCAGCGCTGGTCCAGAGCCTGTTCCAGCGAGAGCAGGGCCGGCTCGTCCCAGTCGAGCGCCGCCGCGCGTGCGGCATAGGCCGACACCACGCTGGGCTCGCTGCGCAGGGGCTTCGGGGTGCTGTCCCATTGGGCCGCCAACGCGTTCACATCTTCGGCTTCCAGCAGCGCCTGGGCCGCCAGGCGTGCTTCCAGCGTGGTCAGCGCGTCCGCCGGCAGTACCTTGCTCTGCCGCAGCGCGCCCAGCTGGCCGTAGGCCTCGTGTGCCCGGCCGGCACGTGCCAGGGCCTCGCCACGCAGCCACAGGCCGCGCGGCGGCAGCGGCTGCAGCGCAGCGGCGTCCAGTGTGTTGATCGCATCCACCGGGTGGTCCTCGGCGAGCTGCTGTTCGGCCCGCAGCAGCGCCTGGCTGCTGGCATCCACGGCGCCCAGCCGCTGCAGATAGACCTGCGCAGCCGCTTCATCGCCACGGGCACGCGCCGCGCGCGCGGCATTGATCAAGGCCACGGCGGTGACATCCTGGTCTTCCGCGGCGCCGTCGAACAGCTTTTCCGCGCGCTGCCAGTGACCGTGCTCATACGCCTGCAGACCGTCGATCAGGCGCGCCCGGCCCTGCTTGCGGCGGTAGCGGCCCCAGGCACGGAAGGGTGCGGCCAGCAGGCTCCACAGCAGCCACAGCACCAGCACCGCCACCAGGGCCAGCAGCGCCACCTGCGGCAGCGTGCTGCGGAAGTCTTCACCGCCGTAGCGGAAGATCACCTCGCCATATTTGCGCAGGTCATCGGCACCGAGCCACTGCGCACCGAAAATACCCACCGCTACGGCGAGCAGCAGCACAACCAGGGATGTCACAGGCTTCATCAGGGGGTCTCTCCATCGTGCAGGGTGCGCAGCAGTTGCAGGGTGCTGCCCAGCTCCGGTGCATCGGGACGCAGCGGGGCCGAACGCAAGGACTGCAGTTCAGCACGCTGGCTGCGCAGAGCCGGTGAATCCGGCCACAGCCGGCGCATCCAGCGGTCAATCTGTTCAGCTGCCTGCTGCAGTGCTGCTGCATCGCCGCGTTCGATCGCAGCCCGCGCCAGGGTCACTTCCAGCAGCAGGGCATCGCGGCCGGCCACCCGCTCGGCGTCGGTCAGCGGGCCCTGCAGCCGGGTCGGGGTGATCTCCACGAACGGGGCCAGCGCCACCCGCCACCAGCTGCGCGGTTGCGGCTGATCGGTGGATGCCGCCTGCACCTGCACGGGCAGGGCGTCCAGCGCCTGGCTGAAGGCGGCCAGCCGCTGCAGTACCTGCGCGCGCGGCCCTTCACCCAGCGCGTCCACGGCGGCGCGCTCCTGGATCAATGCCTGGCGCAGGTTCATGGCCTGCTGCGGCGGCAGGTCCGCCAGCGCGGTGGCGGCCAGCGCGTACAGCCGGCGGGCGCCCTCCACATCGCCGGCACCCTGCAGGCGCTGGCTGGCCTGGGTGAGCAGCAGCTCGGCCTCGTCACGGTGCAGCACATGGCTCTGCTGGCGCGTGCTGTCGGCCAGCTTGGCCAGGTTCTCTTCCAGCAGGGCATTGCGCTGGCCCAGCCCCAGCACTTCATCGCGCAGCACGCGGTTGGTGGTGGCCGCGTCCTGCACGCGTTGGCTGGTGGCGCGCTGGTCACGCCGCAGGGCCTCCACGCTGTCCACCAGGCCCTGCAGCTGCACAGCCTCGGTCTGCGCCTGCAGCCGCTGTTGCTGCTGCAGCTGGTTCCAGCGGTACACGCCCCAGCCGGCGGCGCCCAGCAGCAGCACCAGAACCAGCACGGCCAACGCCCAGCGCAGCGGGCGGGAAGGAGTGGGGGAAGCAACAGCGTCGTTCATGCAGATCGTCCGGGTCGGCCACGCGCGCGGCGGCGCGCCGGCGGCAGTGGGCACAGCATCACCGTTGCCCGGGTCGGCGGCAAGATGGCCGCCGCGCCTGTTCAGGCAGCGCGACAGTCGGCTGCCAGCCGAGCGGCGGCGGCCACCAGCTGGTGCGGCCGGGGCCCTTCGGCCTGCCGTACCGCGCGCAGCCCCAGAGCCAGCGCCTGCTCCTGCAGGCGTTCGCTGGCGGCCACCACGGCCAGCTGCTGTTGCCAGCGCTGCCGCCATGCCGGGGAAAGCTGCTGCCACGCCAGCTGCAGGGCCTCGCCGCTGCTCAGGGCGAGAATCCACGGCTGCGGCGCATGCGACAGCCGTGCCAACGCCCGGGCCGGCAGGGGCAGCGGCACGCGCTGGTAGACGTCCGCCCGCAGCAGCCGGGCGCCGCGCTGCTGCAGCGTCGGCGCGATCAGGCCGCGACCGCCCGGAGCAGTCACCAGCCCCACCTCGGCGCCGTGCAGTTGCTGCAGCTGTGGCAGGGCCAGCAGGCCCTCGCTGTCCATCCGCACCGGAGCGTGTGCGCCCTGCACCCCGGCGTGCTGCAGGGCGCGCAGGGTACCTTCGCCCACGGCCAGCCAGTGAGCGGTGTCATGGGCGGAAAAACCGGCCAGCAGGTCCGCCGCAGCGACCACCGCGGCCGGGCTGGTGAACAGCGTGTGGTCCGCGCGCAGGGCGGCCTCCAGCTGCGCGCGGCGGTCCGCACCGTGCAGGCGCTGTAGTCTCCATGGCGAAAGCGTCACCGTGCCGGCAGCCCCCGCCGCGTGGGCCGCTGCGCGCAGCGGGGCATGCTGTCCCTGCGGCCGCAGCGACACCAATGTCCATCCACACGGTTTCGCATGTTCATTCATTGCCTGCATTATGCGGGCCCGCGGTGTTGCTGGTGCTGTCGCTGATGTCTGCTTCCTGTGTGTCTTCTTCCCTGCTGGCCCTGCAACAGGTGCTGGACAGCATGCCGCCGGTGCGCGCCATGCAGATCCGTGTGCGCGATTACCGCGACGGCTGCCTGCGTTTGGCCGCGCCGCTGGCCGCCAACGTGAACGACAAGGGCAATGCCTTCGGCGGCAGCCTGGCCTCGGCCCTCACCCTGTCCGGCTGGGCGCTGGTGACCCTGCAGCTGCGCCTGGCCGGGCACGATGCCGAGGTGTACGTGGCCGACAGCCATCTGCGCTACCTGTCCCCGGTGCATGAAGACCTGGCGGCACAGGCGCAGGCCGCGCCGGACGCGGACTGGGCGACCTTCCTGTCCACCTTCGCCCAGCGCCGCAAGGCCCGCATCGCCGTGGTGGCCACCCAGCCGGGCGTGGATGGCCGGCCGGCGGCCGAACTGAGCGGGCGTTTCGTCGCCTTCGCCAGAGGGTAGGATGGCAGGCTGATGCCTTGGGGAAAGCGCAGATGCACCACCTGATCCGTTACCTGGCCCTTGCCGTCCTGCTGCTGGCCACCGCCACGGCCGGCGCCAAGGAGCTCAGCCGCAAGCAGCGCCAGCAGCTTGAGGAAATCCAGACCGCCTACGGCGCCACCATCCGCTGGGGCAGCATGGAAGATGCGCTGGCCTACATCGATCCGGAGGTGCGGCGCGCGCAGCCGATGACCGAGTTCGAAGCGCGCCGCTATGCGCAGATCCGTATTTCCGCCTACCGTGAACGGGCCACCAGCCCGCTGCCGGATGGCACGTACGAGCGCCGGGTGGAAGTGGGCGTGATCAACGTGAATACGCAGGCCGAACGCACCGTGGGCGTGGTGGAGCGCTGGCGCTGGGACCCCCAGGCCAAACGCTGGTGGCAGATCGCCGGCCTGCCGGACTTCTGGCAGGGCCAGTAACCCCGGTTTTGCCGTCCCGGCCCCGCGCAGGCGGGCCAATGTCCTGTCTGCGCGCCCGTGTGCGACAATCGGCGCCCGCTTATCGACCCGTGACCTGAGTGAATTACGAAGAGTTGATGGCCTTTGCCGGCCGAAACCCGATGCTGTCGATCGCTTTTGTCGGCCTGACCGCAGCGATCATCGTCACCGAGATCCGTCGCCTGTTCCGCGGCTACACCGCGCTCAAGCCGGCCGGTCTTACCCAGCTGATCAACAGCGGCGATGCCGTGGTGGTCGACCTGTCGGCCAGCGGTGATTTCGAAAAGGGACACATCGCCGGCAGCCGCAATGTGCAGGCCAGCCAGTTCACCCCGCAGCACAAGCTGGTGGCCACGGCCAAGCAGCGCCCGGTGGTGCTGGTGTGCCGCAGCGGCACCGCCTCGGAAACCGCCGCCAAAGCGCTGAAGAAGGAAGGCTTCGAGCAGGTCTTCGTGCTGGAAGGCGGCCTGCCCGCTTGGCAGCAGGCCGATCTGCCGCTGGTGAAGGGTCGTAACTGACCCCAAAGCAGGGGGCAGGGGTTGTGCTCGTCACGGCCCGCCCCCATCGCTACTGCTGCAACACACCGTCATAACGACAACACGCGATCCGCATATCTGGAGCAATTGGAAATGTCCGAAGAGAACACCAACGGCGCAACCGCGCCGGTCGACGCCGCCACCGGCCCCGCGTTCACCGTAGAGAAGATCTACGTCAAGGACGTTTCCTTCGAATCGCCGAATGCTCCGGCCATCTTCAACGATGCCGTGCAGCCCGAGCTGCAGCTGAACCTGAACCAGCAGGTGCAGCGCCTGGGCGAAAGCGCCTTCGAAGTGGTGCTGGCCGTGACCCTGACCTGCAAGGCCGGTGACCGCACCGCCTACGTGGCCGAAGTGAAGCAGGCCGGCGTGTTCGGTCTGGTCGGCCTGGACCCGCAGTCCATCGACGTGCTGCTGGGTACGCAGTGCCCGAACATCCTGTTCCCGTACGTGCGTTCGCTGGTGAGCGAGCTGATCCAGGCCGGCG
>Ga0207790_1000367_pt1 | contig 16705 bp, 16 predicted proteins | sample HigsolmetaGSP14D_FD_184842 | JGI IMG/M metagenome (GOLD analysis project Ga0207790, IMG submission 184842) | High solid enriched microbial communities from the Joint BioEnergy Institute, USA - SP1-4-D (SPAdes) | ecosystem: Engineered > Bioreactor > SSF (Solid state fermentation) > Aerobic >...
CGTCGTCTCGGAGTAACTCGGTGTAGATAAACTTGTCGCACGCTTTAACAAATGGCTGCGGCGTTTTCTGCTCTCCAAAACCGATGACCTCCAATCCTTCCTCACGTAGCCGAGCAGCCAGCCGAGTGAAGTCGCTATCGCTGGATACTAGACAAAACCCATCAAATCTCCGCGTATAAAGCAGATCCATAGCATCAATGATTAATGAGCTGTCAGTGGCGTTCTTGCCCTTGGTATAGGCGAACTGCTGGATCGGTTGGATGGAGTGGTCGAGCAGTACTTTCTTCCAGCCGCCCAGGTTGGGCAGGGTCCAGTCGCCGTAGATGCGTTTCACGCTGGCAACGCCATATTTGGCGATTTCCTCGAAGAGGCCTTCGACGATGGCAGCGGGGGCGTTGTCGGCGTCGATCAGGACGGCGAGGTGTTTTTGGTAGGCGGCAGGCGCGTTCTTGCTGGCCATGGTTCTTCCTTGAGAGGCGAAGGCCGACCTTACTGCTAAATAATGGCGGTGCGCCACTAGGTGTGGATGGCTTTTAGTCGCATGGGCGCGGTAGCTGCATGGGCTGAGCGGCTATTTGCGTCAAAACACGCAACAAACCATTGCACGTTAGGCCGTATTTCGAACCTATCCGTCTCTCTATGATGGCTCGCACTTTCCCTTGTGAGGCCATGCCATGAATGCTCTACGTCTGTTGCGCCCTTTGTTGTTAGGCGGTGCCGTGCTGGCCGGGGCCGGCCAGGTGCTGGCGGCTGAGCCGTTGAAGCTGGATATTTACAACCCCGGTGCCAAGTCGATTTTCCCGGTGTCGGCGCAGATCGTCTCCGGGCCGACCGAGGCGGTGCTGATCGATGCGCAGTTCCAGCGTGACGATGCCCAGGCGCTGGTCGAGAAGGGCGCGCGACCGGCAAGAAACTGACCACCGTGTATATCAGCCACAGCGACCCGGATTATTACTTCGGGCTGGATGTGATCCAGCGCGCCTTCCCGGACGCGAAGATCGTCGCCACGGCCGAGACGGTGGCCGCCATCGAAGCGAGCAAGGACGGCAAGCTGGCCCACTGGGGGCCGATCATGGCGGGCAACGCGCCGCAGACGCTGGTGGTACCGCAGGCGCTGAGCGAGCCGAAACTGACCGTGGATGGCCAGGTGCTGGAGATTCGCGGGCCGGAGCCCAAGCGTACCTTCGTGTGGATTCCGTCGCTGAAGACCGTGGTCGGCGGCATCCCGGTGTCGGCGAATATCCATGTGTGGATGGCCGATACCCAGACCGTGCAATCGCGCCGCGCCTGGCTGGCTACCCTGGCGGCCATCGAGGCGTTGCAGCCGAGCCGCGTGGTGCCCGGGCATTACCTGGCCAATGCCGATGGCAGCCTGCCGGATTCGCCGCAAACGGTTACCGCGACCCGCGAGTATCTGTTGGCCTTCGAGCAAGAAGCGAAGCAGGCCAGGGACTCGGCGCAGCTGATCGTGGCCATGCGCAAGCGCTACCCCAGCCTGGCCGATGAGTCGTCGCTGGCGCTCAGTGCCCAGGTGATCAAGGGCGAGGTGAAGTGGCCGCAATAGGGCTGCGTATCGGCATCGCCCGCGGCTCGGCAAGGGCAGGGCAGGGCGGCGCTGTTACCGGTTACAACGGCAGGAATGGCTGGTTAGGTCGATCCGAAAGGTAAATAGACCGCTCTGGAATAAGCCTTGGCAGGCAAACAGGTCACTCCGGATGTCGGCCAAGGGGGCTGCCCAAGGTTGGGCAGTGTTTCCCATGGTTGCACCAGCATGGACGAGGCATTGCACGACCAAGGTGCGCAACTGGCGGCGGTTTGTAGTGAACGTGGCGCCTTTTCAATCGAAAGTGACGCATTGCTCCAGACATTGGCGGTTACATCGGCGTCAACTGCGACTTTCGTCTAGAAGTTTCAAACGGTCGTGCGAATGGCATAGCGCTTGCTCCAACAGGCGGGCCAATCCTAAAAACTCCTCAGGAGCACGTCCATGCCTCATACGTCTTTCAAGAAAGGTTTCTTGGCGCTCGCGATCACTGGCGCACTGGGTTTTTCCTCGCTGACCCACGCGGACATCACCATTGGTGTCGGTGCGCCGATGACTGGCGGCAACGCGGCGTTCGGTGACCAGTTGTGGCGCGGTGCCGAGCAGGCGGCAGCGGATATCAATGCGGCGGGCGGTATCAACGGCGAGAAGATCAAGCTGGTGAAAGGCGATGACGCCTGCGAGCCGAAGCAGGCGGTGTCGGTGGCCAACCGGATGGTCGATGCCGACAAGGTGGTGGCGGTGATCGGGCACTTCTGTTCCTCGTCGACCATGCCGGCGTCCGAGGTGTATGACGAGGCAGGCATCCTGGCGGTAACCCCGGCGTCCACCAACCCGCAGGTGACCGAGCGCGGCCTGACCGCGATGTTCCGCATGTGCGGCCGTGACGACCAGCAGGGCATCGTCGCCGGCGACTACATCGTCGATGTGCTCAAGGCCAAGAAGATCGCCGTGGTGCACGACAAGGACACCTACGGCCAGGGCCTGGCCGACGCCACCCGTGCGCAGCTCAACAAGCGCGGCGTGAAGGAGGTGATGTACGAAGGCCTGACCCGCGGCGAGAAGGACTTCAACGCCCTGGTCACCAAGATCCGCGCCAGCGGCGCCGAGGTGGTGTACTTCGGTGGCCTGCATGCCGAGGCCGGCCCGCTGGTTCGGCAGATGCGCGAGCAGGGCGTGACCGCCAAGTTCATCTCCGGCGACGGCATCGTCACCGACGAGATGGTCGGCACCGCTGGCGGCCCGCAGTATGTCGATGGCGTGCTGATGACCTTTGGCGCCGACCCGCGGCAGATCGCCGACGGCAAGGCGGTGATCGAGAAATTCCGCGCCAATGGCTACGAGCCGGAAGGCTACACCCTCTACTCCTACGCCTCGATGCAGGTGGTGGCTGCGGCCTTTGCCGGCATCAAGGGCACCGATGGCGCCGAAGCCGCTGCCTGGCTGAAGGCCAACCCGGTGCAGACGGTGATGGGCAAGAAGGAGTTCGACGACAAGGGCGACCTGAAAGTCTCCGACTACGTGATGTACCAGTGGGGCGCTGACGGCAAGTACAAGCAGCTTTAAGAGAAGGGTTCTCTCGAGCGGCAGGGTGAGCGTGGGAGTGGCTTCAGTTTGTAGGGTGGACGACGCTTTATTCGTCCACCGTGCTTTAACCGCAATGGTGGACAAGAAGAGCATTGTCCACCCTACAGCTGATGTCGCGCGCTGTGCGCGCGAATCGCGGGCATGGCCCGCTCCCACAAATGACCGCGCCATCTCCATTGCCCTGCCTCTCGTGAACACACCTCCAAACCCGGCGGGCCATGACCTGCCGGGGCTGCTGCGGTCGCCTGGCGACTACGCGCTTCTTTCCGTCACGGACTCAGAGATTTTTCAATGGACGGTATCTTCCTGCAGCAACTGGTCAACGGCCTGACCCTCGGCTCGGTCTACGGCCTGATCGCCATCGGCTACACCATGGTTTACGGCATCATCGGCATGATCAACTTCGCCCACGGCGAGGTGTACATGGTCTCCGCCTACCTCGCCGCCATCGCCATCGCCGTACTGGCGTTCTTCGGTGTGCATTCCTTCCCGCTGGTGATTCTCGGCACGCTGGTGTTCACCATCGTGGTCACCGGGGTTTACGGCTTCGCCATCGAGCGCATCGCCTACAAACCGCTGCGCAACTCCACGCGGCTGGCGCCGCTGATCAGCGCCATCGGCATGTCGCTGATCCTGCAGAACTACGTGCAGCTCAGCCAGGGCGCGCGGCAGCAGGGCATCCCGACCATGCTCGAAGGCGCGCTGCGCCTGCATGTGGGCGACGGCTACGTGATGATCACCTACACCAAGCTGTTCATCATCGCCGCGGCCATCATCGGCATGCTGGCGCTGACCTTCATCATCCAGAAGACCCGCCTGGGGCGCATGTGCCGCGCCACCCAGCAGGACCGCAAGATGGCGCAGATCCTCGGCATCAACACCGACCGGGTGATCTCCTACGTGTTCGTCATCGGCGCCTCCATGGGCGCGCTGGCCGGGGTGCTGATCACCCTCAACTACGGCACCTTCGATTTCTATGCCGGCTTCATCATCGGTATCAAGGCCTTCACCGCGGCGGTGCTTGGTGGCATCGGCTCGCTGCCCGGGGCGATGCTCGGCGGGCTGATTCTCGGCGTGGCCGAGGCGCAGTTCTCCGGGATGGTGAATTCCGACTACAAGGACGTGTTCAGTTTCTCGCTGCTGGTGCTGATCCTGATCTTCCGTCCCCAGGGCCTGCTGGGCCGTCCTCAGGTAACCAAGGTGTGATGCCGTGAGTACGACTTCTATCGATGTGAAAAAGAGCCTGGTCGATGCGCTGATGGCCGGGTTGATCGCCCTGATCGTGTTCGGCCCGGTGGTGGGCGTGGTGCTCAAGGGCTACGACTTCACCCCGCAATTCGACCGCGTGGCCTGGATGGTCGGTGCGGTGATGGTCGGCCGCCTGCTGCTCAGCCTGTTCCTGCAGACTTCCCGCGGGCGCGTGGTGCTGGAGGGCTTCGAGCGCTCCGGTGGTGGCGTCGGCGTGCAGCCGCCGGGCTATGTGTCGCGCATGCGCTGGATCATTCCGGGGCTGATCCTGCTGGCGATCATCTTTCCATTCTTCGCCAACAAGTACCTGCTGACGGTGATCATCCTCGGCCTGATCTACGTGCTGCTCGGCCTCGGCCTGAACATCGTGGTGGGCCTGGCCGGCTTGCTCGACCTGGGTTTCGTCGGCTTCTACGCCATCGGCGCCTACGGCCTGACCATGGGCTACGAATACCTGGGCCTGGGCTTCTGGAGCCTGCTGCCGCTGGCGGCGCTGATGGCGGCCTTCGCGGGGATGATATTGGGCTTTCCGGTGCTGAGGATGCACGGCGATTACCTGGCCATCGTCACCCTGGGCTTCGGCGAGATCATCCGCCTGGTGCTGACCAACTGGCTGGAGGTCACCGGCGGCCCCAACGGCATGAGCGCGCCGGCGCCGACCTTCTTCGGCCTGGAGTTCGCCCGCCGCGCCAAGGACGGTGGCGTGCCGTACCACGAGTACTTTGGCGTGGCCTACAACCCCAACATGAAGTTCCTGTTCATCTACGCGGTGCTGGTGCTGGTGGTCTTGCTGGTGCTCTACGTCAAGCATCGGCTGACCCGCATGCCGGTCGGCCGCGCCTGGGAAGCGCTGCGCGAGGACGAAATCGCCTGCCGCTCCATGGGCCTGAACCACGTGCTGGTCAAGCTCTCGGCGTTCATGCTCGGCGCCTCCACGGCGGGCATCGCCGGGGTGTTCTTCGCCACCTACCAGGGCTTCGTCAACCCGACCTCGTTCACCTTCTTCGAGTCGGCGCTGATTCTCGCCATCGTGGTGCTCGGCGGCATGGGCTCGACGGTGGGCGTGGTGATCGCCGCGTTCGTGCTGACCATCGCCCCGGAGCTGCTGCGCAGCTTCGCCGACTACCGCGTGCTGCTGTTCGGCGTGCTGATGGTGGTGATGATGATCTGGCGACCGCGCGGGCTGATTCGCATCAACCGCATCGGCATCGCCCCGCGTAAAGGAGTCGCGCCATGAGCGACAACATCCTCTCGGTCGACGGCCTGATGATGCACTTCGGCGGCATCAAGGCGCTCAGCGACGTCAACTTCTCGATCCAGCGCAATTCCATCTCGGCGCTGATCGGCCCCAACGGCGCCGGCAAGACCACGGTGTTCAACTGCCTGACCGGTTTCTACTCGGCCACCGGCGGCAAGATCATGCTCAACGCCCAGGGCCGGCAGACCGATGTGATCCAGATTCTCGGCGAACCCTTCGCCGCGGACGATTTCATCAAGCCCCGGCAGTTCGGCTCGCGGCTCTGGTACAAGATGTTCGGTGGCACCCACCTGGTCAACCGGGCGGGCCTGGCGCGCACCTTCCAGAACATTCGCCTGTTCAAGGAAATGACCGTGCTGGAGAACCTGCTGGTGGCCCAGCACATGCTCGCCGAGCGCAGCCTGATCAAGGGCGTGCTCAACACGCCCGGTTACCGGCGTGCCGAGAACAAGCTGCTGGACACCGCCTTCTACTGGCTGGAAGTGGTCGATCTGGTGGCGCAGGCCAACCACCTGGCCGGCGAGCTTTCCTATGGCCAGCAGCGCCGCCTGGAGATCGCCCGGGCCATGTGTACCGGCCCGGAGCTGATCTGCCTGGACGAACCAGCGGCCGGCCTCAACCCCTCGGAAACCCACGCGCTGAGCAAGATCATCCGCCTGCTGCGCGACGAGCACGGCCTGACCGTGCTGCTGATCGAGCACGACATGGGCATGGTGATGAGCATCAGCGACCACATCATCGTCCTCGACCATGGGCTGGTGATCGCCCAGGGCGGCCCGGACGCCATCAAGAACGACCCGAAAGTGATCGCCGCCTACCTCGGCGCGGACGAGGAGGAAGTGGCATGAGCGATGTGAATACGGCACCGCTGCTGGCGTTCAAGGACGTCGACGTGCATTACGGGCAGATCCAGGCGCTGAAGAAGGTCAACCTGCACATCGACCCGGGCGAAACGGTGAGCCTGATCGGTGCCAACGGCGCGGGTAAATCCACGCTGCTGATGTCGATCTTCGGCCAGCCGCGGGCCAGCGGCGGGCAAATTCTCTACCGCGGCGAAGACATCACCCGCAAGAGCACCCACTTCGTGGCGTCCAACGGCATCGCCCAGTCGCCGGAAGGGCGCCGGGTGTTCCCGGACATGAGCGTCGAAGAGAACCTGCTGATGGGCACCATCCCGATCGGCACCCAGCATGCCGATGAAGACATGCAGCGCATGTTCGAGCTGTTCCCGCGCCTCAAGGAGCGGCGCAACCAGCGGGCGATGACCATGTCCGGCGGTGAGCAGCAGATGCTGGCCATCGCCCGGGCATTGATGAGTCGGCCCAAGCTGCTGCTGCTCGACGAGCCGTCGCTGGGCCTGGCGCCCATCGTGGTCAAGCAGATCTTCGCCACCCTGCGCGAGCTGGCGCAGACCGGCATGACCATCTTCCTGGTCGAGCAGAACGCCAACCATGCGCTGCGCCTCTCCGATCGCGCCTACGTGATGGTCACCGGAGAGATCCGCATGACCGGCACCGGTCAGGAGCTGCTCGGCAACCAGGAAGTGCGCAACGCCTACCTGGGCGGGCACTAGGGGCTGTTGCCGCTTCACGCACGGCTCGCGGTGAAACGGCAGCAGTGCCTAGCAACGCTGCGGCCGTTACTTGTCTGGCGCGACCTAACTGGCGCTGCCGCTCGCGCCCTGTGCATAAGCGGCGAACCAGTGCTGCAGGCTATCGATGAGGGTCATGGTCTTCTCCTTTTTGAACCTGGGCACAGCGTAGGGCCTGGGCGCCCGTTTGGCCGCTTGTTTGTGTGGATGACCTCGATAGTCTTTGTGGATGGCCTATTGGCTGCCTGCGGTCTGTTGCCTCAGGTCATGGGAAATGCGGGCGTGATAGGGCACCCTGCAGGCTGTGAACGTGTTTACTGCCAAGGAGACTCCCATGATTCGCAAGTTTGTCGTCGCCTCCGTGCTGGCCCTGGTCAGTGCGCCGCTGTTGGCCGCCGAATGTTCGGTGGAGGTGCATTCCACCGACCAGATGACCTTCGATACCAAGGAGATCAAGGTCAGCAAGAGCTGCAAGACCTTCACCATCGACCTCAAGCACGTCGGCAACCTGCCCAAGCACGTGATGGGCCACAACCTGGTGGTGGCCAAGAGCGCAGACGTTCAGGGCATCAGCACCGACGGCATCGCAGCTGGCGTCGACAAGGATTACCTGAAGCCCGACGACGCCCGGGTGATCGCCCACACCAAGCTGATCGGTGGCGGCGAGTCCGACTCGGTGACCTTCGATGTCAGCAAGCTGGATGCTGCCGGCAGCTATGAGTTCTTCTGCTCCTTCCCCGGCCATGCCGCGCTGATGAAGGGTGCGCTGACCCTGGTCGACTGATTCCTGCTGTCGTCTCAAGGCCGCTGCTTGTCAGCGGCCTTTTCTTTTGTGCAGGAAAATCAGCGACTTGCCATATTTACCCACAGACCTTGTTGATAAGCCTGTATCGATCGTGTGCAAAAGGCCGTGCAGCGCTCTATCGGCGTGGCCTGCAGGGCGTCGCGCTATTTTTGATCAATGCCAATAGCGCTTTGCAAACAAGGCGTTAGGCGAGCAGGGCGGGCGGTTATCAACTTTTCCCCGGTTGCTGTGCGCAGTGCTGTGGATAAGGTGAGCATGCACGGCTGCAGGCCTTTGGACACGTGGGCTAGAGAGGGCTGGTCGTTATTTGATCAGCTCGCCTGAGTGCCAAAAATTACCGCCGCGTCAACCATTACTTCAACGAATTCAGTGCCTTGAAGGGCGCGAGCGGAAAGGTTGTCCACGCAAGGTGTGGAGTACGCTGTGGATAAGGTGCGTGCAGCGCCGGCCAGGCCAGGAGCTACAGGCGCTGGCGCAAGCTGGTGATTTTTTGCTCAGGGCGGTGCGCCCGGTTTCAGTCCTTGTCGCCAGCGCTGAGGCCACGCCAGCGCTTGGCGCCGATCAGGATGAAGCGCAGCTGTTCGATCATCTTGGCTTCCGGCCGCCGATGGGCGGGCAGGGCGGCGGTCTGTGGGTCGATCAGCTCGGGCAGGGTGGCGAACACGGTCTTCACCACCAGGTCGGCCAGCACGCTGCGCGCCGCTTCGTCGAGGTGCTGCAGCTTGGGCATCAGGCTCAGGTCGCTGGTCAGGTCGGCGGCGATGTCATCGCGAAAGGCCGCCAGGGCCTGGCGCACCGGCAGCGAGCCGCCATATTGCTCACGGGCGAGAAACAGGAACTGGCCGCGGTGCTGCTCCACGGCGCGCAGGAAGATCTGCACCGAGGCATCGATGATGCCGCCCAGTTCGAACTCGTTGCGGCGCACCTGGCGCAGGGTGGTGCGGAAGGTCTCGCCGACTTCGGCCACCAGGGCCAGGCCGAGGGCGTCCATGTCCTTGAAGTGGCGGTAGAAACCGGTGGGCACTATGCCGGCGGCGCGTGCCACTTCGCGCAGGCTCAGGCTGCCGAAGGCCCGGCCACTGTCCAGCAGCTGGCGGGCTGCATCCATCAGCGCCTGGCGGGTGGGGTGGGGGGATTGGCGTGCTGGCATGGAATCACTTCCTTGTCGGGCTCGGTGCAAGCATCGTAAAACAAAACCCCGCCATAGGGCGGGGTTCGAGGTGTTACGAGAGCCGTATTAGAACCTGCTCAAAGTCTGCTGCGCGTCGGCACTGCAGCGTTAAAAACAGACTCGGACTGCTCATTTACAGCTCGTAAACTCCGCGTCCTCGCCTGTTTTCGCCTTGCATTGCTCTAGCTCGCTAGACTTTGAACAGGCTCTTAGTAACGGTTCTTCAGGCCGTAGCCCTCGTCGAGCATGCCCGGCACGTCGTCGGCCTTCGGCGCGTAATCCTTGGGGATTTCCATGTCGCGCGGCGGCGTCAGGCGTTCGCGCTTGTCGGCGCTCGGCTCGGCGTGCAGGGTGGCGAGCAGGCGCTGGCGGGTCACTTCGTCGAGTGCCAGGCGATCGGCACCGTGGGACAGGTGCTCCTGAACGTCGTGATAGCTCTGGGTCAGTTTCTTGACCAGATTGGCAGTGGTGTTGAAGTGGGTGACCACTTCGTTCTGGTAGGCCTCGAAACGTTCCTGCATCTCGTCCAGCTGGCGCTGGGTGCGGCTGGGGGCGGCATTGGGCGCGAGACGGGCGATCAGGAAACCGATGGCGATGCCAGCGACCAGGGTAAGTGCCGGTAGCAACCAGGCGGTGAGCGTCTGTTCCACGAGTCCTTCCTCTCTAAACGGCTTTGCTTTACGTTAACGGCTGGAACCTGCGCTGTACACCGCTAAGTGCGTGTAGGCGAAGGTGTTTTAAGGTGTCTACCCGGCAACGCCTAGTGCGGCCAGGGTACATCGTTCGACGAGTCGACCCGATTCAAGGTCACGGAGTTCACTGTTGCTGATCCGCGAAACCCCCATGATGATCGATGGCCCGAGCGGCCAGTTGGAAGCCCTTTGCCTGGAGGTCGCCGAGGCGCGCGGCGTGGCGCTGATCTGTCACCCGAATCCGGTGCAGGGCGGCACCATGCTCAACAAGGTGGTGTCGACCCTGCAACGCACCGCCCGTGATGCCGGCTATCACACCCTGCGCTTCAACTACCGGGGCGTCGGCGCCAGTGCCGGCAGCCACGACATGGGCAGCGGTGAAGTCGATGATGCCGAGGCCGTTGCCCACTGGCTGCGCGAGCGCTACCCGGACCTGCCGCTGACCCTGATGGGCTTTTCCTTTGGCGGTTTCGTGGCTGCCGCCCTGGGCGGTCGCCTGGAGCAGCAGGGCAGCGAGCCGGCGCAGCTGTTCATGATCGCGCCGGCCGTCACCCGCCTGACTGCCGAAACGCCGCCGGCCGAGCGCTGCCCGCTGGTGGTGATCCAGCCGGACGCCGACGAGGTGATCGAGCCGCAGCGCGTCTATGCCTGGTCGGCCAACCTCGGGCGTGCTCACGAGCTCCTGAAAGTGGCAGAATGCAGCCACTTTTTCCACGGCAAGCTGACCGATCTCAAGGATCTGCTGCTGCCTCGCCTGTGATCTGCCGCGTGCCTGCCTGGCACGCCGGATCCCCAAGTTGGTCCACGTAAAGCGAACCTGAACATGACCACGCGTATCCTTACCGGCATCACTACTACCGGCACGCCGCACCTGGGCAACTATGCCGGGGCGATTCGCCCGGCCATCGTCGCCAGCCGCCGCGCCGACATGGATTCCTTCTACTTCCTCGCCGACTACCACGCGCTGATCAAGTGCGATGACCCGGCGCGCATCCAGCGCTCGCGCCTGGAGATCGCCGCGACCTGGCTGGCCCTGGGCCTGGACACCGACAAGGCGACCTTCTATCGCCAGTCCGACATCCCGGAAATCCCCGAGCTGTGCTGGCTGCTGACCTGCGTGGCCGGCAAGGGCCTGCTCAACCGTGCCCATGCCTACAAGGCCTCGGTGGACAAGAACGTGGAAGCCGGTGAAGACCCGGATGCCGGCGTGTCGATGGGCCTGTTCAGCTATCCGGTGCTGATGGCCGCGGACATCCTGATGTTCAACGCCCAGAAGGTGCCGGTCGGTCGCGACCAGATCCAGCACGTGGAAATGGCCCGTGATATCGGCCAGCGCTTCAACCACCTGTTCGGCCAGGGCAAGGACATCTTCAAGCTGCCCGAGGTGGTGATCGAGGAAGACGTCGCCACCTTGCCGGGCCTCGACGGCCGCAAGATGTCGAAGAGCTACGACAACACCATCCCGCTGTTCGGCAGCTCCAGGCAGCTCAAGGACGCCGTGGCGCGCATCGTTACCGACTCCCGCCAGCCCGGCGAGGCGAAGGACCCGGACAACTCGCACCTGTTCACCATCTACCAGGCCTTTGCCGCACCGACCCAGCAAGCGGACTTCCGCGCCGCGCTGCTCGGCGGGCTGGCCTGGGGCGAAGCCAAGCAGGCGCTCTTCGAGCTGCTGGAGGCCGAGCTGGGCGAGGCGCGCGAGCGTTACCACGCGCTGATCGCCCGCCCGGCGGATCTGGAAGACATCCTGCTGGCCGGCGCCGCCAAGGCGCGCAAGATCGCCACCCCGTTCCTGGGCGAACTGCGCGAAGCAGTGGGCCTGCGCTCGTTCCGCGAGCAGGTGCAGGTTGCCACGGACAGCAAGAAGAAGGCCGCCAAGCGCGCGCGCCTGGTCAGCTTCCGCGACGAGGACGGCAGCTTCCGTTTCCGCCTGCTGGATGCCGACGGCGAGCAACTGCTGCTGTCGCCTTCGTTCGCCGATGGCAAGGCAGCCGGGCAGGCGAGCAAGGGCCTGCAGAGCGGCGAGCCGCTGGACATCCGCGTGCAGGGCAATGCCTTCGGCGTATGGCTGGATGATCAACTGGTCGGCGAAAGCCCGGCCTTCGCCGATGCCGCGGCCCTCGAGGCGGCGGTTGCCCGTCTGCGTGCCGCCCTGGCGCCGGAACAGGCCTGACACCTATGGGCGGCGCTACGGTCTGAAGCCTTAGAACCTGTTCACGATCTGCTGCGCGTCGGCCCTACTGCGTTAAAAACAGACTCGGAATGCTCATTTACAGCTCGTAAACTCCGCTTCCTCGACTGTTTTTGCCTTGTATGGCTCTAGCTCGCGAGATCGTGAACAGGTTCTTAGCCCCGCTGCCCGTAGGGCCAATTTGCCAATCCCCGGGGGCGTCGTTAAAGTGTCGCCCCCGCTTTACTTGCCCGGTTTTCGCACTATGACGCCGCTCGAACGCTACCAGGCCGACCTCAAACGTCCGGACTTCTTTCACGATGCCGCCCAGGAAAAGGCCGTGCGCCACCTGCAGCGCCTGTACGACGAGCTGATCGCCGACGAGCGCAACAAGCCCGGGGTGTTCGGCAAACTGTTCGGCAAGAAGACCGTCACCCCGGTCAAGGGCCTGTATTTCTGGGGCGGCGTCGGCCGTGGCAAGACCTACCTGGTCGACACCTTCTTCGATGCCCTGCCGTTCAAGGAGAAGGAGCGCACCCACTTCCACCGCTTCATGAAGCGCGTGCACGAAGAAATGCGCACCCTCAAGGACGTCAAGAACCCGCTGACGGTGATCGGCAAGCGCTTCTCCGAGCAGTTCCGGGTGATCTGCTTCGACGAGTTCTTCGTTTCCGACATCACCGACGCGATGATCCTGGCGACCCTGCTCGAAGAGCTGTTCAAGAACGGCGTGACCCTGGTGGCCACCTCCAACATCGTGCCGGACGGTCTCTACAAGGACGGCCTGCAGCGCGCGCGCTTCCTGCCGGCGATCGAGCTGCTCAAGGTGCACACCGAGATCGTCAACGTCGACAGCGGCATCGACTATCGCCTGCGTGCCCTGGAGCAGGCCGAGCTGTTCCACTTCCCCCTTGGTGACGCGGCCGAGCAGAGCCTGGAAAAGAGCTTCAAGAGCCTGCTGCACGAGCAGACCACCGTGCAGGAAAACGAGTCACTGATGATCGAGAACCGCGCCATCGTCGCGCGTCGGGTCGGCGGTGACGTGGGCTGGTTCGATTTCCGCGAGCTGTGCGATGGCCCGCGCAGCCAGAACGACTACATCGAACTGGGCAAGATCTTCCACTCGGTGATCCTCTCCAACGTCGAGCAGATGAGCGTGGCCAAGGAAGACATGGCGCGGCGCTTCATCAACCTGGTCGACGAATTCTACGACCGCAACGTCAAACTGATCATCTCCGCCGAAGTGGAGCTCAAGGATCTGTACACCGGCGGGCGCCTGAGCTTCGAGTTCCAGCGTACCCTCAGCCGCCTGCTGGAAATGCAGTCCCACGAGTTCCTGTCGCGCCCGCACAAGCCCTGATCGGCTGATTGCAGTGGCCAAGGCCGCACGCTCGCTTCCTGACCGGAAGCACGGCGTGCGGCTTTTTCGTTTCAACTGCCCGCTGGCTGCACCTGCTGCTGGAACTGCTGGCGGTAGTGGTTGGGCGACAGCCCGGTGTGCTGGCGGAACAGGCGGGCGAAGAAGCTGGCGTCGTCGTAGCCGATCTCGTAGCTGACCGCCTTGATGCTTTTCGGTGATGACGACAGCAGCCCCTTGGCGGTTTCGATGCGCAGGCGCTGCAGGTAATACAGCGGCTTGTCGCCGGTGGCCGCGTGGAAGCGGCGCATGAAGTTGCGGATGCTCATGCCGTGGTCACGGGCCACGTCCTCGAAGCGGAAGCGCTCGGCGAAATGCTCCTCGAGCCACTGCTGGATCTGCAGGATCTTGGTGTCCTGGTGCTGCTTCTGGCCGCCGAAGCCGATGCGCCCCGGGGTGTAGCTGCGGCGCACCTCGTAGAGGATGTCGCGGGCCACGCTCTGCGCCACGCTGGTGCCGCAGAAGCGCTCGATCAGGTAGATGTACAGGTCGCAGGCCGAGGTCGGGCCGGCCACGCAGTAGAGGTTGTCGGCGTCGGTCAGGTGCTTGTCCTGGTTCAGCGCCACGGCGGGGAAGCGCGTGGCGAACTCGCTGAAGAAGCGCCAGCAGGTGGTCGCCTCCTTGCCATCGAGCAGGCCGGCTGCGGCCATCCAGTAAACCCCGTTGGCTTCGCCGCACAGGCTGGCGCCGGCGGCATGGCGTGCGCGCAGCCAGTCGAACACCTGCGGGTAGCGGCTGCTCAGGGCGTCGTAGTCGTCCCAGAAGGCCGGCAGGATGATCAGCTGGGCTTCGCTGTCGAGCGGGCCGTCGACCGGCAACTGCACGCCGCTGAAGCTGTTGACCGGCAGCCCGTCCGGGCTGACCAGGCGCACCTCGAAGGTCGGCACCAGGCCCAGGCCTTGCTGCTTGCCGTGGCGCAAGCCGGCCATATGAAAGAAATCTCTGGCCTGCATGAGGGTCGAAGCGAATACGCCGGGCGTGGCAAGGATGCTCACGCGGGTGAGCGGGGACGGGCTGGACATGGCTGTTGTTCTTGTTCGAGTGATTGGTGGTAAAGCCGTCAGGTTCCGGCTGAATCGTCTTCTTTTATCCGGGCTGAGTCCAGCCCGGTCTCACAACGCTGTGCTGGGAGAAAGGTTGTCATGCTGAGTTTTGCCGAGTTGGCCGCTTCGCCGTTCGCCGAATGGGACGGCACACCCGCCGCCGCCAGAATCCTGCAAAAAGAACTGGCCGAACAGGTACGCCTGGAGGATGACTTCCCGCCGCTGCGCCTGCTGGCCGGCGTGGATGTCGGCTTCGAGGAGGGCGGCGAGATCACCCGCGCCGCGGCCATCCTGCTGGATGCCGAAACCCTGCAGCCGATCGCCGAATGCGTAGCGCGCGTTCCCACCAGCATGCCCTACGTGCCGGGGCTGCTGTCGTTTCGCGAGCTGCCGGCGCTGTTGTCGGCCCTGGCGGGGCTGCCCCAGGAGCCGGACCTGATCGTCGTCGACGGCCATGGCATTGCCCATCCGCGCGGCCTGGGGATCGCCGCGCACCTGGGCGTGGTGACCGGCCGGCCGACCATCGGCGTGGCGAAGAAGATCCTCACCGGGCATCACTGCGAGCTGGGCGATGAACGAGGCGACAAGGTAGAACTGCTCGACCGCCAGAACCGGCAGATCGGCTGGGTACTGCGCAGCAAGCGCAAGGTGCGACCGCTGATCGTCTCGCCGGGCAACCGGGTGAGCATGCACAAGGCTGCTGAGTTGGTGCTGAGCTGGGATCGCGGCTATCGGCTGCCGGAACCGACACGTCTGGCGGATCGGCTGGCGTCGCGGCGCGATAGCAAGGGGCCGAAGCTGCTGTAGGCAGGCTTGAGTATTGCGCGAATGTGCGGGGGGATGGGTTGTCACCCATCCTACGGTCTGTGGGAGCGCGCCATGCGCGCGAATCGCGGGCATGGCCCGCTCCCACAAAAGCAGGCCCCCGGCCTTGATGGCTCAACACGTCTTAGGGTGGGTGATAACCCACCACCACGACCTCTGGACGATCACGGCGCCGGGTTGGGCTGCGACTTGTGGATCGCCTCGATGCCTTCGAGCACCGCATCACTGAGCTTCAGCTCGCTGCTCGCCAGGTTGGCGTCCAGTTGCTGCAGCGAGGTGGCGCCGATGATGTTGCTGGTCACGAACGGGCGGCTGGTCACGAATGCCAGGGCCATCTGTGCCGGGTCCAGGCCGTGTTCGCGGGCCAGGGCCACGTAGCGCGAGCAGGCGGCCACGGTTTCCGGGGCGTTGTAGCGGGCGAAGCGGCTGAACAGGCTCAGGCGCGCATTGGCCGGGCGGGCGCCGTTCTCGTATTTGCCCGAGAGCATGCCAAAGGCCAGCGGCGAGTAGGCCAGCAAACCGCATTGCTCGCGAATCGATACTTCGGCCATGCCCACTTCGTAGCTGCGGTTGAGCAGGTTGTAGGGGTTCTGCACCGACACCACGCGGGACATGCCGCGGGCTTCGGCCAGCTGCAGGAATTTCATGGTGCCCCACGGCGTTTCGTTGGACAGACCGATGTGGCGGATCTTGCCGGCCTTGACCTGCTCTTCCAGCGCCTCGAGGATTTCCTCGATCGGCGTGCAGTCGCTGTCCTGATGCTGGTAGCCGAGCTGGCCGAAGAAGTTGGTCGGGCGCTCCGGCCAGTGCAGTTGGTAGAGGTCGATCCAGTCGGTCTGCAGGCGCTTGAGGCTGGCGTCCAGGGCCGCGACGATGTGCTGGCGGTTGTGCTTGAGCTGGCCATCGCGGATGTGGGTGATGCCATTGCCGGGGCCGGCGATCTTGCTGGCAAGGATCCAGTCGGCACGGTCGCCGCGCTGCTTGAAGTAGTCGCCGATGATCTGCTCGGTCTTGCTGTAGGTCTCGGCGCGCGGCGGTACCGGGTACATCTCGGCGGTGTCGATGAAATTGATGCCATGGGCCTTGGCACGCTCGATCTGCGCGAAGGCTTCGGCGGCATCGTTCTGCTCGCCCCAGGTCATGGTACCCAGGCACAGGGCGCTGACATTGAGATCGGTTCGGCCGAGCTTGCGGTATTCCATTGGAGCCTCCTCTGACAAAAGGGGCATACAAGCAGGTTGAAATTTTTTTCGCAATCAGGATAATCCGCGTCCTCTCTCTGCGGTGGAAGTGATGCGCCGCCTGCCGAAGAATCTTGCCGTACGCGGACGCGCTGACCCGAGCCCCCGATAGCG
>Ga0207790_1000373_pt1 | contig 16460 bp, 12 predicted proteins | sample HigsolmetaGSP14D_FD_184842 | JGI IMG/M metagenome (GOLD analysis project Ga0207790, IMG submission 184842) | High solid enriched microbial communities from the Joint BioEnergy Institute, USA - SP1-4-D (SPAdes) | ecosystem: Engineered > Bioreactor > SSF (Solid state fermentation) > Aerobic >...
CTCTTCCGCGATCGCCATGGCCCCCGCGGCGTGGTCGGAGGTCAGCAGAGGCTCGCCCGGGCACTCGGTCAGGATGCGCTCGACGGCATCGCGCTCCGCCTGCGTGACCCACAGCCCGTACGCGACCTTCACCGACACCTGGCGGGCGACGTACGCACACCGGAAGCCCTTGTTCTTCGGCAGCCACGTCGCAGCATCGCTGTCGCTCTTCTGCGCGTTCGCGGCTCCGTCGACGGCGAGCAGGTTGAGCGGGTCGTTCCCCAAGGCCTCGCGCTGGCGGGCGGTGAGCTGCTGCGCGCCCTTCTGCCAGGCATCCGACAACGGCACGACGTGGTCGATCTGCACGAGGGCGGAGGTGTCCTGGCCGCGCACGAACGCGATGCGCTGTCCCGTGAACGGATCGTTCAGGATGCCGGAGGTCACGACGCATCGACCGTTCCTCTGCACGGCGGTGAGGTCGCGGGCGAGGACGTCGTCGCGCTGCCCGCAGCCGTTTCGGTCGATGTCCTTCCAGCGCTGGCCGAACTCGTCGCGGTCGTAGCCGGTCTTCGGCGCGCGACCCTTCACCTCGAGGGTCGCGAGGGCCGCCAGGGCGGTCCCCGCCTCGGGCACGACGGTCTGCGTCGGCGTCGGGGACGCCTGCTGTTCCTCGTCTACCGCAACCGCCTCGTCGACGGCCGGGGATGTGGGCGCGAAGGCGACGGGCGCCTCATCCACGGTCGTGCCCGACCGCGGCAGGACGAGGTTGGCCATTCCTGCCGAGAGCAGCGCGACGACGACGGAGATGATCAGCGCGCGCGCGGCCGTCGCCGGGCTCGTGAACCGCAGGAACGTCGGAGTCTTCTTGCCGAGGGAGACCCCCGCGGTGACCGCGACGGCGCCGGCGAGTGTGCAGATGATCGGGGAGAGGACGATGATCCCGATGATCAACGCCAGGACGAGGACCGTCCACCAGAGCTTCCTGTGACGCCCCGCCTTCGCGGTCGCGGTGTCGGAGGTCGCGCGGGGCGGGGTCAACGAGGGCATGGTGGTGCTGCTCCTTCGAGCGAGGAAGAACCGCACGAAGGCGCGCGAGTACTGAGCGAACTGGCCGCAGATCAGCGGCAGCGGCAGGAGCCGGAGCATCGTCGGGTGGGACGGTCGGGCATCGCCTGGACGGAGCTGGGACAGCCCGCCGTCATCGACCGTATCCCGCGCCGCTCGCCCGGAGGGGCGCGACCCGCAGGCGCGATCGGATCCCGATCGCCGGCTCACTCAGCGAGCTCGTCGAGCCCGTTCGGTTCCAGAACTGCTAATCGTCCCACCGCAGGGTGCTCAGGTGCGCGTCGAAGACCTCGACGAGAATGTCAGCCAGGGGCCCCGCGGGGTCTCCGCTTCCGATGGTGGCGAAAACGAAGACCACCCAGGCCCGCGGGTCGACCGGGCTGGACACGGTATAGGTGACCCTCCGCCCCGCGTACAGAGCGAGCGGCTCCTCGCCTGGTCGCGGCGGCTCGATGTCCTCCTCGCGCAGACCGGGCTGCCCGTCGAGATCGACGATGCTCGCCTCACCTACCGACTGTGACGCCAGGACCTTAAGGATCGCGACCGGGTCGGCGGTCTCGTGATCCGGATCCGTCCACTCCGACACCGTGTACGACGCGGGAATCACCGTGTCGCCGGAACGCCCGGTCGGGATGCAGACCAGTCCCGCCCCAGCCGTCCGGGCCTGATCCATGAGACGGGAGAGGTGTCGGTAGACCTCTGAGCGGAAGGGCGTCGCGGTATCGCGAGGCACGTCCTCGGGGACGGTACCGTGGGCGAGTTCCTGCAACCTTGCGTCTACCGCGTCGCGGTCCGCGGAGTTCATGGAGAAGCTCTCCCAGCCGGGGATGTCGACGATCGCGTAACCAGTCATGGTGTTCCTTTCATGGGCTGCACGGCGCACAGATCGAGCGCGGCGTCGTAGACGTCATCGACGCCCTCCAACGGGATGCCTCGGGCCGAGAGGATGATGTCGAGGTCCCAGGCCCGCCGGAGCAGCACGAGCCTCGCCGACAGGCGTCCGTCATAGGCTTCGTCGAAAGACAGGAGCGAGACGCCTTCGGCGAGCGACTCGGGGAGCTGCTGCATCCGCGCACGCCCGAGCGGACCGCCGGGGACGGCCCCGACGCGGTCGAGGAGGTACCGGGTGTCGGAGCCGAGCGCACGGAAGACACGGAGATCCGCACGGACGCCCTCCGCCCGGCCCGCCTGCCTCAGCGTGAACCTGCCGACCCTCTCTCCGATGTCCCATGCCTGGGGAACGGGGTCGAGCGAGACCGTCGTCATCGTGGCGTGCATCGACATCAGTCCCTCCTCTCGGGTGGGCGGGCGACATCGGGTACGAGACGAACATGAGACAGCTGCCAGACGATGCCTTCGCTCTCTCGTGGCGAGGGTGCACCGCCGGTCGGCGGGAGCGCAGGGTCGCTCCAGCATTCGACCGGGATCACGACGGCGCTCACAGGTCCCGCCATACTCGCGGCGGTGGGACTCTGCGCGGGGGCTGCGTGACGTTCCCCGAGTCGTCGGCCGGCGTCCATTCGTACGTCGTCCCGTTCGGGTCAGCCCAGAATCTGCCGTGTCGCCTGACGTCGGCCTGCGAAGCGATGTCCCACGGAACGGCCCATTCGTAGGTGTCTCCGCTGCCCTGAGGGAGAGGGTTGCGCAGGATGATGCCCTTGTCACCCAACGCATCGACGAAGGGTCTCCCGCCGTCCAGATCGAGCTCCGGTACTACCGCGAACGGGTCATCCTCCTTACCGATCTGCCTCGGCGGCTGCACGAGCGTGAAGTCGCGATTGATCTCGTACCGGATGATGTCGCCGTGACCGGGGAGCCCGTCCTCGCCCATCTCACCGTGCTTCGCGTACCCGGCAGCGCCGGATTCCGTCTCGGCGACATACAACGCCTTCCAGTTCGGATCATCGCTTCCGTTACTCCATCCCGGAATCCGCTGCGGGCCGTTCTCCAGAGTCCGCTCGGCACCGGGGACGTCCGAGCCGCGGAAACCCTGCCAGCTCTCGAGACGCGTGAAGACGGCGCCTGACGGCGACTGCCACGACGTCGTGCCCGGTTTCACGAGTCCCCGCTCGACGAGATCCGCCGGCGGATCGACGCGGACCGACCCGGGCGGGACGCCCCAGGCCCGTGCGGCATCGAGAGTCTCGGCCGCGTTGGACGCCGACGAGCCGGATCGCGGAGGCGTGTCGGGGCGCGGCGCGGGCTCCGGAGTGTCCGCCCGCGGCGTCGACTCAGGAGTCTCAGCCCGCGGCGGAGGCGTCGGCGCGCCGTCGGGCTCGGGCGTCGGCGTTCGACTGCCCGGTTCGCCCGTGTTCGACGCTGCCTTTCGCGCTTTGCCGATGGCCTTGCCCGCGCCGAATGTGACGAGGCCGAGGAGCGCCCATCCGAGATCCTCGAGGTCTCCCTCCCCCAGACCCACGAGAAGGACCTCCGCCGCCACGGCGATGGCGTCGAAGACACGCGACGCCGTCATCAGCGCGGCGGCGATGATCGGTCCCACGCCGGGGAGGAAGAGGGCGAGGGCGGCGAGCGCCATCGCGACGATGGAAAACCACTTGACGATGAATTTGAGGATCTGGACGAAGAGGAACTTGAAACGGTCCCACCCGGAATCCTTCAGCCCGTCGTTGAAACCGCCCCGGATCGTCGCCGCAGCAGCCCTCCCAGCGTCATCCAACTGCGCGAGAACCGCGTTCAGTCTTGCGCGAGCCTCGCGCAGTTTCGCCGCGGCGTTCTCGGTCGCCGCGGTCTTGTCCGCGTTCGCCTGCTCCTGCTCGGGGGTGAGCGACGCTCCGGACTCGGGGATCGCCATCGGCATCGCCTCAGCACGCCCCTGCGCGCCTGCGGCATCCATCGCCTCGTCGAGCGCCGCCGCCGACCCTATGAGGGCGACGTCGACGGCGGGGCGGTAGTCGCGGAGGGCACCCGCCGCCGCCTCGTACCGGCCGACGGTCTGTCGCAGGTCCTTCGCCACCTCGGTCGCCGACGACCTCAGTTCGTCGGCATACGCTCCACGCAGCGACTCACCCGACCCGATACGAGCGAGCCGGTCACCTTGAATCCGCATCGCGTCCGCGAGTGTGCGGAAGTGCTGCACCTGCTCGTCGATCGCGGCCGTGTCCGCGACCACGGGGTCGGAGGGCCGCTCGAGGAGATCCCATCTTCCCGGACGTTCAGGCACCGGAGGCCTCCTCGACGCGGATGCTGTCGGCGAGCTGCTTCTCGGCGTCGGTCCACGCTTTGCAGGCCGCGTCGACTCGCTCGCTCAGTTTGCCGAGGCGCTTCTTGATCTTGTCGCGATGGGCGTACCAGTTGTCGTTGAACTCCTTCATCGCACTCGTGATGTCCGCCTGACCCCAGATCGGGCCGAGCTCCTTCGACCGCTTGTCCGCGGTGTCGAACTCTTGGGCGATCGCCTTGAGGTCACTGTTGGTCGTATCGAGCGTCGCGTCGACGATCAGATCACCGGCCATGGGATATCCCTTCTTCTCGCTGTCTCACTCGACCAGCCGCGGGGCTTGGAGAGTGTGTATGGTTCCGTCGCCGAAATGGGCCAGGATGCGGCCGGGCACGACAGGAGCCGTCGTCGCCGATCGCGGGATCCGGACCCCGATGAGGTCGCCGTCGAACTGATTGCGCGGGCTGAGGAGCGCACCGCGCTGGTTGTTGCGCACGTCGGTCTGCCACCCCGTGAAGCCTCCGCCGACCTCGGCAGCGCTGCCGCCCAGGATGACGCCGCGATTGCCCCCCGACGCACCGCGGATCCACTCGCGCAGCTCATCCTTTGCGGGCATCTCCCTCACGAGCTCGCCGTCGTCGATCACCACGACGATCGGCTCCGACGTGGCGAGCGCCTCGGCGAGCTCCTCTGCGGCGACGTCGACACCGGTGAACACGGCGCGGAGGCCGGGACGGCCCGCCACGAGCTCGGGGAGGGGCGATCGGCGGGGCGCGATCACGACGACGCCCGTTCCTGCGTCGAGGAGGGAACGAGCCATCGCCCCCAACACGTTGCTCCTGCCGGACTGCGGTGGACCTGCAACGAGGAAGGTCGGCGGTCCGGACGCCAGATCGACCCCGATGGACGAGAGCTCGTCGCCACCGACGCCCAGGAGCGCCCAGAGCGCGGGAGACCCGGAGTTCGTCGGATACTGGGCGAGATCCTGCCACGTCACGATCGACGGAAGGACGTCGATCCGCCAGGGCCGGCGCCGTTGCGGGATGTCGCGATCACGCTCACGGGCGCGCATCGCGATCTCAGTGAGCGCCGCTGCCTGAGCGGTCGCGCTCGGGTCGGCGGCGAGGAGGGCGACCTGCGCCTCCTGCCCGGTTCCGGCGCGGAACATGCGGCCGTCGGGTACCGACTGCGAGAGCTTTCGCGGGTTGAGCCCGCCCATGCCGTAATCGGCACGATCGCTCAGGCGCAGCATCCACTTCTCTTCGGTCAGAACACTGATGCGCCCCGACAGGAGCGACCGGTCACCCGCGAGAACGAGGTGGATGCCGGCGCTCGCACCTTCGCGCAGGAAACCCATCACCTGTTCGACGAGCAGTCCGCCGTCGAGGTCGCCGAAGGTGCTCGTGAAGCTCTCCCATCGGTCGAGCATCACGATGATGTGCGGCAGCCGTTCTTCGGTGGACGCCCGGGAACGCTGCTCGCTGATGTCGGCGACCCCGAGTCGACCGAAGGACTCCTGGCGCGACGTCAGCTCCGTCTGGAGGCGGTCGAAAAGACGCACGAGCCGCTCGCGTTCGCTGCGCTGCACGATCGCGCCGGTGTGCGGCAGTCGGGTCAGCGGCAGCAGGGCACCGTTGCCCATGTCCACGCCGAAGAGGTGCAGGTCCGCAGTGGTGACGGAGTCGGCGAGCGCTCCAGCGATCGTGCGCAGCGCCTGCGAGCGACCCGAGCGCGCGGTACCGACGATGAAGAGATGCCCGAACTCGCTCAGCGAGAGCGTGATCGGCGGCTGCGACTGCGTCGTCGGGGAGTCTCCGAGCGCCCAGGCGACCTCGGACGGTCGCGGAGGGCTCGGCTCCGCTGCGGCCTCGCGCGACCGCCCATCGGGGTGCGCCAGGTCCGCGAGAAGTACCGTCTCTGGCAGGGAGGGCAGCCACGGGGAATGGTTCGGTGGCAGATCGAGCCCGGCCGCGGCTTGCGTCGCGGCGTCGACGAGCCGCGAGAGGTCGGTCGTCTCGCCTTCGTGACCATCGGTGCGCGGGGCAGCGGGCGACGGGTAACCCGCGTCCCGCCAACCGACGTCTGCGACGAACGGGATGGGAACGACCTTCGATCCGCCGCCGACGAGGCTCCGACCGCCGACCCGCGCCGTCTGGAACGGGATGAGCGAGGAGTGCCCCAGCCGCACGTAGGCTCGTCCGGCAGCGCTCGCCGGGATTCGCGCTGCGTCGGGCGCGTCGATGACGTCGATGCTGTCCGCGGCATCCGTCACTCGGAGCGAGATCCGCAGGTTCGTGTTGGCCCGTATCTCCGCCGAGACGACACCCGACGGGCGTTGCGTGGCGAGGATGAGGTGGATGCCGAGGGATCGGCCGCGCTGCGCGATGTTCACGAGCCCCGACACGAAGTCAGGGAGCTCTCGGGCCATGGAGGCGAACTCATCGATCACGATGAGCAGCCGTGGCATCGGCGCGTGCGTCGCCGCACCGCCGCGCGCCTGCGCGGAGACGTAGTCTTCGATGTCTTTCGCTCCCGCCGCGGCGAGGATGTGCTCACGGCGGGTCAGTTCGGCGCCGAGGGATGTCAGCGCCCTCTCGACGAGGTGGGCGTCGAGGTCTGTGACCATTCCGACGGTGTGCGGCAGTCTGACGGCGTCCTTGAAGGCCGCACCGCCCTTGTAGTCGACGAGGACGAAGTTCATCGCGTCGGGCCGGTTGCTGACCGCGAGGCTCGCGACGACGGTCTGCAGCAGTTCGGATTTGCCGGATCCGGTCGTGCCGGCGACGAGCCCGTGCGGGCCGTCGGTGACGAGGTCGATCGAGAACGGTCCGTCGAGGGAGACCCCGACGACGGCGCGGGTGCTGCGTGCACCGCCCACCCACCGCGTCATGATCGTCCGCGCGTTGACCGGCTCCAGGCTCATCACCTCGGTCAGGCGCGCGCTCGTGGGAATCGCGTCTTCCTCCTCGTCCCCGGAATCACGCAGTGGCGCGAGTGAGCGGGCGACCTGCTCGAACCACGCCGGATCGACCTCGTCCAGACGGATGTTCTGCACGGCCTCATGAGCTGACCTGCGCACGACAGCCTGCCCTCCGGCGCGGAGGAGAACCACGGACGTGCATTCCTCCGGCAGCGCGCGCTCGTTCTCATCGAGGCAGATGGCGTAGACGCCTACTGCGGGACCGTCTCGCAGGATGCCGGCGACGCCCGGATAGGCGCGGAGCCGACGTGCCCCGTCCCACACGACGACGACATCAGGGGGGAAGCGCAGGCCCCTCCCGTTGGCTGCCGAGAGCTGGGCACCGCGGTCCGCGACCAGTTGCGCGAGTTCGGCGACGCGACGCCCGAGCGTGTCGGCATCATTGCCCACGAGGGTGCGTGCATCCTGGCCGAGGGCCGGTGCGACGTGCGGAAGCCAGCGCGTCCAGGCCCAGTCCTCCTCGGTGTCGCCGGTCGTCAACAGAACGAGTTGCACATCGCGCGGGCTCTGCAGCACTGCCAGTTGTGCGATGAACCACCTCGCCGCAGCCCGGGCACGGTGAGGCGAACCGGCGACGCCCATGACGCCGGCCTCGGTCAACGGCACCGACGTCGGCACATCCTGAAGAAGCGCCGGAGTGCGACGGCGATACTCGAGCGCCTCTCGCAGATCCTCGACGACCACCGCGCTCGGAACGTGAGCGGTGCCGATCCGGATGAGCAGATGGTCGTCATCGGTCGCCCGGCGTTCCCACAGTCGGGAATCGGGTGTGGTCGCGACCGTCCACAGATCGGCCGCGCTCGGCGCTGACGACAGCCGCATCTCCCGTTCGAGCGCGTGACGCGCGCGCACGTCCGCCTCGATGCGTTCGACAGTGGCGGCGTGCTCCGCGACCCGCTCCCGGTAGGTACGCCGCCCCTGCCGCTTCGTCGTCACCGCATTGGCGATGACCATGATCGGTGACAGCAACGCCAGCGCGAGGAAGGCGAAGGACTGGAAGACGATCGCGGTGACGACGCCGCCCAGCAGCGGCAGGAGTGCGGCCACCCACGGGAGCGAGCTTCTCACCTCGAACGCGGGGGCCGCGGGGATGCGGTAGACCTCGCTCTCCGCGACGTTCCGGATCCGCGGGGGACGGTTGAACTCGAGGACGCTGCGATCCTCCGAGGGCTCGAGCACTGCGTCCGCTTCGCTCACCGGCCGCTGCTGGAAGAGGCTCTCGCCGATGCGCAGGTCGACCCCGCGCGGCCACACCGTGAACTCCTCGGTCAGATCCAGCCCCGCCAGGCTCGCCTGGATCAGCAGGTTCGTCACTCGCACGCGGACGGTCATCGTGATGTCGATCGCGACGATCAGCGCACGTGAGGGAAGCGGCGCGAGGACGGCATCGTTCGAGGCAGCACTGCCGACGGAATGCAGTCCCGGCCCAACTCGGACGACATGACCCGCCCCGGGCCCGCTCGATACCCCGATGTCGACGAGACCGGCCCCGGCTGCTGCGCCAACGACGCCCTGCGCCTCGAGCGAAAGGACGGCGCCCTGACGGATGCCGGTGGCTCCGAGTGTCTGCGAGGGGTCGATCGGGTCACCACCGACGACGACCCGTCCGCCCGGCTCGACGGTCACGCCCGCATGACGCAGGACGTCGATGACGGGTGTGTCCGCGTCTGCGTCGACGAAGAGGTCACGGGTTCGTGAGGTTTCGTCACGGAAGGAGACGACGACTCGCATGGGGAGTATCCGATGTTCGAATGAGGAGGGCGGGAGGACGGGGCCCGCGCGGACGCGGGGCCCCGCCGAACGGTCAGCGCTTGAGCGCGTTGGCCAGGTCGGTGTCCGTCTGCTGCAGGGCCTCGGCGGCCTTGTTCAGGTAGGTGCTCATGCCCTCGAGGCCGGCGATGGTCTTCGTGGCACCGTCGTTGAACTCCTGGTAGGACGTCCCGAACGCGATCGACGACTGGTCGGTGACGTAACCGCCTGACACGAGGCTGTCGACGAGTGATTTCAGGCGTGTCAGCTGCGCGTTGATTTCCTGCTGACCGCTGGAGAGACGACTCGCGGCATCCCGCATGTCTCCGTAGGTGACGTTCAAGTTCGCCATGTGCTGCTTCTCTCTGTGTGAGGTTCATCCGGACGGGCGTCCGGATGCGTGTCGGCCGTTACGCGTTCGTCCGTTCGGAGGAAGCGGTGTACCGGACGTCGGGGAGCAGGTCGCTCGAGAGCACGCCGTCTCGGACGGAGAATCGCCAGGACGCACCCGCGAACGATGACTTCACGAGGACGATCCAGTGGAAATCGGGGTTCGCGAAGAGGGCGCGCAGGGCATCCCCCTGGGCTCTCGTCGCGATCTCGTCGATGACGGCGACGCCGCGCTCGTGGGTGTCCATGCCGGCGCCTGCGATGAAGTCGTCCAGCGCCGCCGCACGGTTGGCGCCGCGGGTCGTGATGTGCGCGACGTGCGGCGACGCCGACCAGGGGTTGCTCGTGAGCTCCACGACCCACGCGTCCACGACGTCATCCACCGCATCGGCGGGACCCTCGACGCTCACCGGGCCGCGAGCCTGGGCGAAATCGAGCAGCAGCCGACCGGACTCCGTCGCGCCGAGCGCTGCGAGGCCGCTGAACCGGGTGTCGCTGGTGTCGGGAACGGGCTGGCGCTGCAGGTACGCGAGCGCCGCTGACCAGGTTCGGCCGTCCGGGGACGATGTCCACCCCGCGGGTGCCCGCGTCGACGGCGCCGTGAGGTGCAGGTGGATCGAGGTGTCGTCGACGGTGACGACGTACACGCCGGGGAACGCTATCTGCTCGGCCTGACTGGCCGCGACGGCGATCCGCAGAGCGCTGTCGATCGTCCACGATGCCGAGCTGTCCCGGACGTATGCTCCACCGCCTGCCGTCCGAGCCGCGCGGCGACGCCAACGGAGGATGCCGAACACCGTCCCGGCCGCGATCGCTGCGGCCGAAGCGACAGCGATCGAGACCGCCCCGACGACCGGCAGCCCGCGGGAACCTCCCGGCGTCTCGGCGGCATCGCCCCGCGGGGGCACCTGGCGGTCGGGAGCGACCTGGGTGGGACGGGGTTGGGCCGGGGGCTGCTCGGAGTTCCGAGGGTTCTGCTGCTGCGGACTCGTGGGACGCTGCTGCGACCGCGGTTCCTCTTCGCCTGAAGCGAGTCGGCCGACCTGGACTCCCGGGCCGCGCGCATCGTCGGGCAGAAGGAGTATCCACCCCGGGTTCAGGCTCGTGGGCACGGTGAGCGCCGAACCGTCCGGCTGCCGTCGGCCCTTGTTCAGTTCGAAGATCTCCTCGAACCGGTTGCCGTCCCCGAGGTAGCGCTGTGCGATCGCGAAGAGGAACTCCGGCTCGCCGTTGAAGCTCTCCTTGACGACGTAGAACCGCACCTCGCGCTGGTCCGCCTGCGGAACGCGAACGGATGCCGTGAGCGGGTCGGCGTGGGCGGGGAGCGCCACGAACGGGAGCGCCGTCGCGATGACCGCGGCGATGAGGAATCCACCCGCTGATCGGGGATTGAGGTGGCGTTGGATCACTGTTCCATCCCACCAACGGGCAGGATGAGTAGGAATACGTACTCCTACGTAAGTCCGCGGTCAGCTCTCGGGATCGTGCGCCCGCTCACGAAGATGGTCGGCGAGCAGCACCGTCAGTTGCGCGCGGGAGGTGATGCCGAGTTTCCGATAGGCCGAAGACAGCTGCGTCTCCACGGTCCGGATACTCGTGAAGCCGGCTTCGGCGATCTCCCGGCTGGTCGCGCCGCGGGCTGCTGCGAAAGCTATGTGCCGCTCGCGCGAGGTCAGGGCGGCGAGGAGCGCGTCGGATGACGTGAGCCTCAGAGCCCGGTCGACGAGCAGTCCGATGGCGCGGTCCCCGGTCAGCCCCGTCAGCACCCGTACACGGTCGAGCGCTTTCCGCGCGTCCGTGTACCGTTCTGCACGGGTCAGGGCACGTCCGAGCTCGAGCAGAGAAAGTGCCAGTTGATCCGGAAAGCCGGCTCCGGCAAGCGCCGCGACCGACTCCTCCAAGATGGCGATGGATGCCGCAGGGTCGTCCGATCCCGCGATCACCCCCCGGATACGCCCCGCCATCCCGTCCAGGATCGGACGGGCTCCCGCCGACAGCCGCTCCAGGTTGTCGCTGATCCGGGCGGCTTCTCCAGGCCGGCCGATCGCGATGGCCGCCCGTGCGAGATCGACGTCGATCCACATCCGCCGACCAGGCTCCTCCAGGCCGAGCGACCGGGCGTGCATCTGCGCACGAGACAGCTGCGAGTACGCTTCCCGCCATTCTTCGCGTCGGGCGGCGGCGAGCCCCGTCAGAGCGCGCCGAGTGAATGCGCCGTGGATCGCGGATCCCTGCAGCGTCGGCTGGAGGAGGACCTCTTGGAAGGCGACGTCGTCCGCCGCGCGAAGCGCGATGAGCCCCAAGGCTCGCGCAGCCGCCGGCGACACCGGCGTCTCACCGCGGTACGAATCGAGCAGTGCCGCCGCAGCAGCCAGCCGCCCGGCGTACGCGTCGACGGTCGCCAGGTGGGTCGCGAAGACGCTCTCGATGAAGGGCTGCTGATCAGCCCGTGCTTTCCGCTTGAGAAGCCTCAAGGCGGTGCGCGATTCGTCGAGCTGGCCCACCTGGTAGGCCAGGAAACCTCGCTGCGCCAGGGCACTGTCGACGGACGCGACCAGGTCGATCTCGCGCTCCACCTCCTCCATCTGGGCAAGGAGGTGACCGTCGAGGCCTTCACCGATGTCGACCTTCGCCGCGAGCAGCACGGCAAGCGCACGATGGCGCGCGATCGGAGCCTCCGCGGGCAAGCCCTCCAGCGCGGCGGTCGCCAGAACCGCTCGTCGTCGGGGCTCTGCGGTCGCCTCGGAGCGGTAGGTGCGGACGATGCTCGCGATGGGGGCGGCGGCATCCGCGGTCTGACGTTCCACGTCGTCGAGCACGGTGACCGAGAACTCCTCCCCCAGCGTGGCATCACCTGACATCAAGAGGATGGGCAGGGCGCGGTCGAGGAGCGGGATGGGCATGGCCGGGATGTTCCGCGCGTGGAGGACGTCGAAGGCTCCGGCATAGTCGGATGCGTGGAACAACGCCTCGGAGCGAGAGACTTCGGATGCGTCGTCTTCCGGTGACGGCCCCGGCGAACGGGGTGCTGCACCTGCCGTCATGAGAGATCACGTCCTCGTTACGTATGGTCCGCGCGATTCATCGATCGCAAATCGATATGCAATCTATTACTCGCCCGCTCTCGCGGGATCCGCGTCGGGCCGTGCGACGATCAGCGTCTCCCCGTCCTCCGGGACGCGGACAGCCGCGGTGATCCCCTCCGCTTCCGCGACCGCGCGCACATCGGCGCGGGTCACGGTGCAGTGATCGAGCGCCTCCATGTGGACGGCGATGACGCGGGCATCGGGCGCGAGATCGTGCACGCGCACGACGTCCTCGGCCCCCATGAGGATCGGGTCGAGGCCGGGCAGCACGGCTTCGCCCGTGTTCAGCACGACGACGTCCGGCCGGTGTGCGGCGAGCGCCGCCTCGACGGCCGGATCGTAGACGGTGTCGCCGGCGACGTACAGCGTGGGTTCGGCGGGATGCGCGATGACCACACCCATGACCTCTCCGAGTCGCGGGGCCGCGGCGAGCGTCGCGTCGGAGCCGTGCCGCCCGCCCGTGCGCGTGAAAGTCACGCCACCCAGGGTCGTCGGCTCCTCGAGGACGATCACCTGCGTGAAGCCGGCGTCACCGATCACCGCGGCGTCCTCGGCGTGCTGGACGAGGACGGGAACCTCACGCGGCAGGAGTGCGGCGGCCGCGGCATCCCAATGGTCGGAATGCGTGTGCGTCACCACCACGATGTCCGGGGCCAGCAGGTCGGCGAGCGGGACGACGAGGTCGACGAGCGGGTTGCGGAGCTCACTGGCGAAGCCGGGCTGCGAGCCCCTCGCCCCCAGCATGGGATCGACGAGCACGCGGATGCCGCCGACCTCGAGCAGCAGAGTGGCGTTGCGGACCTGGGTGATCTTCACTTCGGGATCGTCTCACGCATCGGCGCCGGCGATCCGCGTCACGAAGGCCGGGCGGAGCCGGCTGTGGTCGGCGATCTGCTCGGCGGTGAGTCCGGATCGAACGAGTTCGTGGACGATCGGCGTCACGCGAGCTTCGAGCGCCGAGACGTCGTGCGGCTCTCCACGAGACGCGGGCAGTTCCGCCTCCACGAGATCCAGGAGGGTCTGCTGGTGGCTGGTGAGCTGGTCGGCCTCAGGACCGGGGATGCGGATCGTCCAGTCGTGGCCGGTGCTCATACCGCCGCATCCTGACACAGGTCCGGGGTCACGGCTCACCCAAAGGAGCTTCATAGGATGTGAGGTAGCCTCCTGACCATGGCTAAAGAGGGGCGCTTCAACCCATTCCATCGTCGACCTCGCCCCATCGAGGTGGAGCAGTTCCTTACCGCACACCAGGACGATATCCGTGCGGCAGACGGCGTCATCGTGCTGCTCGCCGGTGCCCGCACCGCTACGACGCTCCCCTTCTGGCGCGATGCGTTCCAGGGTCGGCTTCACGTCGTCATCGGAGCGGATGAGTTCGATCGCGTCGAGGGGCCGATCTACACGTCGCCGGGCGATCCTGACGCGATCCTCGCCTACCTCACCCGGCTGCCGATGGTCGCGGCGATCATCGACGAGAACTCGGCAAACCTCGTCGAGCGTCTGAACGCATGGCAGAAATTCGTCCTCACGATCAGCCAGGGCGGCCACTACGTCAGCCTGCGGGACGAACTCACGGCACCGTGGGACGTCGCCGTCGCGACCCTCACGGTCGACCGGAAGCCCGCTGCGGAGGCACTCGCCCTTCAGGAGGCTGCCGGCAGTTCCGTCGAAACCGCCGGATACACGATCACGGCCAAGGCGGGACAGCACTGGTTCAAGCTCAAGGATGAGAACGCGAACCGCATCCTGCCTGCCAGGAATCCGAAACTGAAGATCGAGATCCTGGAAGAGCTAGGGGGAGGCACCTACAAGAGCGATCTCGTGACGGTGCAGCACGGCGCCGAGATGAAGCTGTTTGGTCCCGAGATCGCCTACAACCGGGTGTGGAACCGCGTGTATCACGGCCCCATCGTTGCTGCGTCTCACATGCTGGCATACGCCGACAACACGATCCTGCCGCCGTCCTTCCGACACCCGCGCGTCGGCAACGTGCCGAACGCGATGATTACCGGCATTAATCGGGAGTACGCGGTCATCGACCCCGATCAATTGACCTCCGTGCCGCTGGAGGGCCGGTTCTACGACCTTTCGTCGTCGATCCCCGGCCATTTCGGCCACGTGATGACCGAAACCATCCCGAAGCTCTGGGGCTGGGATGCGGCGAAGGCCGCCTATCCCGACATGAAGGTCCTGTACCGACTCCCGGACGCTGACTACGACCCGCAGCTCGAGCGGACGTTGTTCGACGCCTACGGCATCGCGGAAAGCGACGTGCACTGGGAGACGCGCAACGTGGAGGTGACTACCTTCGCGTCGCCGTCCTTGCTCTGGCAGAACGCGGCGTGGTACCACTTCCATCCCCGTGTTCTCGAGGTGTGGCAGCGCCTCCGCGACAGGCTGGTGGTCAAAGACGATTCCCGTCCGAAGAACGTGTTCATCTCACGCAAACACGTTCCCGGCAATCGCTCCTGCCGCAACGTCGAGGACGTCGAGGCAACCTTCGCCCGTCGCGGATTCACCGTCATCTACCCTGAGACGCTTCCCTTCGAGGAGCAGGTGAACGTGTTCGCCAACGCGGAGAACATCGGCGGTTTCGCCGGCTCAGGCATGTTCAACATGCTCTTCACCGACAGCCTGGAGAACGTCATCGTGCTTACCCATGAGTCGTACACGGCTCGCAACGAACAGTTGTATGCGCTTTCGAAAGCGAAGACGATCCACTACTTCTGGTCGCCGTCAGACGTCAAGCATCCCAGGGGCGGCTTCTCAAATGACGCCTTTCACTCCCCGTGGGAATTCGACTACGACCGAAACGGCGACGCTCTCGACGTGCTCCTAACGACGCTCCAGCCTTAAGCGCCTCGGGCCCTCTCAACTCACCGCGGCTCCGTCACCCGCACCAATCCGCAGTCCAAGCAGGACCACGCGACCGTGAACCGCTCGTCGTCGAGGATCTCGAAGCGCAGCGGATCGCCGCAGGTGGGGCACATGACCGCGGGACGCTCGCTCACCCGACGAGCCTAAGGTCGCGACGGCACCCGGTTACCCTGATCGCATGCCGCAGTTGCTCAGCGCCGAACGGCGGTCGCTCCTCCTCGAGATGCTCGCCGAGTCCGGCAGCATCCGACTCGAGCCGGCTGCCGACGCGCTCGGGGTCTCGGCGATGACCGTCCGCCGCGACCTCGACGATCTCGTGCGCGACGGGCTCGCGCGGCGCGTCCGCGGCGGTGCGGTCGCCGCCATCGTGCCGCAGGACTTCACCGTCCGGATCGCCACCCGCGGCGGCGCGAAGGCCGAGATCGCCCGCAAGGCGCACGACCTGCTCCCCCACGGCGGTGCCGCAGCGATGGATGCCTCCTCCACCGTCGGCGCGCTCATCTCGACCCTCGACGACAGCGACGAACTGCTCGTCGTCACGAACTCGTACGACAACCTCCGCGCAGCCCAGGGCCGACCCGCCGTCGACGCGATCCTCCTCGGCGGCCGCCTCGAACCGCGCACCGGCAGCTTCGTCGGCGCGCAGGCCTGCGAGAGCGCCGGTCGGTTCCACTACGACCGTTTCTTCACGAGCGCCGCCGCCCTCGACCCGTCGTTCGGCACGAGCGAGACGACCCTCGAAGAAGCCGAGGTCAAGCGCGTCCTCTCGACGAACGCCGACGAGACCGTCGTGCTTGCGGACTCCTCGAAGCTCGAACGACTGGCCGTCGCGCGGGCCCTCTCCTGGACCGACGTCGACCTCCTCGTCACCGAGCTCGACCCCGCCGATGAGCGGCTCGATTCCTTCCGGGGGCTGGTCGAGATTCGCTGACGCTGTTAGATTGTGAAAGGTTTCACAAGATCTTTCACGTCTGAGCCTCGCAGGAGAGTCGATGTCCCCCACGCCCACGGCCGCCGCCGAACTCATTGCGCGCAGCAACCGCCTCGGATCCGACCCCAAGGTCACCAACTACGCGGGCGGCAACACGTCCGCGAAGGGCACCGACACCGACCCCGTCACCGGCGAGCCCGTCGAGCTCCTGTGGGTCAAGGGCTC
>Ga0207790_1000374_pt1 | contig 16444 bp, 18 predicted proteins | sample HigsolmetaGSP14D_FD_184842 | JGI IMG/M metagenome (GOLD analysis project Ga0207790, IMG submission 184842) | High solid enriched microbial communities from the Joint BioEnergy Institute, USA - SP1-4-D (SPAdes) | ecosystem: Engineered > Bioreactor > SSF (Solid state fermentation) > Aerobic >...
CTGGAAATCCAGCGCCTGATCGGCCGCTCCCTGCGCGCCGCGCTGGACATGAGCAAGCTGGGCGAGAATACCCTGTACGTCGATTGTGATGTGATCCAGGCCGACGGGGGCACCCGTACCGCGTCGATCACCGGCGCCATGGTCGCCCTGGTCGATGCCCTGAAAGTGATGAAGAAACGTGGTGGCCTCAAGGGTGGCGACCCGCTCAAGCAGATGATCGCTGCGGTTTCCGTGGGCATCTACCAGGGCGAGCCGGTACTCGACCTGGATTACCTGGAAGACTCCGCCGCCGAGACCGACCTCAACGTGGTGATGACCAGCACCGGCGGCTTCATCGAAGTGCAGGGCACTGCCGAAGGCGCGCCGTTCCAGCCAGCCGAACTGAATGCCATGCTGGCCCTGGCGCAGCAGGGCATGAGCGAGCTGTTCGCTCTGCAGCAGGCCGCACTGGCCGAATGATTGGCCACTGACCGAGGAGAGCCGTGATGATGGATGAACACAACGCCGTAACGCCTGCCGAGCCTGACCGCGAAGCACGCCAGTGGGCGATGATCTGCCACTTCGCGGCCGCCCTCGGCTTCGTGTTCCCCTTCGGCAACCTGATCGGCCCGCTGGTGGTCTGGCAGGTGAAGAAGGATCAGCACGCCTTTATCGACGAGCAGGGCAAGGAGGCGCTCAACTTCCAGCTGACCGTGGCCATTGCCGGCATCGTCTGCCTGCTGCTGATGCTGGTGCTGATCGGCTTCCTGCTGATGGGCCTGCTGTGCATCGGCACCGTGGTGCTGACCATCATCGGTGGCATCAAGGCCGGTGAGGGCAAGCACTACCGCTACCCGTTCTGTCTACGATTGATCAAATGATCGCCACCTGATCGAAGGAAAAGCCAGCAGATTGCTGGCTTTTTTATTGAAGTGTAACCAAGTGTTGATTCGCTTGAGGGTGACTTTTAAGCTCTGCCACGAAATAGCCCCATCGAGCTTACCAAGGACACCCATGATCCCCATCAACCCACTGGCCATGATGCTCGGATCATTGTTCCTGCTGGTCTCGGTAATTTGCGCTGTGGCGTTGACCGGTGTGCTCGTCGCATTGCTCCATCAGCGCGCCAGGCGCTTCATCCTGGCGCGCGGCTGGTGGTTCGGGTTGCTGGGCGTGTTTCTCGCCGCAGGCAGCCTGCCGACCTTCGAATTCGTGCGCTGGCAGCTCAATCACTGGCTGGACCAGCGTGCACTCAACCCTCGTTTGCAGGCCGAACAGGTGCTCGGTGATTTGCTGTTGCCGGCCGGCACGCAGGTGAGTCTCGAGCGTCTGGAACCGCTCAAGAATCTCAGCGGTGACACGCTGCCCGGCGGCTTGCAGAGCCTGCAGCGCGCGCAGTTCGATGACCAGCCTGCTGTGGTGCATGGCGCCGCCGTGCGCAGCCTTGAGCTGGGCGACATGAGCGGCGAAGCCAAGCTGGTCGAGGCGGCGCGGCTGGATGGTTGGCGTTGCTCGGCAGAGGCCCCGGTTACCTTTCGATATCCATCTGGCGAGCGCTTCAACCTCAAGGCATGGCAGCTGGAGAGCTGCACGCTGGCGCCGGGCAGCGAGGTGGCCGGCGTTACCTGGACACAGCCGATAGCCGTGCATGCCGTGGAGAGGGGGCGCTGGCAACTGGAGCCCGGCGATGCTCGCGTGCGTTTTCAGGGCCTGAACCTGCGCCTATGGAACCTGTGGCTCGATGCACCCTATGGGGAGCTGCAGGATTGGCAGGGCGAGCTGCTCGAGCCTGTCGAACTCGGCCCCATGCAGTATCCAGCGACCACCCGGGTGCGGGCCTTTCACGGCAACTTGCTGTTCAGCCCGCTGGTTGAGGCGCCGGCCGTCGACCAGCGGGATGGCAAGCCCCTCGGCGCCGATCTCTCGGTGGAGCAAAACGCTGACGGTGAAGTGCTGGCCACCCACCGCAATGGCGATGTGGGCGTGATCGACTGGATCAAGATGGTGCCCTGAAGCGGCTCAGCTGCGGTCAGCCAGCACGCCGATCAGGAACATCACCACCAGCAGCACCGGAGCCAGGGTGTAGTTGTTGAAATGGCCCAGCAGCTGGGTCAGCAGGGGCGTCAGGTAGACCAGCGCCAGACCATAGCCGACCACGCAGACCGCGACGAATATCAGGGTGCGCAGCACGAAGTTGAGGCTGCCGATGCGGCCCTGTATCCAGGCGTTGATCGCCGGGCCGAACAGCACCAGCAGGGTGGCCATCAGGCCCAGGGAAATCTCGCTGAGATGGCCACGGCTCCAGCGTGACACGGTGGCGATCAGGTCCAGCACATAATCCATGGTTGCTCCTTGGGCATGAGGGTTGAATCCTGCTGCCTGGGATCGTCCGGCGCGCCGTTGGTTCGCAGGCACCGGTGATTCAGGGCAGAAAGTACTGCAGCAGATCATTGAGAAACAGCTGGCCTTCACGGGTCGCTGCCAGCCGTGTCGGATCCTTGTGCAGCATGCCGCGTTGCTCGACCTGGGCACGAGCCTCTGCCAGGTGTTCGAGGGGCAGGCCGGTGCGCTGGCTGAACAGCTCAGCGGCGCAACCATCGCTCAGGCGCAGCACGTTGATCAGGAACTCGAATGGCAGCTCGTCGCTGCTGAGAACGCGCTCGCCGGCGCTGTATCGCTTGGCGGGGTCGAGGTAATCCTTGGGCAGGCGGGTTTTCCAGGTACGGCTGATGCGTCCGTCCGGGGTGCTCAGCTTGCCGTGGGCGCCGGCGCCAATGCCGAGAAAGTCGCCAAAGGTCCAGTAATTCAGGTTGTGCCGCGCCATGCGCTCGGGCTGCGCATAGGCCGAGACTTCGTACTGGGCATAGCCATGTTCGGCGAGCAGCGCCTGGCCGGCTTCCTGGATGTCCCACAGGGTGTCGTCTTCGGGCAGCACCGGTGGCTGGTTCCAGAACACCGTGTTCGGCTCCACCGTCAGCTGATACCAGGACAGGTGCGTCGGCGCCTGGGCGATGGCGATACGCAGGTCGCCCAAGGCGTCATCCAGGGACTGATCCGGCAGGCCGTGCATCAGGTCCAGGTTGAAGTTATTGAAGCCGGCGGCGCGGGCCATGTCGGCGGCGCGAATCGCTTCATCGCCATCGTGGATGCGGCCGAGGGCCTTGAGTTTTTCCGCCTGGAAGCTCTGCACGCCGATCGACAGCCGGTTGATGCCCAGGCGCCGGTACGCGGCGAACTTCTCCTGCTCGAAGGTGCCCGGGTTGGCTTCCAGGGTGATCTCGATATCGCCGGCAAACGGGATGCGTCGCTCCACGCCCTCCAGCAGGCGCCCGAGGGCCTTGGCGGAAAACAGGCTGGGCGTGCCGCCACCAAAGAAGATCGAGGTCAGCGGGCGGCCGTGAGCCTGCTGCAGATCACTGTCGAGATCGGCGAGCAGCGCGTCGACATAGGCCTCTTCCGGCAGGTTGGGGCCGGCGGCGTGGGAGTTGAAGTCGCAGTAAGGGCACTTGCGCACGCACCAGGGGATATGGACGTACAGGGCCAAAGGGGGCAGCTGGAACACGGGCGTCTGGTCACGGCAGGGTGGTTGCGGGGCGCTATCGTGGCACGAGTTGGGCAAACTGCCAAAGCGCGTGGACGAAACGCCCCATCTGGAACCGCTTAGAGCCTGTTCAAAGTCTCGCGAGCTAGAGCAATGCAAGGCCTAGGCGGCCCCGCAAAAACAGGCGAGGACCGGTCGGAGTCGCGCCCGACTTTACGAGCTGTAAATGAGCAGTCCGACCGGGCTGGCAATCCAGCCTGTTTTTAACGCCGCAGTGCCGACGCGCAGCAGGCTTTGAACAGGTTCTTACAATCCCAGACGGTGCTTGAGCAACTGCATGGCGATGGCGCGATGGCTGAGCTGGTTCTTGTCGGCGGGGGATAGCTCGGCGCTGGAGCACTGGCGTTCCTCGACCCAGAACAGCGGGTCGTAGCCAAAGCCGTGCTCGCCGCGGGCCTCATGGAGGATGCGGCCGTGCCACAGGCCTTCGCAGAGGATCGGCAGCGGGTCGTCGGCATGCCGTACCAGGGCCAGGCAGCAGACGAACTGGGCGCCGCGTTCGGCATCCGGCACATCCTTGAGGGCCGCCAGCAGCTTGGCGTTGTTGGCAGCGTCGCCCTGGCCATCGGCGTAGCGGGCCGAGTAGATGCCCGGGGCGCCACCGAGAACGTCCACCGCCAGGCCGGAGTCGTCGGCCAGCGCCGGCAGGCCGGACAGACGGGACGCGTTGCGGGCCTTGAGGATGGCGTTCTCGACGAACGACAGGCCGGTTTCCTCCGGCTCCACCTGGCTGAATTCACCGACCGAGCGCAGGCGCACGCGGTCGCCCAGCATGGCTTGCAGTTCCTTGAGTTTGCCGGCGTTGTGGCTGGCGAGGACGAGTTCTGGGAAAGGCATCATGGCTCCGCAAAGAGTTCCTGGTTGAAGTCCAGGCGCTGGCCGTTCACCTGCAGGTTGAACAGCAGCACCTCACGCGATTCGAGGGGAAACTGCGCCAGGTAGGAGACGAACTCACCCTCGCGCTGCTCGATAAAGGTCAGTTTCTGGCCGTGGCCCAATACCGTCTTCACTTCACCGCTGACCGTGGCCGGGCTCGACTTGCCGGCGCGCAGCACGCTGATGTTCAGCACACCCAGCTTGGCGCTGCGCACCAGGCCGCTGGCCTGGGCGATCTGCGGCTGCAGGTAGTTGGCATTGAAGGCGCTGTAATGCACCTGCAGGTCGCCGAGGCGCTGCATGCGTTCAGCGCCAGTGGCAGAAAGGCTCACAGTCAGCGCGATCAGCAGGGCGAATAGACGCATGGGCTGGCCTAGTTGGCGATGCGCAGGTCATGCGCGTTGTGGCCGCTGATGCGGTAGATGCCGATTTCGCCGAACAGGTTCGGCCAATTGCGGCTGGCCCAGCCATGCCGGTGCTCGCGGTCCACGGCCAGACGTTCGAGCACCCGGGCGCTCTGCTGATGGCACAGGCGCTCGAAGTCCTCGAAGGTGCAGAAGTGGATGTTCGGCGTGTTGTACCAGGTGTAGGGCAGGAAGTCCGACACCGGCATGCGGCCCTTGCTGGCCAGGTACCAGCGGCAGCGCCAGTGGCCGAAGTTGGGGAAGGTGATGATGCAGGTCTTGCCGACGCGCAGCATCTCGGCCAGCACCTTGTCGGGAAAGTGCAGCGCCTGCAGCGACTGGGTCATGACCACCACATCGAAGCTGTCGCTGGCGAAGTTGCCCAGGCCTTCGTCGAGGTTCTGCTCGATCACGTTGACGCCCTTGCCGATGCACTGGGCGATCTTGTCCGGGTCGATTTCCAGGCCATAACCGCTGACCTGTTTGTTGGCACTCAGCCAGGCGAGCAGCTCGCCGTCGCCGCAGCCCAGGTCGAGGATGCGGCTGCCGGCGGGAATCCACTCCTGGATGATCTCTAGGTCGGCTCGCATGCTTACACCTCGATCCGTTGCATGTAGCTGGCAAAACCCTGCAGGTAGCGGGGAATCGGCAGGAGGAAGGCATCGTGGCCCTGGGGCGCGTCGATTTCCAGGTAGCAGACGTTCTTGCGGGCGGCGAGCAGGGCGTCGACGATCTCCCGCGAGCGGGCCGGCGAGAAGCGCCAGTCGGTGGTGAACGACATCACGCAGAAGTCCGCCTTGGCCTTGGCCAGGGTCTTGGCCAGGTCGCCATCGTGCTCGGCGGCCGGGTCGAAGTAATCCAGCGCCTTGGTCATCAGCAGGTAGGTGTTGGCATCGAAGCGCCCGGAGAACTCTTCGCCCTGGTAGCGCAGGTAGCTCTCGACCTGAAATTCCACGCTGTGGAAGTCGTAGTTGAGCTTTTCGTTCTTCAGGCCGCGGCCGAATTTCTCGCCCATGGCGTCATCGGACAGGTAGGTGATGTGGCCGACCATGCGCGCCAGCATCAGGCCGCGCTTGGGGATCACGCCCTGCTCCTGAAAATGCCCACCGTGGAATTCCGGGTCGGTGAGAATCGCCTGGCGCGCCACTTCGTTGAAGGCGATGTTCTGCGCCGACAGCTTGGGGGCCGAGGCGATGGCCAGGCAATGGCGCACGCGATCGGGGTAGCTGATCGTCCACTGCATGGCCTGCATGCCGCCGAGGCTGCCACCGACTACCGCGGCCCACTGATGGATGCCCAGCAGGTCGGCCAGGCGCGCCTGGCTGTTGACCCAGTCTTCCACGGTCATTACCGGGAAATCGGCGCCGAACGGCTTGCCGGTCGCCGGGTTGATGTCCGACGGGCCGGTCGAGCCGTTGCAGCCGCCCAGGTTGTTGAGGCTGACGACGAAGAAGCGCTTGGTGTCCAGCGGCTTGCCGGGGCCGATGCAGCTGTCCCACCAGCCCGGCTTGCGGTCGTCCACGCTGTGGTAGCCGGCGGCGTGATGATGGCCGGACAGCGCGTGGCAGATCAGCACCGCGTTGCTGGCGTTGGCGTTGAGCTCGCCGTAGGTTTCGTAGGTCAGCTGGTAATCGGCCAGGCTGCGCCCGCAGGCCAGCGCCAGTGGCTCGGCGAACCTGGCAATCTGCGGCGTTACCAGGCCAACGGAGTCTTGAGGAAAAACAGTCGACATCGACGCTGCTCGGCTAGGGAAAGGTCGGGAAGTGCAGCAGTCTAAAGAGCGCGCCTGTCAGCGGCAAGGACACTGCTGGCCGCGCTGGCCGAGCCCGCTGGCGCGGCGTTGCGCCTGGGGGCTACTCGGCGTTGCCGATCGGCCGCGGCATGCCCTTGAGCGTGACCACCTTGGCCTGGCGCTGGATGGGCGCCGGCCGGCGCATGACGCGCAGCATGTCGCCGGCCTGGGCCAGCTGCCCCTTGAGCTCCTCGGCATACTGGGCCAGCTGCTGGTGGCGCTGGCGACCGTGCTGGGTGTCCTGGGCCAGCGACTTGAGGCGCAGCATATGGCCCTCCAGCAACTGCTTGTGCTCCAGGGTGTGCTGCATCAGCGGCATCAACGCCTCGTCGGCCCAGCGCTCGGCATCGCGGCGCAGGCGGCGGTGCAGGCCGATGACTTCCTGCACCAGGGTGGCGAAGAAGCGTCGGCTGAGGCTGCGCTGCTCGGTCAGCACCGTCTTGAGGCCCAGGCGGAAACGGTCGCCCTTCTTCTGCAGATGGCGCAGCTCGCGCACGTAGTCGGTCAGCTCGAAGCGTGGCGCATCGACCGCCTGCAGCGGGTTTTCCTCATTGTGCCGGCGGTAGATGGCCTCGACCATGCGGTTGGCCATGTCGGCGTCGTGGGACAGGCTGTGCAGGTCGTCCTCGACGGCGGTGAAGAAATTCAGGATCGACTGGTTGATGCCCAGGGTCGTCCAGGCGCCATTGAGCTGGCGCCGCAACTGGGCCAGGTGCGCCTCGAGTTTTTCCGCCTGGGCGGAGGTCTTCAGGCGCTCGCCCTGGTTGCGCAGCAAGCGCTGGTTGGTGCGCAGCGCCACCAGGCGCTTGTGGTGCAGGGTGTGGTCGTCCTTGGTGCGGCTGGTCAGCTCCATGAGCATCTGGCCGTTGTCCTGGCGGCGCCCGTCGAGCAACTGCAGTTGCTCGTTGACCTTGGCCAGGCGCAGGCCAAGCACGTGCTGGCTGTTGTTGAGCATGGCCAGCACCTGGCGCACCACGCGTTCCTCGAGCAGCTGTTCCTTTTGCGCCACGATGCGCTCGCAGAGCAGCGTCTCGAGCTCGGCCAGCTGGCTGCGCGCCAGCAGCGCCGGATCCTTGCGCACCTTGGCGAGCAGCGCCTGTTTGGCCGACAGCGGCAGAATGTCCCGGGCAGCGATGCCCAGGTGACGGGCCGCCTGCATGCGCACCCGCTCGATGGCATTGGCCACGAAGGTCTCGCCGGCCAGGTCGTCCCACAGCACGTCGATCTTGTTCAGCACCGCATACAGGCAGCCCTGGCGCTCTTCGTCGAGCGGCTGCACGTGTTGCTGCCAGATATCCAGGTCACTGGCGGTGACCCCCGTATCGGCGGACAGCAGGAAGATCACCGCCTGGGCGCTGGGCAGCATCGACAGGGTCAGCTCCGGCTCGCAGCCCAGGGCGTTGAGGCCCGGCGTGTCGAGAATGCGCAGGCCCTGGCGCAGCAGGGGGTGGTCGAAGTTGACGATGGCGTGGCGCCAGGCTGGCACCAGCACCTGGCCGGACTTGTCGGTGCTTTCCAGGTTGTCCGGGTGAAAGCCCAGGGCGATGGCTTTTTCCACCGGCATGGCCTTGCTGGCGGCGACCTGGGCGAAGGCCTTGGCCATGCTGTCCGGATCGCGGGTGTCCAGGGCGATATTCACCCAGTGGCGCGGCGTACGCTTGAACTGCGCCACGCTGGCTTCGGCGATGCGCGTCTCGATCGGCAGCAGGCGAATGTACGGCTGCTCGGCGCCGGGGTCGTAGAGAATCTCCGTTGGGCACATGGTGGTGCGCCCGGCCTGGGAGGGCAGCAGACGCTGGCCGTATTCGGAGAAGAACAGGCTGTTGATCAGCTCGGTCTTGCCGCGGGAGAACTCGCCGACGAAAGCCAGGGTGATGTGGTCGGTGCGCAGCAGGCGCAATGCCCGCTCCAGGCGCGCCTCGACGCCCTCGCTGCTCAGCCGGTTATGGGCCAGCCAGCTGCGGTAGCGGGTGATCTCGCGGACCAGTTCGCGCTTCCAGGCGACGTAGGCATCGACCTGTTCACTGAGACGTTCCATGCTCATTGGTGGGTTCCCTGGCTGGGCATCGGCGTCGATGCGGGCTGCCGAGCATTATGCGAGGGCGCGCGGCGGCGTCAATGGCGACTGTGTCGCAATGGCACCTGATGGTCGTTCAGCTAGGGCGAGCGGTCAGGCCCAGCTCGGCGGGCAATGATCTCGGGGCCTCGATGCGTACCCGCTTCTGGCGGCTTTGCTGGCCGCTCAGCAGGCTGACCTGGCTCTTGGCGACGCCGAAGGCCGCGGCCAGAAAGGCCAGCAGCTGCGCATTGGCCTTGCCGTCCACCGGTGGGGCGGTGAGGCGAATCTTCAGGCGTTCACCGTGCAGCCCGGCGAAGGCATCGGCGCTCGCCTTGGGCTGCAGGTGGCAATCGAGAATCAGCGCATCGCCGTCCCAGCGGTAGAACGCCACCGCCTCAGATCGCCAGGCTCAGGCCGCTGAACATACCGGTGCTGATCGCCAGGTTGCGGATCACCAGCATGTCGATCAGGTTGAGGATCAGGAACGCGACGATCGGCGACAGGTCCAGGCCGCCGAGGTTGGGCAGGATGCGGCGGATCGGTGCCAGCAGCGGCTCGCAGATCTGGTTGACCAGCAGGGCCGCCGGGTTGTGCGTGCCCTGGGCGACCCAGGAGAGGATCACGCTGATGATCAGGGCGAAGAAGAACACCTTGAGCAGCAGGGCAGTGACGCCAATGATCGACCACACCAGGATCAGCAGCGGATCGCCGACGCCGACGCCCATCAGCATCAGGGTCAGGGCCATCAAGACGAACTGCACGATCAGCGCCAGCACCAGCGAGGCCAGGTCGAGGCCGCCGATGCTCGGGATGATACGGCGCAGCGGCTTGAGCAGTGGGTGGGTGGCGCGCACGATGAACTGGCTGAGCGGGTTGTAGAAGTCCGCGCGGACCAGTTGCAGGATGAAGCGCAGCAGCACGATCAGCAGGTAGAAGCTGCCGATGGTCTGCAGGATGTAAACGGCTGCGGTGTTCAGACCGATCATTGATTGTCTCCTTATTGACCCAGTTGTTCGGCCAGCTCGGCCGAGCGCTGGTCGGCGGCCTTGACGGCCTGCTCGACCAGGGCTGCGAAGCCGCCAGCCTGGAATGTGTTGATCGCCGCTTCGGTGGTGCCGGCCGGCGAGGTGACGCGGCGCCGCAACTCGGCGGCGTCGACATCGCTGTTCAAAGCCATCTGCGCAGCGCCCAGGGCGGTCTGCAGGGTCAGCTTGGCGGCAACCTCACGGGGCAGGCCGAGCTTCTCGCCGCTGGCGGTCATCGCCTCGATCAGCAGGAAGAAATAGGCCGGGCCGCTGCCGGAGACCGCCGTCACTGCGTCGATCAGTTTTTCCTCGTCCAGCCACACCGCGATGCCGACAGCGCTGAGCAACTGCTCGGCCTGTTGGCGTTGTTCGCTGCTGACTCGCGCATTGGCATACAGGCCGCTGGCGCCCAGGCGCAGCAGCGACGGGGTGTTGGGCATGCAGCGCACGATGGCGCGCGGGCCGAGCCAGTTCTCCAGGCTGGCGCTGGTGATCCCGGCGGCGATGGAGACGATCAACTGGCCCGTCTGCAGGTGGGGCGCCAGGTCCAGGCATACGTCCTTCATGACCTGCGGCTTGACCGCCAGGACGATCACGTCAGCGTCACGGCAGGCCTCGGCATTGCTGGCCACCACGTCGATACCGTGTTCGCCGGCGATCTTCTCGCGTTGCTCGGCGCCACGGTCGCTGGCGCGGATGGCGCCCGCTGGCAGGCCCTGGGCGAGCAGCCCGCCGATCAGGCTGGCAGCCATGTTGCCGGCGCCAATGAAGGCGATGCGGGGAGTGGTCATGGTGAGGTTCCTATCTAGAGAGTCGAGATCGGTGGTTCAGGCCTTGCCGTAGTCGCGTTCGCCAAACAGCGCGGTGCCGATGCGCACCCAGGTCGCGCCTTCGGCAATGGCCGCTTCGAGGTCGTGGCTCATGCCCATGGACAGGGTGTCGAGCCCCAGGTTCAGGCCGTCCCGCAGGGCGCGCAGGCGAGCGAAGGCAGCCCGCTGGGCGGTGGCGTCATCGGTGGGCTCGGGAATTGTCATCAATCCGCGCAGGCGCAGGTTGGGCAGTTGTGTAACCGCCTGTGCCAGCGCCGCGAGCTGGTCAGGGTGGCAGCCGGACTTGCTGGCCTCACCACTGACGTTGACCTGCAGGCAGATGTTCAGCGGCGGCAGCTCGGCCGGGCGTTGGGCACTCAGGCGTTCGGCGATCTTCAGGCGATCCACCGAATGCACCCAGGCGAAGTGCTCGGCGATGGGGCGGGTCTTGTTGGACTGGATGGGGCCGATGAAATGCCAGGTCAGCGGCAGATCGGCGAGCAGCGTCTGCTTGTCCAGCGCTTCCTGCAGGTAGTTCTCGCCAAAATCGTGCAGGCCGGCCCCGTGGGCTTCGCGAATGGCCTCGGCGGGCTTGGTCTTGCTCACGGCAAGCAGGCCAATGGAGGAAAAATCTCGCTGCGAGGCTTGCGCCGCCTCACGGATCCGCACACCGACCTTTGCAATATTCTCTGCTATCGTGGACATTACCTGCGCCTGCCGCCTGAGCGTTTCTGCGGGCTTGACGGTGGTCTGCCAAGGGCGTGCTCGCGCAGCCGCCTGGTGATCCCTCAAGGCCCCTATCCTGAGTTACGCGGCATTCTACCGTCATTAGGGAGTCCCATGGATATCACCGAGCTGCTTGCCTTCAGCGCCAAGCAAGGCGCGTCGGACCTGCACCTTTCCGCAGGCTTGCCGCCGATGATCCGGGTCGACGGCGATGTCCGCCGGATCAACCTGCCTGCCCTCGATCACAAGCAGGTGCACGCGCTGATCTACGACATCATGAACGACAAGCAGCGCAAGGATTTCGAAGAATTCCTCGAGACCGACTTCTCGTTCGAAGTGCCGGGCGTGGCGCGCTTCCGGGTCAACGCCTTCAACCAGAACCGCGGTAGCGGTGCGGTATTCCGCACCATTCCCTCGAAAGTGCTGAGCATGGAAGACCTCGGCATGGGCGAGATCTTCAAGAAGATCTCCGACGTGCCGCGTGGGCTGGTGCTGGTGACCGGGCCGACCGGTTCGGGTAAATCCACCACCCTGGCGGCGATGCTCGACTACATCAACAGCAACAAGTACCACCACATCCTTACCGTCGAGGATCCGATCGAATTCGTTCACGAATCGAAGAAGTGCCTGATCAACCAGCGTGAAGTGCACCGCGACACCCACGGCTTCTCCGAAGCCCTGCGCTCGGCGCTGCGTGAAGACCCGGACATCATCCTGGTCGGCGAAATGCGCGACCTGGAGACCATCCGCCTGGCGCTGACCGCCGCGGAAACCGGCCACCTGGTATTCGGCACCCTGCACACCACCTCCGCTGCCAAGACCATCGACCGGGTGGTCGACGTGTTCCCGGCCGAAGAGAAATCCATGGTCCGTTCCATGCTGTCCGAGTCGCTGCAGGCGGTGATCTCCCAGACCCTGCTGAAAAAGATTGGCGGTGGTCGGGTGGCGGCCCACGAAATCATGATCGGCACCCCGGCGATCCGTAACCTGATCCGCGAAGACAAGGTGGCGCAGATGTACTCGGCCATCCAGACCGGCGGTGCGCTGGGCATGGAAACCCTGGATGCGTGCCTGAAAAGGCTGGTTTCCAAGGGCCTGGTCAGCCGCGAAAGCGCTAGAGAAAAAGCTAAAACCCCGGAAAACTTCTAAGCCTTGCCGGCGGACTCGCTCCGCCGCACAGGGAACATCGCGCCAGCGCATTTAGGTAAGCATCCATGGAATTCGAGAAACTGTTGCGCCTGATGGTCGAGAAGGGCGGCTCCGACCTGTTCATCACCGCGGGCGTGCCGCCGTCGATGAAGGTCAATGGCAAGATCATGCCGGTGACCAAGACCCCGCTGTCGCCGGAAATGACCCGTGAAACCGTGCACGGGGTGATGAACGAGCAGCAGCGCCGCGACTTCGCCGAAAACCATGAATGCAACTTCGCGATCAGCGCCCGCGGCATTGGCCGCTTCCGGGTCAGCGCCTTCTACCAGCGCAACCTGGCTGGCATGGTGCTGCGCCGTATCGAGACCAACATCCCCACGCTCGATGACCTCAAGTTGCCGGAAATCCTCAAGAAGCTGGCGCTGACCAAGCGCGGCCTGGTGCTGTTCGTCGGCGCCACCGGTACCGGCAAGTCCACCTCCCTGGCGGCGATGATCGGCTACCGCAACAAGAACAGCAGCGGCCACATCATCTCCATCGAAGACCCGATCGAGTACATCCACCAGCACCAGAACTGCATCGTCACCCAGCGCGAAGTGGGCATCGACACCGACTCCTTCGAAATCGCACTGAAGAACACCCTGCGCCAGGCGCCGGACGTGATCCTCATCGGTGAGGTGCGCACCCGCGAGACCATGGACCACGCCGTGGCCTTCGCCGAGACCGGCCACCTGTGCCTGGCCACCCTGCACGCCAACAACGCCAACCAGGCGCTGGACCGGATCATCAACTTCTTCCCGGCGGACCGGCAGAACCAGGTATGGATGGATCTGTCGCTGAACCTCAAGGCCATCGTCGCCCAGCAACTGATCCCCACGCCCGACGGCAAGGGCCGCCGCGCGGTGATCGAGGTGCTGATCAACACCCCGCTGGCAGCTGACCTGATCCGCAAGGGCGAAGTGCACGAGCTCAAGGCGCTGATGAAGCGCTCCACCGAGCACGGCATGCAGACCTTCGACCAGGCGCTCTACAACCTCTACAGCCAGGGCGAGATCACCTACGAAGACGCCTTGCTGTACGCCGACTCGGCGAACGACCTGCGCCTGATGATCAAGCTCGGCTCGGAAACCGATGGCGAGCACCTGACCAGTGTTTCCCAGGGGCTGTCATTGGAAATCAGCGACGAAGATCAGGGCCGGCGCTTCCGCTGAGCTGTCTGTTGCCTGGATGGCAGTACAGAGCAACCCGCTTCGGCGGGTTTTTTGTTGCCTTGCTGATAGCGCGCAGCAGCCGGGTGCGGCTCACTGCCGTACCGGCAGCACTTTCTCTGCATCCGCGCTGATACGCTTTCCAGGCCGGGCTGCCACCGCCTCGGCCTGGCCATCGACCTGGGCGCCTGCGCGGGCCTGGCTCATCAGGCGGGGAATCAGCGGGCCTTCGGGCAGGTTGCGCCAGAAACGTACCGGCATATTGGTTTCCAGCACGCTGCGATTGAGCCGCGCCGGGTTGAAGGTGCTGCCGTAGTAGGCCAGCCACATCGCTTCGTTGCGGTCATCGGTGCCCTGGGCCAGTTGTTGCCATTCTGGCGGACAGGGGGTGGCGTGCTGCAGCTTTTCACCGTCCCAGTACACGCCATCGTCCGGCGTGGCGATCAGCCAGGTCTGCCGGCCGAGGCGCTCGGCGAAATGCCCCGAGGCGCTGGCCAGAATGTCGTGGGCCGGTTCATGCCAGGCCACCAGTTGCGGCCCGCCGGCGCTGGCATCCCGCGGCTTGAAGCGCAGAAAGGCATGCAGGTGATGGGCTTCGCGACGCACCGCCTTGAGGCGGGCATGCAGTTCGCTGCCGTCGATATCGCCGGCCAGCATGGCTGCCTGGTCGCCGTTGGCGACGCGCCAGAGGATGCGGTACAGCAGCGCCCAGCGCTGGGCGCAGCGGAATCGCGAGGCGCTTTCCAACTGTTCGATCAGGGCGCGCGGCACGCGCACCGGGCGATCAGCGGCCACGGCCGGTGGTGGTTCGTCCAGTTGGCCGAACAGGTCGTGATGTTCCTGGCTGTCCTGCACCCAGCTCAGTTGATGGGGAGCCATGCCGCGGCGCAACTGCGTTCTCGCCGCGTCTCGCCAGCCGGCGAAGCTGCCGTCGAAACACACCGAGTACATCACCACAGCCCCATCTGTTGTGGCGCTTCGCTCAGTTGCTGGCGCAGTACCAGGGATTCGCGGGTCGCCTGAGCCGGGCGGTAGTCCTGGGTGACGATAAACGGCTTGGCCTTTTCCAGCACGCAGCGCAGGCGGCCGACGTCCGCAAAGCGGATGCGTTTCTGCCGACGCAGGGCGACCAGGCGCTGGGCACTGAGCACGCCGATACCGGGGATGCGGGCGATCATGGTGACGTCCGCGCGATTGAGGTCGACCGGAAAGTGCTGGCGGTTGTTCAGCGCCCAGGCCAGCTTGGGGTCGATATCCAGGGCCAGGTTGCCGGGGCCGTCGAGCAGTTCGGTGGCCTTGAAGCCGTAGCCGCGCATCAGGAAGTCCGCCTGGTACAGGCGGTGTTCGCGCAGCAGCGGCGGCGCCTCGAAGGGCACGCTCTTGGGGCTCTGCGGAATCGGGCTGAACGCCGAGTAATAGACGCGCTTGAGGCGAAAGTCGCCATACAGCGACTGGGCGGTGTGCAGGATGGTGCTGTCGTCGGTGGCATCGGCGCCAACGATCATCTGCGTGCTTTGCCCGGCCGGCGCGAAGGCCGGTGCGCGTTTCTCGCTGTCGGCTTCTTCCACCCCGTCACGAATGGTGCCCATGGCCTGCTTGATCGGCGCCACGCTCTTTTCCGGCGCCAGGCGAATCAGGCTGCTCTCGGTGGGCAGCTCGATATTCACGCTGAGGCGATCGGCATAGCGGCCGGCTTCGGCGATCAGCTCCGGCGAAGCATCGGGGATGGTCTTGAGGTGGATATAGCCGCGAAACTCGTGCTCTTCGCGCAGCAGCTTGGCGACCCGATTGAGCTGCTCCATGGTGTAGTCCGCCGAGCGAATGATGCCGGAGCTGAGAAACAGCCCGCTGATGCAGTTGCGGCGGTAGAAATCCAGGGTCAGGGTGACCACTTCCTCGGGGGTGAAGCGCGCGCGGGGCACGTCGCTGGAGCGGCGGTTGACGCAATACTGGCAGTCGTACAGGCAGAAATTGGTCAGCAGGATCTTCAGCAGCGCGACACAGCGCCCGTCCGGTGTGAAACTGTGGCAAATGCCCATGCCGTCGGTGGCACCCATGCCGCTCTGGCCTTTCGAGCTGCGCTTGGGGGCGCCGCTGCTGGCGCAGGACACATCGTATTTGGCGGCGTCGGCGAGTACCGTGAGCTTTTCGATCAATTCCATGGGTACGATTCGATAGCTGTATTTATATACAGTATCGAGTAAGCCCCCGAGCCTCGCAAGGTCGTCTCGTCGGTGAAAGGCGAAACCTGTACCGCCTGCATGGATCGAAGCGAATCAACCTATCTGTCTGGAGAGTCTGATGCAGCGTCCTGATACCCATAGCAAGATCATCGGCTACCTGCTGTGGATCTTCGGCTTCCTCGGTGCGCACCGCTTCTATTACGGCAAGCCGGTGACCGGCACCATCTGGTTCTTCACCCTGGGCTTGTTGTTCATTGGCTGGATCATCGACCTGTTCCTGATCCCGGCGATGGATCGGGAGGCGGACTTGCGCTTTACCGCAGGCAGCACCGATTTCAACGTCGCCTGGATCCTGCTGACATTTCTCGGCGTCTTCGGCGTGCACCGCATGTACCAGGGAAAATGGATCACCGGCATCATCTACCTGTGCACCGGTGGCCTGTTTCTGGTCGGCGTGCTGTACGACTTCTGGACGCTGAACACCCAGGTGTCGATCAAGAATGCGCGTGAGGGGTAAGGTTGCTGGAAGGTGAAGCCAGGCGTCGCTGCCGGCCCTTGTGGGGCGACAGGGATGCCTGGTTGATGCAGATTACTTCGCGGGCATGGCCCGCTCCCAGGTGGGCCGGTGGGTGA
>Ga0207790_1000375_pt1 | contig 16387 bp, 15 predicted proteins | sample HigsolmetaGSP14D_FD_184842 | JGI IMG/M metagenome (GOLD analysis project Ga0207790, IMG submission 184842) | High solid enriched microbial communities from the Joint BioEnergy Institute, USA - SP1-4-D (SPAdes) | ecosystem: Engineered > Bioreactor > SSF (Solid state fermentation) > Aerobic >...
AAACTTCGCGGCTCGTGCCTTGCTTCGCGGCAAAACGGGCTCCGGCGCGGCCGTGCGTGAAACGGCAACAGACCCTAGGCCATCAGCCGGCCAGCGGCTCTATCGTCACCCACCACGGCAGCCGCCGATTGACGCGAATCGGCAGGCTGCCGGCCAGGGCCTGGAGAATGCGCTCGGGGTCGTTCAGCGGATAGGCACCGACCAGGCGCAGATCGGCGACCCGCGGGTCGCAGCCCAGGTAACCCGGCAGGTAATCGGCCAACTCCTCGATGAAATCGCCGAGGGGTCGGTCATTGGCCAGCAACACGCCACGACTCCAGGCCTGGCGCGCCGGGTCTGCCGGCGCGCTGGCCGAGATACCCTCAGTACCGATGCGCACCTGATGGCCGGCCTGCAGCACCTGCGCGGCACGCCCGCTTGAGGGCTCGATACGCACCGCCCCCGCGAATACGCTGAGCTGGCTGAAGCCGTTGCCCTCGCGCACGCTGAACCGCGTGCCCATGGCCTGCAGCCGCCCGTGCCGGGTATCGAGCAACAGGGGCCGCGGATCAGCTGCCGTGTCGATCAATACCTCGCCCTGCAGCAGCCGCAGCAACCGCGTCGAAGCGCTGTAGTCGACATCCACTGCCGTGCGGCTGCCCAGCCAGAGATGGCTGCCATCAGCCAGGCGCACATCACGGATTTGCCCGGTGCCGGTGCGCTCACTGACCAGCCATGCCTGCCACGGCCTGCCCTGCCCGGCAGCAGCCAGCAAGCCTGCGCCACCGAGCACGGCGAACAGCCCGAGCACCTGGCGCCGGCTGCGCCCTGAGTGGCGCAAGGCCTGCGCCGCAGCGCGACGCTGGGTGTCGGCCGGCAGCCTGGCGAACTGACTGCTGATCGCCTCGACCCGCTGCCAGGCCGCGGCATGCTCGGGCCGCGCTGACAGCCAGTGCTGCCAGGCTCGTCGCTGCTGGTCGCTGACCGGCGGATCGGCAAGCACCGCGAACCATTCGGCAGCCTGTTGCAGGGCAGCGTGATCAGGCGCCACGGCTCAGCCCTCGGCCAACAGCAGGCACTGCAGCATGGCCTGGGCCATGTACTTCTTGACCATCCGCTCGGACACCTGCAGGCGCGTGGCGATGGCCCCATAGGTCAGGCCGTCGAGCTGCGAGAGCAGAAACGCCTCGCGCACCTTGGCCGGCAGGCGCAGCAACATGGCGTCGATGGCCAGCAGGGTTTCGATGATCAGCTCGCTGGTTTCCGGCGAAGGCGCGTGGGGCTCCGGCTGCAGGGCCAGGGCGTCGAGGTAGGCGCGCTCGATGGCCTGGCGGCGCCAGTGATTGACCAGCAGCGAATGGGCGATGGTCGACAGATAAGCGCGTGGCTCGCGCAGCGACGGCAGCTCGCGGTGCTTGCTGAGCAGGCGCACGAAGGTGTCCTGGGCCAGGTCCGCAGCGTTTTCCGTACAGCCCATGCGTTTGCGCAGCCAGCCGTTCAGCCAGCTGCTGTGCTCGCGATACAGCTGCTGCAGGGACTGTTGGGAAGAAACGAGCGACATCGAGCACACCATCACCGTGCGTGGAAACCGAACGGATGGTAATGCTTCTCAGAAGCAAATTATATAAATTCTTGACTACTCACCGGGTGGACCAGGTGTCGCACACACCGGCACGGCGCGCGCCCCTTAGAGGGTGATCGGCCGCCGCCCCGCCAGGGCGTGGGCCAGGGTGCCGCCATCGACCAGTTCAAGCTCGCCGCCGAGCGGCATGCCGTGGGCGATGCGCGAGGCGATGATGCCTTTGCCAGCCAGCAGCTGGGCAATGTAGTGAGCGGTCGCCTCGCCCTCCACCGTCGGGTTGGTGGCCAGGATCACTTCGCTGAACTGCCCCGCCTCGATACGCACCAGCAGTTCAGGAATGCCAATGGCCTCCGGGCCCAGGCCATCGAGCGGCGACAAGTGGCCCTTGAGCACGAAATAGCGGCCGCGAAAGCCGGTGTGCTCCACGGCATACACGTCCATCGGGCCTTCCACCACACAGAGCAGGCTGTCGTCGCGGCGCAGGTCCTCGCAAATCTGGCAAAGCTCGCTTTCGCTCAGGCTGCGGCACGATTTGCAATAGCCCACGCCCTCCATCGCCTGGCTCAAGGCCTGGGCCAGCCGCTGCGCACCATTGCGGTCGCGCTCGAGCAGTTGCAGCGCCATGCGCTGGGCGGTCTTCTGGCCGACGCCGGGCAGAATGCGCAGCGAATCGATCAGTTGGCGGATCAGGGGGCTGAAGCTCATGGTGCGAGGCTCGACGATGAAAGCGGAGAGATAGGGGAAGGCGTTGTTACGGAGGCTTCACGGCGGCAGCAGTCGTTCGATTCGGTGGGCTAAAGCCCACCCTACCTATGCGCGTGGGCCGTAGGGTGGGCTTTAGCCCAGCAAAATCGACTGCTTTAGAACGGCATCTTGAAGCCGGGTGGCAACTGCATCCCGGAGGTCATGCCGGACATCTTGTCCTGGCTGTTGGCCTCGATCTTGCGCACGGCGTCATTGACGGCCGCGGCGATCAGGTCTTCGAGGATTTCCTTGTCTTCCTGCATCAGGCTGTCGTCGAGGCTGACACGCTTGACGTCATGACGACCGGTCATCACCACGCTGACCAGGCCGGCACCGGACTGGCCGGTGACCTCGGCGTTGGCCAACTCTTCCTGCATCTTCTGCATCTTTTCCTGCATCTGCTGCGCCTGCTTCATCAGGCCGGCCATGCCACCTTTCATCATGATGTTGTCCTCGGTAGTCAGGGATTAACGATGTTATCGACAGGTTCGATACTGCCCGCACGCACGGAGGCGGCGAACTGGGAAATCATTTGCTGCACCAGCGGATCGTTCTGGATCGAGGCCTCGGCTTCACGCTGGCGATTGGCACGCTTGCGGGCGGCGGCCTGAGCCGGTGTTTCCTGCTCGGGCTTGATCAGCTCGATGCTCAGCTGCAGCTCGCGACCCTGGTAAGCGTTGAGCGCATCGTTCAGGCGCCGCTGCTGGGTCGCATTGAACAGTGCACTGTGCCCGGGGTCGAGGTGCAAGAGCCACTTGTCGCCTTCGACGGCGATCAGCGTGCAGTTGGCGGCAATGCTGCCGGTCATGCCGCTCAGCCCCAGCTTGGGGAAGATCTCCAGCCACTCGGCGGCCAGCCCGGTGGCCGGCATCGCTGCCGGCTCGGGTTCGGGCTCGGCCTGGGGCTGATCATCGCCGAGGGCATCGGCGAAATCGTAATCCAGGTTGTCGGCGTCCATCGCCACGTAGTCGTAGTCGCCGGGGGGCGGCTCGTCATCGCTGTCGGGCGGGTTCAGGTCGCTGATGTCGATCACCGGCACGTCAGCCAACTCTGGAACGGGCAGCTCGGCCGGCGGCTCCTGCTGCGCTTCGACAGCGGGCTGCGGCGGCGCAGGTTGCTCGGCAACCGGCTCGGGAGCCGGCGCGGGTGTTTCGCTGACTGGTGCTGCGGGCGCGGCAACCTCGGCTTCGACCGGGGCATCTTCCCAGGGCGGAGTGACGGCCGGCGCGGCGGCAACCGGCGCAACCGCTGCCGGTACTGCAGCAGCGGGCGCAGCAACCGGCGGCACGACGGCGGCCGGCGCCGGCTGGCTCGGGCTGACCGGCGCCTGTGGTGCAGCACTGACGACAGGCGCTGACGCAGCGGGCGCTGCGTCGGCCACCGGGTTTGCCTGGGGATCAGCCTTGGCCTGGCTGACCCCCAGCGGCTTTAGCGCCACCTTCGGGACGTCGCCCTCGCCCGCCGGCCGGAACGCCAGCATGCGCAGCAGCACCATCTCGAAACCGCTGCGCGGATCCGGCGCCAACGGCAGGTCGCGACGGCCGATCAGGCCCATCTGGTAATAGAACTGCACGTCTTCGGCCGGCAGTGCCTGGGCCAGGCCCAGCACCCGCTCGCGGTCGCCCTGGCCGTTGTCCACCGCATCCGGCAGCGCCTGGGCGATGGCCACGCGGTGCAGCACGTTGAGCATCTCGGCCAGCACGCCACTCCAGTCCGGGCCCTGCTCGGCGAGCTGACGCACCGCTTCGATCACGCCACGGGCATCGCCTTCGATCAGCGCATGCAGCACGCCATACACCTGGCCATGGTCGAGAGTGCCGAGCATGGAGCGCACGTCGGCAGCCAGCACCTTGCCCTCGCCAAAGGCGATGGCCTGGTCGGTCAGGCTCATGGCGTCGCGCATCGAACCGTCGGCGGCGCGGCCGAGCAGCCACAGGGCGTCGTCCTCGAAGGGAATGTTCTCGGCGCCCAGCACGTGGCTCAGGTGCTCGACCACCCGCTCCGGCGGCATGTTCTTCAGCGAGAACTGCAGGCAGCGCGACAGCACGGTGACCGGCAGCTTCTGCGGGTCAGTGGTGGCGAGCAGGAACTTGACGTGGGGTGGCGGCTCTTCCAGGGTCTTCAACAGCGCGTTGAAGGAACTGGTGGAGAGCATGTGCACTTCGTCGATCAGGTAGACCTTGAAGCGCCCACGGCTTGGCGAGTACTGCACGTTGTCGAGCAGCTCGCGGGTGTCTTCGACCTTGGTGCGGCTGGCGGCGTCGACTTCGATCAGGTCGACGAAACGGCCTTCGTCGATCTCCCGGCACACCGAGCAGGTGCCACAGGGCGTCGAGCTGATGCCGGTTTCACAGTTCAGGCACTTGGCGATGATCCGCGCGATGGTGGTCTTGCCCACCCCGCGGGTACCGGTGAACAGATAGGCGTGGTGCAGGCGCTGGCTGTCGAGTGCGTTGATCAGCGCTTTCAGCACATGGGTCTGGCCGACCATCTCGCGAAACGAACGCGGGCGCCATTTGCGTGCAAGAACCTGATAACTCATTGAAAACCGTCGCCAGAGGAAAGCAAAAGAGCGCTAATGCTAGCTCAAATCGACCAACCAGTGCGACGCCGATCAGCGGACATAAAAAGATCGAATCCGGGCTGGCTAATTTTTATACAGGCAGGTATAGTTCGCCCCGTTCGTACCACGCTGCAAGTCATTCGGCCTCAAGGCCTTCCCGATGGTTTCCTGGCAATCGGCATCCAAACGATGCACGCATAACCGCCAAGACCCCCTCCGCTGACTGATCTGGCCGTCCCGCTCACGCGTCGACCTTGGCCAGCCTTCCGACGTACAGACCCGCTCCAGCAAGCCGTTGAAAAACTACCGGCGTTGCCATTGCTGCGTTGAAGCCATGCTCGAAAATGCTCATTTACAGCTCGTAAACTGCGCTTTCCTGCCTGCCTTCGTCTTGCACTGGCTGCCTCGCCCAGGCGCTCAACGACCCGCTGGTTCCACCTATTAAAGGTGGAACTTAAAAGCGCGCAGCTCGCTCCGATAACCAATCCCGCTGGCATGAGCCCGCGACCGGAGCCCTTTATTTATGGCGCGATCATGCGCCTGCAGTATCAGGAAACACCCGATTATGAATACCAATCAACAAATCCAAACCGCTATCCATACCCTTTCCAACGCTTTCGCCCCGCTGGCTTGCCATATTCTGGCCGCGCGCAAGGGCAGCTTCAGCTTCACCGTGGTGGATCACACCGGCGTGGCTCAGCACACCCAGCGCCTCTACCCGGGCCAATACTGCGCCGATACGCTGCCAGGCCTGATCGAGCGTACACGCCAGGCGCTGCGCCGCTAAATAGCGGGGCAAATGCGAAATTCATCACGATAAGTGCACGAAATAGCGGCCATCGTCGAACTAAATGATTTCCAGTCACTCATAGGAGTTCCTACGTAAACTGGAGTTCGTCAATGGAAAATGGTAATCGACAGCTTGTCGAGAAGCTATTCGCCCCACTACGTGCCACCTTCAGTCGGCCTCGCCCGGACGGTAGCATCGTTCTTTCCCTGATCGATGAAGCGGACACCACCGCCTACAGCCGGGTCTTGCAAAAACTGCAGATCAACGATTCGAACGCGTTTGCCCAGAGCCTCGAAGACATCCGCCTGGAACTGGCCGTCAGGGCCGGCAACATTCCGGCAGACATGCGCAAGGTCCTCAAGGAGCAGGACAGCGTCATCAGCTATCACCACGCCTGATAGCTGCCCCAGCCGAAGCCCCGTAGCCCGAAAAGGCGCGGGGCTTCGTCGTTTCTGCAGCTAGAAGCGGTAATGGCCAATGACGGGAAAGCGAAACAGGATGGCCTCCTCCCGGGTACCGGCGCCGATGTTGTGCAGGATCAATGGCTCGCCCGCGGCAGACAGGCGATCGGAAACGATGCCGATATGGGTCTGACCACGGCCCAGGTCCCAGGTGACGATATCACCCGCGCGATAATCGGCGGCCTGGCGACCAATCTTGAGGGCCATGCCCTGGCGCCGCAACCAGGTCATCAGGTTGGGTACGCGGCGGTGGTCGATGTTGCGGTCAGGTCGGCTCAGCCCCCAGTGTTTCGGGTACGCCGCGAAGTTCGCCGCCATGTCCTCGTGCACCGCCTTCTGCAGATCCAGGCCTTGCAGGCGCAGGGCGCGGATCACCACGTCGGTGCAAACCCCGGTTGCCACCGGCACGTCCCCGCCCGGATAGGCGATGCGCCGGTAGGCGGGATCGTAGGCCAGGGTCACGCCCACCTGCTCGCGGGCCCCGCTCACCAGGCGCGCAGGCTCGATGGCCGCCACCTGCAGGCTCAGCAGACAGCCCAGCAACAACAATGACGCTCTCAGCACTGCACAGCTCCTTTCATGACCTCAGCCGTTCGACGGGCACTCTTCTTTAAATGGTAATTTTTTGCGACAGTATGGCTGGGCACGGTTGAAGCCTTATTGGGATGCCCCCATCACTAGATAACGTCGTCATGCAGGGATGCCCATTCGACAATGCGCATACCACTTGCTGAGGAGACCACAATGAGCAGCCCCGACAAGCAACAGGCACCGCAACCAGACAGCGACTGCGAGCTCGCCCACGGCGCGCTGATCGACCCTAACGGCCGGGAAATTCCGATTACCGAAAGCATGATCCAGCAGGCATGCAGCGAGCTCGACCAGGCGGCGACAGCCAGTCAGCAGGATGCTTCCCACTGACGGGCCAGCACGGCGCACGCGTGATCATCTCGCGTCGATCACGCGCGCACCCAGCGCGCTGATCAGCGCCGCCAGCGGCTCGTCCACGCCGAGCAGCTCGACTTCCAGCCCTTCTATCTCACGGCGCATGGGATAACCCTTGCGCAACAGGTCGAAACCGGCCCTGCGCGCCTGCTCGTCGGCCACCAGGCTGCGCCGCAAATCCGCATCGTCACGCCGCGGGTCATAGACCGCGCGGCATACCGTGGCCAATGCCCAGGCCGGATCGCTGCCCGCGGCGATGCTCAGGCGCTGCAGCCAGCGCGCCGGGGTCAAGGCGTCCAGCGAGATGGCCGGCTCGATAGCCTGGTGTCGGCAGAACGCCTGGTAGATCTGCGCAGTGCCGCGCAACTTGCCATCCAGGCTGTAGCCAGCGATGTGCGGCGTGGCGATATGGCACAGCGCGGCCAGTTCGAGATCGACCAGCGGCTCGCCTTCCCACACGTCGAGCACCACATGCAGATCGGCGCCGCGCTGCAGGTGCGCGCGTAGCGCCCCGGTGTCGAGTACCGCGCCCCGGCTGGCGTTGATCAGCCAGGTGCCGGGGCGCAGCTGCTCGAGCAGATCGGCGTCGAACAGATGCCGGGTGGCGAACTCGCCGCCCTGCGTCAGCGGGGTGTGCACGCTGATCACGTCGCACTGCTCGACGATCTGCTGCAGGCTCACGTAATCGCCGCCCTCGGCGCGCTGCCGGGGCGGATCGCAGACCAGCACCCGCCAGCCCAGGGCGCGCAGTACCTTGATCAACCGTTCACCGACCTGGCCGGCGCCGACCACGCCATAGGTGCGCTGCGCCAGGTCGCTGCCCAGGCGCTCACCGAGCACCAGCAGGCTGCCGAGCAGGTAATCGACCACCCCCCGCGCATTGCAACCCGGGGCGCTGCTCCAGGCGATGCCGGCCTCGGCGAAATAATCGAGATCCAGGTGATCGGTGCCGATGGTGCAGGTGCCGACGAAGCTTACCGGGCTGCCGTGCAGCAGCGTGCGGTCGACGGCGGTGACCGAGCGCACCAGCAGCAGCTCGGCATCGGCAACCGCTGCGCGGTCGATGGCGCGCCCGGGCAGGCGACGAATTTCGCCGAAACCGGCGAAGAACTCGTCGAGCAGGGGAATGTTTTCGTCGGCAACTATGCGCATGGCAGCTCTCCACAAACCGGCGGGCATTCTACCTGCAAGTGCTGCGCTGCGCCTGGCTCCGTCAACGCGTAAACTAGGCGGTTTTCTCTGCCTTGCGAAACCCCATGCCTGTACAACCTCGCCTCCAGCGGGTGCGCACCGAACTGCGCACGCTGCTGGCCCTCGCTACCCCGATCATCATCGCGCAGCTGGCGTACACCGCCGTCGGCTTCGTCGACACCGTGATGTCCGGGCGCTACAGCGCCCGTGACCTGGCCGCCGTGGCCCTTGGCAACTCGATCTGGGTGCCGGTGTTCCTGCTGATGACCGGCATCCTGCTGGCCACCACGCCGAAGGTGGCCCAGCGCTTCGGCGCCGGCCAGCATGCCGAGATCGGGCCCCTGGTGCGCCAGGCCCTGTGGCTGGCCCTGGCAGTGGGCACCCTGGCCGGCGGCTTGCTGTGGAACGCCGAGTTCGTGCTGCACCTGATGAAGGTCGACGCGGACTTGATCGAGCCGACCATGGGTTACCTGCACGGCGTGGCGTTCGGCATGCCCTGCGTGGCGCTATTCCATGTACTGCGCTGCTACAGCGATGGCCTGGGCCGCACCCGCCCGGCCATGGTGGTGGGCCTGCTCGGCTTGCTGGCGAACATTCCGCTCAACTACGTGCTGATCTACGGCAAACTCGGCTTGTCGCCCCTGGGCAGCACCGGCTGCGGCTGGGCCACGGCACTGGCGATGCTGTTCATGCTCTTGGGCATGCTGTGGTGGATTCGCCGCGCGCCGGCCTACGCCGCGACCACGCCATTGCAGCGCTTCGAAGGCCCGGACTGGACACTGATCAAGCGTCTGCTGGGCATCGGCCTGCCGATCGGCATCGCGGTATTTGCCGAGTCGAGCATCTTCGCGGTCATTGCCCTGCTGATCGGCGGCCTGGGCGCGACCGTGGTCGCCGGGCACCAGATCGCCCTGAACTTCGCCTCGCTGGTGTTCATGATCCCCTACTCCATCGGCATGGCCGCCACCGTGCGCGTCGGCCAGGCGCTTGGCCGTGGCGACCCCCGTGAGGCGCGTTTCGCGGCCGGGGTGAGCATCGTCACCGCGCTGGCCTACGCCTGCCTATCGGCCACCTGCATGCTGCTGATGCTCGAGCCCATCGCGCGGATCTACTCCTCGGCGCCGGAAGTGATCGAAGTGGCCGTGGCGCTGATCATCTACGCCGCGCTGTTCCAGTTTTCCGATGCCATTCAGGTCACCGCCGCGGGCGCGCTGCGCGGCTATCAGGACACCCGGGCAACGATGATCCTGACCCTGTTCGCCTACTGGGGCATCGGCCTGCCGGTCGGCTACCTGCTGGGCCTGACCGACCTGCTCGGCGCCGCCAGCGGCCCGGCGGGGTTGTGGCAAGGGCTGATCGTCGGCCTGACCTGTGCGGCGCTGATGCTCACGCTGCGCCTGAAGATCAGCGCCAGCCGGCGGATTCGGATGCAGCAGGTGGCTACGGTGGCTTAGCGGTCGCTCAACCCTGGCTACCAGTCCGTGGAATGAACACCGCGTCATCCGCAATGGTGGACAAGAAAAGCGTCGCCCACCCTACGGGCACGCAAGAAGGTCACAGTAGCCATCTCAGCGATCACTTGTGGGAGCGGGCCATGCCCGCGATTTTTCACGGGCATGGCCCGTTCCCACAAAGGCCAGTGGCCGGCCGCCATTACCTCGAACCGCTCAACCAACCTTGTTGCGAATTCAGCTATGGGCGTACCGGGCGGCGTTCCGTTCGCGAGGCAGTACGCACTTGGAGTGCCGGCCACGAATCGTGGTACGAACCGGGCGTAAAGCGGCCGACCGTGGGAGCGGGCCATGCCCGCGAATGGTAGTCATGGACTACACGCGCCCGGTTCTTACAACAGCACGTCGCCCTGTACTTCAGGCCACCCGATCAAGCCCGACTCCGTCGCGCCCCATCCAATCGATCGCGGGCATGGCCCGCTCCCACACGTGTCAGGGCCGATAGCCGCTTTCGCTCACAACCCCTCAATCGACCTTCTTGCGGATCCAGTACAGGTAGGTCTCGGCATCCTGCGCCTGCTCCACCAGCTCGTGGCCGAGAAACACGCAGAACTTGGGGATATCGCGCTGGGTCGAGGGGTCGGTGGCGATCACCTTGAGCAGGCCGCCGGCCGGCAGGTCGCGCACCTTGTTGTGCAGCATCATTACCGGCTCGGGGCAGAACAGGCCGGTGGCGTCGAGGGTATCGTCAGGGGTCGAATCGAGCATCACGGGCTCCGCGTCATCATTCTTGCACTTTTATGGAGTGGCCATCGGCAGCGATGGCGCACTTATCTAACCTGTTTACTTGCTCAGGCGGCGCAGGTGGCAGGTCACTTCCTCGCGGTCGTGGTACAGCTGCTTGCAGGCGATGCTCGCCTTGACCTTGCGCGCCGCCAGGCCTTCGGCGATGCGTTCGAGCAGGCGCTGCACCTCGGCATAGCGCTGCTTCATCGGCAACTTGAGATTGACCACCGCCTCGCGGCAATGTCCCTCGCCGATCCAGGTTTCCAGCAGCGCGGCGCTGCGTGCGGGCTTCTCGACGATGTCGCAGACCATCCAGTCCACCGGCTGCTTGGGTTTCCAGGTAAAGCCGTCGACCATCAGGTGCTTGACCAGGCCGGTGTCCATCAGGCTCTCGGCCATCGGGCCGTTGTCGATGGCGGTGACCAGCATGCCGCGGCGCACCAGTTGATAGGTCCAGCCACCCGGCGCGGCGCCGAGGTCGACCCCGGTCATCTCGTCCGACAGGCGCTCGTCCCACTGCTCGCGGGGAATGAAGGTGTGCCAGGCCTCTTCGAGTTTCAGGGTCGAGCGGCTGGGCGCCTCGCGGGGGAACTTGAGGCGCGGGATGCCCATCGGCCAGATCGCCGAATTGTTCGCCTCGGCCATGCCGAGGAACACTTCGCGGCCACTCTTGAAGGTCAGCAGCAGGCGCGGCGCGCGGGCGTTCTCCGCCAACCGGCCGGCAGCCATCAGGGCCTTGCGCAGCGGGCCTTCGAACTTCTTGCAGAAGCCGGACAGCTCCTTGCCATCGTTGGTGTCGAACACCTCCAGCCACAGGCTGCCGAAGGTCGGCAGCGGCGCCAGGTGTTCGAGCAACACGCTGATACGATCCTTCTCGGGCAATTCGATGAAGCTACCGCGCGCCCACTGGCGAATGAAGATCAACTGACTGAAGCGCAGCCCAGCCATCAGCCGCTCGGCGTCCGCCTCGTCACTGCAGATGAATTCGGCGCAGGCGCTATTGGGCTTGGCCTTGGCGTAACCGGGCACATCGAGGCGCGCCGCATGCTCGGAAATCTCCGAACACACCTCGTTCTCGAAGCCGGGGCGGCAGTGCAGTAACAAAGTCTTCATCAGGGCTCCTCTTTAGGCCGCGCATGATAGCGAAAACTGGAACCCGGGGCCTCTGCTCCCTGTCCAGAGAACAGCATCCCGGCATCGCCAGCTGCGCCGACGGACTATGCTCGACAGGCGCACCATCAGGCGACGGCTCACCGCACGCCACACGAGCCGGCCCAGGGAACACTCGCGCAGAGTCGCAGAAGCTCTGCCAAACCAGAACGGCTTGTACCGTGCAAGCCATAAGGAGATGCACGATGCCTTCCATCGATAGCCTGAACTGCCGCCGCACCCTCGAGGTGGACGGCAAATCCTACGATTACTTCAGCCTGCCGGACGCCGCCAAACAGCTGGGCGACATCGACAAGCTGCCGGTGTCGCTGAAAGTGCTGCTGGAAAACCTGCTGCGCTGGCAGGACGACAAGACCGTCACGCAAGATGATCTGCAGGCCATCAGCGACTGGCTGCACAAGCGCAGCTCCGACCGCGAGATCCAGTACCGCCCTGCCCGCGTGTTGATGCAGGACTTCACCGGCGTGCCGGCGGTGGTCGACCTGGCCGCCATGCGCGACGCCATGGCCAAGGCCGGCGGCGACCCGCAGAAGATCAACCCGCTGTCGCCGGTGGACCTGGTGATCGACCACTCGGTGATGGTCGACAAGTTCGCCAGCCCCGAGGCCTTTGGCGAGAACGTCGAGATCGAGATGCAGCGCAACGGCGAGCGCTATGCGTTCCTGCGCTGGGGCCAGAGCGCCTTCGACAACTTCAGCGTGGTGCCGCCGGGCACCGGCATCTGCCACCAGGTCAACCTGGAGTACCTGGGCCGCACCGTGTGGACCAAGGAAGAAGATGGCGTGACCTACGCCTACCCCGACACCCTGGTCGGCACCGACTCGCACACCACCATGATCAACGGCCTCGGCGTGCTCGGCTGGGGCGTCGGCGGCATCGAGGCGGAAGCGGCGATGCTTGGCCAGCCGGTGTCGATGCTGATCCCCGAGGTGATCGGTTTCAAGCTGACCGGCAAGCTCAAGGAAGGCATCACCGCCACCGACCTGGTGCTGACCGTCACCCAGATGCTGCGCAAGAAAGGCGTGGTCGGCAAATTCGTCGAGTTCTATGGCGACGGCCTGGCCGAGCTGCCCCTGGCCGACCGCGCCACCATCGCCAACATGGCCCCGGAATACGGCGCCACCTGCGGCTTCTTCCCGGTCGACGAGATCACCCTGGACTACCTGCGCCTGTCCGGCCGCCCCGACGAGACCGTCAAGCTGGTCGAAGCCTATTCCAAGGCCCAGGGCATGTGGCGCCAGGCGGGCAGCGAGCCGGTGTTCACCGACACCCTGGAGCTGGACATGGGCCAGGTCGAAGCCAGCCTGGCGGGCCCGAAACGCCCGCAGGACCGCGTCGCCCTGCCCCAGGTCGGCCAGGCCTTCGAGGACTTCCTCGGCCTGCAACTCAAGCCGCCGCGTAAAGAGGAAGGTCGCCTGGAAAGCGAAGGCGGCGGTGGCGTGGCCGTCGGCAATGCCGCGCAGAACGAAATCCACTACGAGATGGACGGCCATCGACACCCGATCAGCGACGGCGCCGTGGTGATCGCCGCGATCACCTCCTGCACCAACACCTCCAACCCGAGCGTGATGATGGCTGCCGGCCTGCTGGCCAAGAAAGCCGTGGAAAAAGGCCTGCAGCGCAAGCCCTGGGTCAAGAGCTCGCTGGCGCCCGGCTCCAAGGTGGTGACCGAATACTTCGCCGCTGCCGGGCTCACCGAATACCTCGACAAGCTGGGTTTCGACCTGGTCGGCTACGGCTGCACCACCTGCATCGGCAACTCCGGCCCACTGCCGGACCCGATCGAGAAAGCCATTCAGGAGCATGACCTGACCGTCGCCTCGGTGCTGTCCGGCAACCGCAACTTCGAAGGCCGCGTGCACCCGCTGGTGAAGACCAACTGGCTGGCCTCGCCGCCCCTGGTGGTTGCCTACGCCCTGGCCGGCAGCGTGCGCATCAACATCGCCGAAGAGCCGCTGGGTGAAGACCATGACGGCAAGCCGGTGTACCTGCGCGATATCTGGCCGAGCCAGAAGGAAATCGCCGAGGCGGTGCAGAAGGTCAGCACCGCCATGTTCCGCAAGGAATACGCCGAGGTGTTCGCCGGCGACGAGCAGTGGCAGGCCATCCAGGTGCCCGAAGCCGACACCTACACCTGGCAGAACGACTCCACCTACATCCAGCATCCGCCGTTCTTCGAGGCCATCGACCAGGCGCCACCGGCGATCACCGATATCGCCAACGCCCGCATCCTCGCGCTGCTCGGCGACTCGGTGACCACCGACCATATATCCCCGGCCGGCAACATCAAGGCCGACAGCCCGGCGGGTCGTTACCTGCGCGAGCAAGGCGTGGAGCCGCGCGACTTCAACTCCTACGGCTCGCGCCGCGGCAACCATGAAGTGATGATGCGCGGCACCTTCGCCAATATCCGCATCCGCAACGAGATGCTCGACGGCGAGGAAGGCGGTGTCACCCTGCACGTACCGAGCGGCGAGAAGTTGGCGATCTACGACGCCGCCATGCGCTACCAAGAGGAAGGCACCCCGCTGGTGGTGATCGCCGGCAAGGAATACGGCACCGGTTCCAGCCGCGACTGGGCGGCCAAGGGCACCAACCTGCTGGGCGTCAAGGCGGTGATCGCCGAGAGCTTCGAGCGCATCCATCGCTCCAACCTGGTGGGCATGGGCGTGCTGCCGCTGCAGTTCACCGACGGTGCGGATCGCAAGAGCCTGGGCCTGACCGGCCAGGAAACCCTGGCGATCAAGGGCCTGGACGGCGTCGAGGTGCGCCCGCACATGCCGCTGACGCTGGAGATCACCCGCGAAGACGGCAAGCAGCAAAGCGTCGAGCTGCTCTGCCGTATCGACACCCTCAACGAGGTCGAGTACTTCAAGGCCGGCGGCATCCTGCACTACGTGCTGCGCCAGCTGATCGCCGGCTGACGATCACCCGCGCGGTGTCGCTTCTGGCGGCACTGCGCAGGCCTCTCCGTAGCCCGGGTCGAGCGCAGCGACACCCGGGTTTCTTTTATGTCTGCTACACCCCCCTACCAACGGACTGCCGCTTTACCGGCGTCAAAATGTGACGAACCTCGAATATTGGTTACACTGCAGCCCTGCCACGCGTAAGCGATAACCAAAAAAAGCGTTGCCTGTAGGATCGGCCGACTCAGCTGCAACGGGTCCAGGCCCAAGGCCATGGTCTGTAGGCACCGCGACGCGTCGCCAGCCTGCCCTAGCTCCCACCAGGCATCGCACTGACATCAGGGTAGATGCCATGCGTAACAACCAGCCCATCACCGGTAACGAGCGGACTTTCCCGGCGCAGCAGCGCCTGATCTCGACCACCGACCTCAAGGGCCAGATCACCTACTGCAACGATGCCTTCGTCGAGATCAGCGGCTTTTCCCGCGACGAGCTGATCCGCGCGCCGCACAACCTGGTGCGCCACCCGGACGTGCCACCCGCGGTGTTCGCCCATATGTGGGAAACCCTGAAAGCCGGCCGCCCGTGGATGGGCATCGTCAAGAACCGCTGCAAGAGCGGCGACCACTACTGGGTCAACGCCTACGTGGTGCCGGTACTGGATGACGGCAAGGTCACCGGCTACGAGTCGGTGCGCAGCAAACCCACCGCCGAGCAGGTGCAGCGCGCCCAGGCCCTCTACCTGCGTATCAATGCCGGCAAGGCCGCCATCCCCAACCGTGACCGCTGGCTGCCGGTGCTGCAGAACTGGCTGCCGTTCATTCTGGTCAGCCAGGTCGGCTTCCTGGTTGGCGCCTGGCTGGACAGCACCTGGGGCTTCGCCGCCGCCGCCGCGCTGTCGATTCCCCTCGGCCTGCTCGGCCTGGCGTGGCAGAGCCGCGGTACCAAGCGCCTGCTGCAACTGGCCGAACAAACGACGTCCGACCCGCTGATCGCGCAGATGTACACCGACAACCGTGGCGTCGAAGGCCGCCTGGAACTGTCCATCCTCAGCCAGGAAGCACGCCTGAAAACCTGCCTCACCCGCCTGCAGGACAGCGCCGAAAACCTCGCCAAACAGGCCCAGCAGGCCGACGTACTGGCCCATAACAGCTCCGCCGGCCTGCAGCGCCAGCGCGAGGAGACCGACCAGGTCGCCACCGCCGTCAATGAAATGGCCGCCACCACCCTGGAAGTAGCCAACAACGTAGCGCGCACCGCCATCGCCACTCAGGAAGCCAACCGCCTGACTCAGGAAGGCCGCACCATCGCCAGCGAAACCCGCGAAGCGATCCAGCGCCTGTCCCTGTCGGTGGGCGAAACCGGCGAAGCCGTCACCCGCCTCGCCCAGGACAGCAACGAAATCGGCGGCGTGGTCGACGTGATCAAGGGCATCGCCGACCAGACCAACCTGCTGGCCCTCAACGCCGCCATCGAAGCCGCCCGCGCCGGCGAAATGGGCCGCGGCTTCGCCGTGGTCGCCGACGAAGTCCGCTCCCTGGCGCAACGCACCGCCGAATCCACCGGCCAGATCCACGCCCTGATCGCCAAACTGCAACGCACCGCCGACGAGGCCGTGCTGACCATGGACATCGGCCGCAAACAGGCCGACGAAGGCGTCGAACGCGTACAACAGGCCGACCAGGCCCTGGCCGGCATCAGCGACGCGGTCGCCAATATCAACGAAATGGCCGACCAGATCGCCGCCGCCGCCGAAGAACAAAGCGCCGTGGCCGACGAAATCAGCCGCAATATCACCACCATCGCACAGCTATCCGAC
>Ga0207790_1000376_pt1 | contig 16385 bp, 15 predicted proteins | sample HigsolmetaGSP14D_FD_184842 | JGI IMG/M metagenome (GOLD analysis project Ga0207790, IMG submission 184842) | High solid enriched microbial communities from the Joint BioEnergy Institute, USA - SP1-4-D (SPAdes) | ecosystem: Engineered > Bioreactor > SSF (Solid state fermentation) > Aerobic >...
GGTCTGTCCCTCGGTATGCGCCTCGACAACTGGCCGCCGGCAAGTCTGAAGAAAGACGACAAGGCGACTGCCTGATCGTCATCATCACCGAACGTGTAGTTTGGTAAGGAATTGAACCATGCGTCATCGTAAAAGTGGCCGTCACCTCAGCCGCACCAGCGCTCACCGCAAGGCCATGTTTCAGAACATGGCGGTATCGCTGTTCGAGCATGAGCTGATCAAAACTACTCTGCCGAAAGCCAAGGAACTGCGCCGCGTTGCCGAGCCGCTGATCACCCTGGCTAAAGAAGACAGCGTTGCTAACCGTCGTCTGGCTTTCGACCGTACTCGTTCGAAAGCTATCGTTGGCAAACTGTTCAACGATCTGGGCAAGCGCTACGCCACCCGTCAGGGCGGTTACCTGCGTATCCTCAAGTGCGGTTTCCGCGCTGGCGACAATGCCCCGATGGCTTATGTTGAGCTGGTCGACCGTCCGGTCGGCGGCGCAGTAGAAGCTGCCGAGTAAGGCATCGTTGCAAAGGAAAACCGGGCTCAGGCCCGGTTTTTTTATGCCTGCATTTTTAGTAAAAAACTATCGTGCTGTAAGTTGTTATTCATTTGTCGCTTCGCTTGTGCTCGTCAATACTCAAGGCCAATCCCGCTCAGTCGGGAACGATCAGGCCAGGTAAGGAGAGAGACATGAGTGACAACACCGCAGGCAAATGCCCCTTTTCGGGCAAAGCCTCTCCGGAAACGCCGAAGCATGCTGCTGGCGGCGGTACAGGCAACCGTGACTGGTGGCCCAACCAGCTGCGCGTCGACCTGTTGCACCAGCATTCCTCCAAGTCCAACCCCCTGGGTGAGGACTTCAATTACGCCGAAGCCTTCAACTCGCTGGACTATGAAGCCCTGAAGAAAGACCTGCGCGCGCTGATGACCGATTCGCAAGACTGGTGGCCCGCCGACTTCGGCCACTACGGCCCGCAGTTCATCCGTATGGCCTGGCACGCTGCCGGCACCTACCGCACGGGTGACGGCCGTGGCGGCGCCGGCCGTGGCCAGCAACGCTTTGCGCCCCTCAACAGCTGGCCGGACAACGTCAACATCGACAAGTCGCGCCGCCTGTTGTGGCCGATCAAGCAGAAGTACGGGCAGAAGATTTCCTGGGCCGACCTGATGGTGCTGACCGGCAACGTCGCGCTGGAGACCATGGGTTTCCGTACCTTTGGTTTCGCCGGTGGCCGTGTGGACACCTGGGAACCGGATCAGGACGTTTACTGGGGCACCGAAAAGACCTGGCTGGGTGGCGATGAGCGCTACGGCAAGGGCGCGGCTGGCCGTGAAGACGATCAGGGCGTGCTGGTTGCCGACGAAGCGCTGCACGGCCAGGAACAGGATCGTACCGACAGCCAGGGGCGCGACCTCGAGAACCCCCTTGCCGCCGTGCAGATGGGCCTGATCTACGTCAACCCGGAAGGCCCGGAAGGCAACCCGGATCCGCTCGCTGCCGCCCATGACATTCGCGAGACCTTCGCGCGCATGGCGATGAACGACGAAGAAACCGTCGCGCTGATCGCCGGCGGGCATACCTTCGGTAAGACCCACGGTGCCGGCCCGGCCGACCATGTTGGCGCCGAGCCCGAAGCCGCCGGCCTGGAAGAACAGGGCCTGGGCTGGAGCAGCTCGTTCGGCAGCGGCAAGGCCGGCGACACCATCACCAGTGGCCTGGAAGTGACCTGGACGACCACGCCTGCGCAGTGGAGCAACAACTTCTTCGAGAACCTGTTCAAGTTCGAGTGGGAGCTGACCAAGAGCCCGGCGGGTGCCCATCAGTGGATCGCCAAGAATGCCGACGCGATCATCCCCGATGCCCATGACCCGGCGAAGAAGCATGTACCCACCATGCTGACCACCGACCTGTCGCTGCGCTTCGACCCGGCCTACGAGAAGATCTCCCGGCGTTTCCTGGATAACCCGCAGGCCTTCGCCGAAGCCTTCGCCCGTGCCTGGTTCAAGCTGACTCACCGGGATCTGGGGCCGAAGTCCCGTTACCTGGGCCCGGAAGTACCGAAAGAAGAGCTGTTGTGGCAAGACCCGCTGCCGGCGGTGCAGCATCCGCTGATCGACGCCGCCGATGTGGCGGCGCTCAAGGCCCAGGTGCTGGCCTGCGGCCTGTCGGTGGCCGAGCTGGTTGGCACCGCCTGGGCCGCGGCTTCGACCTTCCGTGGCTCCGACAAGCGCGGTGGTGCCAACGGCGCTCGCATTCGCCTGGCACCGCAGAAGGATTGGGCGGCCAACCAGCCTGAGCAACTGGCCAAGGTGCTGGCGACGCTGGAAGGTATCCGCGCCGAGTTCAACCGTACCGCCACGGGTGGCAAGCAGGTCAGCCTGGCCGACCTGATCGTGCTGGCCGGTAATGCCGGTATCGAACAGGCCGCCAGCAGGGCCGGGCATGCCGTGCAGGTACCGTTCTCGGCGGGGCGCAGCGATGCCTCCCAGGCGCAGACCGATGTCGAGTCGTTTGCCGTGCTGGAGCCGATCGCCGATGGTTTCCGCAACTACCTCAAGGGCCGCTACAGCGTGCCGGCCGAGGCGTTGCTGATCGACAAGGCGCAGTTGCTGACCCTGACCGCGCCGGAGCTGACGGTACTGGTCGGTGGCCTGCGGGCGATCAACATCAACGTGGGCGGTGCAAGCCATGGCGTGCTCACCGAGCGCCCAGGGGTGCTGAGCAACGACTTCTTCGTCAACCTGCTCGACATGGGCACGGCGTGGAAGGCGGCGGCCGGTGATGGCAACCTGTTCGAAGGGCGTGACCGCAAGACTGGCAAGCTCAAGTGGACCGGCACCCGTGTCGACCTGGTGTTCGGCTCCAACGCCATCCTGCGCGCCCAGGCCGAGGTCTATGCCAGTGCCGACGCGCGCTTCGTCGAGGACTTCGTGGCCGCCTGGACCAAGGTCATGAACCTCGACCGCTTCGACCTCGCCTGACCCATGGCCGGGCGCGCCTGCCCGGCTGGGTGAGTCGCTTTAGCCAACGCCTCCTTGCGGAGGCGTTGTGCTTTTTGCTTGACCGCAGTGGATGATGGGTCGAGCATTCACCTATTCCATTCGCTGCACCAAGGATTCCGCGCATGAAGGGCCATATCGAAGTCATCGACTACCTCAAGATCCTGCTCAAGGGGGAGCTGGCCGCGCGCGATCAGTATTTCATCCACTCGCGGCAGTACGAGGACTGGGGCTTCAGCAAGCTCTACGAGCGGATCAACCACGAGATGGAGGAGGAGACCCAGCACGCCGACGCCCTGCTCAAGCGCATCCTCTTTCTGGAAGGCGTGCCGGACATGGTGCCGGACGCCTTCACCTTCGGGCAGACCGTGCCGGACGCGCTGAAGCTGGATCTGGCCCTCGAGTACCAGGTGCGTGCCGCACTGAGCAAGGGCATCGAGCTGTGCGAGCGTCACCAGGATTACCAGACCCGCGACATCCTCCTGCTGCAGCTCAAGGACACCGAGGAAGACCACGCCTATTGGCTGGAAATCCAGCTGCAGTTGATCGCCAAACTGGGCCTGGAGAAGTATCTGCAAAGCCAGATGTAAAAACCGCAGCACAAAGAAAGCCCCGCATTTGCGGGGCTTTCACGTTTCAGGCTGCCGGTTAAGCCCGGTCGCGTTCCAGCAACGGCTTGAGGAAATGCCCGGTGTGGGACTGGGGCATCTCGGCCACTTCCTCGGGTGTACCGACGGCGATGATCTGGCCGCCCTTGGAGCCACCTTCCGGGCCGAGATCGACCAGCCAGTCGGCGGTCTTGATCACGTCCAGGTTGTGCTCGATCACCACCACGGTGTTGCCGTGGTCGCGCAGGCGGTGCAGCACGTCGAGCAATTGCTGAATGTCCGCGAAGTGCAGGCCGGTGGTCGGCTCGTCGAGGATGTACAGGGTCTTGCCGGTGTCGCGCTTGCTCAGCTCGCGCGACAGCTTGACGCGCTGCGCCTCACCGCCGGACAGGGTGGTCGCCGACTGGCCGAGCTTGATGTAGGACAGGCCCACGTCCATCAGCGTCTGCAGCTTGCGCGCCAGCGCCGGTACGGCATCGAAGAACGCGCGGGCGTCCTCGATGGTCATCTCCAGCACCTCGTGGATGCTCTTGCCCTTGTACTTGATCTCCAGGGTTTCGCGGTTGTAGCGCTTGCTCTTGCACACGTCACAGGGCACGTAGATGTCCGGCAAAAAGTGCATTTCCACCTTGATCAGGCCGTCGCCCTGGCAGGCTTCGCAGCGCCCACCCTTGACGTTGAACGAGAAGCGGCCGGGGCCGTAGCCACGCGAGCGTGACTCGGGTACCCCGGCGAACAGCTCGCGAATCGGCGTGAACAGCCCGGTGTAGGTCGCCGGGTTGGAGCGCGGCGTGCGGCCGATCGGGCTCTGGTCGATATCCACCACCTTGTCCAGGTGCTGCAGGCCATCGATGCTGTCGTGGGCGGCGGCTTCCAGGGTGGTGGCACCGTTCAGGGCGGTGGCGCTGAGCGGGAACAGGGTGTTGTTGATCAGCGTCGACTTGCCCGAGCCTGACACCCCGGTCACGCAGGTCAGCAGGCCGATGGGTATCTCCAGGTTGACGTTCTGCAGGTTGTTGCCACGGGCGCCCTTGATCTTCAGCGAGAGCTTCTTGTCGCGCGGCGTGCGCTTGGCCGGTACGACGATCTTCACGCGGCCGGACAGGTACTTGCCGGTCACCGAGTCCGGGTGGGCCATGACTTCTTCGGCGGTGCCCTCGGCGACGATGCGGCCGCCGTGCACGCCGGCGCCCGGGCCGATGTCGACCACGTAGTCGGCCATGCGGATGGCGTCCTCGTCGTGCTCGACCACGATCACCGTGTTGCCGATGTCGCGCAGGTGGCGCAGGGTGCCGAGCAGGCGCTCGTTGTCGCGCTGGTGCAGGCCGATGGAGGGCTCGTCGAGGATGTACATGACGCCCACCAGGCCGGCGCCGATCTGGCTGGCCAGGCGGATGCGCTGGGCCTCACCGCCGGACAGGGTATCGGCGCTGCGGTCCAGGGTCAGGTAATCGAGGCCGACGTTGACCAGGAACTGCAGGCGCTCGCAGATTTCCTTGAGAATCTTGCTGGCGATCTCGCCGCGCCGGCCCTCCAGGGTCAGGTCGCCGAAATAGTCGCTGGCTGCGCCGATCGGCATGCCGGTAACGGCCGGCAGGGTCTTCTCACCGACCCATACGTGGCGCGCTTCGCGCCGCAGGCGGGTGCCGCGGCAGTCCGGGCAGGGCTGGGTGCTGAGAAACTTGGCCAGCTCCTCGCGCACGCTGGTCGACTCGGTTTCCCGGTAGCGGCGCTCGAGGTTCGGCACGATGCCTTCGAACGGGTGCGAGCGCTTGACGATATCGCCGCGGTCGTTGAGGTACTTGAAGTCGACGTTCTGCGAACCGCTGCCGCCAAGAATGACTTTCTGGTGCTCGGCGTCGAGCTCACCAAAGGGCTTGTCCAGGCTGAAACGGTAGTGCGAGGCCAGCGAGCCGAGCATCTGGAAGTAATACACGTTGCGTCTGTCCCAGCCGCGGATCGCGCCTTCGGCCAGGGTCAGCTCGGCGTTGACCAGGCGCTTGGTGTCGAAGAACTGCTTCACGCCCAGGCCGTCACAGGTCGGGCAGGCGCCGGCCGGGTTGTTGAAGGAGAACAGCTTGGGCTCCAGTTCGCTGATCGAATGGCCGCACACCGGGCAGGCGAAGCGCGCGGAGAAGATGATCTCCTCGCCTTCTTCGCCCTCCATGGGGGCGATCAGCGCCAGGCCATCGGCCAGCTTCAGCGCGGTCTCGAAGGATTCCGCCAGGCGCTGCTGCAGGTCGCCGCGGGCCTTGAAGCGGTCGACCACCGCATCGATGCTGTGCTTCTTCTGCTTGTCGAGCTTGGGCAGCTCGTCCAGCTCATACAGCTTGCCGTCGACCCGCACGCGCACGAAGCCCTGGGCACGCAGTTCGTCGAACACCGCCAGGTGCTCGCCCTTGCGCTCACGGATCACCGGCGCCAGCAGCATCAGCTTGCTGCCTTCGGGCATGGCCAGCACCTGGTCGACCATCTGGCTGACGGTCTGGGCTTCCAGCGGCAGGTCGTGATCGGGGCAGCGCGGGGTCCCGGCGCGGGCGTAGAGCAGGCGCAGGTAGTCGTAGATCTCGGTAATGGTGCCGACCGTGGAGCGCGGGTTGTGCGAGGTCGACTTCTGCTCGATGGAAATCGCCGGCGACAGGCCTTCGATGGTGTCGACATCGGGCTTTTCCATCATCGACAGGAACTGCCGGGCATAGGCCGAAAGCGACTCCACGTAGCGACGCTGACCTTCGGCATACAGGGTGTCGAAGGCCAGGGAGGACTTGCCGGAGCCGGACAGGCCGGTGATCACGATCAGCTTGTCGCGTGGCAGGGTCAGGTCGATATTCTTCAGGTTGTGGGTGCGGGCCCCACGAATCAGGATCTTGTCCAAAAGGAACCTCTAAGCTGACTGGGTTTTCGTCGCTGTCATAACCGGAGGCCCTTGTCACAGCCTCGTGTGGCGGGCGGATAAACCGCCGAGTATACGGGCGGCGACAGCCGTGCGGCAAAGCGCCGCTGCTGTGCCAGTAGGGTTTCGACTGATAGAATCGCCGGCTTGTTTCAACAGGTTATCGATGATGGGCGATTCGCACAGCGAACGCATGAGTGGCGCGGAAACTCGTGCAGCCGGTGGGCTGGCGTTGGTGTTCGCATTCCGCATGCTGGGCATGTTCATGGTGTTGCCGGTATTGGCTACCTATGGGCAGGAGCTCGCCGGTTCAACCCCGGCCCTGATCGGTCTGGCGATCGGCGCCTACGGCCTGACCCAGGCCTTTCTGCAGATTCCCTTCGGGGTGATCTCCGACCGCATCGGCCGGCGACCGGTGATCTACTTCGGCCTGCTGATCTTCGCCGCAGGCAGTTTGCTGGCCGCCAATGCCGACTCCATCTGGGGGGTGATCGCCGGGCGTGTGCTGCAGGGTGCCGGGGCGATCTCGGCGGCGGTGATGGCGTTGCTGTCCGACCTGACCCGCGAACAGCACCGCACCAAGGCGATGGCGATGATCGGCATGAGCATCGGCTTGTCGTTCGCCGTGGCCATGGTGGTCGGCCCGCTGCTGACCCGCGCCTTTGGCCTGTCCGGGCTGTTCCTGGCCACCGGTGCCATGGCGCTGCTGGGCATCGTCATCGTCGCCGGCCTGGTGCCGTCGAGTGCCGGCCCGTTGCAGCATCGTGAGTCGGGCGTCGCCAGGCAGGCGTTGTGGCCAACCCTGAAACATCCGGACCTGCTGCGCCTGGACTTCGCCATCTTCGCCCTGCATGCCATCCTCATGGCCAGCTTCATCGCCTTGCCGCTGGCGCTGGTCGAGCAGGGCGGCCTGCCCAAGGAGCAACACTGGTGGGTGTACCTCACCGCGCTGCTGGGTGGCTTCTTCCTGATGGTGCCGTTCATCATCTACGGCGAGAAGAAACGCCAGATGCGCCGCGTGCTGATCGGCTCGGTCGCCGTGCTGCTCGCCTGCGAGCTGTTCTTCTGGGTGTTCGGCCATGGTTTGCGCAACCTGGTGCTGGGCATCGTGGTGTTCTTCACCGCGTTCAACCTGCTCGAGGCCTCGCTGCCCTCGCTGATCAGCAAGGTGGCACCCGCCGGCGGCAAGGGCACGGCCATGGGCGTGTATTCGACCAGCCAGTTCCTCGGCTCGGCGCTGGGCGGTATCCTCGGCGGCTGGCTGTATCAGCACCATGGGCTGGCTGGCGTGTTTGCCGGCTGTGCGCTGTTGACGGTTCTCTGGCTGGCCATTGCTGTTACTATGCGTGAACCGCCGTACGTGACCAGCCTGCGGTTGCCGCTCTCCAGCGCGGCGTTGCAGGAAGCAGGTCTGGCGGAGCGAATTCAGGCAGCGCCGGGAGTGGCGGATGCCGTTGTGGTGGTCGAAGAGGCCGCCATCTATGTGAAAGTGGATACCCAACAATTGGATCGCACGTCGCTGCAGCGCTTGATCGAAGCGGCGCCGGTGACGTGCTGAAAGTAGGAGAGCGTTATGGCCCGTGGGGTTAACAAAGTCATTCTGGTCGGTACCTGCGGACAGGATCCGGAAACGCGCTATCTGCCCAGCGGCAATGCCGTGACCAACCTGAGCCTGGCTACCAGCGAACAGTGGACGGACAAGCAGACCGGTCAGCGTGTCGAGAAAACCGAGTGGCACCGTGTGTCGCTGTTCGGCAAGGTCGCCGAGATCGCTGGCGAATACCTGCGCAAGGGCTCCCAGGTCTACATCGAGGGCAAGCTGCAGACCCGCGAGTGGGAAAAGGACGGCATCAAGCGCTACACCACCGAAATCATCGTCGACATGGGCGGCACCATGCAGCTGCTCGGTGGCCGTCCTGACGGCGCCGGTGGTGGTGACTCTGCCCCGCGTCAGTCGCGCCCGGCACCGCAGCGCGAGCCGCAGCAACAGGCGCCACGCCAGTCCGCCCCGCAGCAGCAGCAAAAGCCGCAGCCGGCCCAGGACTACGACAGCTTCGACGACGACATCCCGTTCTGATCGAGCGCTGAGCGCAAGAGGCCCCGCACTGCGGGGCCTTTTGCTTTCTGCCAGTCGGCTCAGGCGGTGCTGAAATATCGTTTGCGCAGCAGGCCCTGGCAGATCCACAGCAGCAGGGCGATGCTGATGCCGCAGAGGTTGGCCAGCACGTCCAGCGAGCTGAACTCGCGCACCGGCTGAACCACGTGCTGCAGCCATTCCAGCAGGGGCGCCTGAATGAACAGCAGCGGCCACAGCAACCAGCCAGGGGCGTTGGGAAAGGCGATACGGGTAACCAGCGAAAAGCCGCCCAAGGCGATCAGGTGCAGGAATTTGTCCGACTCGGCGAACAGGTCGGGTGGCGGCTCGGGGCGCAGCAGCCCGTAGGCGAGTAGCGCGCAGCAGGCCAGGAACAGCAGTTTTCTCACGTTTTCTTCCTTCGTTTCTGATCGGCTCGGCATTCAGACCGGCATCGCGCCGCAGGGTTGCCCGGGGCGTGCCTTGGTCAGGGCCAGGCGCGTCAAGATGAAGCCGGTGGTGACGGCGCGGGGTAAAAACAGCAAAATGCAGGCCATGGGGCTGAACCGTTCGGGCTCTGCCAAGAGTCAGCCGCCCAGGCAGTCATGCCGGGCCTGACTCAAATCTGATTGTGGAGCTTCTAGTTTCGTTATGCGCATGCGCCTGTTGTTGCTGGGTGGTGGCAGTACGCTGGGTCGGGCGTTGATTCGCCTGGGAGCCGAAGAAGATATCGGTTTCCTCGCCCCGCGCCCGCCGGCCCAGGGTTGGGATGCCGCCAGCCTGACTCAGTTGGTCGACGATACCCGCCCTGATGCGGTGATCAACCTCGCTTACTATTTCGACTGGTTTCAGGCCTCCAAGGTCAGCGAAGAACGTTTCGCCGCCCAGGAGCGCGCCGTCGAGCGCCTGGCCGAGCTCTGTCAGCACCATGACATTCGCCTGCTGCAGCCATCGAGCTACCGGGTGTTCGATGGTGCCCGGGCCACTGCCTACAACGAAAAGGACGAAACCCAGCCGCTGAGCATGCGTGGCCAGGTGCTGGTGCGCATGGAGAAGAGCGTGCGCGCCCTGTGCCCGCGTCATGTGCTGCTGCGCTTCGGCTGGATCCTCGATGACAGCCCGGACGGCCTGCTGGCGCGCTTCCTGGTGCGCGCCGAACGTGACAAGGCGCTGTTCCTGGCCGATGACCGGCGCGGCAACCCGACGCCGGTGGAAGATGCCGCGCGGGTGATTCTCGCCGTGCTCAAGCAGCTCGACTGCGCAGCGCCGCTGTGGGGCACCTACCACTACGGTGGCCACGAGGCGACCACCGCGCTGGCGCTGGGCCAGGCGATGCTCAGCGAAGCCCGCCACCTGCGCCAGAACCTGCTGGAAGAAATCTGCGGCCAGGCCCATGCCGCCAGGGGCGACGCCTCGGAAGAGCCGCAGCACGGCGTACTGGCGTGCAAGAAGATCCTTCACACCTTCGGTGTCAAGCCGCGCGCCTGGCGTGCCGGCCTGCCGAGCCTGCTGGAGCAATACTACCGCCATGTCTGATCAGCCTATCCTGGTTACCGGCGGCGCCGGTTTCATCGGCTCCAACCTGGTCGACGCCCTGCTGGCACGCGGGCATAGCGTGCGCGTGCTGGACAATCTGTCCATGGGCAAGCTGAGCAACCTGCCGCTGGACGACGAGCGCCTGAGCGTTATCGAGGGCGATGTCGCCGATGCCGCCCTGGTCAACCGCGCGGTGGCCGGTTGTAGCGCCGTGGTGCACCTGGCGGCCGTGGCCTCGGTACAGGCCTCGGTGGACGACCCGGTCAGCACCCACCAGAGCAATTTCATCGGCACCCTGAACATCTGCGAGGCCATGCGCGAGCACGGCGTGCGCCGCGTGGTGTTCGCTTCCAGCGCTGCGGTGTATGGCAACAACGGCGAAGGCGTGGCCATCGACGAAGAGACCGCCAAGGCGCCGTTGACGCCCTACGCGGCGGACAAGCTGGCCAGCGAGCACTACCTGGAGTTCTATGCCCGGCAACACGGATTGGAGCCGGCGATCTTTCGCTTCTTCAACGTGTTCGGCCCGCGCCAGGATCCGTCGTCGCCGTACTCCGGGGTGATCAGCATCTTCACCCAGCGCGCCCGGCAGGGCCTGCCGATCAACGTGTTCGGTGATGGCGAACAGACCCGGGATTTCTTCTACGTTGCCGACCTGGTCGAGCTGTTGCTGCAGGCCCTGGATGCCAGGCAGCCGGCCACCGGCGCGGTGAACGTCGGCTGGAACCAGGCGGTGAGCCTCAAGCAACTGCTGGCCGAGGTCGGCGAGCTGCTCGGCGGGTTGCCGGCGGTCACTCACCTGGACGCGCGGGCCGGCGATATTCGCCATTCGCGTGCCGACAACAGCCGCCTGGCCGCCTGCTACCGCTTGCCGGCGCAGACTTCGCTGCGTGATGGGTTGGCGGCGCTGCTCAAGAGCTGAGGCGCCAAGCGCAAGGCAGCAAAAAGCCGGCAATGCCGGCTTTTTGCGTTTTTGGTGTTAGTGAGCCTAGCGCTGAACCTGTGGGAGCGCGCCGTGCGCGCGAATCGCGGGCATGGACTAGGCGTCCCCGCCCGCTCCCACAAAAAGTAGATCGCTGTCAGCCCGCTCCTCCTAACTGTCCTTCAGAACCTGTAACCCAGGCCAACCATATACACGAACGGGTCCACATCCACGTCGACCTTGGCGCGTACGCCCAGGGCGGTGTTGTCCACGTAGGCGGTGGTGTCGATGTCGATATAGCGGGCCTGGGCGTTGATCATCAGGTTGTCGGTGAGCATGTAGTCGGCACCGATCTGCCAGGCCAGGCCCCAGGAGTTCTTGGCGCGGAAGTTGTCGAAACCGGCTGCCGAGGCGCCGCTGCCGACGTGCTCATCATAGATCCAGGTGTAGTTGATGCCGCCGCCGACATAGGGCTGGAAGGCCGACTTGGCATCCAGCGGGTAGTACACCAGGCTCAGGGTCGGCGGCAGGTGCTTGAGGGTGCCGAGCTTGCCGTTGGCGGCATCCAGCACGGTGCCCTTGATCTTCACGTCATGCTCGAACGGCGTGGCGGCGAGCAGTTCGATGCCCAGGTGATCGCTGAGCATATAGGCGAAGTTCAGGCCCAGCTGGGTGTCGCTGCTCATGGTCGCCTTGCCGCCCAGGTCGGTGCCGGCCAGGCCGCCGCGGTCGACCTTGACCGAGGAGCTGTCCGCATCGGGGTTGACGGTGATGGCGCCAGCGCGCACGAGAATGTCTCCGGCCTGGTGCGCCTGGGCAACAGGGGCAGCCAGCGCCAGGGCGATCAGCGAGGCAGAGAACAGCGACTTGTACATGGTGAGCTCCTAACGGGTCATTCGAATCATCTCGGATGGCGTCAGGGTAGGGCGCTGAGCGGAGCGCCCGTTGACTCAGCTCAATAGCTGGCTAAGAAAGGGTGCGACGGTTTGCCGCGATGCAGGGGCTGTTGACGCTGCAGCGCGGTGCTGAAGCGTCAACCGAGCCTAGTTGGCCGGCAGTTCGTAGGGGTAGATCTTGTCGGCGGCCAACTGGTAACCGACTTCGGCCAGTTCGCTGCTGCTGTGCTCGACCTTGAGTGGGCCCTCGATCCAGAAGGGCTGGTACAGCGCATCGAGCAGCACGCCCAGCTCGGTGGTGACGTGGATGATCTGGTTGGACGGCGGTGGTGGCACGTGGATGCAGGCGCCGAAGTAGGGCACCAGCAGGAATTCGGTCACGCGGCCTTCTTCGGTAACGTCCAGCGGCACGATATAACCGGGGATCTTCACCTGCTGGCCATCCATTTCTTTGACCACCGGCGCCGAGGGAAACTGCTGCAGCGAGGCCGCGCCGCCCTCGGACAATGCGTCGCCGAGCTGCGACATGTCGTGCATCGGTGTCATCTGTGGCACCTGCGGCGGCGCATCCTTGGGGATCAGCTCCTGCCAGTTCAGGGTGCGCAGTTCGGCGGCCCACAGCGGCGAGGCCAGGGTGAGGAGCAGAGCGGTAAGCAGGGCGCGACGCATGACACTACCTTTTGATTGGAAAACGAAGCCAGGCTGATCAGGCCCGGCTCCGCGCAGTCACAGCCGTATGGAGAGCCCATCGGCCAGTGACTGCCGATACGCGCGCCAGGCCGGCACGCAGCCCATCAGCAGGGCGGCCGCCAGAATAGCGCCGAGCAGCGTCCACTCATAGGGCGTCGGTGCGCTGAGCGGCAAATACAGGCCGTAGTTGGCCTGCACGTAGCCCTGGGCCCCGGCGATACCGGCATACAGCAGTGCGGTGCCTGCCACCACGCCGGCGGCCGCCAGCGAGAAGGCCTCGAGAATCAGCAGGCTGGCGACATGCCAGGGCCGCGCGCCGACCGAGCGCAGAATGGCCATTTCCCGGCGCCGCTCGTTGAGGCTGGTGAGAATCGCCGTGAGCATGCCGATCAGCCCGGTGAGCACCACGAACAGCGAGACCACGAACAGCGCCTTTTCCGCCGTGCCCATCAGGCTCCACAGCTCCTGCAGGGCCACGCCGGGCAGAATCGCCAGCAATGGCTCGCCGCGGTATTCGTTGACCTCGCGCTGTACGGCGAAGGTGGCGATCTTGCTTTTCAGGCCGAGCATCGCCGCGGTGATCGCCTTGGGTTGCAGGTCCATGTGGCGCGCCTGCTCGGCGCTGACCTTGCCGGCGCCGCGGGCCGGTACGCCGTTCTGCCAGTCGACGTGCAGCGCTTCCATGCCTTCCAGGGAGATGTGCAGGGTGCGGTCCACCGGGGTGCCGGTACGGGCGAGGATGCCGCTGACCACGAAGGGCTTGTCGTCGTGCTGCTGCAGGCTGATGGTCGCCACGCCGTGGGACAGCACCAGCTTGTCGCCGAGCTTGTAGTTCAGCGCCTGGGCCACCTCGGCGCCGAGCACCACGTCGAAAAGGTCGTGGAAGCGTTCGCCCTGGGCCAGCTGCAGCTGCTGGCCACGGCCGTAACGGTAGTGGTCGAAGTAGCTTTCGTTGGTGCCCATTACCCGGTAGCCGCGGTGCGAGTCACCCAGGGAGATGGGAATCGCCCAGTCGACCTGGCGGTGCGCGGCGAGCTTCTCGAAGCTGTCCCAGCGGATGTTGTTGGTGGCGTTGCCGATGCGAAACACCGAGTAGAGCAGCAGGTTGACGCTGCCGGAACGGGCGCCGACGATCAGGTCGGTACCGCTGATGGTATTGGCGAAGCTGGCCCGGGCTTCGGTGCGTACCCGCTCCACGGCAAGCAGCAGGCATACCGACAGGGCGATGGCGAACACCGTGAGCAGGGCGGTGAAGCGGCGGTTGGCCAGGCTGGCCAGGGCGAGTCGTAACAGGAACACCTCAGACCTCCTCTGCTTTGCTGGCGCGGTTGAGCTCACTCAGCGACAGGCTACGGTCGAACAGCGCCGCCAGGCTCTGGTCGTGGCTGACGAACAGCAGGCTGGCGCCAACGTCGCGGCATTCGCCGAACAACAGTTCGAGAAACGCCTGGCGCGCATCGGCGTCGAGTGCCGAGGTCGGCTCGTCGGCGATCACCAGCTCCGGCTGGCCGATCAGTGCGCGGGCGGCGGCGACCCGTTGTTGCTGGCCGATGGACAGCGAATCGGCGCGTCGCTCCAGCAGCTCGGGGCGCAAACCCAGGTGCTCCAGCAGCTTGCCGGCGGCCTGATCGACACTGCCGTAACGCTGGGCGGCACGCTCGGCCCGCAAGGGTGAGAAGCGGCAGGGCAGCTCGACGTTGTCGCGCACGCTCAAGAAGGGCAGCAGGTTGAATTGCTGGAAGATGTAGCCGGTATGGTCGACGCGAAAGCGATCCCGGCGCGCCGCCGAGAGCGTGGCCAGGTCTTCGCCGAGCAGGCGAATGCTGCCGCGGCCGGGTTTCTGCACGCCGCCGAGCAAGCCCAGCAGAGTGGTCTTGCCGCTGCCGCTGGGGCCCTTGAGAAACAGGGTCTCACTGTGCTGCAGATGAAAATTGGGGATATCCAGGAGCTCGTCCTGGCCGGGCCAGGCGAAGCCGAGGTCGGTGAGTTCGATCAGTGCTGTGGTCATGGGGACTGCTGGCGCTGGAGGTGAAAGGGGCAAGTGTGCCAGTCCTAGGTATGGATACCGAGCCGGATATGTTGCGACACGCTAAAAATGGCTTTGCCGGCGAATATGCAGCGACAAGGCAGAAGCGGAGGCTCCCTGCGTAGGGTGGACAGCGCTCTTTTTGTCCACCATTGCGATCGCAGAGCGGTGGACGGGTGAAGCGTCGTCCACCCTACGAAGGGGGGCTCTCGTCACTTTGTTGCCACTGCAGCTAAAGCGTGAATCGGCTCTACGGTTTAGAAGCTCAGGCGCGGGTTGGCCGGGGTCGACTCGACGCCCTGCTGGCCGCTCGGGCCGATCAACTGCACGTTGATTTTCTGGGTGGCCGGGAACTGCTTGTAGAAGGCCGACAGGTCGAGGGTCTTCAGCTCGCCAGGTTGCTTGCAGGTGAAGCTGTAGTCGGCATCGATGTCACTGTGCTCGTGGTGATGCTCGTCGCCGTCCGCATGCTCGTCGTGATCGTGATCGTGATCGGCTTCGGCGTTGCCGAACAGCGGGCTGCGCACTTCGTTTTCACTCAGGCTGCAACCGGCGGCGGCGGGCAGGCTGAACAGGGCCTGGGGCTTTTCCAGCAGGGCGCGGGCGGCGGCGACGGTCTTCTTGTCGGCCTCGCTGCTGGCGGCATGCTCGAAACCGACGATGTTCATCGCCGGGCTTTGCAGCTCGATTTCCAGTGTGCTGCCTTCCAGCGCCACGTTCAGGGTGGCGACGCCGTGTTCGTGTTTACCGAGGCTGCCGTGTTCATGGTCATCGTGGGCCTGGGCGGCGGCCAGGGGCAGCAGGGCGAAAGGCAGGGCAAGCAGCAGGTGGCGCATGGAAGGCTCCGGTACGGTGAGGGCTGGGATGGATTGATACGTTATAACAAATTTTTCTCCCGTGGTAGAGCCGCTTGGTTTGCCTGCCCGCCCGTGGGAGCATGGCGCATCGATTGAGGAGATAGACATGGTGCGTATTCGCGGACGGATCGGCGACTGGCCGGTAGACCTGACGGTGGAGCTGGATCCACAGGATTGGGCGCAGTTGGCGGCGGCCGTGCCGAACCTGGCAGCGCAGAGCCCAGCGGCGGTCGCGCCAGCGCCGGCTCAGACGGATCAGGATGGCCAGTGGCAAACGGTGCTGGAGCTGTTGCGGCGCGCCGGGCGTATCGAAGGGCCGCAGTTGCTGGCGCAACTGGCAGCGCTGGCCGGCGGCGAAGTAGCCGGCAAGCGCCTGCTGGTACGCCTGCGCCATTGCGAGCAGGTGCGCATGGAAACCGGTGCCGATGCACCGGTTTATTGCTGGGTAGGGGAGGCGTAGTTCAGGTTGCCGGGGTGAGCGCGGCATGTCCGGGCGATTGCCCCGGCATCGCTGCGCTTAGCGCCAGGTTCTTAGAGCCTGTTGGTAATCTTTCCGGGCATCCGCAGGGGCAACTGCAAGGCAGAAGCAGCCGTTCGACTGATCGTTCCTCACGCTCTGCGTGGGAATGCCTGCGAGGGCGCTCTGCGTCCGCAGCCGGAGCAGAGCGCCTTGGCCTGAGCTACCACGCTGGAGCGTGGAAGCCATCGTAAAGCGGACATCGGGAGCGGCTGCTTTTGTGGGAGGGGCTTTAGCCGCGAGCTCTTGCGGCCCACACGCTATGCATGAGCTTTGGCTTGCCAGCATTATCGTGTTGTTCGTGCATTTGGTTCCGCTCTGACGAGCGGGTTTCTTTTGGCATTGCCCCAAAAGAAACCAAAAGGTCTAGCCCCGACA